>Ga0316204_10001861_pt1 | contig 52850 bp, 39 predicted proteins | sample 6monrhotite_MG_2_FD_205661 | JGI IMG/M metagenome (GOLD analysis project Ga0316204, IMG submission 205661) | Microbial mat bacterial communities from mineral coupon in-situ incubated in ocean water Damariscotta River, Maine, United States -... | ecosystem: Environmental > Aquatic > Marine >... | reverse complement strand
GGCATTTGCCGGGGGCCTTTGGGGTGTGTTTTCCCCCCCCCCCCCCCCCCCCCCTGCTCGTGCCTGGTGTGGAGATGTGGCTGGACTCGTCAGAGAGCAAGCATCTCCTCGATCTCGTCGGGGCTGAGCCCGAGCCCGCTGAGGTGCTCGGCCGCCTGAGCGCGGATCACCAGGGCTCCGTCGGTGTCGCCGGCTCGTTCGCGGATGGCGATACGGACGCGCATGGCTCTGGCATAATAATCGGCGTAGCGTTTCCCAGTGAGAAAAGCGATCGCCTCTGCCGTGAGCCGCTCGGCGTCCTCATTGTTGCCGAGTTCGAGCTGGACCTCCGCGAGGGCGACCTGGATCGTAGTGATCTGTTCGTGGCCTTCGGACCACTGTCCGAACCGGAGTTGGAGTGAATGTTCGAGGGCGTCGCGGGCTTCTTCGAATCGCTCGGCGACATAGTAAAGCACCCCGAGTTCGTGGAGTCCGTTGGCGTATTGGATCGAATCAGTGCCGTCGAACCTGGCGACGGATTCGAGGTCCGCAACGGCGTAGGGGATGCCCTCGTTCGGGCGGTCGAGGATGCCGTAGATCCGTGCGAGCCCGCGTCGGATAGGTGCGGTCAAGAAGTGGTCTTCGCCCAGCACCCGGCTGGAGCGTTCGTAGGCGTCGAGGAGGAACGCTTCGGACTCCTCAGTTGGGGCATAGACAGTCATCGCCAAGCCGTGCAGGGCCATGGCCTGGATGACAGCGGTGTTGTCCGGCGGGTAATGCTCGCGGGCGATCTGGTAGAGGCGAGCGCTCGACTCCAGCTGTCTCTCAGGGGTCGGGCCGAATCGCAGGAGCATGGTGTAGGTTTGGTAGGCGTGGTAGAGGTCGTCGGGGTCGATGTTGTCGAGCTGTTCGTAGTGGGCGATGATGCGTTCGAGATTGGCGATGGTGGTGTCGGCGCGTTGGGTGACGCGCATTCTCTTGGGATCGTCATCTGTGTAGATCTGAGCGGATTCCTGGTCCGCGAGCGTGATCTGATCCTTCCAGCCGTGCAGCCCGTGGCCGTTGAGTAAGTCGTAGAGATGGACGCGCAGTTCGACGACTTTGGGGCTCGGGATACCGTAATAGTCAATGGCGAACGCCAACGCTCTTTCGACGTTCTTGGCACCCGCTTCGGTCTGACCGGCCTGGGCTTGGAACCGGCCGATGCCGTCGAGCATGTCGATCATGTGCTCGGGGTCTTCGTCGAGCCCTTCGGCGGCGCGATCGGCGAGACTTTGCATGGTGCCGTCGGTGAACGCGGGTGGTGCCCCGCGAGCGTTGGCGTCGACCGTGAGCAGCAGCATGTCGAGGAGGAAATCGCCGATGAACGCGGTCCGATCGGCGCTGGCGATGGCCTTGTCGCGCTCAGCGTTGGCCTGATCCCATTGGATCATCGCAACGGCGAGGGCCGCGACCAGGGCGACCCCGAGCACGCCTGCCAGCGAAACCGATGCGCGGTGCCGCCTTACGAACTTCTTGGCGACGTAGAGAACGCCGGGCGGGGCGGCGGTGATGGGGCGTCCGTCTAGGTAGCGCCGCAGGTCCTCTCCCATCGCCTGGGCGGACGCATAGCGGAGCTCGGGGTCGGTGGCGCAGGCCTTGAGGACGATCCGATCGAGATCGCCTCGGAGGGTTCTGGGATGGATCGTCGTCGTGTCGGTCTGCTCGCCAGCGATCTTGCTGGGGCGCGTGATGCGGTAGGATCCGGTGAACGAGCCGGGATCGGTCGACGTGCCGCTGGGGTCGGACGAGGGGACATCGCCGGCGAGCAACTCGCAGAGGATGGCGCCCAATGCGTAGACATCGACGCGCGTGTCGGCGGTCTCGGTGCCGTGACGCTGCTCGGGGCTCATATAACGCGGTGTGCCCAGTCGGACACTCGCCCGGGTGTGCTCGGTGTTCGGGTCGTCATCGAGCAGCTTGGCAATGCCGAAGTCGATGATCCGGGGTTTCGGGCCGGTCGGGTGGTCCTCGACGAGGATGTTCGCCGGCTTGAGGTCGCGGTGGATCACCGCCCGTTGGTGGGCGTGCTGGATAGCGTCGCACACGCTCGCCATGAGGGCGACACGGGCACGGGCCCCGAGCCCGAGTCCGTTGCAAGCGGCGGTGAGCGGCTTGCCATCGATGAGCTCCATGGCGACGTACGGCTGCCCCTGGTCCGTGAGTCCCGCGTCGTAGACCTTGGCGATCGAGTCGTGGCTCATGCGCGCCAGCAACGCCGATTCGGCGCGGAACCGAGTGATCGCGTCCTCGCTAACAAGCTCCCGCCGGAGGACTTTGGCGGCGACCGCCCGATCGATGGGGGTGCGCTGTTGTGCCCGGTAGACGATCCCGAAGCCGCCGTGCCCGATCTCGTCGTGGATTATGTAGCCGGCGATCGAGGTTGGGGCGGGTCCGGACTTGGCCTGCGGGGGGGTGTGGGCGGGGGCTTCCCCGACATGCGTGTCGTCGAGGAGCATGCCCGAAGCGCGACTGTGCGCCGCCAGCAGTGCCTCGACGGCCCTGCGGACGTCGGGCTTGGCCTCGCGCAGCACGCGGTCGGACTCGTCGTACTGATTCGAAGATCGGGCGTCGAGGATCTCTCCGAAGAGGTCCTTGATCGCGGCGGTGTTCGTCCGTGCGTGCTGATCGGGATGCATCGATCAGCCCCCGCCCGTATGAGTCGTCGTATCGAGCAACTGCTGCAGGCGGGCGCGGGCGAACTCCCAGTCTCGCTTGATCGTGCGATCAGAGACACCGAGCATCTCGGCGATCTCGCCGAGCTGCCTCCCGGCGTAAAAACGGAGATGCACGACGTCGGCGGCACGCTCGTCCTCTTGCTCCAGGATGCTCAGCGCCTCGTCCAGGGCCATGAGGTCGTGGGGGTCCGCGTCCTGCGAGGCGATCTCCAGATCGACACTTATGACCCGCCTCCCATTGCCGGGCGATCGCTTCACCGCGGCCTTGCTCCGCGCGTGGTCGATCAGGATTCGGCGCATCGCGACCGAGGCGGCCTTAAAAAACGCGTGACGGTGCTCAAAGCTCATGCCGCCCAGAGAGTCAGCCCCGAATAGCTTGAGATAGGACTCATTGACCAGCGCGGTGGCGCCCAGGGTGTGCCCGGCCCGCTCCTGGCGCATGTACGCCGCGGCGATGGTCCGCAGCTCGTGGTAGACCTCGCTGAACAGCTGCTGCTGGGCCGGGGCGTGGCCGGACTGGGCGTCCTCGATCAGCAGCGTGATATCCCCCCGCCTATTGGTGGGGCGACGGATGGGCTCCGGCTGCTCGCTGTTGTGGGTCATCGCATGGCTGCTCTCGCGGTCCGGGGATACTGCTCGCCGCCCCAGGCGCCGTGTTTCGCTGAGTATACCACGCGATTGTTGTACCACGCCGGGAATGTCACGTGTGCACCGGCGCCGAGCTTTGTTAAGGGGTGGTGCAAGCAAGGGGTGCTCCTTCCGGTTGTATCGGACCGCCCACCGATAGGGCGGGGTGGGCGATCAGCCGTCATGAAAAACGCCGGGCACGACATGTGGTCGAGCCCGGCGGTGATGCGCCCGAATTAACCGGGTGCCGATCGTCCTGCCGATCAGCAGCCCTGGTTGTAGATACTCAGGAACATCGAGACATCGAAGAAGTTGAACAGCCCGTCTTCGGTGAGGTCCGCCTCCGGGTCCTGGCTGTTGTACAGGGCCAGGAACTCCGAGATATCGAAGAAGTTGAGCTGGCCGTCGGCGTTGAGGTCGGCGGCACAGACGACGAGCACCTCGACCGTAGAGTCGGTGACCGTGACGACGGCGCGTCGGTTGATCCCGAGTCCTGAATCATCGACCTCGTCGAAATCCCCGGTGATGCTATCGGCCTGCAGGATGGTGACGGTCTCGCCGACGGGGAGGTCGGTCTCGGGGTAGAGCGTGAGCACGAGCTCGCCGTCGAGTGTTGCGTTGCCCTGTACATTGAGCTTGTCGGCGACGACCTGATCTTGAAAGTCAGAGAAGTACATCGAGGCATTGAGCGATGCCGTGTTTCCCATGGTCAGTTCGTTCACGCCCGCGACGCACTGGAAGACATCGGTGAGGAATATCGGTCCGGACGAAATGAAGCTGATGTTGCTCAGGTCGGCTCCGTCCTGGAAGTGGGTCCCCTTGACGCTCGAGACCGCGTTGATTTTACCGGAGCCGTTGAAGGTCGTGTCTGGTACGAACCAAGTCTCGCCGTCGACTTCGAGGGTGCCGTTGATGGTATTGGTCCCGTTGCTCCCGAACCCGATACGATCGGCTCCTTCGGTGCCCGTGACACGGATCTGTGAGACGCCGTCGACGATGAGGTCTCCGCGCTGCGAGAAGTCGTGCACGACGAGAAAACCTGAGTTGAGGTGTATGCTGCCGGTGGTTCCATTTTCTTCACGGATGACGAGATTGACATCGGCTTGGAGCACTTCGCGGATGCCGGAGCCGCTCCCGACGAACGCGGACCCGGTGAAGTAACGCAACCCTCCGTTGGCTTGCATATTCATGATGAGATCGCCGGTTTGGGCTCGAAGGATGCCGGTCTGTGGGTCGTTGCTCCCGTCCATGCTCACAGAGCCGAACTGGAGCGTGCCGCCGTCGGCGATGATCTCACCGTTATTGACGACAGCCGCGTCGATGTTGCCTGTTCCTCGGATCACGCCATCGTTCACGAGCGAGCGCCCGGTGATCTCTCCAGTGTCGAGGTTAATATCTCCGGCGCTGTTCCAGGTGATGGCGCCGTTGACCGACTGGACGTGCAGGGATCCGTCGATGTTCAGCGTGCCATCAAAGCGCGATACGTTGGCGGTATCAATGGCTTCGACCTCAAGCCAGAGCGATGAGTCGTCTGCGATGTTAACGGTTTTATCCAGCGATCCGTCGAGATCGAACTTGCTGCCCGCGCCCGTCATAGTGATGATTGAGTCGCCGCCGATGAAGTTGACTACGCCGTCAATGCCCGAACCGAGCCGGATCTCGCTGTTATCACCGTGCGAGACAACATTGATCGAGTCGAAGATGAGCAACCCCGCGTTGATCGAGAGGGTTGTTCCCTCGTCCATGCCGATAAAGCCGCGCAGCGCTGTGAATGGCGCATCGAGCTGTGAGCGAGTCGATACATCGATCAGCCCGTACGAATCGATCACCGGCGCGCTGACTCGTGCGTCGTCGAACGGGAACGCACCATAGAAATGGATCTCCGAGTTGGGAGCGCCGACGATGGCGTGAGCGCTCTCAAAGCTCACATCGCCCTCGTGACTCGAAAGCGATATCTCGCCACCGAGTGCGCCTGAGTAGGGGATCTCGTTGATGAATGTCTTGTTGTCCCAGACAATGATCCCCGCGCTGGGGTCCGTCCAGTCGAGCTTCGAGGTACTCGAATCGGTGCGCGTGACCTTGAAGAGATTGCTCGGTCCCGATCCACCAATTGCCCAGAGCGCGCCGCCTCCGTCGAGGTCGATGTTCCCGGTGGTGCTGTTCATCTCGATGGTGCCGCTGCCGATCACGCCGCCGGACCCGTTGATGATCAGGGCCTCATCGAACTGGGCCAGCCCGCCGTACAGCGCAAGGATGCCGGCAGTGATGTTGAGCGTATCGGTATCGAAGTCTCGAAGCGATGCGGTCTCGCTGACGCTGATCGAACTGCCGATACCGGTAATGATCGTGTCTGCGTTGACGAAGATCGAGTTGCCTGCGTTGTTGACCGAGGCACCGTTGAGCACATTGAGCGTGCCAACGGCGAGGTTCTGGTTGAGTGTGGCGCGCGACTGGGCGCCGCTGATCGTGGCGCTGTCGATGATCGAGTCCGGGTACTGCCCGGGGGTTCCGTTCCAAAGGCCGGGGTTCTCCCACAGACCGGTTCCGGAGAGCCAGGTGAAGATATCGGCGTGGGCGGACGCAGAGCCGGCCGCGATGACGCAGGCGAGCATGAGTGGTTTACGCGGGTGCATGACAGATCCTCTCGTTGGTTTCATGGGTGCCCGCCAATGCATGACAGATCGTGCAGGGGACAAAGCGAGAGAAACCGCAGTCGAGGGACATCGCGTGAGGTATTTTTTGTATACCTAATGAATCACGAACAGGGCGCCCAAGATACCGATGGATCGCGTGAAGTGCCTATTGGTGGCAGGTGCGCCCTGAGAATCAACGTTCTTCGGATTCTCCCACGGCTACTGCCTTAGTAGACAAGCCATCGCATCCCATGAGGAAATGGAGATTCGTGAAGAGGAGCAGATTGACAGGCCGCTTGAGATCTGGCTGTGCGATCTGCCCTGAAGCAACTGAGAATGAAGCGAGCGATACAGCAAGCCACGGCGAGCCATCCCGAGGCGTGGCTCAATTTCGTGCAACTCGGCGGGATGCTGCTCGACAGACTCCATACATCAGAGCGAAAAACCAATCAATCGGATGGCAGGGGCTTGTGAATTTCGGTCATCTGAATAGGATGCGATGAGAATGATTGCTTACATCATTATCGCGATGACGTACGTCTTCCTTGATCGACGCGTAAATCGTGCGGATAGGGCAATCGAGTCAGCTGTGATTGCATTGCCGCTCGCGGTGGCGTCGGCATTCGGCACCCTCGTGCTCGCACTGACCGTTTTTAAGGCAGCCCTGATCATCTTCGGTTTGCTCTGCCTCCTTGTCGCGAAACTCAAGGTTGCGATCGGGCTGAAAATCGCTGCCATCATCGGTTCGCTCGGGCTATCGGCTATAGGGATCGCCCTCGGCCCCATCGGGTGGGGGTTGCTCATCATCGTTTTTTTGCTTCTCGCGTTCGTTTGTTTCGTGCACTTTACCCAAAAGTTCTACGAGCTGTACGTGAACCGACTCGGGCGGGCTCTTCTCTGGATACGGTGCCGTGCCGATGCGGCTCGGCATCGCCTGCCGACCGAGTACCGCTTTATTGTCCTGTCCGTAGAGGTCCCAATGGTTTGCGGGCTCTCTGTCTACGGCATGTGGAAACTCATGAACTGGTTCGACGGGCACAACTCGCTCACTACAACACTCGTGCTGATGCGTTGTGTCTGCCTAGTGCTGCCGGTTCTACTCATGTACCGCGCATACCTCCGCGATACCCGACCGCCAGAGACCGGTGGTGATGGAATAGATGTTCCTGGCCCGATCGACACCGCCGACGTGATAGGTTCGGTTGTCGGCCTGCCATAGAGCTGACGAGCGTCCAGCGGCACAGGTCGGCGAGATTTGCCGAAGACCGCCGATCCGAACTCGAATCGGATGGCTCTTCAGGGCGAGGGACTACGGAGTACGAGCGCGGCTTTTCACCCCTGGTCACTAGCAGTCGTTGGCAAACACGCCAAGGAACTCGGCCACATCAAAGAAGTTGATAGCGCCGTCACCGTTCAGGTCCGCGCTCGCATCGCCCTGCAGGAAGAGCGCGAGATAGAGATTCACGTCGGTGAGATCCGCCAGCCCATCGATATTGAGATCGGCGGCGCACAAACCCGCGTAGTCCACGTTCAGGATGAACGGGTCGTTCGCGTTCGGCGGGAACTGCGGCGCCACGCGCCACGAGCCGATCTCGACCCAATACGAGATTCCGGCCTGCAGGCGCGTCGTGATCATGGGGTCGAGCGGGTTGCCGTCGCCTTGGCACGAATCGTCGTCCTCGACCCAATCCGATGCGGGGAAGAAGCCGCACCCGCCCGTGTAGACGCGCATGTACGTGTCGCCGAGGGATCCGCAGAGATCGAACCGGTAGTCACCCGTCACGGTGCAGTCGTACCGATAGAACAGATCGAAGTACGGGCGATCGACCATGTGGTTCTCGCACCCGAGCGGCCCCTCGAACCGGACGGGCAGGTCGGCGAAGACGAACTCGACAGCACCGTCGCAGCGTTCGTTGACCGGCTCAATGCACGTTTGCCCCGTGGCGCATCCCGCCGAGAGGGCCAAGCACATTGCTGGGATGATTGACGGTGTTCGGTGTGCCATGTGATGCTCCTCTTCGTACGGATGGGGCAGCGGTGCTATGCACGGCTGCTCGACGCCCCGCTCGGCAATCGAAACTGAACGGTGTACCACAGGCCCACCACCGCGTATTTGACCGCGCATCGGTAGAGCCGGAAGTCGCCCACGTCCCATCCCATGTCGCGATGGATAGAGTGGACCAGCTCGCTGTACTGCCCGTAGTGGGGGGTCGAAATCGACGTGGGGGAGCTGCCGAGACTCTGGATCTGTTCGATGAAATCCATCCGATCCAGGCTGTGCGCAAGCAGGTCGGGCGCCCCGGGGTTCCCGACCTTGGCGAGCACCAACTCAGGTTCGACACCCTGCCACAGGTCTTTGTGCACGAACACATCGAAGACGAGCTGGCGGGCGGGGTTGTGCGGGATGTAGGCATACCGGGCGCGTGTGTGCTCTTCGGTAGCGGTCCTGGGGTCGGACTTTCGCTGCATCGATGCAAAGAACAGATCGAGCTCGCCGCCCAGCAAATCCGGCTGGGGGGGCAACGCATAAATCAGGCGATCGCGCTCCCGCTTGACTTCGATGGCGGGAAACGGGTCGGTGCAGAAATCGAGCAAGGCGGTCGTTTCCCCGTCGACATCGATCGCCCCGTCGTGCAGGGTTTTGAGAAGTGCCGCCTCCTGATCGTCGCAGTCGGGGAGCATCTCTCGTGTGCCCAGCATGAGCGGGAGCTCGGGCCGAAGGCGTCGCAATCCGTGATACCCATGGACGACCAGCTCATCGACGTACGCCGGGTCGTCGTTGGGGAACGCGTAGCACTGGATCACCGAGGTCTGCACTTCGACGCCGAGCAGGTTGGTCATCCCCCGAAAGACGAGCTGCTTGGCGTTCTGCTCGATCTTCTCTCGCGAGTGATCGAGCTGCCTCGCGATCATGGTGTCGAGGTTCGACTTCGTACCCCCGAACAGATCGATCAGCGATTCAAACTCGTCCGTCGCCCGCTCTCCCCGCTCGATGACATCGGGCGCGACCGACTGCCGTGCCGCGATCTGGAGCACGCCCCGCAGTGCGCTAGGCGAGGGAAAAAGGCGCAACGCGACGACGGGATTGGACTCGCGGAGCGCCTGCAGCAGGCGCGTGCACTGCGATTGGTTGAGTTTCCAGGCGCTCGAGAGCGCCGAGGGCCTGGGGAGCTGCCCGTTGCCGGTATCCAGCAGCGCCGTCCAGGCGGTTTGCATCCGTGCGCCGGTCTCCTTCAGGTCTTCCATCCCGACGGATTGCACCGACAGCCCGTCAGCTTGCATCGATCTGATTGGTCTTTGTTTGCTGTACATGTGCGTTTTATTCACCTGCCGTCAGAGCCGATCCGTGGCTACCTACTCGAGCAGAGCATACTCGGTGCCGCGTATCGTACCAGGATCTCGGAGAACAGTCAGAGAATATTCACTGAATATTCAGAAGAAGTCTTGAGCGAGGCCCAAACACTCGGTATTCTCGACGAAACCCCCATGCCTGCGGGCAAACCGGCGCTCATGGATCACCGAGCAGCGACGTACCGCAGTGCGAAAACACGGAGCAACACGATGAGAACCCCCACCCCCAATCAGTCCGTTCTGCTGGCTGCCGCGGCCCTCATATCGGCCGGCCACCACACGGCCCACGCCGGCGACGCCACGATGCTCCAACTCGGAGAGGCACCGTTGATCTTCAGCCAGGGCAAGGACGGCGGGGTGCTCCTTGACGGCACCGTAGCCACCACCGACGAGATCTATCTCTGGGTGCCAGCGGTCGATGGCGACGGGGACGTAGATCTGGGTTCTGTCGGGCAGTTCTTCCGCGTCTGGGACAGTGGCTCGACCGACGGCGACCCCAACAACGCAACTCTCGGCGGCAACGACGATGAAGACAACGAGATGCGCGGTCTCCATTTCGACCCCGCCAACGGCGGCTCGTTCCTGATCAGCTACGACGACTCATCGACCACCGGCTTCGTCGCCGAGGCGTCGATCCCCGACGGCAACTTAATCAGGGTCACGCCCGACGGGGCCTTCTCCAACGGGCACATGCAGGACTTCGTCCTCTTCTCCGAGCTCGTCGAAGGGACGAACGGCGTGGCCGGCAACTTCGCGGCGACGGACCTCTACGGCTTCGCGATCGCGCCCGATGGCACATTCTTCTGGGGATCTGGTTCGGCCACGCTCGACACAACAACCGGTGGCACCATCTCCAAAGGCTCGAACGAGTTCGTCCACACCGAAGGCTTCGCATCTCCCGTCGGCTCGCCCCGCAACATCGGCGACTCGCTGTTCTACAAGAGCAGTGTCACACCCCCCGGGAGAGTCTTCCCGACGTTCATCAACGGCCAGGGCAGAGGCGTGGAGGTGCTCGCGGACGGCGGCGTGCTCCTCTCGGTGAGCGACACCTACAACTATCCCAACGCCGACGACACGGGCGCGGATGTCCTGCTGGACCGATGGGACATCGGGCTGATCGATCCGGGCAACTTCGATATGCAGGTTGTCTACCCGGGCGAGCTGTTCTTCCAGACCATCGGCACAACCACATCCGAGATGCTGGGCTTCGATGTCTTCGACACCCAGGAGGAACTCCTGGCGTTCCAGACCATGATTGGCGCGGATTCAGACGCTGGTATCGCGCTCGAGGCGTTCCTCGACTCGGCCCCGCCCTGCGTCGCCGATCTGGCTGCGCCTTTCGGGATTCTTAACTTCTTCGACATTGTCGAGTACATCGCGTTGTTCAACGCCGGCGACCCAGCCGCAGACCTGGCCGCCCCGTTCGGCTCGATCAACTTCTTCGACATCGTCGAGTACATCAACCTATTCAACCAGGGATGCCCGTGATCGCAGCAGTCAGTCACGCGTGTCGAACGCGAACGATAGCGGCATGCCTGGCTCTCCCCGGGCTGCCGCTCTGTTCGCACGCCTCGGATCTGCTCGCCGCAGACGCGTCGATCACGCTGGACGGCGACATCGCCGGCGACCAGTTCGGGCGATCCGTTGCGATACTCGGAGATGTTGACGGCGATCTCGTCCCCGACTATGCGATCAGCATGCGTGGCGGGATCACGGGCATCGAGAGCGCGGGGCGCGTGACGATCTTCTCGGGTGCAACAGACACGGCGCTCTGGTCGCTCGACGGCGAATCTTCGCTCGATCACTTTGGGGAAGAGATCGCAGCCGCGGGCGATGTTGACAACGACGGTGTCCCCGATCTGATCGTCGGCGCGTGGAACAACGCCGCTGGCGGCTCGAGCGCCGGGCGGGCCTACGTGTACTCGGGCGCGTCCGCCCCGGCGCTCTACACCATCACCGGAAGCATGCCCGGAGACACACTCGGCGATTCGGTTGCGGGCGCCGGCGATATCAACAACGACGGATTCGATGATCTCATCATCGGCATCCCCACGAGCGATACCGGTGCCAGCAACACCGGCTCGGTCATGATTATCTCCGGAATCGACGGCTCCACGCTCTACACCAAGCACGGCCAGAACGAGAACGACCGCCTCGGCGTGTGCGTCGCCGGGATCGGTGATGTTGACGCCGACGGTTTCGATGACTTCGCCGCCGGAGCGCACCTGTTCGATGACGGCGGCCCCATCGCCGACAACCGCGGTCAAATCCGTGTCTACTCGGGCCAGACCGGCGGGCAGATCTACTCGCTCACCGGCGAGGGCGCCGGCGACAACTTCGGCTGGGCCGTCAACGCCGCCGGCGACGTCAACGCCGACGGGATACCCGACATCGTGGTGGGTGCCCCGCTCAATGACGCCCTCGGCAGCAACACCGGGCGTGTCTACATCTACTCGGGCCCCGACGGCGCGCTGTTGCACACCTTCACGGGCGAGCGTGCGTCGGACAAACTCGGGCTCACCGTCGCCCCCGCGGGCGACATCGACGCCGACGGGCACGCCGATGTATTGACCGGCGCCTGGTGGCACGACGAGGGCGACGACTCATCCGACAACCGGGGGCGGGCATACGCCTTCTCGGGCAGAACCGGGGTGCCCCTCTTCACGATCACCGGCGAAGCCAGAAGAGACCATCTCGGGCGCCCCGTAGCCGGTGCCGTTGATATCAACGGAGACGGAACCCCGGACATGCTGATCGGCGCGCGCGACAGCGATTCATTCGGGGAAGACGCCGGGCGAGCCTACTTGTTCTACCTACCCGAACCGTGCAGAGCCGACCTGACCGGCGACGGCGAGCTGAACTTCTTCGACATCACCGAACTTGTCGCGCTCTATATCGTAGAGGATCCCGCCGCAGATTTCACCGGTGACGGCCGCTTCAACTTCTTCGACTTCAGCGCATACCTGGATTTGTTCACCGCGGGTTGCCCGTGACGAAGGGCGACCAAATGTCGGCACCACGGCTCCCGAGATCCAGATCGACACCAACGCCCGCATTCGTGATCGCGGGCCTGTCGCTCGTGTGCTACGCATCACCGCGCCTCATCGCCGCGGAGCCCGATGGCCGACTCGGACACATCGAGCCCGACGTCATCAGTATCCAGCCGGTCGTATCGAAGCGTGCGCCGACACCCCGGATCCTCCGGCAATCAGCAGGCGAGCGGTACTCCATCACGAGGGTGGCCGAAACCGGCGACGAACCGCCCGGGCGAATCGGGGCCGAGTTCGAGACACTCGAGAATCCCAACATCAACGCGTTGGGCGATGTCGTATTCAAAGCCCGCTACACGGGCGTCTCGTCGGGCAACGAGGGGGTCTACCGGTTCCGCAACGGCGCCCTCGAGCGGATCATCGACGACGGCTTCAACTTCCACCCGCCCGGGCAGGGCGGCGCGACCTCGTACACGGGATTCGCGCAGCCGGTGACCAACAGCCGCGCCGAGGTGGGCTTCCAAGGAGGGTTCAGCTTCGGGGACGGCAACCAGGGGCTCTATCTCGTGGACGCTTCGCAGGTCCTGCTGCAGTTCGAGAACAACCCGTTCAGCCCGGTGCCTGGTCAGCCACCGACATCGCAATGGACGACGTTCCCGTTTACCGCTGGCATCGTCTCGTTCCTGACCGAGTCCGGGCACTCGGCGACCATCGCACGGTATCGGGATGCTGGTTTCGTCGAATACGAGGGCGTGTACCTCGCAGACGCTTCGCCCGGAGTTATCCGGGTTGCCGACGAACACTCGCCGGTCCCGGGCCAGAGCGCCGCAGCCGCCTTCAGCACGTTCGATCCGTTCATGGTCATGAACAACGAGGGCGATCTCGCATTCAGCGGGCAGTACAGCGCCGGCGTCGGATCACGCGGGATCTACCTCTATGACAAAAACTCGGGCACACTCCGGCGCGTCGCCGACGCCTCCCTCGCACCCCCGGACCAGCCGCTCGGGGCACGCTTTAGCGCCTTCGATATCTTCCCATCGATGAATGATTCCGGAGTGCTCGTGTTCGGGGCTACGTACACCGGCGGCTCAGGCACGCGCGGTATCTTCGCGGGAGACGGGCTTTCCCCGTCCCGGACGATCGTTGACAACTCGGGCGCGTTCTCGGTTCCGGGCCATCCGACGCGATCCTTCTCGTTGTTCGGTCCGCCCATAGTGGATCCCTCTGGCGGCATCGTGTTCGTGGGTGAGTTCGGACCCGGGCCCCGCGACGTGGGCGTCTTCCGCGCAGGCCCAGACGAGATCAGATTGCTCTTCGATCTCTCCACGCCCGTTCCGGATCAACCCGGCGCCGCGTTCACGCAAGTCGGCAACATCGCCGCGAATGCGAACGAGCAGCTCACCGCCGCGATCAGATACACCGGCGGCACCGGCAACGAGGGCGTTTATGTCTACGACGGCTCAGAACTTATCCGCGTGATCGACGAGTCCCAGGACCTGTTCGGCAGAGCCCCCGCCAACTTCGACATGATGCTCGGCACCGGTGGCTCGGGCGGTCGAGACGGCAAGGCGACATCGCTCAACGACGCCGGCCAGGTGGTGTTCGGCGCGACCTTCGCCGACGGGAGCAGGGGGGTCTACCTCGCTTCACCCAATGGCTCAGATTGCACCATCGACGATGGGGTCCAGACGGTCACGATCGGTATGCCTGGCAACGACCCGGACACCAACGGCAACGGCTCCGTGCCCCGCGCATTCCGGATGGGCGTCTACGAAGTGACCAACACAGAGTTCGTCGAGTTCCTCAACGCCATTGCGGCTGACGACGTCCACGCGGTCTACGACGAGGTGATGACCACGAGTCTCCGCGGCGGGATTCTCCGCTCCGGCACACCCGGGTCCTACACCTACCAGGTCAAGCCCGGCTTCGAAGCCATGCCCGCCAGTGGCTTCAGTTGGTCCGACGGCGCCAGATTCTGCAACTGGCTCCACAACGGCAAGCCGATCGGTCTCCAATCACCCGCGACCACCGAGAACGGCGCATACGACCTGTCCGTCGCATTGGCGAGCATCGTCCGGAATCCGGACGCGCGTTGGTTCATCCCGAGCCGCGACGAATGGTACAAAGCCGCCTATTTCGACCCGTTCGATGACGGCGCCGACGCCAACGCCACCACGGACTATTGGGAGTACCCCACGCGATCCGACCAAGCCCCCGAGCAGGCCCACTCGGATCAGTCCGGTGTGATCAACAACCCCGGCCCGAACGTCGCCAACTACGAGCGGGGCGTGGACTGGAACGGCACCGACTGCTCAAGCCCTGGCGAAACCTGCGGCAACGTCTCCGCCGTGGGCTCGGCGATTTCAGTGAGCCCCTGGGGCTGCTTCGACATGGGCGGCAATATCAACGAGTGGACCGACACCCCGGGGCGGACCATCCCCACAGACCCGCCGCTACCGACGAGGCTCATCAACGGCGGCGACTTCTCGAATCCGCTGGCCCTCTTGGGCAGCAACCTCGACGCCGATCTGAACATGCAGGTCGATGCGGCCAACATCGGGATGCGTGTGGCTTCGATCGCGTGCGACGGACCTATTCCTGGGTGCACCCCGGCCGATCTCGCCGAGCCCTACGGAGTGCTTAACTTCTTCGATGTGGTAGCGTACCTAGCTGCGTTCAACGCCAACGACCCGGACGCGGACATCGCCCAGCCATCTGGTGTATGGAACTTCTTCGACATCGTGGAGTTCCTCGCCGTGTTTAACCGGGGCTGCCCATCGCCGTAGCACCGATGGTCAGGTGCCCTTCCTGACCTTCGGTCCGTACGTCCAAAAAGAAAGGGACGCCCGTAAGCCGGGCGTCCCTCGGGATCCTAGATGTCATCGGCTATGGCCGATCGAGTCTTACGGGCAGCCCGCGTTGAACTGGGCGATGTACTCGGAGATATCGAAGAAGTTCAGCACGCCGAACGGGGCCGCGAAGTCCGCGCCCAGGTCACCCGCGTTGAACAGCGTGATGTACTCAGAGATATCGAAGAAGTTCAGGTCGCCCTCGCCGGTCAGGTCAGCCGGGCAGGTCGGGGCGCACGCGAAGGTCAGCAGACGCAGCGCGTCCACGCCAGCCTCGATGACCGAGCCTGACCCGGTGTCCGAAGCGCTGAAGCGGATGCGGAACTGATCGTTCTGCTCGAAGCCCGGGATCGAACTGAGCCCAAACTGCTTCTCGACCCAGCCACCGCTAGCCTCGGGCCCGGCCGGGCCCACGGTCTCCAGGTTGACCCAGCTCGCGCCGGCGTCATCGGAAACCTCGACCACGAAGATGTCCGCGTTCGGGCTCGCACCCGAGGCGTTGTTGTACCAGCGTGCGTACGAAACGATCGAGCTGCCCTGAGAAACATCCATGACGGGCGACGTCAGAACCGTCACGCCGCCGTCGACATCCGAGTTGCAGCCCGAAGCGGCTGAGTTGTCGGTGAGGTAGCAGGACCCCGAGCCGTCGAAGTCCGTCGCTGGATCGCCGCGATTGCAATCCACCGGCACACCCCGGTCCCACTGCCCGTCAGTCGCGGACGGGTTGCTGACCGACCAGCCCTGGTCGGACTGGAAGTCGTCCTGGAAGGTCTCAACCGCGGGGTTGAACGCGGCGAACGCCGTGAACGTAGCCGCCGGCGCATCCTGCGGCATCGTCTGCTCAACGCCGCCCGCAGTCTGTGCCGTGATGTAGAAGTCGACCTGCGAGCCGCAGTCGATCGCGGGGAAGGTGATCTCGTACTCCGTCGCGCTCAGCGCGGTCATCGCGACCGGCACGAACCCGGACCCGGAATCGACCATCAGCATGGGCGACGCGGGATCGAGCGATCCGTCGAGCTCCTCGATATTCACCCCGACCGTCGTCCCGCCGTTGGGATCGACGAGATCTGGCAACGCGACCGGGAACGAGATGTCGAGCAGGCTCAACGGAGGGGCGTCCATGTTGTGGTTGCCAAAGCCCGCCGCGATCTCATCGTAGTGGGGGGTCCCGTTACCGATGTTCGCGTCGTCGTCGTCCAGCGTGAGCCAGTCGATCGTCATCTGCGGCGTGATCAGCGAGCCCGAGTGCACGAGGATCGAGTTCACCGCGAGGAAGTTGAGAATCTCGGTGTACTCGGTCGGCTCGGTCACGATCAGCTCGTTGCGTGTGTCCCACACGCACCCCGAGTACAGCGGCGCACACGCGTGCCCGTCGGTCGGGCAGGGGTACTGCAGGTTGTTCTCCGCAGAACGGAGCCCGCCGCCGCACGAACCAAAGAAACCTATTCCCAGCGTCGGGTTGTCGAGGATGATGACGCTCATCACATCGCCCGTACCCTCGCCGTACTGACCTTGCCCGGAGCCCCCGGCTCGCACCAGGTGGTGCCCGAACTCATGCTGGACCACCGAGGTCCACGCCGTGTTCGGTGAGCTGCCCTGGGACAGGCAGAAGTTGATCGAGACCTCGATCGGGTCATACCAGGCGTTGCCCGGGCAGAAACCGTCGGTCCGGTTGACCGTGATCGGGAACGACTCGTTGTTGAGCGTGGGGTACGACGGGTTGGCGCGGATCGCGTAGTCGCGGACCTCGTTGGCCGCGATGTAGGCGTTGACCTGGGCGCGGATCGACTCGCTGTTGTTCGAGGAGTTGAACTCCAAGTTCGCGGGGCCGGGAGGCGTCGTATTGACCGAGACATCCTCGACCGTGGACAGGAAGTCCGACACCGAGAACCACTGCCCATCGATTGTCGCGTTGACATCCACCGGCGTCACGCCCGGGTTGGCGATCACAAAATCGCCGTTCACATCCGCGAAAGTCTCGACGCCATTTGCCTCGACCCGGAGGTAGGGCATGGGCTGGGGGACCTCATCGGCGCAGAAGTCCGCCGCGGGGCCCTCAGAGGCCAGCGCAGAGGCGTTACCCGTAATGTCCACGGTGTGGATCAGGCTCTCGCTGTAGAGCACCGCGCCGGAGACCGCGTCGGTCACGACGAGATACCGCTCGAACCCGTCGACGCTCACCTCGGAGACGTCAGCAAGCGTCGGCACATGCGAGGTGTTGTCCACGCCGGCGTAGATCATCCGCTCGGTGTTCCAAACGAACACGTCGTTGGTAGCAAACTCGGTCTCGACCGATGCCTCGATGCGGGCACTATCAACGGCCTGGCGCATCACCTGCTGGTCGACCACCAGGCTCCGCACGTCGTGCAGCTCCGAAGAAGCGAGCACCAACGGGTTGTTCGCCTCGTTGCGGACGAGCAGAACCAGCTTGGACCGGAACACGGGCACGCCGTCCTTGACCTGCGTGTAGTAGTGTCCGGTGAACTTGTACGAATCCGACTCGGGCAGGTACCCGATCGGCTGCGTGTGACGCCCGTCGTCGAACGGGCCACGTGCGACGAGTTCGTTCATCGGAACGCCCCACATCGCCGAATGCTGGGCGACGAACCGGCTGGTCGAGATCGCGGAGGTCTCGCCACTGGAGAACGCACGCCCAAAGACACGCGCGATCGAGCCGTTGCCACGGAACGAGACATCCGAGTCGCGATTGACCTGGCGGAACGCGTCGATCGCGAGCGCCCGGCTGGGTGACGTGACCTGCCCGATGCCATTGGGTGAGACGTCGCCGGAAACCAGGACGGCGCCCGTCGCCGCAGTGCCGGCCGCGCACACGAGCGCGACCGCGAGGGGAATGATTCGATTCTTAGACATTATTGAAGAGCCTTTCTACGTTGCCGGTGGGGGTGACCAGCATGAAGTGAGACCCGATCGCGGCAGGGTTCGTGGGGCCGACCCAAAAACGCAACGCGGCAGCCAAGGCCGCGTGATACGCACCAGGCTTTCGATCGAGCGAGGCAACCACCCCGAGCGGGGCTTCGAGGGACACGACCACGCGCCCTGGGTGCCAAAATACCGGATTTCGGACTCAGATGTCAAGTGCGAAGATACACCATGGGAGAATCGGCAAGATCGCTCAGCCAACATCCATTTCTAGAAAATCAGGCGATCCCCAGCGTGGACCAGCTGGGCAGATCGGACCATGCTCGGACCCCCCGCGGCTGACAGGATCGGATACGCCTAGGACCGCCCCGTCCGGGCCCCCGCACCGAAACCGGGCGATACACCCCCCGCACGAGTGTGCGAAGGCGTACGGATAAGCAAACACATCAGATCAATCGCCCGCCGCGTCGCCGTTCGTTCTGCCCTGATGCAACGCCAGCCCGCACTTTTTGCAGAAGCTCGCGTCCATATCGTGGTTGCTGTACATGCACGATGCGCACGATTGCGTGTTCACGGCGCCCGGCTTGCCGCCCGTGATCTCCGCGGTCAGAATCCCCGTCGGCACGATGATCATCGAGTATCCCAGCAACACCAGCACGGCCGTAGTCGCCTTCCCGACCGCCGTGATCGGGACCACATCGCCGTACCCAACCGTGGTCATCGTGATGATCGCCCAGTACATCGCGCTCGGCATCGAATCGAACGACTCATTCCCCGCGTTGCCCTCGACCACGTGCATCAACGCGCTGGCGATCAGGATGATGATCAGCACCGTGGTGATGAACACCGCGATTTTATGCCGGCTGATGTAGAACGCCTCGCGCAGCGCCGCCGCCTCGCTCAGGTATCGCGCCAGCTTGAACACCCGGAAGATCCGCAGCAGCCGCAGCGTCCGCACCACCAGCAGCCGCTCCCCGCCCGGCACGATCAAACCGATGAACGCTGGAAGGATCGACAGCAGGTCGATGATCCCAAAGAACGACGTCGCGTAGCGCAGCGGCCGCCGGACGATCATCAGTCGGAGCACATACTCAGCGGTGAACAACGCAGTGAAGATCCACTCGAGCGCCAGGAACCACGTGCGGTACGGCTCATGGTCGGCGCTCGGAAGCGTGCTCAGAATGACCACCGCCACCGACAAGATGATCGCCACGATCAACGCGACGTCGAACACCTTGCCCGTCGGCGTGTCCGCCTCGAATATGATCTCGTGCAGTCGGTCCCGCCACGGGGCAACCTCGGGCACCGTCTCGTTCCGGTCGGCATCGGTTCGCTCTTCGTGTTCTGGCAATCGGCACCTCTGGGCACGCACGGGTCAGAACGCCACCCGTACACACGAACGCCGCCCAACATCCCCATCGGCGATCCGCCAGCCCGCCGTTCGATCTTGCCTCGAAGATCAGGGAAACCACTGGCCTCGAGCACCATCAACGCCCGTTCATCGCCTCCAGGACCGCGCCGTGGACCCGCCCGTTGCTGGCCACCATCGAGCCCGTCCCCAGGTCCTTGGTCCCCGAGATGTCCGACCAATCCCCGCCCGCCTCGCCCACGATCACCGGCACGCACGCGATATCCCACAGGTTCATCAGCGCCGGTTCGACCACCGCCTCGGCCCGCCCCGTCGCCAGCAGCACGAACGCGTAGCAGTCCGACCACCCCCGCGTGTGCGCCCCCAGCCCGTTCATTCCCGTCCACGCCGACTTCCGCGCGTCGCTGTCGTAATACTCAAACGACGTCGACAACAGCATGGCCCCGTCCATCGAGGCGTGCTCGGTGACACACGCCCGCTCCGCCGTCTGCCCGCGCCGCCACCACCAGCATCCCCGTCCGACCTCGGCCCCCACGCACTCATCCAGCGCCGGCATGAATATCACGCCGATGGTCGATTCGCCGTCCTCCATGCACGCCAGCAGCGTCCCGAACAACGGCACCCCGTGCACGAACGACATCGTCCCGTCGATCGGATCCACTACCCAGGTCCGCCCGCTCTTGGACTCGATCGCGTCGTACTCCTCGCCGATCACGCCGTCCTCGGGATACGCCCGAACGATCGCGTCCCGCACGAATCGCTCGGCCGCCCGGTCCGCCTGCGTCACGGGCGACCCGTCGGCCTTTCCTTCGGCGACCAATCCGTCGGACTGGAACCACCGCATCGCGACGCCGCCCGCACCGCGCGCCGTCTCGATCGCGAACGCCAGCCGCTCGGACATTTCAGGCTGTTTCCCATCACTCATCGCACCACTCCCTTCAAGGCGCCCAGCGCCGCCCGCAGCACGTCACCGAGGCGTTCGATCTGACCCGCCGTGTGCGACGCGGTCACCGCCAAGCGGAAGTACACCGGCGCCGGCCCGCCCGGATACGCCACCAGAGGCATCCACACCCCAGCATCCCAAGCAGCCCGGTGCAGCGCCTGCATCGCATCCGCGTCACCCGCCGTAAACGCGAACACGGGCACATCCGCGTCGTGCTCTCCGAGCCCCGCCTCACCCAGCACCGCCGCGACCCGCGACGCATTCATCCGCAGGCGCTCGAACAGCCCCGCCTCGCTCGCCATCAACCGCAGCGCCTCGAGCGCCCCGCCCGCCAACGCGGGCGATACCGGCGTGGTGCAGACATACGCCGTCGAGTGCGTCCGAGCCGACCGGATCGTCTCCGCACCGCTCAGCACCATCCCGCCACCGCACCCGAGCCCCTTCGCCAGCGTCGTGGTCATCACGATCCGCCCATCATCCAGCCCCGCCGCATCCACCGCCCCGCGACCACGATCCCCCAGCACGCAGAACCCGTGGCAGTCATCCACGACGATCCGGTCTTCTCCGCGGAGCGCCCCAACCAACCCTGGCAGCGGGGCGACCACCCCATCGGCGGCAAACACCGAGTCGGTCAACACCGCCGCCGGTCCATCGAATCCCCCGATCAACCGCCCGGCGTGCCCGGCGTCCAGATGCCCGTAAGTTCCGATTTCCAGCCCGCCCATCCGGGCCGCGTCGAACAGGCTCGCATGAGCCCGCTCATCGATCGCCGCGTGCCGGACGCCCAGCGCCGTCAAACCCTGCACCGCCGCCAGATTCGCGATGTATCCGTCCGGAACCAGCAGCCCCGACCCGAACCCGCAGTACGCCGCCATCGCCGCCTCGAGTTCGCTGTGGACCGCCGCGTTGCCCGTCGTCTCCCGGCTCGCCGAGGCGCTCAGCCCGAACCGCCCGAGCGCGTCCCGGGCCGCGTCCAGCACCCGGGAGTGCTGAGCCAGCCCAAGATAGTTACAGCCGCCGAACACGATCAACTCCCGCCCGTCGATCCGTGCGGTGCTCGCGGTCGTCGCCTCAAGCGGTGGGGCGGTCATCGGAAGAAATCCTCGCCATTCGTCGTCAGCGGCCCGCAATCCCAGCGGTCTCTATGACGGTAGCCCCCGCCATGACCGCCCGGATCCCCCCGCAGAAGGGCCCGCCCGACCGCCCACTGGTGGTATCTCCGCAGGGGTTCCGCTACCATCCGTACCCAGCCGTGGCGACCGCCACGCACCGGGCCGACCAGCCCACAGGAGGAACGCATGCGCTCGACGCCGATTGTTGGAACCCTCGCCGCAGCCTTGACCGCCGTGTGCCTGCTCACGACCCCGCTGGCCGCCGAAGCCGCGACCGAGTCGGCCCAGGGCAACGAGCAAGACAGCAAAAAGGTCATGCAACTCCCGATCCGCACCGACGGGCCCAAAAGCCTCGACCCGGTCGAGGGCTCGACGACCTACGACAACATGGCCTGCGCCCAGTTCTACGAGACCCTCCTGACCAACAAGTACGCCAGCCCCATGGAGATGGAGCCCCTGCTGGTGGCCGAGATGCCCACCAGCGACGACGGCGGCAAGACCTGGAAGTTCCGTCTCAAAGAAGGCGTCCGATTCCACGACAACCCCTGCTTCCCGGGCGGCAAGGGCCGAGTCATCACCCCCGACGACGTCTTCTACTCCCTCAAGCGGATCGGCGACGAGGAGTACAAACTCGAAAACTGGTGGCTGCTGGCCGACACGATCCTCGGCTTCGATGAATACGTCGACGCCCAGAACGCCGCGACGGAGTTCGATTACGACGCCCCGGTGCCCGGCTTCCGCAAGATCAACGACCTCGAGTTCGAGATCGAACTCAAGCAACCCGTATACCGCTTCCTCTACATCCTCGGCATGTTCCAGACCTCGGTCGTCTCCCACGAAGCCGTCGAGATGTACGGCGACGATTTCGCCCGCAACCCCGTCGGCACCGGCCCCTTCATGCTCGACACCTGGGTGCCCAAGCAGTCCCTGACCGCCGACCGCAACCCCAACTACCACGAGGTGCTCTATCCCTCGCGTGACGACTGGTCCCGCGAGGACCGCCGCGCCCGATTGCACCGCGCCGCCGGCAAGCAGGTCCCATTCGTCGACCGCATCGAGTTCACCATGTTCTCCGAGGACCAGCCGATGTGGCTCGAGTTCAACACGGGCAACCTGGGCTACACGCAGGTCCCCGAGGAGTACTTCACCAAAGCCTTCGATCGCTCTTCCCGCGAGCTCAAAGAAGAGTACATCCGGCGCGGCCTCCGGGCCCACGCCAACAAGCTGCTCGACTTCACCTTCCGCGGCTTCAACATGGAAGACGAACTCCTGGGCGGCTACTCGGAGGACAAACGCGCCCTCCGCCGAGCGATCTCCTACGCGATCGATCTCGACGAGATCAACGAGACCTTCTTCAGCGGACGCCGCGTGATCTACGACGGTCCCATCCCCCCCGGGCTCGACGGGCACCCCGAAGACGGGCGTGCACCCGCCGGAGCACGCGGGCGCAACATCGCCAAGGCCCGCGAGATGCTCGCCGTAGCCGGCTACCCCGACGGCGAGGGCCTGCCCGCCATCCGCTTCTACACGTCGCAGACCACCATCAACAACGCCGTCTCCGAGATGGTCAAACGCCAGCTCGAAGAGGTGAACATCAAGTTCGAGCCGGTCTTCCTCGACTTCTCGACCCTCATCGAAGCGATCAACAAGAAGAAAGCCCCGATGTTCGGCTTCGCATGGTCCAGCGATTACCCGGACGGCGAGAACAACCTCGCCCTGTTCTACGGCCCCAACGAGGCCCCCGGCTCCAACCACTACAACTACAAGAACCCCGAGTTCGACGCCCTCTACGAGCAGATCCTCACCATGTCGCCCAGCCCCGAGCGCACCGCCATCTACGCGCGTATGCGTGACATGGTCCTCGACGACTGCCCCTACGTCGGCGGCATGGCCCGCGAACGCTTCTATCTCATCAGCCCTTGGCTGCTCAACTGCAAACCCACCGAACGCTACTACGGGTGGTTCAAGTACCTCGACGTAGACGACACCAAACGCTAAGAACCACCGGGCCGGTCTGACCCAAGACCCGACCGACTCCAACGCCGCCCCCCGGAGCACGCCCCGTGTGGAACTACATCGTCCGGCGCACGCTGTACAACATCCCCGTCTTCCTGGCCATCATCTTCGTGGTGATGGCCGCGCTCCGGGTCAACGACCCCGTCTCCGCGCAGCTCGGCAAGAACGCGACCCAGCAGCAGATCGACCTGCTCACCACGGAGTACGGGCTCGACCGCCCGTTCTACGAGCAGTACTTCAAGTTCCTAGGCGACCTGGCCACCATCTGGAACTACGACGCCCGCAGCTGGGACCAGGGGCTGCCGGTCTCCGAGATGATCGCCAAAGCCGTGCCGCCGTCGATGGCCATCACCATCCCCACGCTGGCCGCGTCTGCTCTGATCTCTATCTGCGTCGGGCTCGTCTCGGCCGCCAACCGCGGCAAGGGGCTCGACCGTTCGCTCATGTTCATCGCCGTCATCGGCATGAGCATCAGCGTGCTCGTCTACATCATCATGGGCCAATATTTCGGTGCCTTCAGGCCCAGCCAGTCCATCGAGGGCTGGCCCTTCCAGGTCACCGTCGACGCCTCCGCTGGCGAGAGCGCGTTCTTCTTCTTCGACCCGCGCAACTGGATCGCCTTCTGCATGCTCCCGGTCATGATCAACGTGGTCGTCGCGCTGGGCTACGACACCCGCTTCTACCGCGCCGTCATGGTCGAAGAATCACAGCGTGACTACATCCGCACCGCCCGCGCCAAGGGCGCCAGCCGGGCCCGCGTGATGTTCGTCCACATGCTCAAGAACGCCATGATCCCCATCATCACACGGATCATGATCTCCCTGCCATTCATTATCACGGGTTCGATCCTCGTCGAGGTCTACTTCGGCATCCCCGGCATGGGGCGCACGCTCATCAACGCCATCAACGCCAAGGACTTCCCCGTCATCCAGACCTTCACCGCACTCTTCACCGCACTCTTCATCGCTTCCAACATCCTGACCGACGTGCTCTACGCACTCGTTGACCCCCGGGTGAGGCTCCAATGATCCCAGCCCGATTCAAAGAATCCCCCGCGTTCCGCAAGCTCTTCGCGAGACGTATGACCGTCCTGGCGATGGGCCTCATCTCGATCTACCTACTTCTCTTCGGATGGATCCTGATGATGGAAGCCGTCGCCTGGGGCGGGCGGGCCTCCGGGGCGTATGACATCAGCGACAGCCCGGTGCTCGGCGCCCTCCTGCCCGCGCGCACCCTCGAACGCGTCGGCGCCTCCAACGAGCCCGGCTTCGGGCTCCGATCCGACCCCACGCGGCGCATGGAGCAGGTGACCTTCTACGTCCGCAACGCCGCCAAGATCTTCGAGGAGATCGACCAGGGCACCAACTCGGACATCGACCCGCGCTCGCTCGAAGAGATCTACGCCCAAGCCGCCATGGCCGAGCGCCGCGTCGCCGACCTCCCCGTCGACGAACTCCGCGTCATCCACGCCGAAGCGATCGGCATCATCGAGCGCCAGTCGGCCCTGCGTTCACTCCGCGACACCCTCCCCCAGATCGAAGTCGCTCTCGAGAATCTCGCCGAATTCCGGGCCGAGTACGACGCCGCCGAGCCTGACACCGAAGCCGCCGAACTCGCCGCCGAAGAGGTCGCCCTCACCCTCGACGAGGTTTTCGCCCTCCTCGAGGAATACGCCGAGGACGCCCCTCAGTCCGACCCCATCCTGGCCCTCGATCTCGAGCCCCTCAGGGACGCGATGGACGCCGCCCTCGATCTCGAGCCCCAGAGCCCGATCTACGACCAAGCCCTCATCGAGCAACTCCAGATCGCCCGACGCAACGCCGGCCCGGTCATCGACACCGCCGTCGAGTCCACCCTCGATGAACTCGAGCCGGTCGTCGACCGCCTCTTCCCCGAGCCCGAGGGGCTCCGCTCGGTCCTCTACTCGATCCGCATGCTCCTGGGCACCGACCAGCAGGGGCGCTCGATCATGCTCCGGGGTCTCTACTCGGCCAAGGTCGCCATCCAGGTCGGCGTCGTCGTCTCCTTCATAGCCGTACTCTTCGGGTCTCTCATCGGCGCCGCCGCCGGCTACTTCGGGGGCATCGTCGACCACGCCGTCATCTGGCTCTACTCGACCTTCTCCTCGATCCCCTACCTCGTGCTGCTCGTCGTCCTCGCCTTCATGTTCACCGGCTCGATCTTCGAGGGCACCCTGATCCCCCTCTACGTCGCGTTCAGCCTCACCTACTGGATCGGCCCCTGCCGCGTCGTCCGCGGCGAGGCCCTCAAGCTCCGCTCGCTCGACTACGTCCAAGCCGCCCAGGCCCTCGGCGCCACCCGCTGGCGCATCCTCACCCGCCACATCATCCCCAACACCTCGCACCTCATGTTCATCAACATGTCGCTGCTCTTCATCGGCGCGATCAAGGGCGAGGTCGTCCTCACGTTCCTCGGGCTCGGGCTCAAGAACGGCGCCAGCTGGGGCATCATGATCAACCAGTCCAAGTCCGAGGTCGTCTCGGGCTTCTTCTGGCAGATCGGCGCCGCCACCTTCTTCATGTTCATCCTGGTGCTCGCCTTCAACGTGCTGACCGACGCCCTCCAAGACGCGTTCGACCCCAAGCACGTCGGCTAAGAACCCGCACAATCCAACACGCGAACAGCCCCGGGACGTACATCGCCGGGGCTGCGTCATGGAGGAATCCGAACAGAGACAGTGGGGGGGTCAGCCCGCGCTCGCTTCGTAGCGCCGCGCCACCTCGCCCCAGTTCACGATCTCCATGAACCGATCGACATACGCCGCCCGCCGGTTCTGGTAACTCAGGTAGTACGCGTGCTCCCACACGTCGATCCCCAGCAGCGGCGTCGCGCCCCCGAACACCGAGTGCTGCTGGTTGTGCATCTGCAGCACCATCAGATCGCCCGACAGCGGCTCGCGAACCAGCCACGCCCAACCCGACCCCTCGACCTTCTTGGCCGCCGACCGAAACTGCGCTGAGAACCCATCGAACGAAACAAACGACGCATCGATCGCCCGCGCAAGCGTCCCCTCGGGCCGCCCTCCGCCGCCCTGGCCCGCCGGGGCCATGCCCGTCCAGAACAGCGCGTGATTGATGTGCCCGCCCGCGTGGAAACTCAGCTTGCGCGTCCAGTGCTCGATCAACGCGTCGTCGCCGCCCGCACGGATGGCGCGCAGTTCCGCCAACGCCGCGTTCAAGCCGCGGACGTACCCCGCGTGATGCTTGCCGTGGTGGATACGCATCGTCTGCTCATCGATCACCGGTTCGAGCGCGTCATAGGCGTACGGCAACTCCGGCAGCACATACTCGCCCGACGCCGGGTCAAACCCCATCCGATCCGCGCCGCGCTCCGCGCTCGCCAGACCGAGTTCGCCGCCCCTCGCGCCGGCAAGCCCGGCTCCAACGCCCAGCGCCGCCAGAGAACCCAGCACCGTCCGCCGATCCATCTCGATCCCATCACGCATCGCTGCCTCCCGCGGGCATGCCGCCCGCATCTACACACCCGCTCAGTTCTGCCGCCCCTCGATCGCCGCGATCAACGCCCCGGCGGCCAGGATCACCAAATCATCCAACTCTTCGTCCGCCCGCGTCACAGAGATGCCCAGGCGATACACCAAGAGATTGAAATGCTGGCGGAACATCGCGATCTGCTGCCCGTCAGAGGCCCGCTCCATCGCATACCGCGCCGGCATCAACGCCGCGAGATCATCCACATAGCGCCGCGCCAGCGGGGTCCACGTGCCCAGTTCCTTCATCACGGCGACAGGTTGCCCCTCGCCGTCGAAGATCTGCCATTCGTCACGCACCATCGACGATTTCAATCCCTTGCGACGAAACGACGCCAGCAGTCCGCCTCCCGGCAACGTCAGGTCATAGGTCGCACCGAAATCGATGATCTGCCGGGCCTTCAGCGCGAACAGTTCCTCGCCCATCGAGTCATCCGTGTACAGCCGGATGTCCTCCTTGAGCTTGAACGCCTTCTGCTTGCAGAACGCGATGACATTCGCGTTCTCGTCGTAGACATGGAACTTGGCGCCCAGGACGTTCAGGATCTTGCGCCGGATCGTGTAGATCTCGCCGGGCTTGGGTTTGATCGCCATGCGTCGGGGTCTCCTGTCGGGGTCTCAAACGGTGCACGCAGATCCTACCAATATCCCGCCCCGAGGACGCAGCGGCATAAAAAAAGCGGCCCCCCCAAGGAGGCCGCTCGCAAATCATCATGATGTCCGCAGGAATCCGCGATCCAATCGCCTCACGCGCCGGTCTCGCCGACCTCCCAGCGTCGGAAGTCCTTTACGCTGCCGCCCGCGCCGATCAGTTCCTTGATCGTCTTGGAAGGATCGATCACGAACGCCTGCTCGAGCAACGCGACCTCCGCGAAGAACTTCCGCATCCCGCCCTCGACCATCTTCTCGGCGATCTCCTGGGGCTTGCCGCTCTCGACCGCCTGATCGATCCGGAACTTGCGCTCCTTCTCGACCATCTCCGTGGGGATGTCGTCGGGCGTCACACCCAACGGACGCGGGAACGCGGCCGTCACGTGCATCGCCACCTGGCGCAGCACCTCGTCGCCGACCTCGCCCTCCGCCTGGATCAGCACGCCGGTCTTCCCGTCGTGGTGGACGTACTGGCCGTACACCGTCGAGCCGCCGCTCGTCTCGAACTTCTCGATCCGACCCAGCGAGATGTTCTCACCAGTCGTGATCCGAAGGTTGTCAATGATCTCGGTCATCTCGGCGGTCGGGTCGGTCGAACCCGAAGCCATGCCGAGCGCCAACTGCGCGATCTGCTTGGTCGCCTCGATGAACTTCTCGTTCTTCGCGGTGAAATCGGTCTCGGCTCGCAGCTCGACGATCACAGCCGTCGCTCCGTCGTCAGACTTCGCGATCTCGATGCGCCCCTCGCCCGCGGCGCGGTCCACCTTCGTGTCCATCTTGCCCTTCAGAGACTTGCGGAGGTTCTCCTCAGCCTTGACAGGGTCCCCGTCGGCCTCGGTCAGCGCTTTCTTGCAGGCCATCATCGCAAGCCCGGTCTTGTTCCGCAGGCTCATCACGTCCTTGGCATTAATCGCAGCCATGGGTCTCGCTCCAAATCCGGTGTCTTCGATCCGTCGGTCAATCACCAGCCCCGGTCGATCCGGGCCCGGCTCTGTTTTACTTCACTACATCGACGGGGCAACCCGCCCCGATCAGCACTCGCTTACGACTCAGCCTTCGCCGGCTCGGCATCCGCGGCCGCGGGGGCCTCGCCCTCGCCAGCCTGCCCGGCCCCCTGCCCCGCGTCGTCCGCACGGAACTGGGCACGCTTGCTGCGACGCGGCCCGTCGTCCGCACCCGCCGAGTCTTTGCCATCGCCGGTCTGGACCCGCATCTGCTTGCCGTCGGCGATCGCCTTGCACAGCTCACGCACGATCACATCGATCGAACGCATCGAGTCGTCGTTGCCCGGGATCGCCACGTCCGCGACCTCGGGGTCGCCGTCCGTATCGATCAGGCAGATCGTGGGGATGCCGAGCTTGCGGGCCTCGCGGAGACCGTTCAACTCGCGGTTGACATCGATCACCACCATCACGCCCGGCAGCTTGTCCATCCGACGGATGCCGTCGAGGTTGCGCCGGATCTTCTTCATCTCGCGACGCAGCTGGCTCTCCATTTTCTTGGAGTAGCTCTGGAAGTTGTCGTTCTCTTCGATCGTCTCGAGTTCCTCGAGACGCTTCAGGCGGCTGCGGATGGTCCGGAAGTTCGTCAGCGTGCCGCCAAGCCAGCGCTCGGTCACGTAGTGCATCTGCACGTCCGTCACACGCTGCTCGATCACGCCCTTCGCCTGACGCTTGGTCCCGACGAAGCACACGTCCTTGCCCTGCGACACCGTACGCGTGATCAGCTTCTTCGCCAGCAGGAGACCCTTGACGGTCTCCTTGATGTCGATGATGTGGATCCCGTTGCGCTTGCCGTAGATGTACTGCTGCATCTTCGGGTTCCAGCCGCTGGAGCGCTGCCCGAAGTGAATACCGGATTCGATCAGATCTTGAACAAGAGGATTGGCGGCCATCGTGAGGCCCTTTCATGCGTTCAGCGACACCCGCGGACCCGACCGGGGACCCGCCCAAAGGGGCGCTTCGGTGGCAGGACCACCAACGGACACTTGCCCGCTCGGCGACCCTGAATCTGACATCACGAGGTCCGACACGGACCGGGCGGCTCACGCACCGGCCGCGTAAGCCAACAAGTATAGAAACCGCCCAGACCAAGGCAAGCCCCGCCCGCCCCGCAGCGACCCAAACAAAGATCGTCCACGATCGCCCCAGACCCACCACGAATCGCCCCCCTCGCCCCGCGCCCACGTTCAGACCAAAGTGCCCCCCCCGCCGGACCGAAAGGACGACCAGGGGCGGGGTCAATCGCCCCCGAGGCAAGGCGGGGCAACCCCCCCAGGGACCCCGAACCGACCCCGAGGGAGGCGACATGGCACAGAGCGGACTCATCGTTAGGCGATCAACGCGGCACGAAATCGTGCTGCCGGCCAAGGTCCGCGTCGCGCCAGAGCACGCACAAGAGATCCGATTCGCCAAGGGCGTCACCAACGCCGAAGGCTGGATCGACTGCGACCTGGTCGATTTCGCACTCGGCGGGGCCGCCGTCGTCACGGGCTGCCTGCTCCCGCGCGGGGCGGCCATCGAGATGCTCCTGCCAGAATCCGACGAGTCCAGCCCGCCCATCCTCCGCGTCCGCTGCCGCGTGATGCGCGTCCAGATGACCGACCGCCGCCCGGCCTACCTCATCGGGTTCGCCTTCGTCTCGCCCGACGACCAGGCCACCCGATCGATCGAAGCCCTCCTGGACCGCCTCGAAGGGCTCGACGACGGAACGGAGCACACATGCTGAATACCAGCGAGTTCATCATCCAGTCCCTGGTCGAAGACGCGAAGCTCTCCCGGGGCGACGCCGACGAAATCCGCCGCTTCATGGCCGACAAAGGCGCCACCCTCGAGGACGCCGCGATCTACACCAAGAAGATCGGCACCCGCGACCTCGCCGTCGCCAAGGCCGGCATCTGCGAATACCCGTTCCTCGATCTGTCGATGATCGATGCCGACATCCGCAACTCGCGCCGCCTCAACAATTCGATCTCCGAGCGCCTCGTCGCGTTCCCGCTCTACGTCCTCGACGAAGTCGCCACCGTCGCGATGGAAGACCCGCTCGACCTCCAGGCGATGGACCAGCTCCGCCAGGTGCTCCGCCGCCAGATCGACCCGGTCGTGTGCGACGCCGAACAACTCCGGATGCTGATCGCGCGTGCCTACTCACTCGACGCGGGCGACCAGACCGAGAGCGCCACGAACGACGAAGCCACCGACCACGAGCAGGAGCCCATCGTCGCCGCGGTCAACCAGATCCTCTTCTCCGCCGCCCACGCCGGAGCGTCGGACATCCACGTCAACCCCGACGACAAATCACTCCACCTCCGCTTCCGCGTCGACGGCGTCCTGCAAACCCAGCAAGGACCCGCCATCGCCATGCACGAGGGAATCGTCCAACGCCTCAAGGTCATGTCCCAACTCGACGTCACCCAGACGCGCCGACCCCAAGACGGCAAGTTCCGCTTCCGCCACAAGGGCCAGCCCATCGACGTCCGCCTCTCGCTCATCCCCACGATCCACGGCGAGAACGCCGTCCTCCGCCTCCTCCGCCCCGCCGGCTCGATCGGTGCCATCGCCGACCTCGGCATGCCCGCCGACGTTGCCGAGCAGTTCACGCAGGCCGTGTCCAAGCCCCACGGCATCCTGCTCGTCACCGGGCCCACCGGCTCGGGCAAAACCACGTCGCTCTACACCGCCCTCAACTCCATCAACACGCCCGACCGCAACATCATGACCGTGGAAGACCCGGTCGAGATCCGCCTCCCGCTCATCCGACAGATCCAGGCCAACAACGCCATCGGGCTCACCTTCGCCAACGCCCTCCGCTCGATCCTCCGCCAAGACCCAGACGTTGTCCTGATCGGCGAGATCCGCGACGAGGAGACCGCCAAGATCGCGACCCAGGCCGCGCTCACCGGCCACCTCGTGCTCTCGACCCTCCACACCAACGACGCCGCCGGGTCGATCGCACGCCTCCGAGAGTTCGGCGTCCCCCCCTTCGCGATCTCCAACTCCCTGCTCGGCTCCATCGCACAACGCCTGGTACGGCGCGTCTGCACATCCTGCAAAGCACCCGACACGCCCGAGCCCGCCGTGCTCCGTTCGCTCGGCATCGCGCCAGACACAAAGGGCCTGTCGATCGGGCGCGGCTGCCCGAGCTGCATGTCCACCGGATACAAAGGCCGAGCCGGCGTCTACGAGATGCTCAGCGCCACATCCGCCATCCGCGTGCTCATCGAGCGCGACGCCACCGTCTCGGAGATCCTCGCCAAATCCAGGGCGGCCGGCATGCGGTCGATCCTCGAGGACGGCATCGAGAAAGCCATGCTGGGCATCACCAGCGTCAACGAACTCAGCAAGCTCCACGCCACCGTCGATCTCGACAGCACCATCGAAGAGCCGCTCAAGATCCCCGCCTAAGGACCGACCATGCCCACACAAACCTTCGTCTTCAAGGGCATCGACGCGCACGGCAAACGCCAGGCGGGCTCCGTACGCGCCACCTCCGAGTCCGCGGCCTGCGCCGACATCATGCAGCAGGGCGTCACCCCGATCAGCGTCCGCCCCCAGAACCGCCGCGCCGCCCTGGCCACCTCGGGCTCGCGCGTCACCCAACAGGACATCAGCGCCCTCACCCGCGAGATGAGCGTCCTCGTCGAAGCCAACATCCCCATCGCCCGCGGCCTCCGATCCATCGCCGAGCACGAACGTAAATCTTCACTCCGCGACATGGTCACCGACATCGCCGACCAGGTCGAAGCCGGTGAGAAACTCACCACCGCCTTCGGCAAACACCGCGCCGTGTTCGGGGACGTCTACATCGAGACCATGCGGGCCGCAGAAAAATCCGGCACCCTCGCCGAGGTCACCAGCCACCTCGCCGACATGCTCGAGCGCAACATCGAAACGTCCAGCCAGCTCCGGCGCGCGATGACTTACCCCGCCATCGTCGTGGCGTTCGTCATCATGGCGCTCACCGTGATCGTCGTCTTCGTCGTGCCACGCTTCGCGCTGATCTTCGAAGCAAACAACGTCGCGCTCCCCATGGCCACACGCATCGTCACCGGGGTCGGCGATTTCGCCCGCAACTATTGGTGGGCCATCGGCGCGGGCGTTATCGCGGGATCCTGGAGCCTCGCCCAATCCTGGAAGAGCGAAGCGGGGCGTTACCGCATCGAAGCGATCGCCCTGGCCACCCCCTACGTCGGAAAGATGCTCGGCGCCATCACCGCCGCCCGCTTCGCACGCGTCCTCTCCATCGGGCTCGACTCGGGCATCGACGTCATCGAGTCCATGCACGTCGCCGGCAACGCCACCGGACGCCCCGTGTTCGCCCGCGAATGCATCGTGCTCTGCGACCGCATGCGGGCCGGCGAATCGCTCGAGCATGTGCTCGTCGATTCCAAACGCCTGCCCAACTTCGCCCGCCGCCTGCTCGGCGCCGGCAAAGACTCGGCCGAACTCTCCGCCGCCGGGCGCATCATCGCCCGCCACTACGACCGCATCTCCGACCACCTCGCCAAGAACATCAACACAATCATCGAGCCGCTGATCACCGTCGCCATCGCCGGCATGGTCCTCCTCGTCGCCCTCTCGGTCTTCCTGCCCATGTGGAAGATGGTCTCGATCAACAGCTAGCACCCGGACCAAAAAACCAGACCAAGCACCCACAAGGACCCCCAATGTGCCGAGCATTCAGCCTCATCGAGATCATGATCGTCGTCGTCATCATCGGCATCCTCGCCGCCGTGGCCCTGCCCCAGTTCGCCGGCGCCACCGACGAAGCACGCACCTCCGCTGTCCAGGCCACCGCCGCGGGCGTCCGCGCGTCCATCGCGTCCTTCCGCACCGGCGCCGTCATCTCGGGCGACGACCCTTACCCAACCCTCGCCCAACTCACCGACGGATCCACCATCCGCTTCGACATCCCCGCCAACCCCTACGCCGAGTCCGCCGCTGTCCAATCCGTCACACGCAGCCAAGCGAACGACCGCGCCGTCGTGGGCACGACCGCCGGGTGGAACTACTACGTCGACAACTCCGCCGTCCCGCCCGCCGCGATCTTCTACGCCAACAGCAACACCGTCACCACCGAGACCGACGCCTCCGGGTCGCCGATCACCGCCAACAACCTGTAAGCATGCCCCCGCGCACACGCCCATCCCGACCCGCGTTCACGATCATCGAGGTGCTCGCCGTCATCACCGTCGCCGGACTCCTCGCCGCCAGCGTCGTACCCGCCGCCGCGCGCATCAACGACGCCCGCCGCGTCACAGGCGTCCACGAAACCGCACGCCTGCTCGCCTATGCGCGGGCCCACGCCGCATCGTCTGGGCTCCCCGCCGGCATCCGTTTCGACACCGACGCCGACACCGCCGAACTCGTCCGCTACGACGGCGCCTCGATCATCCTGGCCGACCCGCTTGGCACTGTGCCCACCACCGTCGCCCTCAACGCCCTCTACGGCTCGGACCTCACCGCCACCCAGTTCTCCGGGGCACCCGCCCCGGGCACAGCGCCCGACACCGCCACACTCTGGTTCGACCACCGGGGCACCCCGCACCTCCGCGCCCGCACCACGAACACACGCATCGAGCTCCGCGCCGACGCGGCCGTCGAGTTCGTCTCCGGGCACACCCTGACCATCTCGGAATCCTCGGGCCTGATCGAGGTGACGCCATGACCTCGAGAAACGCGAAACCACAGACCCGCGCATTCACCCTGATCGAATCGGTGGTCTGCATCGTCGTGCTCGCCCTGGCCGTCCCGCCCACGCTGGAACTGCTCGCCAGCTCCGCCGCCAGCCGGGCCGACGCGGTCAACACCAACCGCGCCGCCCAACTCGCCGAACTCGTCCTCGAGTCCTGCCTCGCCGATGCTGACAGCGATCACCCCTCGCTCGGCTTCGCCGCACTCGAGGACGCGCCCGCCTACACCGCCGACCTCCGCGCCCGCATCACCACGCTCACCCAGCCCTTCGACGACGTGGGCATCACCTACGACATCGAGATCAGCGAGCCCGTCGACCAGACCGGAACCCCCAACTTCGACGAACCACTCAACATTTTCCGCTCCATAACGGTCACAGTGACCTTCCCTTCCGCCCGCGCTGCAAACTACCAGATGCCCGTCTCGATCATGGTGGGGGACCTCTGATGCCCCGCCGCACGAACACCGCCGCCCGCCGCGCATTCACGCTCATCGAACTCATCCTCGCGATGATGATCATGAGCCTGGTCACCGCCGTCGTCACCCCCGTCATACTCTCGGCCACCGACGCCTACGCGTCCGCCCGCACGCTCCGCAACCAGTCCGAAACCGCCAGCTTCTCCGTCGACCGCGTCGTCCGCGCCCTCCGCGAAGCCCCGTCCGGCACAGCGACCCGCCTCGGGATAACCACCGCGACAGCCGACACAATCATCTTCACCGACGGCCAAGGCCTGCAACTCACCGAGTCAACCCTCGAACTCGTCACACCCGACGGGACCGCGCCCATCGCCCGCGATGTCGAGTCGTTCACCATCGAGTACCTCGACGAAGACGGGCTCACACCCGTCGACGACCCCGCCAACGCCCACCGCTTCCATGTCAGCATCGAACTCCCCGGCCAGTCGCTGCGGGTCTGCGCCTTCCCGCGCGTCAACGTGGGAGGTGGCTCATGACCAAGCGCAAACCCCATCCAAGTCAATCACGCACCCCGAACCGCCGCGGCATGGCCGTCGCGGTCATCGTGGTCGTCCTCGCCGTCCTCGCCCTGGCCGTCGCCGGCTCGGTCCGCCCGGTCCGCCAGGAAGCCGACATCGCCTCGCTCCGCGTCCAGACGCTCCGGGCGTTCTACGCGACCGAATCCGGGGCCAACGTCCTCATCGGCTCGCTCCAAGCCGGCATCGACCCGCCCGCATCAGGCGACTCCCTGACATGGGGGCACCAGACCGTCGAGTTCGAGACCGTCCCGGTCGGGACCGGCACCGTGACCATCCTCGGTCGCAGCGGGCAATCACAACGCCGCATCAGCCTCGATATCGAGTAACCCCCGCCAATCCCCCCCAAGTCGGGCCCAAAACCGGCCGATAGTCCCCAGACGGAGGGGTCCAATCGTGCTCATCAAACGCCAAAAACTCGTGCTCTCGCTGTTCCCAAACCGCCTCGCCGGTGCCGTCTACCAGTCGGGGAAACTCCAGCGCGAAGAGACGATTTTGCTCGAATGCGATACGTGGCAGTCGGCATGGACCAAGGGGCTCACGCCCTACGACCCGTCCCTCCGCCAACTGCTCGCCCGCTTCCGCCTGCCCGCGAGCACCCCCATCAGTGTGCTCTACCACAGCCCGACCGCGATGATCCAGGTCGACGACAACGCCGGCACCAAAGCAGAAGCAGAAGCAGCCGCCGTCCTCAGCATGCAATCGGGCACAGAGTCCGGTACCGCCTGCAATGCCCTCGCCATCGCCCCCTCCGCATCCAATAGCGACCAGTGGATGGTGCTCGCCCTATCCGAGCGCGAAGACACCACCAACGCGCTCTACGCCTGGGTCACACGCTGCGGCGGCACACTCCACACCGTCCAACCATCCCAAGCAGCCGTCGCACAAGACGCCGTCCGCTACATCAGCGTGACCGACGAACGCCAGGCCTGCTGCGTCATCGGCCAAGAATGGTCCGCCGTCGTTTGCGGCGACCAGAACGGCATCGAACTCGCACGCATATTCGAACTCGGCTACCAACCCCTCGCCGACGTCTTCGCCCGCGCCTACGAGCCGGGCAAGGTGCTCCCCGCGCCCGACGCCGAGCGCGAACTGTTCAAGGTCGGCATCCCCTTCAAGTCGTCGTCGCTCCCCAAGGAAATCCGTGCCGAGCTGCTCCCGCAACTCTCACCGATCATCCAGCGACTCAGCATCGAGATCAAGCAAACGCTCCGCTTCGGGATCAACGAGAACGAGATGCCCCCGGTGCTCACGCTCTCAGGACGCGGAGCCAGCATCCCAGAACTCGCCCATGTGCTCACCGACGGCGTCGACATGCACGTCCGTGCCAACACCCCGGACACACCAGCCGCGTCCGCCGTCCAGGTATTCACACCCGAATCGTCCGAGCACAGCTTCGCAACCTTCCCGATCAACCCAATGGCAATCACGCCCACCCCGGCACGCGCAGAACGCGCCGCCAGCGTTTTCAAGCGGGCGACACTCGCGGGCGCCGTCGCAGCCGTCGCCCTCATCGCCGGCGAACTCGCCTGGGTCAGCCACCAGTCACGCGCACTCGAACCCCAGTTCGACGCGATCTCTCCCGAGATCGCCGCGATGGCCAACCAACGAGACCGCATCGAGCAGGCCTCCCAACTCGCCAACCGCGCTGGAGCCTGCGCCCTCGCCATCGATCAGGCCAGCAAGGCCCAGCACGACGTCGGGCCGATCCTGTCACTCATCGCCGAGTCAGCCAGCGACAGCGCCCGATTCAGCGGGATCGAGTTCCGCGAAGACGAAAACGTCCCCAGCGTGTTCCTCGCCGGCTACACCGTCGGAGACACCGACGAGCACGCCCGACAAGCGCTCGACGCCGCCGTCGAGCGACTCGAGTCCGACGCCCGCATCACGCGCGTCGAACTCGGTGCCATCAACCGCGAGACCAGCCAAGACAGCGACCAAGCGGTCCGCTACTTCTCCCTGACCGCCTATCTCGAGCCGGCACCCCGATTCTTCCAGCCGCTCGCATCGTTCGCAGCCGCACAGGAGACCGACGAATGAGCGATCTCATCCCACGCCCGCTCCTGGTCCGCCTCGTCATCGTGACGATCGTCGCCGCCGCACTCTGGATCACGCTGGTCAAGCCCGCCCGCGCCGGGCTCGCCGCCGAACGATCCCGTCTCGTCCAGCAGCAGGAAGAAGTCCGCGCCCACGCCGAGGGAACCGACCACGACGCCGACCTTCAGAAGACCGCGGACGCGATCCACCACATCGCCACCAATCTCGAGCAGCAACTCACCAAAAACACCAAGTCCAAGAAACTGCTCGGCGAGATCGACCGGCTCGCCAGCGCCCACGACATCCAGATCAACCGGTCCGAGCCGCTCGGCTCGACACACCTGCCATCCCAAGCCACCGATGGCGATCCGATCGAGATCTTCTCCGACCGGGTCAGCATCAGCTTCGCGGGCACGTTCGACAACGCCGCCAAGTTCCTTGCCGGTCTCCAGCACGAAATCGGCGTTAACAGCCTGGCCGGGCTCCGCATCACACCAGCCGGTGAAGAGCGCGTGTCGGCCACCGTCGAACTCGCGGTCTTCCGCCTCGGCCCCAAGTCGGCCGCCATCATCCCAAGCGAGGCAACCAGCGATGCGGATTGAACAGAGAACCAAACTGCTCGCACTCGGTGCCTTCGCCCTGCCGATCGTCGCGGCCTTCGCCGCCCGCTACGCCGGTGAAGGCACCGGCACGACGCAGGCCTTCGCCTCCGCGCCGATCCCGGCCCTGCCCGTCATCGTGCCCCAACCCCAGACCAACGCCCAGCCCGCGTCACCCCTCGCGTTGTCGCCCTTCTGGACCAACCAGCCCGAGGCCCCCCAGATCCACGACCCCGCGTTCATGCCCGAACCGACCCCCGCGATCGACGAGCCGCTCGTCCTCAGGCTGACCGCGGTCATGCCCAACGGCACCCGCTCGCTCGCCGTCATCAACGGCAAGCCCAGACGCATCGGCGACACCGTCCATCCCGGATGGACCCTGGCCGCCATCGACGGCGACGCCCGCACCGCCACCGTCCGCTCGCAGACCGGCGAGCAACGCGTCATAGCCCTCTCAAGAGAGCCCTGAGCCGCCACGACGCCCGCACAAGACGTCGCCCCTTCCTTGCCGAACACGCCGATCCCGGTCTATGATGCCCGCTCAGGGCGCATAGCTCAGTTGGCTAGAGCGCTGCCGTCACATGGCAGAGGTCACAGGTTCGAGTCCTGTTGCGCCCATTCAATGACGCCGCGGCCATCCCACGCCCGCGGCGTTGTCCTTTTTGCACATCCAACGTTTCGCCACCGCCAGGCGATTGTCCGTGCAATCGCATCCGTTCGCACACCCAGATACAGCACTAGCACAGCGCATAAAAAAGCCCGCCATGCGGCGGGCCTGATGATGCTGTTGATGTATCCGACTCAGATCGGACGGATGATCGGGTCGTCCCCGATCACATTCGGGTCAGGACGTCCCAGCGTGCCGCTGTTGCAGAACCCGGGCTGCCACAAACCCAGGAACGCCTGGATGTCCTCGAAGGTCACGAGCCCGTCGCCGTTGATGTCGGCCAGCGGGTCACCCGTGTTGTACCAGAACAGGAAGATCGCAAGATCCTCGAACGTGACAATGCCGTTGCCGTTCAGGTCGCCCGGGCAACTGGTCAGCACCGGGGGGCACGCGAGGGTCGGTGGCAAACCAGTCTCCGAGCCATAGATCTCGAGCCGGAACGAAACCAGTGACTTCTCGTCATGCTCAAAGAACTCACCACCCGGCATTCCCAAAGCACCGAAGTAGGTCACGTGCTCTTCACCCGGGTCGTCGTCGGTCGGATCCATGGGATCGCCCTCGTCGGGCAACTCGCCCTCGGGCGTCGCCTCATCGGGCCTGAAGTCCTGCAGGTACAGTCTCCACTGCCCGCCGGACAACTCGCCCCAGTGCTTATACGTCTTAAACGTGTACGACGCGTACGCGAAACCGCCGTTCTCGAGACCGCTCGAATCCATCCGCGGGACCGCCAACGGCGACACCGAGCCATTCGGCGACTCGAGCACCACGAACAGATCGCCCGCGCCGATGCCCTCGACCGTGATCGTCACATACACCGCCTCGACCGACAGGTTATCGCGAACGCACGCCATCGAGTTGAGCACGACGCCCGAATCAAGCGTGCGCCCCGCCTGCACACGATCACCGGGCACCAGGTTGAAAAGAATACGCGGCTCTGTCACCACCGTAGTGATATCGCCAACCTCCTCGAACGTCGCATCCGGGATCTCAAGCTCGGACTCGATCACGCCCGTGTCAAGGATCCGCAGCCGCGGCACGCCCCGCCAGGTCGCCGCCATGGCCACCGCAGCCTGCGCATTAATTAGGCCGAAACCGTACTCGTCGCTGTGCAGCACGTCGCCCGAGTTGGCCTGCCAGAACAACGGGTTGCCCGTGTTCGGGTCATCCACGTCGGGGTTGCCATAACCCAGCAGGTTGGTCCAATACCCGCCGACCGGGTTAAAGTTGATCTGCGTAGACGTCTCCTTGATGATGTGCTCGATGTCGCGGATCCGTAGATTCGGGTTGGCCTCGAGCATCAGCGCGAAGACACCCGTCGCGATAGGCGCCGCGGCGCTCGTCCCGTTGAACGTGCAGGTCAATCCATCGAGCGCTGCTAAGGCACCCGGGCAATCGCCGTCCGCCCCCGCGCCGATCTGATTCGTCGTCGCGATCCCACGCAGACTCGCCGTGCTGCCATATCCCATAATCGAGAAGGCTTCACTCAACACCGCGTCTTCGGAATACGCAGCCGCGAGGACAGCAGTCCCCGTCGTCGAATAACCAGCCCGGAGGTTGTCCTCGCCCACGGCCGCAATCGCAAACGTCGCCGGGTGAGAGGCCACCTGCCAGTATTCAGTCCGGTCACCCAGCATGCCCGAGTAAAAATAATCTTGCCTGTTCGGATCTGGGGTCATTGGGTCAAGAACGAGGTCGAAATCGGTGATGTCCCCGTTCGTGGTGCCGAGCCAATCGAGCGGACCGAGCTTAGGCAACCCCGCCGCGTTGCCGACAGAGAACCGCGTGAAGCCCTGGAAGTGGCTCGCGTTGCCCGCCGACAAGACGTTGGGCCGTCCCTTGCGCCCACGACCGAGTTTCCCAGCCCGGTCCAGCGCGAGTTCCTGGTTCGTGCTCATCGGCACCCGACGCGCACCCGGGAAGCTCACCTCAAAGTCATCAGGCCCGATCGCGAAGAAGAAGTTCGGTGCGGGCGTGAAGAAGTCGTTGCCCGGCCCCCACGAGTTATTGATAATGTCGATGTCGTTCAGTTTGTGGTTCCACGCCTCGGCGTTCTCGAGATCGCTCCCATTCCGCAGCGCCGCCAGCATCGACCCGTAGGCGACTCCACGCCCGAAGCCCGCGTTCGCCGTCGCGCCGATCAATCCCGACACAGACGTCGCGTGCGTTACGTCAATCTGGAACGGGTCGGTGACCTGCGACAGACTCAGGTCCAGATTCGCGAACAGATCCGGGTGCACGACGTCAGAGAAGTCATACCCGGGAACGCTCAGGTTGTCCGGGTCGTAAGGCGACGTGATACTCCCGCCGTTCGCCTCGAGCACGCCCACCGTCACACCCGCGCCGGTGATCCCGCTGTCGTGGACCGCCTGAATCTCGTGATCGTTGGTCGGCGTGATCGCATTTTCGATGTGCCACTGAGCACCCAACGCCGGATCCGGCGCGCCCCTCACGCTGCGCGGACCCTTGGGCTCTGTGTAGTTCACGTACACATCGCGAAGATCGGCACGCTCGCTGAGCAGCCCAGCCACCAGCACCGCGCTCTCGACCGACCGCGTCCCGATCGTGAACACGCCCGGGAGGTTCACTGATTCAACCAGCATCGCCGGCGTCAGCCAGGCAAAGTCAGCCCCGAGCGTGCCGATCGCCGCCGCAGCCTGTTCACGCGACTCGCCGATCAGGATAACCTCGCCGTACAACTCGTACACCGGAGCCGAAGCGCTCAGCGGCCCCTTGAACCCGCCCGTCATCCGGGCAAGGCTCGAGTACGCCTTCGGGGTCGCCACCTCGAACTGGGTCCGGAGACCCTTGCCCGAGGGCACACGCATCATCCGTGCACGCTCGATCGTGTCGTTCCCGCCGCCCTGCACATCGCCTGCTGCACCCGACGCACCCGTTTCGGGGGCGACGGCAGCGAGAGCCGATCCGGCGCAGGTCATCAACGCGAGCAATCCGACGGCGCCCAGCCGAGACGGAATCTGGAGTTGGGTTCGATCCCAATGAGTCAACATCATGGCGCTCCTGATTTTCTAATGAACGGGTCTGGTTCGTTCGGGCGGCGTCCGGGGGTCGATCCGGTCGTGGCCACCATTATAGCAGCTCTGAGGGGCGTTTGGGACGCCCATTTGAGACTGCCGTCCCTACACCCGATACGCCCGAATCACCCCACGGTTGCCCGCAGTTCCATATCCGGAAACAAAGATCGCTCCGGAGGCACCATCACGCCCCGTCCGGTTCGGTCATCGACCGCGGGTCCAGCAGCTCCGCCAGGCGGGCCTCGCCCACCAGCCCCTGCTCTAAAGCCACTTCCCGCACGGTCTTACCTTGGGCATAGGCGTCGTACGCCAGCTTGGCCGACGCGTCGTACCCGATCTCGGGCACCAGGCTCGTGCACATCGCCAGGGACCCCTCGATCAACGCCGCACACCGCTCTAAATCCGGCTCCAGCCCATCCAAAAGCCGCGTCCGGAACGTATCGCAGGCACCCGCCAGCAGATTGACCGAGTCGATCAGGTTCGCCGCCATCACCGGCATCGCCACGTTCAGGTCCAGCAGCGACCCCACGCCTCCCAAGCCCCCTGTCGCCACCGCCGCGTCGTTGCCGATCACCTGGCACGCCACCATCATCACCGCCTCGCAGATCACCGGGTTCACCTTGCCCGGCATGATCGACGACCCGGGCTGCACCGCCGGCACCTTCAACTCGCCGATCCCGCACCGAGGCCCCGACCCCATCCACCGCACGTCGTTGGCAACCTTGGTCAGGCTCACCGCGATCGTCCGCAGATGCCCCGACGCCTCCACGCACGCGTCCTTGGCATGCTGCGCCTCGAAGTGGTTCTCCGCCTCCCGGAACGAGATCCCCGTCGCGCCAGTCAGCCGCTCGCAGACCCGAGCCGAGAACTCCGGATGCGTGTTAATCCCCGTCCCGACCGCGGTCCCACCGATCGCCAGCTCGCCCAGCGTGTGCAGCGCCCGATGCAGCCGATCCTCGGCGTGCCGCAACTGCGACGCATACCCCGAGAACTGCTGCCCCAGCCTGATCGGCGTCGCATCAGCCAGATGCGTCCGCCCAATCTTCATCACGTCGTCCCACGCCTGAGCTTTCTCCTCCAGCCCCTCGGCCAGCGACCGCACCGCGGGCAGCAGCCGCTCATGGATCGCCACCGCCGCCGCCACATGCATCGCAGTGGGGAAGGTGTCATTGCTCGACTGCCCCATGTTCACGTGATCGTTCGGGTGCACCGCCGAATCGCCCTTCAGATACTCGGCGTTCTTGCTCGAACCGATCTCCGCCCCGTTCGCCAGGCACACCAAATTCGCGATCACCTCGTTCGCGTTCATATTCGTGCTGGTGCCCGACCCCGTCTGGAAGACGTCCACCGGGAAATGCCGGGCGATCCCGCCCCGGTCCCCGAGCCCCGCCAGGATCTCCTCGCACGCCCCCGCGATCGCATCGGCCTTGGACTTGGGCAGCTTCCCCAGCGACTCGTTCGACCGGGCCGCCGCCCGCTTGAGCATCGCGTACGCCCGGATCACCTCCGCCGGCACCGGACGCCCCGAGATCGGGAAGTTCAGCACCGCCCGCTGCGTCGACGCCCCGTACAGCACGTCCCCGGGAACGGGCATCTCGCCCATGGAGTCCTTCTCGGTCCGCGTCGCATCTGCCCGTTCCATTGAGGTGTCCGTCACTGCCATTTCGGTACCGCTCCCGCGCCGTGCCGGCGCTCATCTCGTGATCTTTTCAGTCCGGTACAATCGTAGCAATCCGCCGAACCAGCAACTCCTCGCCCCCCCGACCCGTATCGGCCCGGCCGGACCGGTGTGCACGACCGCACCATCCGCGAACCGCGAGCCAGACAGCCCGCCCCCCACACGCCCCCACACGACCCGAAGAAACAGGGACACGCATGATCCTCCACAGCCTCATCGCGACCGCGTTCCTCTCGCTGCCGACTGCCGGAACCGAGGCGTCCGCGCCACCCACGGCCGAGCCGCTCAGCCCGAACCAGTACATGGAGTACTCGGATCCCAAGAACTGGCTGGTCGAGATGACAGCCCGCGTCTTCCCAGACGGCCGCCTTCCGGGACATCACAAGTTCCCCGGCTGGACCTACTCCGACTTCGCCCTGATCCTCCCTTACACGCAATCAACCTCAACTTCTTGGATGACCCAGACCAACGAGGAAACCGTCGTCGCCGGGCTGCTCATCAACGGGATCGTCGCCAACACCGAGGACATCCCCACGCGCACCGTCCCGGGCACCGCCGCCACCTACGCCTCGCTCGAACTCGACGCTCCCGTCACCTTCATCTCCGCCGTCGGCTACATCCAATCGCGCATCACCTGCGTCGAAACCGAGTTCAACGAGAAAGCCGCCTGGGACGTCCCCTGGCCCACCGGCGCCACCCCGCTGGCCGCCTGGCTCGCGCCAGATCCGACCTACGACGTCATCACCCCGGGCCAGCCCGATCACGTCCAGCTCCTCGTTGACAAGTGGACCGACGGCAACGATCCCAAGCAGATCCCCCCGGTCCAACTCGCCAAATACCTCACCGCCAACGTCCTCGAGCACACCCGCACCACCGGATCGAACACACAGTCCCCTCTCGGCGGCAGCGGCTACCGCGTGCCCACCACGAACTCCGACCAGCAAGACGTCCCCCGAAGCGCCATCATCGTCATCAACTCCAGAGGCGGCTTCAACGTCCAAAACGCCTCCGAGACCGCACGCACCAAGAAAGGCTCCGAGCACGACCTCGCCAACCTGCTCACGGCCGTCTTCCGGCGCGCCGGGCTCCCCGCTCGCACCGTCATCGGCGTTGACAACGACGAGCGCGGCGACGACCTCATCAAAAGCTGGGTCGAGTTCGCCATCTTCCCCGCCGACATGAAGCGACCCCTCTGGATACCCGTCGATGTCTGGGAACTCGAAGACGACGGCCGCTCCACCCGCAACTGGAAACAACCCTGGAAGCACTTCGGCACCAGCGACCTGCTCCGCGAAGTACCACCCATCGCATACTACTTCCACCCGCCCGCCAACTACCGCTCCTACCACCTCCCGGGCCTCTTCGGCATCCGCTCGGACACCGAACTCCCAGACTTCGGCACCCAATCGATCCACTTCGAGGTCAACGGCGCCCCCAACCGAGGCGGCCAACAACGCCGCCCCTGATTAACCGGCAAACACAGACTCCGAGCCACGAATGAGAAAGCACCCCGCGTCATCCGCGGGGTGCTCCTTTGCATAGTTTATCGAGATGCGGACGCCGCTCAGACTTTTAGGGCATTCCCAAATAGCGACTCCTGCACGGAAGTCACCACGCCCAGCACGCCCCGCAACACCTCGCCGGGCGAACCCAGCGCGTCCACTTCTTTGATCATCGACGGATCGAATCGATCCAGCACCGGACGCGTCTCCCGCTCGTACACCTCGAGCCGGTTCCGCACGACCTCTTCCTTCGCGTCGTCGGGGCGCTTCTGCTTGAGCGCCCGACCCCGCAGGCGGGCCACCATCTCCTCGCGATCGCTGGCCACCAGGTGCACGACGCACTGGACGTCGACGCGATCCCGCACCAGGTCCACCTGCGTCACCGTCCGCGGCAAACCATCGAGTATCATCAGATCCCGCGTCGGCGCATACTTGTTCAGCACGGTCAACGCGTGCGTGTACTTGCCCCACAGATCCACCGTGATCTCGTCGGGGACCAGCTCGCCCTTGGACGAGTACTCGTAGAACACCCTGCCCAGCTCGCTCTCGCGGTCCATCCCGCGGAACATATCGCCGGTCGACAAGTGGAAGTATCCGGGCACCCGCCCGAGCAACTCGCCCTGTGTTCCTTTGCCCGCTCCCGGCGCCCCGAAGAGCAGCACCGCCGAATACCGTTGACCCATCTCGAGGCTCCCGAGTCTCAGCCACACGCCAGCCGCGCCACGCGCCCGCACGAGGGTCCGCACAATAGGTCGGCAAGCCCCGCCCGAGCCTTCAAGAAACCTCAATCACGCCCCCCAATCCGCCCCAACCAGAGAAAAGGGCGTGGTCCCGATAAGGACCACGCCCGTCAATAGCTGAATCAGAGAGGCCAATCAACGCCCGCAGAGCAGCCGCCCCGCGTGCAGACAGCCGCCTCAGCCGCCCGTCGCGATGACCTCTTCCTGGAGGTTCCTGGGCATCGCCCGGTACTCCTGGAACTCCATCGTGTTCGCCGCACGACCCTGCGAGAGACCACGCAGCACCGTCGTGTACCCGAACAGCTCGCTCAGGGGGACCTCGGCCGTGATCTCCTTGATCATGCCCTTGTCCTCCTGGTCCAAGATCATCCCGCGACGGCTCGAAAGATCGCCCGTCACGTTGCCCATGTACTCCTCGGGCGTCGTGATCACGACCTTCATGATCGGCTCGAGCAGCACGCTGCCCGCCCTGGCCACCGCTTCACGCAGCGCGAGACGACCGGCCTGCTCGAACGCAACCTGCGACGAGTCCACCTGGTGGTACGAGCCGTCGACCAGCTCGATCTTCACGTTGATCAGCGGGTAGCCCGCGGTGATGCCGCCGACCGCCGTCTGACGAACGCCGTACTCGATCGAAGGGATGAACTCCTTGGGCACCGCACCGCCCACGATCTTGTTCTCGAACGCGATGTTGTTGGTGAACTTGAGCTTGGCTTCCTCGGCCTCCGCCTTGGAGAACGGCAGGATGTTGATCGTGCAGTCGCCGAACTGGCCGCGACCGCCCGTCTGCTTGACGAACTTGCCCCGGATGTTCTGCGCCGAGCCGCTGATCGCCTCGCGGTACGAAACGCGGGGACGCCCGACGTCCACGCCGATCTTCATATCACGCACGAGCTTGTTCTTGATGATCTCGAGGTGCAACTCGCCCATGCCCGAGATGATCGTCTGCCCGGTCTCGTCGTTGTACTCGGACCGGAACGACGGGTCCTCGCGACGGATCGTCACGAGCGCCTCGGACAGCTTCCGCTTGTCGTCGGCCGTCTTCGGCTCGATCGACATCGAGATCACAGGCTCGGGGAACGTCATCCGCTCGAGGATGATCGGCTGATCCGTGTCGCACAGCGTGTCGCCGGTGATCGAATCCTTGATGCCGACCACCGCGACGATGTTGCCCGCGCCCACCTCGTCGAGCGCCAGGCGGTCCTTCGCGTGCATCTCGAAGATACGAGACGCGATCTCACGCTTGTTGTTGCCCGGGTTGATCACGCGGGTGCCCTTGACCAGCTTGCCCGAGTAGATACGCATGTAGGTCAGGTCACCGTGCTTGTCGTTGACCACCTTGAACACCAACGCCGAGAACGGGTCCGTGTCGCTGTGGTCACGCTTGAGCTTCTTGTCCGCGTCGCGCGGGTCGGTGCCGATCATCGCCGGGACCTCCTGCGGGTTGGGCAGGAACTCGATGACCGCGTCGAGCAGGCGCTGCACACCGATGTTCTTCAGCGCCGAGCCGGCCAGAACCGGGAAGCACTCGAGGGCGATCGTGCCCTTCCGGAGCGCCTTGCGGAGCGCCGCGACCGAGATGTTGTCCTCGTCCTCGAGGTACGCCTCCATCAGATCGTCATCGAGCGTCACCGCCGACTCGATCAGCTCGTGCCGCCATTGCTTCGCCCGCTCCAGCTCGTCCGCGGGGATCTCCATCTCCGTCACCACCGCGCCCGAGCTGTCCGGGTCGAAGTGGTACGCCTTCATCTCGAGCAGATCGATGATGCCCTTCAGGTCGTTGCCCGCACCCCACGGGATCTCCACCGGGATGGCGTTGGCGCCCAGACGCTTCTTGATCGACTTGAACGAGTAATCGAAGTCCGCGCCCATCTTGTCCATCTTGTTGATGAAGCACATGCGGGGCACGTTGTACCGCTCGGCCTGACGCCACACGGTCTCGGACTGGGCTTCCACGCCCTCCTTACCGTCGAACACCGCGACCGCGCCGTCGAGCACGCGGAGCGAACGCTCCACCTCGATCGTGAAGTCCACGTGACCGGGCGTATCGATCAGGTTGATCTTGTACTCGGTGTCTTCGTGCGTCCAAGGGCAGGTCGTCGCGGCCGACTGGATCGTGATGCCACGCTCCTGCTCTTCCTGCAGGAAGTCCATGGTCGCCGTGCCTTCGTGCACCTCGCCCAGCTTGTAGTTCATGCCGGTGTAATACAGAATCCGCTCGGTCACGGTCGTCTTGCCCGCGTCGATGTGCGCGCAAATCCCGATATTGCGTATGTAGGACAGGTCCGTGGCCATCGCCGATTCCTCTCGCTTCGCTCGCCGCCGCACGATCACGTCGCGCCCGCAGCATCTACCAATCCGGGCCTGAGCCCGCCCCCACGGCACACGCCGGGGGAGTCATTCCCTCCGCCCCGGATTCACGACCGGGAACGGTGTTGCTTTTCGCTTCGTTCGATTCGTTTCGTCTCGCCCGCCGACACGCCCGTCGACAACAAGGTGCGGGCTGTCAATCGCCCGGCGTCGAGCGCCGGACCGCGGAGATCGGCCCGGCACGCCCGCTCGTCAGAGCGCCGCCCGGGCTTCCTCTATCTTCGGGGTCTTGCTCGCCGCCGTCTTCCAAGGCTTCGCTCCTCGCCCACCATCCGGGCGACACTCGCCGAAAACACCGCCAGACCGCTCCAGCCATGCCCGCCGAGCCACCATCGTAGCGCCGTAAACCCCCAGCGATCAAGGCAGTTATCAGGGCGGTTCTCAATCCTTCTCGCACCCGAAATCCCAACCCAGATCCGACCCGAGAGACGCCGCCCACGCACCCGCTCAGCCCCCCGCCAGCCGCTCCATCGCCACCCGCCGCCCGCTGCCCAGCCCCCGTCTCGGGTCCAGCCCCATCCGCCCGTCCCGCTCGATCGCACGCCCCGCCCACGCCGCCGCTTCCTCAGCCAGACCCATCCGCTCAAACAACTCCGCCAGCCGGGCCGCCGACCCCGGGTCCTGGGGCATCAGCCCGTCCGCCCGGACCCACGCTTCCGCCGCCCGCTCCAGCCAATCCGCCCCCGGATCCCCCATCCGCTCGCCCAGCGAACCCCGCCGCTCGAGCACCCGCCCGGACCACACCCACGCCCCGCCATCGCCCGCCGAGACCCGCGTGCCTTCTTCCGCCACCGCCACCGCCTCGTCCATCGCCCGCAGTGCCGCCCCAGGATCCCGAACCTCGTCCCGCGCCGAGATCGTCACCAGCACCCGCCCCAGCGCCACCCGTGTGCCCACGTGCGTCGGCCGAGCCCGCAGTGCCTCACGCAGGCCGCCCGACGCCTCCTCCTGCGTCGCCATCGCCACCGCGTCCAGCCCGGCCGAGATCGCGTCACGATCTGTGGCCACGCGGCTCTGCAACCACCCACCGACCCGATCAGCGATCAACTCCATCTCGCCCTGCCCGCCCGCCACCGACAACTCCGTCCGCGCCTGGCTCACCCGAGCCGCCCACGCGGCCGACGTGTGCAACGCCGACTCCCACCGAGCGATCGTCGCGCCGCGCCAACCGATCAAACCAAGCAGGACCGCCATCGCCAACACCGGCACGAATCGGAACCGCCCCGCCGACACCCGACTCCCACCACGGAGGCACCCGATCCCGCACCCGACCAGCACCCCCCACGAGGGGGCCGACACCGCCCACATCCCCGTCACGTCCAACTGCCCGTGCACCAGCGCCACCGCCCCGCCCGCGATCGCCGCCGCCCGAACCGCCCCGTCAACCTCCCTCGTCCCGCCCGCGATCCAGCCCGCGACGAGCATCCATCCGACCCCGCCCCCGACGACCGCCGCCGCCTGTTCGAGCCCCATCGCCGCCCGCGACGTCAACACCGCCGCCACGATCGCGCACGCGACCACACCGCACGCCGCCCGCACCCGCCCGCGCGCCGCCAGCCCTTCACTATCGCTCTCGTCATCCCCCGCCTTCGCCCACCATCCCAGTGCGCTCAGCCCCACCAGCGCCGCGCCGCCCAGCCCCAGCCCCGCGAGCCAATCGACCCACACGCTGTGCGTGCTGGTCACGTCCTCGACCGCCCCCGCCGGCTTGAGCCGCGTATACGCATCCTGGAAGTTCCCCGCCCCGACTCCCACCAACGGATGCTCGGCCAGCACCACCGCCGCCCCGACCTGGTACTGCGCCCTAAACAGCAGGCTCTTCTCGCCCAGCCCGTCCCCGATCACCCCGCGCACCGCCACCGCCGCGACCACACCGACCGCCGCAAGCACCACCGCCCGCCCGATCCACGCTGCCCGCACCCGCGACACAACCAGCACCAACGCCCCCGCCAGCAGCGCCGACCCGATCCCGCCCTTCGAGCCCGTCGCCAGCAGCGCCCAGCCCGACGCCAGCGCCCCGAGCCCGATGGCAACCCGGGCCCACCGCGTCCACCCCCGCCCGAACACGCACGCGAGCAGCCCCACGAACGACGCCCCCGCGAACGTCGCCAGCACGTTCGTGAGCCCGAACGCCCCCGTCGGGTTCGCGTGCGACAGCCGCTCCTCGTACATCAGCGCCTCGGGCCCGCCCGGCACCCAGCCCCGCGCCGCGTAGAACGCATCCCTGGAAGACTCGAACGACTCCACCGTCCGCGGGTGCTCGACGTACACCTGCTGCAGACCCACCGCCGCGAGCATCACCCCGAACCCCAGCGCCACGCCCACGACCACCCGCTTCACGCCAGGCGTCGCGCACGCGACCCACACCGCTGCCATCGCGCAGACGCCCGCCGCCAGATCAGCGCCCGGGCCCACCGTCTCGATATCCGCCGCCGCGTGCCAGCCGATCACGCCCAGCCCGACCGCGAACAGCCACGAGCCGACCGTGCCCAGCCCGCCGCGCGCGCTCGCCAGCACGACCACCGACCCCAGGATCACCACCGCGTTCACACCCAGCGCCCACACAGGCGTCAATCCCACCAATGGCGGCGCGAACCGGTACGGATCCGCTTCCCACCACGGGAACGGCTCCGCCCGGCACACCGCCCGCACGAACGCCCCCGCCAGCACGAGCACCAGCCCGCACCACACGCCCACGTCGCGCCGTGCTACGCCGGCGTCATCCATCGCCATCGCCCTTGCCCCCGGCTTCAGCCCGGTGCTCGAATACCCCCAGCACCGCCAGCAGCAACACCACCTGCCCCCCGATCGCCACCGCCTGCCAGCCCTGAGCCCCGATCAGCAGCAACCCCGAGATCCCCGTCGCCCCAGACAGCGCCACGATCACCGCCACCGCCGCCCGCTTGCTCAGCCCGCGCTTGACCAGCCGATGCGAGAAATGCTGCAGATCCCCGACGAAAGGCGACCGCCCCTGGCTCACCCGGATCGCCGTCACACTCACCATGTCGTACAGCGGCACCGCCAGCACCACCACGGGCATCAGCACCGCGTACCACGCCGACACGCCCACGCCATCCGCAGGCAGATACGTCGTCCGCACCGTCGCGAACGCCAGCAGATACCCGACCACCAGCGACCCGCCGTCCCCCATAAACATCCGCGCCGGAGGCCGGTTCCACACCAAAAAACCCGCGCACGCCCCGACCACCAGCGCCAGCACCGCGCCCACAAACCACTGCCCGCCCACCAGCACCGCCGCCAAGAACATCGCCCCGGCCACCGCCGCCACGCCCGCGCAAAGCCCGTCCATATTGTCCATGAAGTTCATCGCGTTCGTCACCGCCAGGAACCACACCACCGTGACAATGACGCTCAACCACGCCCCGCCCACACGCCCGTCCAGCACCGTCAGCAGCCTCGTATCGAACACGACCGCCAGCAGCAGCGGGGGGGCGACCATGCACGCCAGTTTCACCATCGGCCCCAAAGGCCGACGGTCGTCGATCACCCCCAGCGCGTGCAGCCAAATACCGCCGCCCAGCAGCGCCCAGCCCATGCCCCGCATCGACCGCATCCCGTCCAGATGTTCGCCCGCCGCCGACGCCCAAGCCGGGAGCTGATCCGCGCTGACCACCCCGACCGCGACCAGCCCCAACGCCATCAGCCCAAAGACCGCGCCCGCAATCCCGATCCCGCCGGTGTTGGGCACCGGGCGCGGCGCGTCCTTGACCTGCCCCGGCATCGCCGCCGTATCGACCGCCCCCGCCCGCAGGCTCACGCGCAGCACCAGCCCGCACAGTGCCCACGCGAGCACGAACGACACCGCCACCAGACTGAGCACCAGCAACACCACGCCGCGAGTCTATCGGCTGTCGCCCCCGACCACACCCGACCCCACACCCGCCTTCACACCCAGCACCCGTATCAGCACCGGATACAGCGCCACCACCAGCGCCTGCGCCGCCGACGCGATCAGGAACAGCCACACCACCCGGAGCGGCCACGCCCCCAGAAAATCGATAATCGTCGTCGACTCCGGCTTGATGTCACCCACGTACCCGTAGTTCACGCCCACCACCCCGTTGATCCCCATCAACACGACCAGCACCGCCAGGCTGACCCCGACCACCGCCCGCCAGTCGCGCCACCCGGGCCTGAACCCCGACCCGCACAACACGCAGCACCCCGCCGCGATCGTCAGATGCCCAACCCAGAACAACCAATACTCCATCTCCCCCGGCGCCGCCGCCACGGTCGGCGTCACGAACGCCTGCGTCCCCAGCCCCAGCCCCCACAGCACCGACACCGACATCAACAGCCTGTCCCGCGACCAGATCGCCAGCGGCAACAACAGATTCGTCAAATCACAAACGTGCAGCGGCAGGCTCGTCCCCACGTCCCAGTTCGCCGGCAAGAACCACCACGCGATCGCCAACAGATTCCACCCCAGCACCACCCCCGCGAACCCGTCCGCGAACGACCGCGCCCCCCGCGCCGCCTCCCGCCGCGCCGCGATCCCGCACCAGAGGCACACCGCCAGACCGACCAGCACGATCACCCCGTGCGTCAGCCCGAACGAACCGAACTGCGTCTGGACCCACCCCGGGTCGACGGCCGCCGCCGCACCCGCCGGCACCGCCGCGCCCGTCACGACGCCACCGCCGACGACCGCTGCTGCCAAGCCCGGACCCCACGCGCCGCCAAGAACATCAGCACGAACAGCACCAACGCCCCGCCGCCCATCGCCAGCATCCGCTCCGGATAGTCGCCCAATCGATTCACGATCGACTCCCGCTCGTAGTCCCAGTCACCAAGGTACGAGTAGTTCGTGCCCAGCGCCTTGTTCAGCGTCCCCGTCAGCAGCGCATACCCCACACCCGCGATCATCGCGAGCCGCAGATCCCGACCCGTCGGCG
>Ga0316204_10001860_pt1 | contig 52868 bp, 43 predicted proteins | sample 6monrhotite_MG_2_FD_205661 | JGI IMG/M metagenome (GOLD analysis project Ga0316204, IMG submission 205661) | Microbial mat bacterial communities from mineral coupon in-situ incubated in ocean water Damariscotta River, Maine, United States -... | ecosystem: Environmental > Aquatic > Marine >... | reverse complement strand
GATAGTAAAATTTGCTCGCCCTTGCCAACGCTGAGGCAGATGATTATTCGCAAGGAACACATAACGACTCTCCTCCAAGCCGCTACCTCGAGAGAAGTAAATATCATCATAATCAACGGCAGAGGGCTCATCACCCTGCCAGCGCAACGTTGCCGGAGGAATATAAAATGTTTTTTTCATAGCGCCACTATAGCGACTTTATCCCCAAGCTTCATCTGTGTAGATATCCCTCATTACTCAACATCATATAAACCTCTAAATCTCAGTAAAATTAAACATAAAAAAATATAAATTTAACAAACATTTATTACTAAACCCTCAATCCTAACAGGCAAAGGTTAAATTTCTTTAAATTCGCTAAAATCGCTAAACCGTGCACCTACAATGTCGATACCATCTCTGGTCATCCATGCAAAGGAATTCACCGTGCGTTACATACGCCATACTATTATTTTGTTTCTTGCCCTGGCGCTGCTCGCATGCTCTCAGCAAGAAGCAGAAGAGCCGCTAAGAGTAGGTTTTAATACCTGGCCGGGGTATGAATTCATCTATCTGGCCGAGGTAAAGGGCCTCTACAAAAAACACGGCCTAGAGGTCAAGCTAGTAGAATTAGGCGCTTTGGGCGATGTTCGACGCGCCTTTGAGCGTGGTCAAATAGACATTATGGCGAGCACCATGGTGGAGGTGCTGATTGCGGCAGAAAATACCGACCGTGCAATCAAAATTGTCTTGGCTGCGGACACCTCGAACGGCTCCGATATGCTCATTGCCAAAAGCGATATAAAATCACTCGCAGAGCTTAAAAACAGACGCATAGGAATGGAGGGCGCCACCGTCGACATCGTGGTCGCAAGAGAAGCCCTACAACGTGCTCAACTAACCTTTAACGACATAACAATGGTAACAAAACCGCAAGACGAACTGGTTGCCGAACTTAAAGCAGGTAAAATAGATGCACTACAAACCTACCCCCCTTACTCTGTTGCCTTATTAAAAAGTGATAAATTTTACAAAATATTTGATACATCACAAGCACCTGGACTCATTGTTGACACCCTATCTGTCGATGCTCAAGTGCTGAAAAATCGCCGCTCAGAGATACGAAAATTTTTACATGCCTATTTTGAAGCCGTCGATTATCACCAAGCTCATCCTAAAGAGTCCAATGCCATCATGGGTCAACGAGAACGTCTAAGTGGGGATGACTTTGCTGAAGCCATTGCGGGCATGGAGATCATTAAAAAAAATAAGCAAGTCCCGTATTTAAGCGCGGAAGGTATCGGAGGAGAGGCACTCGCTTCAGTAGGAAAAGCACTTTATGACACTGGCGGGCTAAAAAATGAACCTCAAATTGAGGCATTCTTCGACCCTCATGTAACCGATCTACTCTAATAAGTTTGCCGTGATATCACCCCTTATCCTTTATGTAAGAAGCCATATACAATGGCAAATAGCCTTACCCATGCTGGGCCTGCTGCTAGTCACAGGGCTGCTTAGTCTTGCCATTATTGACTCCTATTTACACGAAGACTTTAAAAGCCGACTGCTTGCTCGAGGCGCATTAGCCGCTAATGCAACCCAGTTTTCCGTTGAGTCCGCCAGTACCATCGGCGGCATACAACGCTTTGCTGCATCGATTGGGGCAGAAGATGACTTTAACTTCGTAGTCGTGGTGGTTGGATCTGGAGATGATGCTCACGTACTGGCCTCTAGCGAGCGCGCTTATATAGGTCAATTATCAAGAAATTTACAGCGAAGGCATAATCACCTAGACCTCCAAGAAGCACTTCAATCACATCAAGCTCAGCACAATTTCAACCAATTGAATGAATCACTCTTTAGCTACGCAATACCGATCTTAATTTCTAACGTTACCCGTGACGGAAAACCATTAGGAGGTGGCGCATTGCTGATAAGTCTAAATACATCAAAACTTCAGATTGAAAAAGAAAATGCCTTGTTACAAATAGGAGGTCTGCTGCTAGCCACACTGTTTTTACTGGGTTTTACGCTCTATTTTTTAGTTAACCGCTTTGTATTAATGCCACAAAATAGACTATTAAAAACAGTGCATGAGCGACAAAGTGGCGGAAAATCATTAGCCATTGTAAAAGGTAAAAATGAACTGGCACAACTCAGTATAGCATTTAACCAAATGCTACAAGAATCAGACAAAAACGAAATCTTAAAATCGCAATTTATTTCCACGGTAAGTCATGAATTAAGAACGCCGCTAACCTCTATTCGTGGCTCACTAGGGTTAATAGTCGGCTCGTACAAAGCACAAATCCCCGATGTCGCCAACCGTTTACTCGATATCGCAAGTAGGAATTGCACTCGCCTTATCATGCTGGTTAACGACCTACTTGATATTGAAAAAATGACATCTGGCGAGCTAGAGTTTAACTTTAAGCGCGTTAACTTAGTCACTCTTGCACAACAATCTATTGAAGCCAATAGCACCTACGCGTTAGATTCAGATATACAGCTAAACTTAACCCAGGCCCCAAGCACCGCCAATATATGGGGCGATGAACATAGATTATTACAAGTGTTTAGCAATCTCATCTCCAATGCCATCAAATTCTCCGATAAAGGTAGCCAAGTAGAGGTAAAAATTCAAACAACACCGGATAACTACCGTGTAGAAGTTAAAGATTATGGCCGTGGCATTCCAGATGAATTCAGAGAACACGCCTTTAGTCGATTCTCACAAGCAGACAGCTCTGATACCCGGGACCAAGGTGGCACGGGTTTAGGTCTAAACATCTGTAAAATGATCCTCGAGCGACACCACGGTGAAATAGATTACACCTCAAAGATAGCGCAAGGCTCCGAATTTTTCTTTGAAATTAAAAAATATAGCTAAGCAGCAAGGGCCAGTATAGCTTGATTATCCAGACAAAAATCAACCCTTCATATGGCCATCAATAGTGACATAGGAAAATAGGTGCCCCCTCAAGGCAAGCTAAAAAAAATGCTCAACCGGTGAAAAATATTTATTTATCACCAAGGTTTTTCAGAACAATTTGAAGCCGACAGGTACTTTTCTCATGAGTTGGCGCATGGATTGAATAAAAAAATGAATCGATTGCTTCCTCAACATTTACCAAGGGGAAAGACTTCGATGATTTTAATCTGCGCGCACCTCAACACGCTGTACAGCACGAATACGAATTGCCTCTAGTTTATTGTTATTTAATTTTCTGCCATCTATTGTCATAGCCGGTATTGCACCATGTCGGTTTAACTATATATTTACTAGCAAAACATTAAAAAAACCATTACATTTATTAGCTCCCACTCGTCATCTTGAATTCATCAGCGTGATAAAATTGTGACTGAATTGTTATTAAATCGTGATAACTCTCCTCTTCTAATTCACTACGGTTAACAAGCTACAAGAATTAATCTGGTTGGAAATTTTCATGTGGAAATTCCATTCATACACTTATTTTTAATTTTATAGCGTGCTAATAATTAAAATCTAAAATAATGAGGTTTTTATATCCATAACCTTAAATTTCAAGAGTGGAATTAAAACATTTAATAATATAAGTCAATTAAAGATATCTATGCAGAAAAGAGATGTAAATTATAAAAAACTTTTCAACGAAACTGTATTTTCTAAAAAAATCGACTCAGGAGTTGTCATTATGAACAGTAAAATACAAATATCATTGGTTATTGGTTTATCAGCTTTTATTGGCGCTATATCTTCAAATGCTCAAGCGCAACTAACCCCACAAGAGCAACTTGGTAAATTTCTTTATTTTGATGAAAATCTATCAGAACCAGCGGGACAATCCTGTGCAAGCTGCCACCTTCCAACAGCGGGATTTGCCGACCCAGATACTAATTTGCCGGTATCTGAGGGCGTTATCCCAGGGCGATTTGGTGACCGCAATTCACCTAGTGCAGCTTATGCCGTATTTTCCCCAGAGTTTAGCTACAACAACGGTATCGCCATCGGCGGACAATTCTGGGATGGCCGTGCAACAAATTTAACTGAACAGGCCAAAGGGCCTTTTTTAAACCCCGTCGAAATGAATAACCCCGACAGAGCAACCGTGCTTGCAGATATTCAAGCTTCAAACTATATCAATCTTTTTGAACAGATATGTGGCCCCATTGTTGATATCGATACCTCTTACCACTGCGTGGCAGAAGCCATAGCCGCCTTTGAAGGAAGTAGTGAGCTCAACCAATTCACATCAAAATACGATGCAGTGCAAGCAGGACTCGCAAGCTTTACCCGTCAGGAACGTCGTGGGCAAAAATTGTTTAATGGCGAAGCATTATGTAGTCAATGCCATACCAGTGGTGGTCACCATGGCGGACATGGTGGCTCCTCGAATTCAGGGCCGATACTCTTCACTGATTTCCGTTACTACAATTTAGGATTACCAAAAAATACCGAATTCCCACTTACCTCAAATCCTGTTGATCTGGGACTGGGTGGCAGGCTGAATATAGCCGCTGAAAATGGTAAATTTAAAAACCCACACTTACGCAATATCGCTTTAACCCCCCCGTATATGCATAACGGTGTCTTGAAAACCCTCAAAGAAGTAGTGCATTTTTATAACACTCGCGATATACCGGGACTGTGGGATGCGCCCGAGGTACCTCAAAATGTTGAAACCAGACTACTAGGTAATCTTGGGCTTTCGAGTAGCGAAGAAGATTCGATTGTTGCGTTTATGCTGACATTTACCGATGGCTATACCCCAAGCGGTAGTGATGGTGGTGGTCATCACGGTGGCAGGCGCTAACGCTCTTTCAGCTCAACTCAAATAATTTCATTGTTATTCCGGTCAGCAATCGCTGACCGGTTTTTATACAACATCGCCTAAAATATAATCATACTCACCAAATAAAAGCGACTGGTAACGTACAACAAAACATTGATGTTCGTGAGCAAAGAATTAACCATTCACTACTGCTTTTCGCCCATGCACTAACCGATATAGCGCGGGCAAGACCACCAGCGTTAACAACGTCGATGAGATAATCCCACCAATTACCACGGTTGCAAGCGGGCGCTGTACCTCCGAGCCGATGCCGGTATTGAGTGCCATGGGTACAAAACCCAATGCGGCAACCAAGGCGGTCATGAGTACCGGTCGCAGACGTGTTAATGCCCCTTCAATAATCGCCTCCTGAAGTGCCTGACCATGATGACGTAAGTCACGGATAAAGGAGATCATCACCAAGCCATTCAACACAGCGATACCCGATAGCGCGATAAAGCCCACGGCGGCTGAAATTGAGAAGGGAATATCTCTCAATAACAACGCCATGATGCCACCCGTCAGGGCCAAAGGCACCCCGGTGAAGATAATTGCGGCATCTTTAAATGAGCCTAAGGCCATCACCAATAAACCAATGACGATTAACAGCGTTAACGGCACCACAATAGAGAGACGTTGCGTGGCAGATTGCAGCTTTTGATAAGTGCCGCCATACTCAAGCCAATAGCCTGCGGGCACCTCTACATTCTCCTTCATCGTTTGCTGAATCTCTTGAACAAAGGAGCCTAGATCCCGCCCTCGAACGTTGGCCGTGATCACCACACGACGTTTGCCATTTTCCCGATACACTTGGTTATAACCCATCTCCAGTTGCAGATCGGCCACCTCCTGCAAGGGCACATAGCCGCCCTCGGCAAGCATAATGGGCAACGATGACAAGCCATCCACATCGGTACGCAGACGCTCGGGCAAGCGAACCACAATATCGGAACGGCGGTCGCCGTCATACAGCTGATTGGCAACCGTGCCACCCAACGCGGTCGCTAATAGATCTTGCAGCTGTACAATGCTCAGCCCATAACGCGCCATCGCTTCACGGTTGGGTTGAATGGTCATGACGGGCAGTCCGGTGGTCTGCTCTACTGCTACATCAGCGGCACCCGGTATCCCTTCAATCACCTTACCGATTTCATCACCGAGTGCGATAAGCTGATCAAAGTCATCACCAAACACCTTAACGGCGACTTCTGAACGCACCCCGGATATCAGCTCATTAAAGCGCATTTGAATCGGTTGTAAAAACTCATAACGATTGCCGGGAATCGGCGTAACTAACGCCTCAAGCTCTGCCACGACCTCCATTTTTGACTTATCAGGATCAGGCCATTCGTCACGGGGTTTAAGGATAATAAAGGCATCGGCAACACTGGGCGGCATCGGGTCTGTCGCCACTTCTGCGGTACCAATCTTGGAAAACACCCGCTCTACTTCCGCCATTTTTTTAATTTCTGGCTCTAGCACTTTTTGCAGATGTACCGCTTCATTCAGTGATGTGCCCGGTATGCGCAAGGCGTGCATGGCGATGTCACCTTCATCAAGATTGGGCACAAATTCCGAACCCAACTTAGGAATCAGCATCGCCGAATAAACAACCAAAGCTAACGCAAATGCCAACACGCCCCATCTAAATTTCAGCGAGAAAAATAAGACCGGTTTATAGAGTGCACGCGCGCCGTCAACGGCGATATTTCTCTTCTCTTTGATGGGTTTTTTAAACAGTAATGCCACACCCGCCGGGATAAAGGTGATGGATAAAATCATCGCGCTCACCAGGGCAATAATGACCGTGGTTGCCATGGGGTGGAACATCTTCCCTTCCACGCCTTCCAGCGCAAAAATGGGGATGTAAACGGCGGTGATAATAAACACACCAAACAGCGCCGGACGAATCACTTCACGGGTGGCGTCAAAGACTACCGACAAGCGTTCATTTAGCGAGAGCCCACCTTTGCGATAGGCCTCGCTCAAGCGTCGCATGCAGTTTTCCACAATGATCACCGCACCATCGATAATCAAACCAAAATCCAGTGCCCCCAGGCTCATCAGGTTAGCACTGACCTTGGTTTGCACCATGCCAGTGATGGTCATTAACATCGCAATGGGAATCACCATCGCGGTGAGTATCGCGGCGCGCACATTACCTAAGAACAGGAACAGCACCACGATGACCAACAGCGCCCCTTCCAGCAGGTTTTTCTGTACCGTCTCCAGGGTTTTATCCACCAGCGTGGTACGGTTATAGACAGCGGTCACGGTAATGCCTTCGGGTAGACTGCTTTTAATCTCTTCCAGTTTGATGGCGACATCATTGGCAACGGTGCGGCTGTTCTCCCCAATCAGCATCATCACCGTACTCATCACAATCTCTCGACCATTCTGAGTGGCCGCGCCGCTACGCAGCTCTTTGCCCAAGCTCACCGTCGCCACATCTTTAACGCGAATCGGGGTTCCCTGCGTTTGACGAATCACAATATTATTTAAATCATCAAGCATGGCCGCCTGGCCCGGCACCCTCATTAACCATTGGGCACCGTTGTGCTCAATAAAACCCGCGCCGCGATTGTCGTTGTTATCCTCTATCGCCCGTAAGACATCACGATAGCTCACACCATAGGCCAATAATTTATCTGGCTCGGGCGCCACCAGGATCTCTTTTTTGAATCCACCAATGGGATTAATCTCTGCCACACCTGACACCCGCATTAGCTGTGGACGAATAATCCAATCGTGCGCTAAACGAAGATCCATCGGTGTCACTGGGCTGCCATCGCTATTCAGCGCACCCGGCTCGGCATCTACGGTGAACATAAAGATCTCACCCAAGCCGGTGGCGATAGGGCCAAGCTCTGGCTCCAGCGCTAGCGGTAGATTGGCCTTGGCAGCGCTCAGCCGCTCATTAACCAATTGACGGGCAAAGTAGATATCCGTGCCCTCTTCAAACACCACCGTCACCTGAGAGAGGCCGTAACGGGATACGGAACGGGTATAGGAGAGTTTCGGTATACCCGCCATCGCGGTCTCTACCGGAAAGCTGACCCGTTGCTCCACTTCCAACGGGGTATAGCCCGGTGCGGCGGTATTAATCGCCACCTGTACATTAGTGATATCAGGCACCGCATCAATAGGCAGCTGGGTAAATTTCCACACCCCCAGCCCCATGACCATCAGCACCAGCGCCAGCACCAGACCTCGTCGGTCCAGTGCAAATTTAATGATATATTCAAGCATGATTATGGTGTCCCAGTGGTCGCCGATTAGTGGTCATGAGCAGCGCCGGATTTTTCAATATCGGCTTTAATGACATAGCTGTTTTCGCTGACATAGAGGGTGCCGGGTTCCAATCCCCCCAGCACCTCCGCCCACTCACCGGCCTGAAGGCCCAACTCCAGCATGCGCACTTCGTACTCTTCGCCAATCTGCGCGTAAACCACCGTAAAGTCCCGAAAGGCCTGCAAACCGGTGCGTTTCACTGCCAGCGACGCCGGATGTTGCGCCACCTCTATTTGCGCAGTGACAAAACTACCCGGCAGCAGCTCGCCATTTTTATTCTCCAGCACCACCCGCGCATTCACCGATTGATCTGCTTGAGCCATCAGCTCGATACGCGATATCTTGCCCGTCACCGCCTCACCACCAGCAGATGCCACTACAGAGACGGCAGCCCCTACCTTGACCCGCGCACGGTCAGCGGGAAACAACGCTAAATCCACCCAAACCGAGGTGTTATCCATAATCGTGAACAGTTGACGACCATCGCTCTGCTCGCCGGCGTTGGCCTCACGCTGGGTCACCACCCCACTAATGGGGGCGATCATCGCATATCGCTCCAGGCTTTCGTTGCTCTCGACAATCGCCAGCTCTTGGCCTTTGCGTACCCGCTCACCCACCGATGGTGATACGGATTTGATCACCCCATCAAAACGAGCCATCACATTACGCAGCCGCTCACTGTTCGCCTTAATTTGTCCATACACGGTGATGGTTTCATGCAGCACCATTGGGCCTGCGGCCATGGTTTCAATCTCTAAGGCTTGTGCCACCGCCGTTTCTATCTTGGTGCGGCCCTCAAAGTTATCGTACTCCCAGGTGTGCGTTGTCCCAGCATGGATGGCATTAATCGTGACGATAAACGAGTGAGGCTCATAAATGACGGTATCCCCACGCAGTGCATCGCCAGTGGGGGCAAAGTTAATATCGTCCACTGGTCCGCCCAAACGGGTTAACTTGATATTAAGCTCGACTTCATCGGGACTCAGTGCCTGACCATTTTTGCTCGCCCAGGCGCGAAACTCTGGCGGCACGCCGGTCTCGAAAATGGCAAGCTCCAGGGTAAAGTCCCCATCCTTCAGCAGTCGCCCTCGGTGTGGGCCTTTTTCAGGCTCTGCTTCATGCCCGTCACCATGTGCATCATGTGATGCGTGGCCATGCTCTGAGTGTGAGCCACCACAACCACTTAGGAACATGAGCAACAACAGTGCGATCCAAAGGGGATGCACAGATATTTTCATAACAGTATTCATAGGGGACCTCATGGGTTTCTCCTCGGTTGCGCTATACGCACACCCGTTAATCGTTCGATTTCAATCATGTTGCGATGGGCATCAATACTGGCTTCAATCAATGCCTCGTGTGCATCCAACAGTTCGCTCTGAACCGTGCGCCACTCCAGATAACTGTAACGCCCAAGATTGTAAGCACGACGAGTCTCGGTGAGCGCTCGCTCAAGGGGGGGGATAATCTCATCACGCACGGTCTCGACCACATGTAGATTGTGTTGCAATTTTTCATACATCACATAGAGCGCCGTCTCAATACGCACCCGTGCAGCATTCTCTTCTAGCTTGATTTTTTGCAGGTTGGCATTGGCCTCCGCGATACGACCGGGGTTGCGGGTGCGTTCGCCAAATGGCAGCGTAATACCGGCGACAAAAGCCACATCATCACTACTCGCTCGATGACGCACCCCGGCGTTGAGCCGCCAGTTGGGCCTGTCCTGCGCCTGGGCAAGTTGTAACGCCGCCTTTTTTAGACGTTGATCGGACAACAGACGGGCAAACTCAGGGTTTTGCTCTAGCCTGGACTTAAGGGTCTCAAATGACACCAATCGCGGGAGATTAATAATACTTCCCTCAACCCGCGCAAAGCTGAGCGTAGTCTCCCCCCATTGCGCCGCTAACCGACGATTGGCCGATACCAGCTCATGCTCAATATCTTCCCGGTCCAGCTTTCTACGGGCCAGTTCGGCTAGCGCCCTGGAGAGTTCAGCTTCCGGCGTTTTACCCGCTTTGACACGTCGTTGTACCGTTTCAATAATCTCTTCAGCCAGTTGAACGGTTTTTTCGGCATTCACCATACGCGCCTGGTAGGCCAAGCTGACAAGATAACGGCGCGCTGTTTCTGCCGCCGCATCCAACTGCTTTATATCCGCCTCAACCGCGATAAGTGATGAACCCGCACGGGCGGTATCAATATGCTGCTGGCGAATGCCATGCTCCAGTATCCAGGCAATACTGAGGGTGGTTTGGGCGCTATCAACTCCTTTATAGTCACCAGTGCCTAACACATCTTCCAGCTCAAGATTTAGCTCAGGGCTGGGAGCCAAACCCGCTTGCTGAACCCGCCCCTCTTGTGCCTTCATTTGGTAATCAAAGGCACGCAGGTCTGGGTTATTCTCAAGGGTTTTAGCCACTGCCTGATGCAAGCTAATTGAGCCCGTATCAACGCCGACACTAGGCGAAGCACTCAGCGTAGTGCTAAACAATAATAAACCACAGACAACCGCCCGCCTTACCGCGAGCGAGGCCAGAAAAAAAGGTATTCGCATTCTAAGCTCCTTATGTGCGTTTAACGCGCACAGCCCAACAACTAATGGGCAAACTGACAGAAGCCCCCATAAGAGATCTTCTTAAGTTCAATTATTCAATAAATGTTTAGTAACCGAATAGCATAGCCAAAACCAAGCGATACAAACGGTTAAGTAATGGAATAAATTAGGAGTTTAGTGCTGGGGGGGCCCTCAAGGGCGGAGAAAGGACATAGTGTTTGTTGACAGTAAGCTTACTGTCTCGATAGCGGCACAGCAGCAACCGCGCAGTAGATAGCATTACTACTGAGACAATAAAAGCAACTAAAACAATGGCGAGAACATTGTTAAAGCTTTTCAACAAGCCTTCTGGACTCACATCGATCTCAGATACCACGCCATCATGGTAATCGTTATGAGTTTCATCGTATGTAAAGTGCACTTGATTCAAATGAGCATGATCACTAACCTCATCCATCCCGTGGACATGACTCTCATCACTGCCATGCTCAAAGCTATGGACATGCAACGCCACTCCTTGAGCGCTGAGTAGCGACAAAGTAATAAGCACGCTCCACAGCAGCAATGCCAATCTATTTATGCGTCGAAAAAATTCCATACGAATAGTCTAACCAATTAACAGGGCGAAAAGCAATCATTAACCCGGGATCTAATAGTGATCATATAATAAGTAGATAAACATAGACGCACGAAAATTATCACCTGAAGTTGAAGAGGAAAAACGTAAGCAAGCAATACGCTGACATCAGAGTGGAAAGTCCTATAAAAAAATAGCCGATCTTGTTTATGTTCATATTGAAATCACTGGCAAATGGGTTAGGGATTGGCGCGAAAACGGAATGGATGCCGTTCAATCCAAAGCACAAGGCAAGAAAAAAAGTGACGTTCGCAAATTATCAGCCGAGCAAGAGATAGCAATCCAAAAGCCCATTATCGACAAGACACCCGCCCCATAGAAATAGACACCGGACCATTTATTACCTTAGAGGTAATGGACTTTAAAATAACATGGTGAATAATATGAGCACTAAACAGTGCTGTATGAGATGGTTTAAAAATCTTTCTAGATAAAATTAGTGCCTAAAAAATTTAAAATTAATAGCCAGTACTGTGGACGAAAAAAATACATAGCAACAATTATTAACCACCACGGGCTCCACTTGTAAATGCAGAGAATAGATCAACGTGGAAGAACAATTCGCGACCTATATTAATAGTTATAACAAAAAACCATATAGTCTAGAGACTGTATTACACTGTATAAAATGGACAACGGAGTCAAAATTATGTTTTTAAATAAAATAAGATTAGGATTATGTGGACTTGCTCTTACAATGAGCACTGGCATTGCCACCGCAGATACTAGTATCTATACATTTACCAATCCTGAAATTCGTATACATGACATCCAAAATGGGATTGAAGTTGGTCAAACAGCAGCCACAACAAATTACGTTTACCATACTTATGCCTCACCTTTTGATAACAGGCTATATGTTGTTGATGCTTACTATACTGCTAACGTAGGAACTCAGGTGCAAATGAGTGTTATCGATACGGCTCAAGGTACGGAGATTCAGCGAGCTGATATTGATATGTTTGCCAACATAAACCCGGATTTGATAGTGACAAGCGAGGATGGCTCAATATGGGCTTTTGGCAATAGATCCAGTAACAATATATATACACCATTGACGATTTTTGATATCAATACCATGTCCATCGTTAAACAAATTTCTGTGAATTTCTCTACCAGCCAAATAAAGATGGCCCCAGATGGTAGTCGACTTTATACGCACACAAGAACTGGCGGTTTTGGTGATTCAACACTTAGGGTTTTTGACGTGGAAAGTGGTCTGATGATCAATGAGGTCTCTTTTTCTCGTCAGCATATTACATTGCAAGCGATCCACCCCTCAGGCAACTATTTATATCTCTCATATGACGGAAATGGACTGCGTTTGATTGATGTAAATACTCTACAGGTACTCCCTGAGACATTACTACCTAACTCTCATGGAGAATTTTTAGCCAAAGGTGATGTGTTAATCCAAGCTAATGTTGGCAAAGTTAACATCTACAACATAGATGACTACAGTTTACGGGGCGACTTTCCCTATGGTTCATTGGGCATGAATGCTATTGACTCTTTTGATTATGAACTCACTACCAATAAAATAGCATTCGTTGGCATGATTCCAAAACCTGATTACAGTGGTCTCTTACAAGTGTTAAGTGTAATCGATGCAGGAACAGCAACGTTGGATTACGTCAAAACCTTTGAAGAGAACACTGATCTTTGGGGGTCTCACGTTGAGATTGTTGCAGACGCAGTAAATCTCGGGCTTACGCTACAAAAAGTTAATGCTTCTGTCATTAAATGCATCAATAACACAACAGGCCAAGAAGTGGTTATCACCCCTCAAAGTGGAGAGATGAGCTGGGATTGTGAAGCAGGTGGTTTACTTGTTAATTCTGGGGATACCGTTACTATTGGTGGTATGGGAGTTATTCCATAAATAGCGTGTGCTAAACACTTTTATAATTAAAAGGCCAGTCGTGATCGTTACGATTGGCTTTTTATAACCACACGGCTCTTCGATGGAATTTATAGAGAATTCCCCTCATCTAAAAAAACATCATACTTCAAGATAAAGGACTGTTTTTTCCTTTTACTTCCCTCCCCCGAAAATAACCAATCTAGCTCACACAATCACCCCACCCATCAAATCAACACCCAACAATATAACCATGGAAATATTTTTATGGGGAAGAGTAGAGCCAAAAAAAGAGCGGAAAGTACAATATTAACGCTTCATTCATTCTTTCTAACCTATCTTTATTTTTATGCCTAGATCGCTACGAAGTAGAATATGATAATACCCCTCCCGGAACCTGTATAAAAAAATCAGTCTAATTAATGAATTATATCTTTTTTGATGTTCTTCTATATGCCGTAATCATATCACTTACAACAACTAAACCACTATATTTACCGGTGTTTATTTTTAATAAAAAATTAGTTTTTATTAAAAAAAAATGATAGGTTGATTGATGTTTTTATTAAAAATTTAATTACGTTTTAATATTTTTTATATGGAAAAATAGGACTTAACTAATCCTATTTTATGTAGCCAACCCAAAGTATATGTGTATTAAATATTACGCTTACAGATGAGATCTCATCTCGCGGATCTTTAATATTTAGCTATAAAATTAGGGTTTAAGAAGGAGTTTAATATGTTCTACTCCCTGAATGATGTATATGTGGTTGGGGTTGGGGCCTTTCTGCCAGGTCGCCCCATAGAAAATCATGAAATGGAAAATGTTTTGGGAATGGTGGCTGAAAAGCCCAGCCGCTACCGAAGTAGAATTTTAAAGTCCAACGGCATTAAACAACGCTACTATGCTATGGATGAAGGTGGTAGTGGCAAGGTTTCTTATCAAACAGATGAAATGGCTGCCCTTGCGGTGCTTGATGCATTAGCCCATTCGGGTTATTCAGAGAGCGATATTGATATGCTTTCGGTAGGAACCAGCCTGGCTGATTTATTGTTGCCGGGCATTGCCTCTATGGTGCATGGTCGGATTGGTCATCGACCCATGGATATTCTTTCCTGCTCTGGTGTATGTGGAGCTGGGGCTGCGGCACTCAAGTCTGCTGAGAATGCGGTGCGTGCGGGGCAACACACGTTTGCCGTTGCCTGTGCAAGCGAGCGCCCTTCTGCTGTACTAAAGGCTTCTCGTTTTGAGCTGGAAAGCGAAATCGCTCCACAACGTAATGATGAAGCCGAATCATTTAAATATTTTAACGCCGATTTCCTGCGTTGGATGTTATCTGACGGTGCGGGAGCTGCGGCGCTTTCCAACAAACCATCCCCTCTACACCCTTCCCTTAGAATTGACTGGATGGAAACCTACTCATTTGCCAATGAGTTAGACACCTGTATGTACATGGGCACTAATAATCCCATTGGGATGAAAGCTGAAAATACTTGGCTGAATGACCCCACCTTTTCAATGGCCGAAGCGTCGGGCAAGCTGCTGGTTCGCCAAGATACCCGCCTGTTAGCAGAAAATATTGTCAACGTGGTAGTACGCGCCGCTTCGATGTTGTGTGAGAAGGGTTTCCTTGACCCTGGGTCTGTAAATCATTTTCTACCGCATATTTCATCACTTTTTTTCTACGAGAAACTCTATGAAGAGCTTAAGTCATCAGGTTTAGGCATTCCCTATGATCGTTGGTTTACCAACCTTACATCGAAGGGGAATACTGGATCGGCAAGTATCTATATTATGCTGGATGAGGCGATGAAAAGTGGGCGTTTTCGAGAGGGTGATAAAACATTATTAATGATACCGGAGTCTGGCCGGTTCTCTGTTTCATACTGCCACATGACCTGTATCACCCAATAGTCATCATATACTGTACGCTTTTTGAAAGGACAAAATAAATCATGGAAAACAATATGCTACCACCTGTAAATAGCACATTGAGTGTTAAGCAGCTTTATGAACAATCTCCCTTAGGAGACCGCCTTGCTCATTTTGAAAATCCCACGACGGTATGGCTGGGGGAGGCGCTGGCTGAGGTATGGTATCAATTTCAAAAACAATTGGCGGCGGTCAATATTGTTCAGAAGATGGAGTCTGGTTCCGTCACGTTGGACGATTACAAATTGTATTTATTAAATCTTCGCCAGCAGGTGAAAGATGGTGCCCGCTGGATTACCCGTGCGGCATCTAGTATGGATGATCAGCATCTTTTGCTACGCAGTGCACTGATAAAACATGCGGGGCAGGAACATCAGGATTTTTTGATGCTGGAGAAAAACTATGTGTCCGTAGGCGGTGATATTGGCGATATCCAACGTTACCCACAAAACGTTGGCTCTGAAGCGTTGTCATCTTACATTATGTATCAGGCCTCGCAGCCCAATCCTGCCAACTTATTCGGTGCTACCTTTGTTATTGAAGGCTTGGGCACCAAGAAGGCAAGTAAGTGGGCAACCTCTTTAAAAGAGTGCTTGGGGCTTACTACCGAGCAGGTGAGTTTTTTGCATTATCACGGTGAGAATGATGATGATCATTATGAAAACCTAATCAAAGTATTAAGCTCTCCGTTTATCACACCTGAAGTTGCCCCCCGCCTAGTCAAAACGGCTAAAGTTGTGGGTCGGCTTTATGCATTACAGCTTGAAGAACTTGGTAATATTTAAGGTAGGTAGCCATAATGAGTCGTTCAATTAAGGATGAAGAAGCACGTATTGTTGCTGAATATTTGGCTAGGCGTGACCGCAATGATCCCTCTATTTATGAAGCCTTCCTGGTGGCATCCCAGGTTTATGTGGATAAGGTGAGTCAGGATCGACAAAACCGCGATATGCAACGGGGCTGGCGGCGCTATCTTCTGCCCTCCCTTAGAATTGTAGCGCGTGCACTGTTAATTATTATCCTCTCTATTAAGCGTATTGTGCCCTTTAATTTAGGCTCTGAGCGTCTGCTTAACCGTCTCGGGGTGTGGTTTATGGGGAAAATGATCTCTCCTGAGGCACTGGAATATATCCTTAGGCACTTTCATATTGAAGCCAGTCTGATCAACTTTACTGCACGCAATTGCGGCGCAAGTGATGTGCAAGAGGTAAATTTGCGGCCTTTGCGTGTTGAGGAGTTAGGGGATTTTGATGGCATCAACGCGATTATCCGCCACGATATCAATATCTACAATCTTATCCTCGACGTGGGTTACTCCAAAGATGCGCAAACCAATAAGAAAAAACCATTAGATGAACTGGATTTTTCTCCCCTATATATTGGGGATATTGATGTCGAGTGGCACAGAACCCGTGCGGTTAATTTTGACCTTGATACCGCTACCTACATTATGGTTGTGTTTCTGGGGGTATTTTTGACTGACAAGGATATAGAGCGCGCAGTGACCTCGCTACAGTTTGATGAAAGTCTGCTGGCAACTATCGCAAATATTACCGGGGATGATCAGTTTCGCTATTGGACACCGATGAAATTCACCAACTGGCTGGGTTATACCAGCGACATTGTTCGTGACCTTCGCTGGCATATGATGGTGACTGAGTATGCATATAACCGCTTACTGGAACTTCGGGACTCAAATATTACTGAACATGAATCGACCTGAGTGCAGCAGTTACGTAACATTCGAATGTGGATAGCAAGCCCCAAAAAAGGGGCTAGCCCGTAATGTGGCATAGATGCAGGTATACCACCTTACTGGCTACAAGCAGGCCAAAATACCTTTACGGGTCGATCAGAGGAGTTCAGTGGCTTAATCATTTTTCGCCCTCTTCAACCCGCCCGCCCATTATGCCAATAATATTTTTATGATTTATTCTTCGCTAGGCGGTGGGGCGTAAAGCATATACAACTCACCCTCTTCCGCTGAAATTCGATTGCCTAATACGCCGCCAATAGCGTCAAATTCCTCTTTGAATTTTTCGTTGTATACCGCCGTGGGGGCCGTGTATTCCGTCAAAAACTTAAAGGCAACTGCTCCAATGCCTTGCATCTCTCTGCGAAAGCTATCAATGAGTCCTTTATTGTGCTCATCGTCCTTGTAATAATGGCTAACGTAGATATAGAACTTTACGTTTTCAACCAGTAAGTGACTGGTCAATTTTGTTTTGAATTTACTCAATAATTGATTTAATTTCTGATGTTTTTGATCATCATAGGCTTGTGCACACTGAGTATAGATACCGAGAAGCTCTTCATGATCGTGTTTAAACTTTGAAATCAAGTCCGCATCATAGGAAAGTTGAGTACCTGGTAGATATACAGGCTTCTTCTCCTCCTCTTTTTTGTCATTTTTTTTATTGTTAATTTTACTTAAAAACCAATTCCACATTATTCTATCCGCCATGATTTGTAAGGTTCCTACTCCCTATACTATTACTGTAAGAAATATCTCACAATGCTTAATTTTTCACATGGAAAAATATTTTGACTGGACATAGCATAAAAAATAGCCATTACCCTCCCCTTAGTCGGCAGGACTACCTATTAGATTAGCCGCCATCCACCCAGACCAGGCTCAACGCAGGCCAGTAGGTGATTAACAGCAATGTTACCAGTAACACCAGCATGAATGGGAAACTGGCATGGTATAGCTCTGACACTGAACGTTTAAAGCGATATCTGGCGATAAACAGGTTCATACCAACGGGGGGAGTAAAGTAGCCAATCTGCATATTGGCTAGGAAGATGATCCCCAAGTGTATGGGGTGAATGCCGTAGCCCATGGCGACAGGCAAGATCAATGGCACTACGGTCACTAGCGCGGCGTAGATATCCAAAATCGCCCCCAGAAATAACAAAAACAGATTCAATAACAGTAGAAAGGTGAGCTTGTTATCGATGTGCTCTTTGACCCATTCAAAGAGTAAATTAGGCACCTGTGCATCTACCAAGAAGCTCGTGAAGGCCATAGAGACACCTAGAATCAAAATAATGCCGCCCACCATAGTCATCGCTTGGACGGTTATGTCTGACAGCTTATTGAGCTTAATCTCGCGGTAAATGAACACCTCAATGATTAATACGTAAAGCGCTGTAACAGCCGCCATTTCTGACACAGCCATCATGCCGCTAAAGATTCCCCCAAGAATAAAAAAGGGCAGCGGAATCAAAAACAAACAAGGAAATCGGGCATAACTAGATCGCTCACTATCCAATATAAAAATCTCGGCCGCAAGCGACCGAGTTTTATAGAGCAAAGAGCAATTCAACATTTCCCCTACCACCCAAAAGGGTGCTTTGGGGTGATATGGGAAATATTGAATACAAACCCATAAGCCGGATAGATTGCAGTGGGGGAAAAGCCCCCCATTGCAATCTATCCAGCTCGGGGGCAAGCCCCCGAGATTTTCGCTTCGCCGTTAAAAATCACAATTCAGGTCAGATTAAAAAACCTTGGAGTGTAAAGCAGAGATGTGACGGTTTTTTGAAACAGCTTTTTAATGGGACCGCTGGGGTGAGAAATATGAATAGTGAGAGGTCTCGTATAATAATTGAAAAACTAAAGAGCCACCCAACTCTCACGCTGAGTGGTTTTCACGTACTTATTTGGCAGAGAGGTTTTTCTGCAACAGCTGCTTTAACTCACCCAGCTCTTGCTTCAAATCACGAATCTCGTCACTCAACTGCTCATGCTCGCTGTGCACAATCTCCTCAATAGCCGCTTGCTTCTCACTCTCCTTGCCCGCTTGCACACTCTGCATAGCATCCACAATAATCGCAATAAACAGGTTCAACATGGTAAAGGTCGCAATCAAGATAAAGGGGATAAAGAACGCCCAGGCATAGGGGTGGGTCTCCATCACGGGCCGAACAATACCCATCGACCAGCTCTCTAAGGTCATTACCTGAAACAGCGTGTACATCGAATCGCTCAGCGCACCAAACCACTCAGGATGCGCTTCACCAAACAGCTCTGTCGACATAACTGCAAAGACATAGAAGATAATCGACATCAGACCCGCCACCGAGGCAATACCCGGAATAGCCCCCAATAGCGCTTCAGCAACCACTCGCAGCTGCGGGATCAAAGAGATGAGTCGCAGTACCCGTAAAATACGCAGCACACGCAACACCTCAAGCGGGCCACTGGTGGGAATCAGAGCAATCGAGACAATCAAAAAGTCAAAAACATTCCATGCACTACGGAAAAACCCCCAACCAAAGGCAAACAATTTGATGGCAATCTCAATCACAAAGATCGTCAGCACCACATTATCCACCATACTCATCCAGCTGCCATGCTGCGCCACCAGGCTAGGCGAAGTCGCCATGCCTAAAGTGATGGCATTTAGTACAATCAAAGCAATGATGGTGTATTGTATAGATTTGGACTCAACCCACTGCCCAGCACGGGCGCGTAAAGATGTTTCGATTTGCATGGCTACCTCATTATGCAGAAAAATTTGATGCTCAATTCACAAAATATCAGCGCTTAGTCATCCATATTAAGCATTAAGTTGCATTTATACGTTGAATTCCGCTCTAATAACACTGTATTTTAGTATTCTATAGAGAGACTCAGCTTGATTACCACACTATTTTTACAAAACGAGTGAAACCTAAACTATCGTGGCTTGTCATATATCTCAATATTCAAGCAGCAGACCATCAACCGCCGGAGATAACATAATGAGAATCTCATTACTAAAAAAAACCTTACTCACCTTTGCGTTTATGGGAATTGCCTGTAACGCCTCCGCAGAATGGGTTCTCAATAATGCTGAGTCGAACATCAACTTTGTCTCGATCAAAAAGAATAGCGCGGGAGAGATTCATACCTTTGAAAACTTGAGCGGTTCACTTAAAAAGAGTGGCAAGGCAAATGTTATCATCTCTTTGTCTAGCGTCGAAACAATGATCCCAATACGCAACGACCGAATGAAAGCGATGTTATTTGAAGTAGACAAGTTCCCGAAATCAAGCATATCAACAACCGTTGATTATAATCGGGTTAGCAAGATGAAATTGGGGGAAACATTGATCCAGCCATTACAATTCACACTCTCCCTGCACGGCGAAGAAAAGATGATTGAAGCAGATGCACGGGTCGTAAAATTAAGAGGCAATAAACTGCTAGTATCAACAATTAAACCCATCATAATTGATGCAACTGACTTCTCACTGGGCAAAGGTGTAGAGAAATTAAGAAAGATCGCCAATCTTCCTTCGATTAGCACGGCAGTGCCTGTTACGGCTAGTTTGGTTTTTGAGAAATAATATAATAATGATGATGAGCAGTGCTATAACTTGTCTTTTTGATTATCAAAGAGGCAAGTTTGGCCATTTATACTTTCCAGTCTTGGCAGGCGGAGTCTACAGCATCACCTAAAGGCTTTAACTCACTTCCCCAGCTAAGTTGATTTTCAACAAATCTACGACCATTTTTAGAAATTGCATCTCTGAACTCAGCATCATGGTAAAGCTGAACAATACTTGAAGTAAAATTTTGTGGATTATTAGCCACAATAAAATCTTTATTATTTGATGCATTAATGCCCTCAGCACCAACCGTTGACACAACAGCAGGTAAGCCCATAGCCATATACTCCAAAACTTTGTTTTGAATACCGGCACCGATTCTCATCGCGCACACGCCACACAAAACGTTTCTGACTTCATGAGCGATGATATCTACCTTTCCGCTGACCTCAACATTTGGATATTTTAAAAAACTCTCTTTAACCGTCTCGGGAATAATGCCTATGATTTTTAAAATAAAAGGCTCACGTCGACCTTCGTTAAGCAGGGGCATAATATCCTCAATAAAATGTTGACATGCATCTATATTTTGACGCGTAGACATATTGCCAATAAAAACTAGAATTAGAGATTTATTTGCACCAACAAATGGGAATTTATGACAATCAACCCCATTTCCAGCCACCACAATACTAGGAGAATCATTTCTGTTTGAAAGTAAGAATTTTTGATCTACTTTAGATACAACTGAAACAAAATCATATTTATCAAGCACCGATTGCTCATAGTTATACAGACGCTCTTGCTCGAATGAATACACTAACTCCATCAGAGATTTTTTTGATTTTTTTTCTTTTACCCTGAGATAGTTAAGAGAGATAGCATCGGTCATTTCTAATATTTTGGGTTTTTCATTCAAATCATCCAAATATGGGCTAGTTCGTATTAGGTGAGCCAGTACCAGGTCAGTGTTTGGGTATAAACCCTCTACTTTACTCTTAAACTCACTTGATGAGTAATAAGCTATCTGGAGAGGTTTATTAGAAAATATGGAAAGAAATGTATTTAGATAAGATTTCCATTTTGGCAAATAAATACGTTCAACATGGGAAAAAACCCCGTCATTTGGGATATCCATTGATAATTCGGCTTTCGCGCCACAAATACTAACCAAGGTAAGTGAGTATTTTTTAGATAATTCCGTGCAAATAGCGTAAATACGTAATTTATCTCCCCCGATAACAGGGTAGGGAAATCGAGGTGTTAAAATCAATATTTTTTTCATAAAAACCCTTCATGCAGATGGTATTGCCAATTCAACTTGTGCTGATTTTTGAGTTTTTCTACAGCTTCAACGTAAGAGAAATGTCTTTATTAGCTTAGCTAAAAAGTTAATTCTATTGATAGCTACAATGGGGCGTAAAGTTATAAAATAGAATAACGAGCTAATCAAAAATAGAAAAACGTAAAATAACATCATTCCCAGCCCCCACCATTTACCATAAAATTTAGATATATATATAATCGAGCTGTATATACGAGCTTTTAGAGATTTTGGCAAAATCCTTATTTTTCTAAGCTTTTCAAACCCTTCATAGTGGGTAATTGTGAAATCAGAAGAAAATTTAACTTGGCCTCCCGCCAAATTGGCCCGCCGACAAAGGTCTTCATCTTCATAATACATAAAATATTTATCGTCAAAACCACCAAGAGAAACAAACAAGTCTTTATGTATAGCAAGACAAGCGCCACTAACCCAGTCGCACAAACCATCACCTCGTGAGTTACACATAGAAGAATTATTTAAATATTTAGCTACCACACTATTTTTCACTATCGGTATAAAGTTAAAAACTGGTCTAAGAACGTCAACAAGATTGAGCTTTCTCACCAAGTACCCCACCCTTAAATTATGAAAAAAAACTGTAAGAAACGTAGCATAACTTCCACAATTTGGTTGATATTTACCATTAGGGTAAATGATTCTTGGGGCAATAATATCTAATCTATTTTTTAATTTTTTAAAAACAAATGAATCAATACCTTTTTCATCAACAATTATATCTGGATTTATAAATACAAAAATTTCACCCGATGAGTAATCAACTGCCAGGTTATTAGCCTTACCAAAGCCCAAATTTTTAGTGTTGTAAATATATTGAAAATTAGGAATATTGATAGATTCAAAATACTCTTTACTACCATCTGTAGAAGCGTTGTCTATTAAAATAATTTCGCTGTCATTGATTTCAAAAGAATCCATTAAAGACTGAATTGCCACCTTGACCATTGCAAGCATATTATAATTAACAATAACAAAAGAAATCATCGAGTTACCTCTAATTTCAGCTTGGATCTTATGATTCTAGAGTCTACAAAAGCTAGCCAAAACCAGATATATATAGCGTAAAACACACCCAGCCCCATGCACCCATATACAAGCATGGCGAATATTACTGCTTTGACAGCATTATATTGGCTTTTATTTTTTAACAAACGAAAGGCTATATTAAAAACAAACATGTAAAGAAATAACCCTATAAAACCAGAAGAAACAAGGACTTTACCTAATAGCGAAGTGGTAGAATATCCGAAGGACTTGATATCGGTAACAACAGCAGAATAAACGGGTGGCATATACTCAGCGTAATGAATGCTATCACCACCAAAGCCATAACCTATAAAAACACTTGAACTGAAAAGACCCATCAATGGAAAGACAAATGAAAAGAAGCGATCAACTACAGATGTGCTAAACACACCAGTACCATCTACTAATGTGTTATATAAAGAAAAAATCATTACAGACATATAACTACTTTCATTAGTGCTTATAAAAATAAAACTTGAAGTAAGAATCAAAACTAACAGCAAAATAAAATATAGCCTTAATTTAACACCCCCGACAAATATTACGAGTCCTATTGACAGCAGGACTAAACGAATAATGCCTGTAGCACTAAATGTCGACATAAATGCAATCACACTTGCAATTATCAAAAGCATATTTATTGACTTTCTATCTGAAAATACGCCTTTCATTAACAATATAGAAAATACTATGAAAACCATATATTCCGCAAAATGTGATGGTTCACTCGCCATACCATGAGGGCGATATTCATATGAATATAAAAATATAAGCTGATAGATGGAAATTAAAATACTTGGAACACTCGCAATTAGTACATGTTTAAATATAACCTTTTCATCTAGATAAACAAAAATCTCCCTTAGATATAAGAACAGTAGCATACCCATCAGGAACGATGCCGACTGACGAAAAAATGACTTAACACGTAAAACAAGATCAAAGTCCACGTAATTAAATACTTCGTACAAGATATAACCAAATGATAAAAACATCGTATACAAAAAATATAATATTAAAAGAATGAGTATTGGCGTGAAGTGAATTTTTTTAACGTAAAATGGAAATGTTAAAATTGCAAAAAAGATAACTAATGGAGTTACTTGCGCTACAGAATTAGTGAGACCTAGGAATGCCGTCAAGCTTTCATAGGGAATCATGTACAATGGTAGAATATACTTTACATTTTTCATTTTCTGACCAAATACACATTTCATTCTTTAAATAAAAACAAACACTAAGGAGTATAAGCTTCATCGAATAGGTTTTATTAAATTACTTTATAAAGCAGTCTATATTTTTTAATACTTATCCAAAGTGCTCTTAAATGAATACGCTTATTACTTCCCATGTCATCGAAATAAATTAATGCTTCATTCATCATTTTCACATTACCAGCTTTGCTCACTTTTTTCAGTAGCCCCATGATTCTATTTTTCTGCATCTGAGAAAATTTAACATTCTCCTCATTTTTACCAAAATATTTATTGAAAACAGAAATAAACATTGATATCTTGCTAACACGACCAGCACCGGTATCTTGCCGTTCATGCTGCCTATATGAGATCAAAGGTTGCTTTAGATAAACTATTCCATTCCGCTGGGCGGCAAAAATGGCAAGCCACCAATCATGGTATTTTTCATTATTTGGGATTGGAAAGGCTTCTTTAATAAGATTTTTTTTTATCATTGAAGTACAACCGGTAACGAAGTTTCTGTACAGTAAAAATTCGAAAGTATCTCTAGAGTTAAAACAAATATCACCAGTACGCCATCTACCTTTAAGAACATCACCTTTTTTGTCAATTAATATTGCATTAGAGCAAACAAGATCATTATCACCAATATTATCAACCAAAACAGATATTTTATTGGGCAACCACACGTCGTCCTGATCTGACAACGCAACATAATCCCCCGAACACAATGAAATTGTTTTCTCAAAATTCCTCATAAAACCAATATTATTTTTATTCAAATAATATTTAAGGCCATGAGAAGCCACATATTCATCTAGAATTTTAGTTGTTGAATCAGTAGAGCTATCGTCGCAGACAATAACCTCTATGTTCTTATATGTTTGAGCATATATGGACTCAATTTGATCTCTCAAAAACTCCTCACCATTGTATGTCGCGAGAGCAACTGAAACTAGTGGAAATTTAGACACTATATATAACCTCTTAAGATCTTTTCATATATTTATAAAAAAAAGGAAAGTACTTACCTATAAATAACTTAATTAAAAATTTATAGTTACCAATCCGGTACAGGTCTTCGTAAAATGAATGCCCCTTTTTTTTCACATAAGATGTGACTTCATTGTACCTATCTTTATGATCAACCATGGCATTTAACAATAAGTACTCCAATGCGGGTATGATTTTTTTCTCCCTAAATAAATGCAGATTTCTTTCATCAATACTAGAGTTAACATGTGCATACAAATAAGGAGATATTAGATATTCCCAATTATTTATTAACAAATCAAAATCCTCCAATACCTTTAGGATTAAATTATCACCATGCATACGATAAACAGTAACATAGTCATTAATCACACCAACATTACCTCTTAAGCATAACTTCAAAAATAGCTCCGAGTCACAACTTACGTTGTAAGGATTAGTAAATGGTTCTAGCCGAAGTGACTCATCTCTGTTGAAAATAACATTGCATAACATCAAATCTTGAGGCTTTATTTCACCACGAGATAAAAACACCTTCACCCCATCGACTATCCCCTGAAAGGGTAAGTCAAGAGGAATTTGGTTTCCTTCAGGCTCATACCTTATATAGCCATTGGCATAAACCAATACCACTTCACTATCACGCTCTATTAATGCCGCAGCTTTACTGAGATAAGTCGGATCAATAAAATAGTCATCATCCGACAGAATTAAGAACCAATCACCAGATGCGTGCTCATATATGCATTTTCTCCAATTTCCCACCATTCCGATATTAGTATCATTTCTGAAATATTTCACCCGTGAGTCAGATATAAATCCCTCGACAACGTGAGCAGTATCATCTTGAGACGCATTGTCACTAATGATAATTTCAAAACTCTCATAATTCTGAGCTAGTGCGCTGCCTATTGTTTGCTTTAAATAACTCGAGCGATTATAGGTAGGAATAACAATAGAAATTTTAGGGCTCATATGTTCACTCACAATATTGTTTTTGAGATGTCATTTTTTTTGACAACACACGCTTTGCGAAAAAAGCATAAATTATAAAATTAATAATTTGAGAAATAAGAAGCCCGTATACAATGCCATACATTCCGAAAGGCTCAGTAAGCGTAATTGAAAGGAGGTAATACATTACCGAAAAAAGTCCGTTGGCCATTAAGAAAATCAGGCTGCTTTTATTTGTAACAAGGACAGTTACGTAGCCAGATTCAATGATGATAATCAATTGCCACACCGCTAACCCCAGAAACATCAACTGAATATGGATAATATTTTCCAGTGTCATATCACTGCTGGCTAAGGGCAGAAAGTGAGGCAAAAGTAGATAGGCAACCACACTGGCGACAACCATTAATCCAGAAGCAATGCTTAAAAATTTACTGATTAACACTCTTACTTGTTCAAATAAATTATTGGACCATATAGTTGCCATGCGTGATTGAAAAACAGTCATGGAAGGACCAACCGCCACACTCACTATAATCAATACAATACGGTGTGCATAATAAAAATAGGATAATGAACCCTGCGGAAAAGTTGAAAGGATATTAGTAGTAATAGGCATAAACAAAAAATTATGCACATTATGCCCGAAACGCATCGAAAAGCTGTTTTTAATAAACGAAATTGTATATTCGCTCTGTATACGTAATTTTATGGGTATATCGCACTTCATAATTGCAATAAAAGCTAGGAAACAAGCTAAGCCAGCCCCTATCAGTTTTGCATAAGCCAGTATTTCGATATTGACAACATCAGATAATGTAAGGTAAATCGAGCCAAACAATACAAGCGTTATAGGTATAATGTTTAAGATGTATGGTAGAGAGAAGCGCATTTCAGCATTAAGAATTTTCTGATTAATATATATCACTGGATAGAGAAAAAGCTCAAATGACATTATCAACAAAAGTGATTCCAGCAGTTCGAAGTCCAGCTGTGTGGTATCACCCACAAATACCCAAATTATCCCACCTACAAATAGTTGGCACAGTATTAGCGATACTATGCCAGTTAACAGCCCGACAAAAAGTGCTGAGTGATAAAATAGGTAGCCTGCCTCGACAGAGATAGCTTTTGCATCGTTATAGAAATATAGCACCTGCTCACATGCCAATAGCTGCAATAGCTGCAGCGTCGTAAATATGGCAATTGAAAGGAGATATGCATCAGAAACCGCACTAACGCCAAATATTTTTATAAATAATACAAAATTAAACAACCCTATGCCAACTTGCAATAAGGCAAGCAGGTTATACTTGGCATTAAACATAGCGTACAGCTAAGCTTGAGAGATTATTCATACTGAGTGATAACCTAACTATTTAGTAATGGCATTAAAAAAGCCACGCACACCTTCACTGAAGGGAATTTCTGGCTGCCAGCCGGGTAGGTTTTCCCCATGATCCCATGTCTCCATCACTTCACGCAGACGATAAGGCCTCTTTCCCCAATTAATATGGATAGGCTTGTCGATGGCCTCTGAAAATTCACTAACCAGATCACGAAGTTTTTTAGGTGTACCGGAGCTGAGCGCAAACCTTTCATGACCAGTGACCTGCAAGCTCAATAGACGGTCTGCGGAAGCAATGAACCCTCTCAATACATCATCAACATGTACAATATCGATCAACTGCTCACCGGGTGACATATCAAGTGCCTCACCCGAGAGGGATATTTTTTTTAATAGCGCCATTAATTTGGGTCGTGGATCACTCTCGCCATAGGTATCAAATAGTTTTAAGGTTATCACCTGTAAATCACAAACGTTGACATAATATTCAAGTATCATTTCAAATGCTTGTTTTGTTGCGGCATACAAACAAACCGGGTTATAATCGTGATTATCAAAATGCTGCCACGACGTTCCAGTATTCACTAATTTCGTACAGCCATTATTCACCATTGCATCTACAAGATGTGTTGAAAATAATATATTGCTATTAATTAGCGATGTGATGTCTTTTTGATTATGCGACGCTAAAAAGAGAGATGCTAGGTGGAAAACAACCTCTGGCATGTGCGTCTTTAGGGCGATATTCAGAGAGCCAATGCTACCATCGTAATCGTATTGCTGAATACGCTCTACATAACCACCCAAAATACCCATATTTGATGTAGCGCGTGCGATTATAGCAACCTCACACCCTTCATCGGCCAACTTTTTAACAAGTGACGCACCTATAAATCCGGTAGCACCCGTGATCAGAACTTTTTTAAATTTCATGATTATTCTTTATGGAAAATAAATGGGGATATGAATGCATCAAGATTAACGAACTTCTGATCTCTATCTGATATTATTGATTTTTTCGCGGGCCACTTTATCCCCGCCGAGTCCCACGAAATACCACAATCATGCTCACTTGAGTGTTCGCTGGAAACGCGATACATCATTACAGTATTGTCTTCAAGCGCACAAAATCCGTGTGCAAATCCGGTGGGAATATACAACATCCTACCATTTCTTGAAGATAGTTCAAATGAGACATGCTTACCAAAAGTTGGGGAGCCTCTTCTCAAATCTATGACAACATCAAACACCGAACCAGTAGGGCAATAGACCAATTTGTAATGATCTTCAGGGGGAAGCTGAAAGTGCATTCCCCTGACCACATTTTCATCCGAAACCGAATAATACTCCTCTTTGAAATCAGTCTGAATACCAAGCGCGTCAAAGCTAGAGCGGTGGAAGGTTTTTACAAAGCGACCTCTATTATCCTCAAATATATTTGGCTCTAACAGATAACAGTCAGGCAGCTCGGTAGCAATCAGCTTCATTAGAAATTAACCCCAAAAAACTCTTCCAGTTTTTCAGCGATAAAGTCCAACTGGGGTGCATCTAGCCCGGGATATATACCCACCCAAAGGGTTTGATTCATTGTGATATCGGTATTTGTTAGCTCACCTACCACACGATAGTCAATATTTTCAAAATAGGGTTGGCGTGTCAGGTTACCCGCAAAAAGCAGGCGTGTACCGATTTTATTTTGATCCAGATATTTTGTTAAATCTACCCGAGAAACCCCTGAACCCTCTTTGACTGTAATGGGAAAACCAAACCAAGATGGGTCCGAATTTTTAGTGGCTTCAGGCAGTAGCAAATAGTCTGTCAAATTAGAAAGTTTCTCTTTCAAGTACTTGAAGTTAGCTTTTCTTTGGGCTATCAAGCCAGGAAGACGTTCAAGCTGCGCCACACCACAGGCCGCCTGCATATCAGTTATTTTCAGATTATAGCCAAGGTGAGAATATGTGTATTTATGATCATAGCCGAACGGTAGCGAGCCCAACTGCTGGCAAAATCTTGCACCGCACGTATCATCACAACCGGGCTTGCAGTAACAGTCACGCCCCCAGTCACGGAATGACTCGGCTATCGTAATTAAATCACTGTTGTTAGTAAATACCGCACCGCCCTCGCCCATTGTTATGTGGTGTGCGGGGTAAAAACTAAGTGTCGCGATATCGCCAAAGGTGCCTACCATTTTTCCGTCATAAGTAGAACCCAAAGCATCACAACAATCTTCAACCAACCATAAGTTGTATTTTTCACAAAGCGCTTTTACCTTGGAAAGGTTGAATGGATTCCCCAAGGTATGGGCCATCATAATAGCTTTTGTTTTATCCGTTATTGCAGCTTCAATGAGTGTGACATCGACATTGTGGGTTGATAACTCAACGTCTACAAAAACGGGGGTCGCGCCATACTGAATAACGGGGTTAACCGTGGTGGGAAAACCTGCCGCAACGCCTATAACCTCATCACCGGGTTTAATCGCACGGTCACCCAGCTTGGGTGATGTCAACGCACTAAACGCAACCAAATTCGCAGATGAACCCGAATTAACCGTTATTAAGTGCTTTACACCGATAAACTCTGCTAGTTTTTTTTCAAACTCATCATTAAAACGACCCGTTGTCAGCCACCCATCCAGTGACGCATCCACCATATATTGCAACTCTTTTGTGCCGATCACCTTTCCTGACGGAGGTACCACACTCTTACCCGCTTCAAATGGCTGCTCAACATATTTTAGTGATGCATACTCTGCTACGAGTCTAGCAATTTCTTGTCTCAGGCTATCAGTTGTTTGTGACATCATTCATATCTCTTGTAAATTCATTTATTTCGTCTACACATAGCAGCTTGATATCCTGGTCAGATAACCAACGCTTATGCCAATCAACAATTTTGCTAAGTGTTTTTTCAAGTGTCCATGTCGGCGACCAGTTAAGACCAGCACGTGCTTTGGATATGTCTAGCTTGAGGTATCCAGCTTCATGCGGATGATCTCCACCATCAAGTTGCCAAGATGAATTCACCCATTGACCTGTCATTTCATTTAAAATCCAATCTACCGGTTTCGCATCGCGTTCTTCAGGGCCAAAATTCCAACCTTCTGAATATACCTCAGGCGATTCATAAAGGCGCTGTGCCAACAATAAATAGCCTGAAAGTGGCTCGAGCACATGCTGCCATGGACGTGTTGATTGTGGGTTGCGCACCACCACCGGTTTATCTTGCTCAAAAGCCCGTAAAATATCGGGTATCAGTCGATCAAGTGCCCAATCACCACCACCGATGACATTACCCGCACGCGCGGTGGCCAAACCTGTATTGGATGTATTAAAAAATGAACGGCGATACGCCGCTGAAACAAGCTCGGCACACCCTTTACTACTACTATAGGGGTCGTGCCCACCCATCGGCTCATCTTCCCGATATCCCCAGTGCCACTCTTTGTTTTCATAACACTTATCGGTAGTGACACTGACAATGGATTTAAGATTGGCGCAATAGCGAGCGGCCTCCAAGACATTCACCGTACCCATCACATTAGTGGCATAGGTATCTACTGGCTCGTCGTAAGAAAGCCTCACCAGGGGTTGAGCGGCCATATGAATCAAAATATCAGGATTAAATTCCCGCATACTACGTGTTATAGTCCCAAGATCACGAATATCAGCAATCTCAGAGACCATTCCTGCCCCCACATCAGCCGTATCAAACAAGGATGGCTCTGTCGGTGGGGCAAGTGAATAACCCTTAACCTCCGCGCCCATTGTTTGCAACCACAAAGAAAGCCAACTCCCTTTAAAACCCGTATGGCCAGTAAGAAATACCCGTTTATTATTCCAAAACTTTGCATCAATCACAGTACTACTCCCAACGCTTCCATGGGGCTTTGCCTGACTGCCACAGCTCCTCAAGGTGAACTTTATCGCGAAGTGTATCCATGGGCTGCCAGAACCCATGGTGAGGATGCGCCATCAACTCACCATCAGCGGCCAAGCTCATCAATGGTTCTTGCTCCCAAATGCTTTTATCCCCTTTAATTCGGTCTATCACTTTGGGGGACATTACAAAGAAGCCCGCATTAATCATTGCCCCATCACCCTTGGGCTTCTCTTTAAACTCCATCACCTGATTATTCTGAATATCCAACGCCCCAAAGCGTCCGGGAGGAAAAGCGCCAGTTAGGGTCGCCAGCTTACCGTGGCTGCGGTGAAAGTCGATCGACGCACTAATATCCACATCTGACACACCATCGCCATAAGTAAAACAAAACGCTTCATCACCTTCAACATGTTCCTTCACACGCTTCAAGCGACCACCCGTCATGGATTCATCACCCGTATCAATCAGGGTTACCGTCCAAGGCTCTGCGCGCTTTTCATGAACCTCCATACGATTTTTTTTCATGCAAAAAGTAACATCTGATTGGTGAAGAAAATAGTTGGCAAAATACTCTTTAATTACGTAGCCTTTGTATCCACAACAGATAATGAAATCATTGATACCATGTGATGAGTAAATCTTCATGATGTGCCATAACATGGGCTTTCCACCCACTTCAACCATCGGCTTTGGCTTGACACTTGTCTCCTCGCTCAAGCGAGTCCCTAAACCTCCCGCAAGTATTACAGCTTTCATATATAACCTTTTTAACTTTAATTAGTGGTACTGCTGACAAAAGCATCAGAGAAAAAACAGGCTTCCGCTAGCCCCTCATCTAACAATTTCATTCTCGCAGACTCTATCATGCTCTGAGATCCACAAGCATACACCTCACAATCATCAGACAAAGTTGTTTTATCCAACAATACATCTTGAACATAGCCAATAGAGCCGCCCCATTCACTGGACGGTTGTGAAACAACCGAAGTAAATTTCACCTTGATATTTTTGTATTCAGGTTGCCAGAAAAACTCATGTTCGTAACGATTACCCCAGTATAATTCAATATCAAAACCAAAATCATCGCCTTGCAATGCGTTTTCTTCAAGTTTGTTTAAGGTCGCAATAATAGGAGCAATACCTGTCCCGGTCGCTAAAAAAATAAGCTTATGGTGGTTACCCCTTAGATAGAAAGTACCTTTTGGCCCTTCGAGTCGAAGTAAGTCATTTTGCTTTGCCTCACCAAACCAATATTGGCTTAGCTGACCATTGGTAACTCTTTTTATATAAAGGGTAATTTCAGCAGCAGATGAGCTGCTGGCGATCGAGTAGCTTCTTCTAATGGAATTGGGACCAATAATATCAACATACTGCCCCTCCAAAAAATTGAACTGAGCCGTCGGAGGGAGGCGAAGTATTATCTCTGTAATATTTTCAACTGGATAAGAGATTGACTTAATTCTGCAGGGTAAGGTCTTAACATCTATTCCATGAAGCGCACTTAGATCCTCAGCATCTATCAGTAGATCTGACACCGGGGCACAGCAACACGTCAAAATTTTATTTTTTGCATGATCTTCTCTGGAGAGAGCAATTTGCGGGAATAGTTCATGGACAGTTCCTTCAACTAAGGTTGTTTTGCAAACTCCACACTGGCCATTTTTGCAACTATATTCAAAAATATGAGATTGCTTCAACGCTGAATCAAGAATTGTCTCGGCTTCAGATCCGGACAAAACAACACCGTGAATCGTCTTAATTTGATTAACCATTACTCAAACATTCCCATATTTTCACAGAATGATACTCAATCACCCAAAGCTACCCTAATTCTATTTATGCACTACTGATTCAAGGAGTTTATTTCAACAATGACGCCCACCAAGCTTCATTGCTCAGATACCATGACACAGCTTTCTCAATCCCCGTTTCAAAGCTTTCAGCAGGAAGATAGCCTAATTCCGACATAACCTTTTCCGCATCAATCGCATAACGTCGATCATGCCCTGCCCGGTCTTTAACATACGTGATAAGGCTCTCGGCTTTCGCTCCGTTTGCACAGGGCGAGTCTGGAAAATTTGCGGCATTAATATCATTTGCGGCAAAAAAGTCATCCATCAATGAACAGATCGTTTTTACAATATCAATATTGCTCCATTCATTATTGCCGCCGATATTATAGACCTCACCCACTGTTCCTTTATCCAAAACCAGTTCAATACCCCGCGCGTGATCTTCCACATACAGCCAATCTCGGATATTTAACCCATCACCATATATGGGCAAGGACTTACCTAGCAGAATATTGGTGATTACCAAAGGGATCAATTTCTCAGGAAAGTGGTAGGGGCCATAATTATTGGAGCAGTTACTGGTTGTGACGTTTAAACCGAAGGTATGGTGATAGGCTCTTACCAAATGGTCGGAAGCGGCTTTACTCGCTGAGTACGGTGAGTTTGGAGCGTATTGAGTTTGCTCTGTAAAGGCGGGGTCGTCAGCTTCAAGCGAACCATAAACTTCATCGGTGGAGACGTGGTGAAAGCGGTGATTTGCTACAGGGGTTTCGCTATCTAGCCACACTTTCTTGGCTGCCTTTAGCAAATTATGAGTGCCGATAATATTGGTTTCTATAAAGGCATCGGGGCCGGTAATGGAGCGGTCAACATGGGATTCCGCTGCAAAGTGTACCAATGTATCAACTTGCTCATCTTTCAATAGGGTTTCAACTAATGCCTGGTCACAAATATCACCCTGAACGAAGAGAAAGCTGGGGTTTTCCTTAACTGAATCAAGATTGCTTAAATTACCGGCATAAGTCAGGGCATCAAGTACCACAACCCGGTCATTGGGATGTTGTTTGAGCCAGTAGTGCACAAAATTACAGCCGATAAACCCTGCGCCACCGGTGACCAATAAGTTACGTTTTGCCATTACCCTACTCTTCTTTTTATGTGCATTAAATTCACTCGCCACGCTTAATCGAAGCTAATTAGCCTCGTCATACGCATTGACTTCAAGCTTCAGCTGACTAATTTCATGTTTGAGGGCATCATATTCCTGTTGCTTTCGCTTAAGGAAATAGAGCGCCGCCTGGGATTTAGCCATTACACCGCTTGGTGTTAGTAAATAAACGTACTGCCGTTTATTTGGGCTATTTTTGAAGTTATCCGCCTTAATCAGCCCTCTATCGACCAAGGCATGCAGGCAGTAGTTCGCCTTTCCCAAGCTAACGCCTAACTCCCTTGCCAATTTACGCTGACTTATCTCCGGATTTTTTTCCAGTATTTTTAGCAGCTTATAATGAATTTCGTCGTGTGACATCCGAGTGTCTCGTTCAATCGTTGAACGGTATTACAATCGAGCTTAGCCTTGATGTCAAGCGAAAACCCTATACACAAACCACACCCGAGACTTCAGCCAACATCACCAGCAACTAATCACCCACATTCTCCCCATAACCGCGTAATGCGAGACGATTTAAAACAGATTGTTCAAACTCAATGAGTTCAGGATCATTTAAATATGCATTACATCGGCTGGAATCAAAGCCCGCTAGCATGGAGTCAAGAAGATAGCCATCTATCGGCAATTCGCAGTATCTCAACATTCTCTCCATTTGCTCTCCTGGTGAGGTCAGAATCGCCTCATAGGTTAATTCTAAATAGCGATCTCGCAGCGTTTGACTAAACGATGCAGCACAGTCCACATAGTGTTCCCACAAAGAAAAACAGCCCTCCAGGCTATATGTTCGCGCTGAGTCAACAAACTTCCCTTTCTTTCCCATAATCGCATAAGGGATTTTATATTTATCATATTGTCCAACCGACATATCAAGGCGTGCTTTGCTACGCGCACGTAAGCTTGCCGCCACATCTATGCCGTTTCTTTTTATATTGATGACTTTTGCTTGTGGGAATAAATGCAACCAAAGCGCTAAGGTTAATGTTGTCCGCGGGTCTTTCCAGCCCCAAACCCCTGGATGGTTACAGACAGATCTATATTTCACATATTGCCCTAGACCAAGATACTCAATCGCTCTGGGTGAATTAAGCTGATCTTTCAAATATCGAAGAATGGCATCCATATGGTTTTGCGGGAGACGGTTAAAATCCATCATCGCTTCTGGCGTGGCCCAAGTTGCACCCACTTCTCGAATGATCCAATCATTTAATTTAATAAAAAATGTAGATTCATTATTTTTCTCCTTTTTACAGCCCAGAAACAGGCCCGCCTGCTCTAAGACACGAGAAAGCATCGCGGTTCCTGAGCGATGCATGCCTATAATCAAGATGGGAGAAGCGTTGTTAATCATTTTATTACCAAAATATTTAATGAGAGCTTTGCACGATTCATACTTTTTGCCCCAACTGCGTTAAAAAGGATCTCAAAATACTCATTTACACCCGTAAACTCCGTTTTTTCGATCATTTTTGCCTTGCTGGAACAAAAACTATCTTTCGTGCAAAGCTCTCTTAATGGCTATTTTTTGGAAAAAAGTAGCGTGTATCCCTAATTTACGGTGAACCATCCATACTGCAGCAACATTTAAAAAAACCAATGATAAGGCTGAAGCTAAGGCAGCACCAACCCCTCCCCACATGGGAATGAGGGCAAGCAACGCTAAAATGAGAATAATGGCTGACATAATGGTTAAATCGCGCAGAGCAGCCGCATGACCACTCATCATTAAGAGATAGCCTACAGAACCCGTCATTAAGTTAACCATCTGCCCTCCTGCCAAAATAGCTAGAATCAAAGCGCCACCCTCATACTCTGAACCAAAAACACCCATTACAGGTTGTCCAAAAAAGATCAACATCAACAATACCGGGCTTACTAACAGCGTAATTGTGATCGAGGTTTTTTGTGCGGTATTTTCCAGCGCCTTCATATCTTCTTTTGCATATAACTCTGCGAACTTTGGCGCCACTACATTATTAACCACCACAAGCATCATGCTAACAATTAATGCGACCTGGCTTGCGGCACCGAATAGACCAAGTTCATAGCTATCTTCCCATATTCCAAGCAAAAACAGCGGGGCAAAGGGTAAAATAGCATTACCAAAAATTGAAATCACGAACAGGGGCTTACAAGACCCCCATAGCACTTTCACTGATATTGGACATGGCGTAGCGGCGTACTTTGAAACGGCTCTAGACCACATCAGGGCACCAAGCACGGTAACAAAAATAGCCGCCAAGGTATATGCTGCAACTACACCGATAACACCTTCGATTTGTGATGAAAAAAACAGTAAAAATAAAAACAACAGTGACATCAATGGAAGCCCAATGGCTTGAATTAACATCGCATCGCCTATTTTCTTCAATCCCTTTAAGCTCTCAGCTTGTAAATTAAGAAGCACGAAGGGAAGAATGAAAAGGGCCATCCATTGAAGTGGCTCAATAAGTTCAGGCTTGCTAAAAAAGACGACCGCCATCCATGGTGCGGCAAAATAGATGACAAGCGTTACGAGGAGAGCAGACACCATCGCCATGCGCATGCCAAGAGAATAGATGCCTTTTACCTTTCCATAATCACCATGGGCAAAATTTGCCGCAACATGTCTCAACATTGCATTGTCTAGACCTAGCCGAGCAATAATGGAGGCAACCATTACAATCGATAGCGCCAAAAAATATATTCCAGCCCCCTCCGCCCCAAGATGTCGCGCCACAACAACATTAAACCCAAAGGCCAAGCCTGCCCCGAGAATTTTGAGGAAAAATGCAAGAACCGTCCCCCTAGCGACCTCACGTATATGCGGATCACTCTGGAGTGTCTTGAGTTTATTTTTTATATATTGCAAAACAACCGTCAGCCATTACGCCAACTCCGCTAAAAACTCTAATTCAGCTTGATGGCGTATGGTACGTCGATGGTTTGCCCATAACTCAGCAATGCGTTGTTGGTTACACTGTTTACGGTCTACCAATACCCGCGTGTTTAACTCCCCTCGCGGCTTTTCACTTGGGCATTTTGCAAAGACGAACTCGTTACTGATTTGATCCATAAACGGTCCACATTTGCTGGTGGGCATAATAAAGACCAGCTGCAGCCCAAGGCTTTCAGTCAAGTAGTTAATCACCTCTCGGGAGCGTGTCTCATCCATTTTTGAGAAGGCTTCATCTACCAGCACCATACGCAGGTGAGTTTTCCCCTCGCTAAAGCGGAATGCGGAGGTAATGGCCGCTGAGCGGATGATATAGGCAGGTGTTTCTAACTGCCCGCCGGAGCCAGTGCCGTATTCACTTAATGCAATAGGCGCTTTGCCCTCCACCTCTTTGTAGATTTCATAACGACGATAGTTGCGGTAATCGGCGATGCGCTCTAGCTCCCGCAGTGCCCGTTGCTCGTCCTCATCCAGCAACATGCTCATCAACTCATCGCGTACTTTGGTCGATTTTTTGCTCAATTCAGCATCAAACAGGCTCGCCTCGCCACCGAGTGAGGGGGTACGAATCACTTCATCAAAGAAACGTGCATAGTCGTGAAACTCAGGTATCCAGTCACTATCAAAACGGAAGGTTTCAAGGTCAGCCCCAAAGCGGTGATGCTGCAATTCATGGTTAAGCATCTCAATCTGCTTTTTACCATCATTAATCGCTTGGTGAATAGTGTGACACAGGTGGGTAACAAAGGCGTTGTTAAAGCTCTCTTTGAGCTGCCCGAGTTGGGTGTATTTTTCCACCAAAATATTGTTTTTCAAGCGGTTATAAACCCGATCAATATCTCGCTGCAAACCACAGATAGCGTCAAACAGTTTCCCATCATACTCACCAATAAAGGCGTGATAATGTACCTGTTCATCTGGCCGGCACTGCTGATTGTGACGTAATAGATCCTCATCCATACGCCTTTCAGTGCTGCGAAGCTGCTTGAGCAGTTCTTGGTTTTGGTTTTGCGCCGCCTCCAGATTAAGCTCTTTAGCGTCATAGTCCGCTTGATCAAGGCGCGCTTGATAATCAAAGTCACTCCAGGTGGAGCGAATCACTTTAAGGTTCTCCTCGCGCTGCTCAACTTGGCTCTGAGTATTGGCTTGCTGCTCGTCTAGGCGTTTACACTCCTTGGCGAGGTTATCCTGCTTCTCCTGCAACTGGCCTTTTTGCTCGCGCAGCTGGTCTTGCTGCTCTCCCAGTGCAATATCCTGCTGGCGCAACTGTTCAAGGCGCTGTTCCAGCTCCTGATGCTCACCCAAGTCAAGATTTTGTGCCTGCTGCTCAAGGCGCTGTAATTCGCGATGATTACCCAACATGGTGGTTATGGTGTCGGCATAGCTCAATGTTTGCAGGCTATCTACCGATGTCAGTAACTCTTTAACCCCTTGCCATGCACTGTTTGCCTGGTGCGCCTGCTCATGCAGTCCACCCAGTTCCTGTAGCTTGGCTTTCAAAGCACGTTCGCGTGCACCATGGCCAAACACCAGCTGGCTATCGGGCAAATCACAGCGCCACATGGAGTAGCTGCCGGAACCCATCCCTTCAGCGGTGACGCCTCGGCGGGTATGGCGTAACTGCTCTGCGGAATCGACCCGCAGCAAGGAGCCATAGCTGGCGGTAATATATTGCTTGGCGACCGCGTGGCTGAATTTCAGTACATGCAATACTGAATCGCTATCCAGTCGCATGCGATCCGCATCTTGCGCGGCCTTGCTGCCCTGAATGACCCGGGCGCGATTATCCCGCCCTGGCATTTTGCGTACGATACTAATTGCCTCTGCTTCGTACTTGGGCTCTACCAAAATAGAGAAACGCGCTCCGCCTAAGTATCCTTCAATAGCGGACTGCCAATGGGGTTCGGTCACTTCGACATGGTCACACAACACCCGAGGATCGGCGGCGGGGCACTGTTGACGAATCGCAAAAATAGCCCGCTCAACATAATCAGGATAGTTAACCTGATGGCTCTCTAAGCGCTCAATCTCACGCTGTTTCTGTTGGCCTTGCTGCTGCACTACATGATGGCGCTGTTCACGCTGATGACTGAGGCGTGCCAACTGCTCACGCAGGCTTTGTCCGGCAGCATTCGGCTCATGCCATTGCTGCCGCCATTGGTTGTGCAGGCGCTGTGCTTCACGGGCTTGATCGAGGTGTAACTCTAAGGCAGAGAGATCACCCGTGAGATCTTTATTCAGCAAAGCGTGTAGATCAATTTCACCCGCCTTACCTAGTTGTAAGAGCTGACGGCACAGGCTTTGGCTATTCAGGTCGGTGAGCAAAGGTAGCTCTTGTAGCAACTCTGCGCTAAGCATGCCGGATTCAATATCGCGGGTTGCCTCCAGGTTGCCTTCCAATTGATTGCGCTGCTGTAACAGCTCTGTCGCCTGTTCCACCAACTGCTGATTGTGCTCATCGCACTGCTGTTGCAGTTGATCCTTCTGCTGCAGTGCCGCAACCCCCATACGCCGTGCTTCCAGCTCAATTAGCTGTTCACGGGCCTGTTGACGACGCTGTTGCAGTAGGCTGCTTTGCGCTTCATTCTCTTTGAGTGCAGTCTGTTGATCGCCCTGCTGTCGTTTCGCGCCCAGATAGGCTTGCTGACGCTGCTGGTATTGGTGCTGTGCCAGGGTGTAATCCAGCACATTCAGGTCTAACCACTGCTCGATATAGAGCTGGGCATGCTGTTTAGCCAGCTGTAGGGTCTCGATGGAATCCACCAACAGTCCTGCATCACGTTCCATACCATGAATGGTTTTTAGCTGTGAGGAGATAGAGCGTACGGCGTCTCCCAGATCCTTACGTTCGAGAATCTCGTCCGACACAAATTTATTGATACTTTGCACGGGCTTGTAGGCCATAAAACGCGAGAAGGCGCGAGCGGCATTCGTCGCCTCAATCTCGGTAACGCTGTCGTTTTGCCCCCGCAAAGCGCCATATAAACGACGTAGATAGGCACGCTTGGTATCGTAGGTTTCAACTCGGCGCTGACCAAACTCCGCCACCAATAGGCCGCCAATCCGATCCAGCGGCACGACATATTGACCGCCGCGATCATCTCGAACGAGATGGCTTAAGGTGAGCTGTTCACCTGGCAGAATAAAAAACTGCACGTCATCCTGACGTGCCACCGCCATTTGCCCGCTCTTATCAAGCCAGGCGCGAATGCCAATCATCGCGGTAAAGGGTTCACCATCCTCGCCCTCAGTGGGGTGAAAAATCGCCGCGAGATAGCCATCGGTAGTGTCCATGCGAGCATAGCTACCGTCATCACAGCCCAGCACATAGGAGGCGAGAGTACGCACTCGCTTACCGCCGCGTCCCCGCTGGGTGGTCTCGTCCTGACCGGGGTTATACTGAAATAAATTTTCATGGGCAGCGGTCATGATGGTTTGGATCGCATCAGCTGCGGTGGTTTTACCGGAACCGTTACCGCCAGAAAGCAGGTTAATCGGGCCAAATTCAAACTCCAACTGAGGAATATTACCCCAATTGACGTATACAAATTTCTTAAGAAACATCGTCAAGTGCCTCCTCTACAATTTCATCATCCAGCAAGTTTCCACCACTTAAGCTTTGCAATGCCTCGTCTGTGACGAAGGTGACAATCATTGGATGAATGCGCAGCCATGACTCATCGTTTTCCAGCTCGACATCTTGGCTGAAATCAATCAGACGTAGCTGGCGCAAGCGACGAAACAGCTGTTTGCGCTCAGTTAGTTTATCGGGCAAGGCACGCCCGAGCAGGTTTTTCATGGCGATGGTCAATGCCTCTAGGGATTCCGTAACATGACCATGGTCATCCACCCGCCCTTCGCGTAATGCTTTGTCATATTGCACACGCAGAATCAACACCATCGCCACTTCATTGGCACTCAGACGCTGCCGTAGCGCACTATTTTGCAGCTCTTCGCCCCCATCAAAATCGGGGACACGGCTGCCAGGAGGATAAAGTCGGATATATTCAAAACGACTATCATGATAGATGCGCACATCCATCAACGAGAGATATTGCGCCACTTGATCCGCAACCCGCAGGTAGCGGTCATACAGATGCTGCTCCGCCTGGTTCTCATCACGGCACAATACCCCGTAATTGAGCAAACGTACCACTAGCTCCTTAAACTCCGCTAGGGTGACGTTTTCCACCTCAAGTTGTTGTTCCAAATAATCGCTTAACATCGCGTAGTGCCTACTCTTTCAAATTTTATTCAATAAACCCGGAACCGGGTCGCTGGTATAGTCCGCGCCTATACTTTTCGCAATTCAATAATGAACTCATCCATGCTTTCAAAATAATCATTCGCCACTTTCTCGCCAGTGGGCTGGATGTGGAAGAAAAATTCGCTGGAGCGATCTCCGGCACTGCCCGCCTCAATCGCATGGGCCACCATCAGCAGCTCTTTGGCATCATTCACCGGTAGCTCTTGACTGCGCACCTCGCCGTTATCACGCAGTGCCTTATGAATATAGCCACGCAAGGCATGATTATTAATCACAAAGGCCTGCCCCAAGGTCTGCTGCAAGAACATTTCGCGCCGTGAGCTAGGGTCCATCTCTTCGTGCATTTCAACAAAACTATTCACTTCCCGAGGTTCTGCGCGGGTCTGTAAACGCAGATTATTCGGATCAACCAACCCCACCTTGAAAGAGGCGAACTGACCCGCCGCCGCTTCCAAACGCTGCCGTTGTTGTTCGGGAGTAAGTTTGGCAAGCTGCTGGCAAATGGGCAGCAATTCACCCTGTTGATTACTACTAGAGAAGCTCAGCTGACGAATAATAATATCAGCACGGCGGGTAAAGCTTTGCAGCGCATGGCGTAGCGCGGGCAGCATGGTTTCAGACGCCCCATGAATGCGCTTTTCAATGCCATCCAAGATCATCATGTAGATCGAGCTATGCTCATCAGCCAATAACTCCGGCACACTCTTGCGTAACTCCCGCTCAGCCGCCACTTTAAAGTCACGCTGTTTGCGACGCGCCTTATCCAATAACGCTTGAATGGTATCTCGGTGTTTTTCAACGCTGTCTGCCGAGAGCTTCACTGAGAGATCCGGCATAAAGCGTTTCTCCATAAAATCGAAAAACTCTTCTGAAGCCCGTTGTATCACTTCCGAAGCCTCGACATCCTGTACCAGCTGACGCTTACGTTCATCCAGCTCAGCGATCACATCGGCAAAGTCACTGACAATCCGCTCAGAGTACTCGTAAGCATCCAACAAATCATACACCTCGCCACTATCCGCGAAGTTATCAAGAAAGGATTGCAACGCATTGCGAGTATTACGGGTATTGCGATGGCGCGTCCGAAAACGCCCTGCGCTGCTCTCCAGCATCGGCAAGGTAAACAAGCGCCCAACCCGGGTAAATGAATAGCTACTGGTAAATGTCGCTTCATCCGCCTGTTTTTCCAACCAGCCATTATCCAGCAACACATTCAACACCCAATTAGCCTGCTCACGCTCGCCCCGGCTGGGCATAATGAATTCGCTCTCCAGCTCATCATCCAATACCGGAGTGCGGGTAATCGCCTCCTGGAATAATTCCAACACCTGATCACGATTCAAGGTGCGGCTATAATCGGCCTTCGAGCTATACAGCCGCCCATAGAGCAGACGCAAACAGGCCATCACCTGTTCGCGATACTTACTGTTGAAAGGTTTGAAGAAGTGACTACGCTGATCAATAAAGAAGTTTTCCATGGCGACTATAATACTGCTTTTCAGCCGCCGACAACATCCTCAATTTGTCATTTTTAAGTAACACCCGCACAACATAGTCATTGCCGAATCACATTCCCCTGTGCAAAATAAGTACTTAGGTGAGAGCTTTGCACAAAAGATAGTTTTTGTTCCAGCTAGGCAATGAGTATTTCTGTGTGCCCTCAGGGTATGAGATCCTTTTTAACACCGCTGGGGCAAAAAATATGAATCGTGCAACGCTCTCTAGGTATGACTGACAGGCCAGCACATGAACCACAGCGCCAACCTCACCTTCCATGAAACACCACTAAGAGGTGAGCATGCCGTAAACATTGCCCTAGTAGGCATACCTAATAGCGGTAAAAGCACACTGTTTGAGGCCGTTTCCAGTACCCAACCGACAGAAGCGCCCCTCACCGGCAGCCAACAGCTCTATCGCCAATGCATGGTAAGCGTCGGGCTGGATGAAGCCTGCCTGATCGACCTGCCCAGCATTCAATCGCTACACCACCGGCAGGGGGATGAATTAGTCACCCTTAAATACCTGCTATGGGGAGACCAGCGGCCGTTGGTCTCTCGTCACGAAGGCCCGCAGCCACCCGCCCCATATGCGGCGCCCGATGTCATTATTCAAGTAGTGGATGCTACCGCACTTGAGCACCACCTAGAGCTTACCCAAGAACTTAGCCTACTCGGTCGCCCATTAGTCATCGCCCTCAACCATATGGATGAGGCGCAAGCCAAAGGGCTGGTGATCGATGCTCAACAACTACAACAACGTTTAGGCGTAGCGGTAATCGCCACCACTGCCAAGATGGGGCAAGGCATTACCGAGTTATTTAAACGCACCATTCAACAAGCACGTCATAATAGCTGCCCACTGCCCCCAACCGCTAGCCATCTGCAACAACCTCTACAGCAACTCTCGTCGGCACTGCCACATCAAGCGCTACAACATGCCTTCCACATCCCCTTGCCGCTACTACTCAACTTAGTGGCGGCCGATGACGCATTCATTCAGCAGGAGCTCAACACACACCTACCTGAATCCCTTGCGCCGATACAGCAGCGGCTGACAGACATCGCCAGCACCCTCCCTCGCCACTTTGGTGAAGAGTTACATGCTGAACGCCATCACCAAGCCGCACTGCTAGCAGAGGCGATTTGTCATCGCCGTGAGCAACCGCGCTGGCATAACTGGCGCTGGCAGCTGGATAGGCTGTTTCTACATCCTCACTGGGGATTACTTGGATCGCTACTGGTCTTTGCTGGGGTATTGTTTGTTGTATTTGAAATTAGCGCCTGGCTGGACAGCATCAGTGCCGCTAAACTGATTGAATTATCAGCATCGTGGCAACCCAGCAGCACCGCTGGCATCATTGCTCGCGCCGTGGTTGATGGCCTCATCGGACTCATCGGCATCGTCATCCCCTACATGCTACCACTGGTGCTGCTGCTGGTAAGCCTAGAGCAAAGCGGCATCATGCACCGCATCGCTTTTGTTATGGATCGCGGTTTTCACAAAATTGGTCTACACGGCGGCATCTCGCTCTCCTTCCTACTTGGACTAGGCTGCAATGTCCCCGCCATCACCACCGCTGCAGCCTCAACCAGTGGCCGAGAGCGATTGATCGCTTCACTGCTGATCACCTTTGTCCCGTGCTCCGCCCGCTCCGCGATCATTCTCGCACTCGCAGGTAAATACCTCGGCGGGCTGGGTATCTTCGCTATTTTCTTACTCACCCTCATCGTCATTGCGGTGATGGGCCATGTGCTTAGTCGCCATCTACCCAAAGGTGGGCCCGGTCAGGTACAAGAGATTCCGCCCTACGCACTACCCAAAATACGCTCACTACTGCACACCACCTGGCTACGCACCCGCGACGTACTCACCATCGTCACGCCTCTGTTGGTCATCGGCAGCATTATTCTGGCACTGCTCAGCCATGTCGGAGCTGACCAGTGGATCAACTGGCTACTCACCCCAATTACCCACTGGTGGCTAGGCTTACCCATTGTACTCGGCGTCCCGATCCTGTTTGGCATTCTACGCAAAGAGCTATCACTGCTGATGATCTACCAAGCTCTGGGCAGCTACGAGATAGGCCAATATCTCGACTGGGTTCAAATCAGCACCTTCCTGATCTTTCTCACCTTCTATATCCCCTGCGTCTCCACCTTCGCAATTATGTTTAAAGTGATCGGCTTACGTCATGCACTATTTTCAATTGCCCTGTCGGTGGGCGCGGCGTTGGTATTGAGCGGTGTGGTGAGAATAGTGTTGGAAGGGATTCGATGGATGACAGGATGATAAAGGCTATCGAAAAAGATCGTCATAGGTTAAGCATTACCTACAACTTTAAGAACATATGCATTCGGCTCCTAGCTTTAAATAACGACCATAAAAAAACCCACAGCAATCACTTGCTGCGGGCTTTTTTTGTATGAAAAAGAGGAAGTTTACTCTCCTGTCAACGCATCATAATAAGCACGTTCTGATACCTCATTCCAAGCAGCATGTTTTTCTTGGAACGCTTTGTAGGCTTTGTACACCTTGGCAAATTGCGGATCGCTGGCAGCTTGTTCGTCGAGGCTCTTTTCAGTGAGTGTTTTAAGCTTACTAGTTACTTCGATTGGGAACGGTAGCATCTCTACCCCTTTCATCCCTTGAATCTCACTTAGAGCATCCGCATTCAACGCTTCGAATTGGGTCAACATCCACAGGTCGGTAGCTTGTGCGGCAATTTCTACAATACGTTGCAGGTCTTCAGGCAGTTTATCCCACGCAGCTTTGTTTACTGTCAACTCCAACGAGGAACCTGGCTCGTGCCAGCCGGGATAGTAATAATACTGTGCCGCCTTGGGCAAGCCCAAGCGTTTATCATGATAAGGACCAACCCATTCGGTAGCATCAATCGCGCCACGCTCCAGGGCGGTGTAGAGCTCACCACCCGCCATTAGGACGGCATTACCACCTGCTTCAGCAAACACTTTACCGCCCAGGCCGGGAATACGCATTTTCAAGCCATCCAGATCATCAACCGATTCAATTTTTTTGTTGAACCAGCCTCCCATCTGTACACCCGAGTTACCCATTGGAAAAGGCACAAGGTTATGGGGCGCATAAGTTTCACGCCACAACTCGATGCCTCCGCCACTATAGAGCCAGGCATTCATGCCTTGGGCATTCAGACCAAACGGTACGGAGGTAAAAAACTGTGCTGCAGGAATTTTACCCGCCCAATAGTAAGCACCAGAGTGCCCCATCTCCACGGTACCTTGAGAGACGGCATCGAACACTTGCAGTGGCGGAATTAACTCACCCCCAGCGTAAGTTTTGATGATCAGACGACCATTGGACATGATCTTAACGTTCTCGGCAAAGCGCTCGACCCCTTCCTGAAAAACAGGAAAGTTAGGCGGCCATGACGTCACCATGCGCCAGCGGAATTTTTCAGCCGGCGCTTGGCCTTCTGCTCCACCGGTATTCCCCTCTTCACCGCAGCCATTGAGGCTGACGACAGTCATTATTAATATCAGTAGAAGAAGTAACCTCTTCATGTTTTTCCCTTTGGTTTTATTTTTAAAAATCGTCGAACAGCCGCATTATGCTTTTTGCAGATTGGCATAGCCCGCAATCAGCCACTTGCTACCATGGTCGAGAAACTCAACCTGGATGCGGGCGCTTTGCCCACTGCCTTCATAGTTCAATACCACACCCTCTCCAAACTTGGCATGGTGCACCTGCTCACCCAGGCTGAATTCAGCCTCAGTATCCAGTGAAGCACCATAGCGGGGCTTGCTAATGGGCGCTGCCACTTGACGACGCAAGCGCACCTCTTGCATTAATTCGTTGGGAATCTCTTTGAGAAAGCGTGATGGTTTTGCATATTCATCTTTACCGTGCAGGCGACGGCTTTCCGCATAACTGATATATAGCTCTTGCATGGCGCGAGTGATGCCAACGTAACAGAGGCGACGCTCTTCTTCTACGCCACCAGCATCGTTAATCGACATTTTGTGTGGAAATAGACCATCTTCCACACCACACAGAAAGACTAACGGGAACTCCAAACCTTTGGCGGAGTGTAAGGTCATCAGCTGCACACACACTTCACCAGGGTCGCCTTGACTGTCACCAGACTCCAATGCGGCGAGCGTTAAGAAGGCGCTGAGCGCATCCTCTTCTGACTCATCGTCACTAAACTCAAACTCCCGCGCTGCACTGACTAATTCTTCCATATTGTCGATGCGTTGCTGGCCTTTTTCGCCCTTCTCTTTGCGGAAATGCTCAATCAAACCACTGTTCGCAACGGCATGATCCACTTGCTCATGCAGTGTTTCCAGAGATTGCAGTGCGACGGACATCTCTTCAATTAGCTCAATAAACCCTTGCAAAGCACCCTTCGCTCGCGGCGTAAGGGGGCCATGCTCTACCAAGCCACACAGCGCAGCCCACAGCGTGAGGTTATGCTCTCGGGCATAGCCGCGAATATTACTCACCGCCTTGTCGCCGATCCCTCGGGTGGGGGTATTGATAATCCGTTCAAACGCAGTGTCGTCCAAACGGTTATTCGCCAAACGCAGGTAGGCAAGTGCATCTTTGATTTCAGCTCGATCAAAGAAGCGTAAACCACCATACACTCGGTAAGGGATGCCAGATTGCAGCAGCGCCTCTTCTAATACCCGTGATTGCGCATTGGAACGATACAGCAGTGCCACTTCGTTGCGCCGTCCGCCCTCTTCCACCCACTGCTGGACACGACTGGCAATAAAGCGCGCCTCATCCAATTCGTTAAAGGCATTATAGAGTTTGATGGGCTCGCCCTCGCTGCCCGAGGTCCACAGCTCCTTGCCGAGTCGGTCACTGTTATGGCTGATTAGCGCATTCGCGGCCGCTAAAATATTGCCAGTAGAACGGTAGTTTTGCTCCAGGCGAACGGTCAGGGTGTCATTGTACTCCCGACCCAACTGCTGGATATTCTCTACTTTGGCGCCCCGCCAGCCATAGATAGATTGATCATCATCACCCACCGCAAAAATCGGGCTACCACCACTACACAGCATCCGCAGCCAAGCGTATTGAATCGAATTTGTATCTTGAAATTCGTCCACTAGCACATGTTTAAAACGTTCTTGATAGTGCTCGAGAATATGCGGGTTATCCCGCCACAGCTCGTGGGCACGCAGCAGCAGTTCCGCAAAGTCCACCAGCCCCGCTCGGCGACAAAGATCTTCATAGAGCTGATAGACTTGAATACAGCCTTTCATATGATGATTGCCGTGATGCTCAAGGTGTTGTGGACGCTGCCCTTCATCCTTACGCGCGCTGATAAACCACTGCATCTGCTTAGGCTGCCATTGGGCGTCATCAATACCATTTTCACGGATCACGCGCTTAACCGCACGTAGCTGGTCATCACTGTCGAGAATTTGGAAGTTTTGCGGTAAACCGGCCTCTTTCCAATGTGCACGCAACAGGCGGTGCGCCAAATTATGGAAGGTACCCACCCACATGCCGGTAACGGGCACCTCGAGCAGCTGCTCAATGCGCTGACGCATCTCTGCAGAGGCTTTATTGGTAAAGGTCACCGCCAGGATACTAAAAGGCGACACCCGTTCGACCTGAATCAACCAAGCGATACGGTGCACCAATACACGGGTTTTTCCGCTGCCAGCACCCGCGAGTACCAAGGTATTGCCAGAGCGCGCACAAACGGCCTCACGCTGGGCATCATTCAGACCATCAATTATGTGGGAGATATCATCATTCATGGGGGGCATGATACCAGAACTGCCCTCAAGATTAAGCCATCACGTTGCGATTACCGGGAATGCCATTCCAAGCGCTCATGACAACTCTTACAGAGAGACCTTTGCATGAAAGATAGTTTTTGTCTCAACAAAGCAAAAATGATCGAAAAAACGGACCCCTGCATGGGTGCAGGTAATGAGAGCAATGCAGGAGCATATTGCCGGATTGACTGGCGTAAATTGGACTGGATCACTACAGCCGCACAAAATAAAAAGCCACGACTACAGCCAATAGTCGTGGCTTTTTTTCATCTGGAAACCAACTAACGGTGTTCCAGGACACCGTTAGCGCATTATTTAATTTCAGACAACAGCTTTGGATTGGTAACCAGCTTACGTACACCGTGAGCATGATCTTCACCAAACTCATTATCCTTACACCAGTCGCTCAAGCTACTGATATCAACTTTGGCACATTGCGGGCGAACGCTCCAGGTAACTTGCAGTGGAGAACACACCTGTTCAGTGTATTTAGGGCCTGTGGTTGAGCCGGTAAACTCAACTGGCTTACCCGTGTTAACTGGCAGCGATTTCGCTTGGTTAAGGCCATTCACCTGATTACCATCGTAATCCATATCGTTGAAGTCCATCGCATTCTTATCATTTACGACGGTAAACACCTGGGTTTCAACACGTAAATCAGGGTTAGCGCATGCATCGGAAAGACAAGAGCCTAAACCCGCACCCGGCTTAACGTCACAAGAGCTATGCACCCAATGAACTTCAATGGTGTCACCAGGCTGAATACCTTTACAGTAATTCTTACCCTTCATCGGTGCCAACTCTGCCTTGCTCAGCTCTTTGCTGATAGCGCATTGGTAACCACCACTCTGGCCATTTCCTTTGGTACCCGCATAAATTGAGAAATCTTTTGCCTTATGCTCAGCATTCTCATGAAAATGAATATTACACAGGTTCATCTCTTCAGCACTTGGCGCGAGTGAAAATATACGTTTATTCTCACCATCAAGATTATCAATGTCACGCGGTGTTTGCGGACCAAAACCTTCACAATTTGCACCCGATACCTCATGACCATACTCAAACTCTGAATCTTCTGCCATAACAACTGAAGAAGATAAGCCAAGAGCCAGTGCCATAGCCATTTGCGTTATTGTTACTTTCATTATAAGTACCTTTTTTATTTTACGGGAAACCCTGCGCAACTCATATTTTTTGCTCCAACAGCTTCAAAATCAAACAGATACCATCGAAGCCATAAATAATACACTTTCAATCAAAAAAGCGTATAAACAGAGGAATATCATCACTAGTGGATCACTGAAGCACCATTTTTTAGATTGCTTTACCCTACTGAAACAAAAACCATTATTCGTGCAATGATCTTATTTTAATTGCATTTATTGAAGAGGCTCTATTTTTTCACAAAAAACCCTGTCAGCAAATTAATTTAAGATTAACAAATGATGAATATTCTCCATAATCGTCCGTCTACACCGCTGATGCCCTTCCATTCAAGAAAAAGAAAATAACACAATAAAAAGAGTGTAATAGGTGGTTTATTGAAATACACAAAAACCTAATAAAACAACTCTTTGGCTATCAAGCTCGAAAGAGCGTTAGTTAACAATCAACGCGGCAATCTCTTACCGTAATAGAGAAAAACCTCAAGTCCCCAACAAAACCCGCCGATTATTGGGATATATATTTTGAAATCTGGTGGGCGATAACATGAAGAAATTAATATTATGCCTATTACTTGGGCTACTGCCGATGCAAAGCCACAGTAGTGAAAGCGAGGGGTGGGATGCCTACCTGGAAGGTGATTACCTAACAGCACATGATCAATGGCTCTCAAGCGCACAGCAAGGCTCTACTGAATTGCAACATATGCTAGGTTTCATGTATCTACAGGGCCAAGGCGTGAAACAAGATTTTCATATTGCGAAACAGTGGTTTGAGCAAGCCGCGGTGAATAATTATTCCGCCTCCATGTTTGCCATTGGCACCCTCTATGAAAACGCCCAGGGAGTGAACCAAAGTAATAGCACCGCCATACAATGGTACAAAGATGCCGCGTTAGCGGGTTTTGTGCACGGACAATTTTACCTTGGTCTGCAATATACTAATGGCGGATTAGTGGAACAAGATTATAGCAAAGCGTTTTCTTGGTTCCGCCTTGCGGCTGAAGCCAATGATCCTGCGGCACAAAATCATATCGCCCTGTTTTATCATCGCGGGGTAGGTGTTGAAAAAGATATCGCATTAGCGCTTGAATGGTACCGTAAAGCGGCTAACCAAGGCTTGTCAATTGCCCAAGTAGCACTGGGCAAACTCTACCTAAAAGGTGAGCAAGTAGAACAAGACACCTTTGTTGCTATGGAGTGGTTTTTTGAAGCAGCAGCACAGGGAGATGCTGATGCTCAATACGCCTTAGGGCATATCTACTCAGAAGGTATAGATGTCGCTCGCAACCTCCATTATGCAAATCGTTGGCTACGACGTGCTGCTGATCAAAATCACGAAAAAGCCAAAAGCGGGCTACAAGCACTTAAACGCAGTCAGGCAATGAGCCGTCAAAAATATCCATCGCTCAATGCTAGCAGTATCTATAACGACTTTGGCTAAGCTAAGGGAGGAAAGACACAAAAAAGCATTTTTGTCGTGAGATACACCCAAGGAAACGTAAGTTTCCTTGGGTGTATCTCTGGATTATAAAAACTTAGCTAATAGACCATATTGAAAATCTGCCTTAGGCAACGGAATCATCACCTCATGCCCGCCACCAGCAGCCTGCTCCACAGGCTGGCCTTTTAGGTTTTCCATCTGCTCAACCTTAAAACGGGTATTTCCTTCGGGAAGAATCAATTCCAACTCATCACCCACGACTATTTTGTTTTTAGCCAGTACTTGCGCCATAGAGCGCTCTTCATCGTAGCCGGTAATCTCACCCACAAATAGCTGAGCATTCGCCTTGGAGTTGCCATCAATATAGTTTTGATGCTCCGCAGTGTGATGACGTTGATAAAAACCATCGGTATAACCCCGATTTGCCAATCCATCCAGCTTGCCGAATAGCGCTGGGTTAAAGGGTCGGCCTGCCACCGCATCATCGATTGCCTGACGGTAAATTTGTGCGGTACGTGCCACATAGTAGTGAGACTTGGTGCGCCCTTCAATCTTCAATGAGTCGACACCGATCTCCGCTAGACGTTGTACATGCTCCACTGCACGCAGGTCTTTTGAGTTCATAATATAGGTGCCGTGGTCATCCTCAAAGATCGGCATGCTTTCACCAGGACGGCCTTTTTCCTCAATCGTATAAACACGATTGGCGAGCGGGTGGCGCTGCATGGTACCCAGATCAGTAATGCCGGTTTGATTCATCGCAGCGAAAGGATCAAAGTCTATTTTTTGAATATCACCGCTGATATCCTCTTCGGCGTTGTCCATCTTGTACTCCCAGCGACAGGAGTTGGTACAGGTGCCTTGATTCGGATCACGATGATTAAAATAACCAGAGAGCAGACAGCGACCTGAGTAGGCAATACACAAAGCACCATGAACAAACACCTCCAGTTCCATGTCCGGGCACTCCTGGCGAATCTCTTCGATCTCGTCAATCGACAGTTCTCGCGAGAGAATCACCCGTGACAGACCAATTTGCTGCCAAAACGTCACATCAGCATAGTTAACCGCGTTCGCCTGTACTGAAAGGTGAATCACCTGATCAGGGAATGCTTCACGCACCATCATAATCAGGCCAGGGTCTGCCATGATCAGCGCATCGGGCTTCATCGCGATAACGGGTTCGATATCCTTGAGATAGGTTTTCACCTTGGAGTTATGGGGCATTACATTCGATGCAACGAAGAATTGCTTACCCTGTGCATGGGCCTCATTGATGCCAACCTGCAAGTTTTCCAACTGAAAGTCGTTATTACGCACCCGCAGACTGTAACGTGGCTGGCCCGCATAAACTGCATCTGCGCCATAGGCAAAAGCGTAACGCATGTTGTTGAGGGTGCCCGCAGGGGCAAGTAATTCTGGCTTTTTCATAGGTACAACTTCTTAGCACTGGATATTAGGCTGGCCATTATAATCAAGCTGGGAGGTAGGTGATACCGATTGCCAAAAAATTGTAGAAATAATAAACAGTGACCCGGAAAGTCTTAGCTATCCACAACCCCTCATTCAAAAATCAAGTGCACCACCACCGTATCCTAATATTAACAGATCAACTGATAGATGAGGTGAGTCATGGGTATGCACTATACACATATCAATCGGACTGAAAGGCTTCTAATCAAAGAC
>Ga0316204_10001859_pt1 | contig 52896 bp, 43 predicted proteins | sample 6monrhotite_MG_2_FD_205661 | JGI IMG/M metagenome (GOLD analysis project Ga0316204, IMG submission 205661) | Microbial mat bacterial communities from mineral coupon in-situ incubated in ocean water Damariscotta River, Maine, United States -... | ecosystem: Environmental > Aquatic > Marine >... | reverse complement strand
CAGACTTGGCTGGGTAAAGGCAATCAGGCCGCAGACCACATCATACCCGAGTTTTTTTGAAAATCCGCCAATATTGTCGCCGTCAGCAAAGCGGTCCGGCAAATCCATCCCGATGCCCCTGGAAGGCAGGAACAGCAAATCCTCCCGATAGCTATCAAGTGAGGTGGGAATCGGCGAAAAAGCATTGGATTCATGGCCCATACTGACACAATAGAATTTCATAGCTGTCACATCTTTCGCTCAGTTTTTTTGCAGGACTTATTTCAAAGCCGTGGCTTTTGAAAGCCACTTATGCAATTGTGAAATTATTTTCTGGAAAATAGAGTAATTTAACTTTACGCTATGTCAAATTATATTTTTATTAATTTAAATAATGAATTATTTTATCATATATAACAAAGAATTACAATTTTAATATATATGCTATATGACTATATTTATGTTAATGCTCTGATGATTCATCTATAAAATAATCGCGAAATAACCTTTGGAAGAAAAATGGCCCTCAAAAATCTTATTCATGGAAATCTTGTCGATAGTGGCATTCTATCGCCGATCATCAATCCGGCAACAGAGGAAAGCTTCACAGAAGTTTATCTGGCCGGGGAAAGTCTTTTGGAACAGGCTGTTTCTTCTTCAACCCGGGCCTTTCAAAACTGGCGGCAGACATCAATCAATGAACGCCGGGCGGCTCTGGAAAAAATAGCTGACCTTATGGCGGCCAATAAGGAAAAGCTGGCCAAAAACCTGACGCGTGAACAGGGAAAAATTCTCAATGAAGCCTACGGCGAAATAGATCTGGCAGAAAATTTCTGCCGCTATTATGCGGCAATGGACATGCCTGTTGAGACCCTGGTGGATAATGACGATGTGCTGATCGAAAGCCACCGCAAACCGCTGGGCGTGGTTGCCGCCATCATTCCGTGGAATTATCCGTTTTTTGTCATGATCAACAAACTGGCCCCCGCCCTGCTGGCCGGCAATGTGGTCATTATTAAACCCGCCCCGACAACCCCCGTTACAACCCTGGTATTTGCCGAGCTTATCGTGGATATTCTGCCGCCAGGGGTGGTTAATATCCTGGCCGATGACACCACCCTCGGCCCTATGATCACGGCCCATCCGGCCATTGCCAAGATTTCCTTCACCGGCTCCACCGCCACCGGAAAATCCGTCTATAGGACTTGCGCCAGCTCCCTGAAAAGAATGACCTTGGAACTGGGCGGAAATGATGCGGCAATATTACTGGATGATGCGGTGCCGGAAAATATCACCGGGATGCTTTTTGAGGCTATTTTTGAGAATTGCGGTCAGGTTTGCAATGCGATTAAACGGCTTTATGTGCCGGAATCCCTCTATGGGGAAATGACGGCGCGGCTGGCAGAGATGGCCAGTGGGATGATCATTGGCGACGGCATGGACCCGGCAACAAACATCGGCCCACTACAGAATAAAAACCAGTTTGATCTTACCTGCGCCCTGATTGAGGAAAGCCGCAAGGACGGCACTCTGATTGCTGGCGGCATAATCCCGGACCGCAAAGGCTATTTCATCCCGCCGACCCTCTTCAAGGATATTCATGACGGATGCCGCCTGGTGGATCAGGAACAATTTGGGCCGGTGCTGCCCATCATCTCCTATCGCTCATTGGACGATACGCTTGCCCAAATCAATTCATCCCCCTATGGTTTGACAGGATCGGTCTGGTCCGCTGACCCCCGCCGGGCGCGGGATGTGGCCTTGAGCGTTGAAAGTGGTACCCTTTGGGTTAATCAACATGGTATGATCGGGCCGCATATTCCAAGCAGCCCCATGAAACAATCGGGTCTTGGCACAGAAGGCGGGCAGGAGGGCCTATATTCCTTCACCGCGCAACAAATTATTCATGTGAGAAAATGACGGAGAATGACCCGATAAACGCCAATGCCCTTTTGACCATTGATCTGGACGCCCTGGCCGAAAATTATACCTATATAAGGCACGCCGCCCAGCCCGCGCAATGCGGCGCCGCTGTTAAGGCAGATGCCTATGGCCTGGGTTTGCGCCCGGTTGCCCGCACTCTTGCCGCCGCCGGATGCCGGGTATTTTTTGTGGCAACCCTGCAAGAAGGCGCGGATTTGCGCGAAATTCTTCCCGCTAAAACTCAAGGTGGCAAAAATCAGGCTGAATATAAAATATATGTCTTTGAAGGCCCGCAGGAAAATAGCGTAGACCTCTATGGACAGCTCACGCTGATCCCGGTGCTGAATAGTCTTGAGCAAATCAGAAGTTGGACAGACGCGGCATACCCAACAGGAAACATGCCCGAAGCGGCCCTGCATATTGACAGCGGTATGGCACGCTTGGGCCTATCGGCGGATGATGTCCGGACGTTAAGCCGTGATCAGAGCCTGCTTGCCCGCCTGAATATCGGTTTGATCATGACCCATCTGTCCTCTGCCGACAATCCGGATGACCGGGCATCCCTCGAACAGGTTAAAAAATTTGACAGCTTGCGGAAACTATTGCCCGCCGCCCCGACCAGCATCGGCAATTCTGCGGGCAGTTTGCTGGGTGAGGCTTACCGCGGCGATCTGGTTCGGCCGGGCATTGCCCTCTATGGCGGCGCGCCGTTCCCGGGCCGGGCCAATCCGATGAAAGAAGTCGTTCATTTACAAGCCAAAATCCTTCAATGCCGCCAGGTTGGCAAGGATACGCCTGTGGGCTATAGTCAAAGCTACCGCACCACAGCCGAAAACTCTCAGATTATTACGGTTGGCATTGGTTATGGTGATGGTTACCCCCGCTCTCTCAGCAATAAGGGTCTGGGCCTGATCGGTCAGGATGTCGTTCCCGTGGCTGGAATAATATCGATGGATTTGACCACATTTGATGTCAGCCACCTGCCCGCGGGAAAAATCCAGCCCGGCGACAGGGTCACCCTGATCGGCAAAGGGATTGGTTTGACAGATGTCGCACGCAACGCCGGCACCATCAGCTATGATATTCTTACAGGCCTGAAAGGCCGTATTCAAAAAATTTACAAAGGGATAGAATAATGAAATATTTGACCATGACCCTCCTCATACTCAGCCTATACAGCCCGACAATCGCCGCCGCGCATCCGGGTACTCATCATGCCCTGGACCCTTATGCGGTCAGTCTACCCTTGCTCGCGCTAATGATTATCGCTGCCGTCATGATACGGCGTAACATCAAGTGACGTTCGATCAGTCGTAACCTTCTGGCCTGTGGGGCCAGGGGCTGGTCAATTCATGGATGCGCGCCAGCCTTAAGGGAACTTCATCCTGATGGCGGCGGGCCGTGATCATCAGGCCAACCGGCATACCATCTGCCGTTAAGCCAGCCGGAATTGAGATAGACGGATTCCAGCAAAAATTGGCCAGCATGCAAAAGGGTGAATGTTTCGACCAGGCATCAACCAGCATGTCCTGCAAATTCACGTTGCTGCCCAACAAATCCCGCACATCGGGCAACGGGCCATCGGTGCCAAAGGCTGTTGTGGCCACTGTTGGGGTCAGCATAAGATCAGCCGTTCTGAAAAATTCGGCCACTTCCTGTTCAAATGTTCGCAAAACGCCTTTATGATGATGGATATCCGTTGGGGTTTGATCCCGATAGGCTTCAATCAGCCATCTTGGCATACGGCTCAGTTCATCAATCCGGTCCGGCAGATAGCCATCGGCCTCAAACCAGATCTTTAAGGAATTGGCCCCCATGCCGGTCCAGGCGCGGGTCACATTAACGAAGGATGTCTTTTGATCCTGCAGGGTAACCCCGGCTTCGCCGCAGAGTTTTACTGCCGCCGCTCTGGCAATTTCGGCCACTTCCTTATCAACGACCTTGCCGTTGAAACTGTCGGTCCAGACAGCCTTCAGGCCAGCCACATCATGATCTTCCATGGCCGTCTCATAACAGATTTCCGGCTTGGGCAATGTCATTCTGTCGCTATCGTCCGGCCCGACGGTGACATCCAGATATCTCGCCGTATCGGCAACGGTCACCGTCAAACTGCCCAGTGCCGTGGTGTCGGAAAAACCGTCATAGCGGGGGATTCTGCCCAAGCTGGGCTTGAAACCCACCAAACCGCAAAATGACGCCGGGCAGCGAATTGAACCGCCGCCATCACCGCCCGTGCAAACCGGTACCATACCGGCCGATACCGCTGCCGAAGAACCGCCGCTGCTGCCGCCAGCAGAGGCTTCCAGATTCCACGGATTGCGCACCCGGCCCCAGGCCTGTGTGGTGCCTGTGCCATCAACGCCAAATTCCGCGGTGGCAATTTTGCCCACCGGAACCGCGCCCGCAGCCCGCAGCCGGGCCACCATGACAGAATCTTGCTCTTTTGGGGCCTGATCTTTAAAGAACAGTGACCCTTGAGATGTCGGCATACCTTTGACGTCTTCAAAAAGATCCTTTATCCCCAGCGGCACCCCGGCCATCGGCCCCGGATCAATACCCTCAGCGACTTTTTGATCAATAATTTCCGCCTGCTTTCGCGCGCCCGGCTCATCAACAAAGACAAAAGCATTGATTTCTTCATTTCGGCTGGCAATTCTTTGCAGGCTATCCTCCAGAAAATCGACAGCCTTTTTTTCGCCAGTGCGCACTGCTTGGGATATTTCGACAAGGGACAACACGTTTGAAAACTCCTGTGGTTAAAAAAAGGCTGAAAAAAACCGGAGTCTTTTTCAGCCCTATCCAGTTTTGGACGGAAACCGTAAAAACCCGGCTTCCGTCACAATTATTTTACAAGATTAGAATCGCGCAGAGACCTTCACGCCGTATGTTCTGGGATTGCCATAAACAACGATTGAATTACCCACAAGGTTTGGGTTGGATATGCCGTTAAAGGTATCCTTATCGGTCAGGTTCTTACCCCAGAAAAATACATCCCAATCCTCTGAAGCATAACCGATACGCGCATTAAAGATACTGTATCCCGGATTAAGGACCTCAAGGGTATTTTGCGGGTTAAAAAACAGATCGCCGCGATAAGACCAATCACCCCGGGCCATAATTTCACCGTCTCCCACTGGCACAGAATATTCTATGGCGAGATTTGCGGTATATTTGGGCGCACGGGCCAAACGATTACCATTACAGTTATCTTCAGGCAAGGGCCCACTACAATTTTCAAATTCATCAAACTTGGCATTTGTATAACCGAAACTTCCCGAAAGCACCAAACCATCTGTTGGCAGGGCCTGCAGTTCGATTTCAAAACCTTTACTTGACGCGGCGCCAGCATTGGTAAAGACACCAAATGTAGTTATCGGGTCAATCTGCACAACCTGCAAATCTTTATATTTCATATAGAACGCCGCCAAGCTGACGCGCAGTCTTTTGTCCAGCCCAACGCCCTTGAGTCCGACCTCATAATTGGTCAAGAATTCAGAATCAAATGAAACATCGGATGTGGAAAGCAGTTCTGTTGACCAACCACCACTTTTAAACCCTCGGCTTACTTTAGCATAGGCTGACCAGTCTTCGGCAACCGCATAGCGCAAAGCCAGGGAAGGCGCAAAATTATCTTCTTCTAATTTAGGTCGATCTATGTCCGTAGCTTCAATTGGTATATAACCAAAGCCAAATTGCAAGGCAAGGTCCGGCCTCTGGAAATAATCAATCTCTTTTTTCTCATGAGTATAGCGCGCACCAAGGTTAACCGTCAATTTTTCGGAAACATGATAATTCATATTCACAAAAGCCGCGTAACTGCTGGTATCTACGATAGCTTGGTTTAATACTTGGAAAGGAATAGGAGCTATAACAGCGCCCGTAAAAACATCCCGGTTACTCTGGTTCGTGGCGTCATAGTAAAATAGACCCGCAACATAATCAAACTTCTCATTGGCCGGAGAGGCAACTCTCAATTCCAAACTTGTTTGCTCCATGCTGTCCCGAAAATTTGTAATTGCAAAATCAAGAGGAGAACCATCTGCATCACCCGGGACATCAATTTTAGAGTCCCGAATTCCGCCCACGGCCGTAATGATATGGCCGGACTCGAGCTCATAATCAATTGTCATACCAACACCGCGCACTCTGCGATCTTCTGTTTGTTCTGCATCAAAGGCCACCGTACGCGGGCCTTCGACAAAAGCACCCGTAAGAGACGGTGCGGCAGTCTCATCAAAAACGATCCGGCGATCATCCCACGCGCCATCAGCCGTCAGGTTAATTTCCAGATTATCGGTCGGGGTCGCCCGAAGGTGAAACCGCAGGCCGTAAGAATTTTCGTTATCAATATCTTCATCGCGGAAGACATTTTGGGTGTAACCATCCCGGTCAAGGGTAAAGCCGCTGACCTTGGCGAATAATTTATCCTCAACAATCGGCAGGCTGACGCTGCCACTAAGCTGACGCAGGTTATAATTGCCAATTTCCAAATCCACTTTGGCGGTCAATTCATTGTCCGGCTTAACCGTGGTGATATTGATCGCGCCGGAAATAGAGTTTTTACCGTAGAGCGTACCCTGCGGGCCGCGCAAGATTTCAACCCGCTGAATATCAACAATATCCGGATTGGCCGCTGTCTCGCGGCCCATATAAACGCCGTCAATATAAATACCAAGGGCTGATTCAAAGCCCGGCTGTCCGCCGCCGGATGCAATACCCCGGATAACATAATCCGGGCGACCATTGGTATTGGGGCCGGTGGCAATAAGATTGGGCACAATATGGCCGATATCACGCAAACGATTGACGCCAGAAGCTTCAAGGTCCGCCATGCTTAACGAGGTCAGGGAGGTCGGCACATCAATCAGGCTTTCCTCTCTGCGCTGTGCGGTCACAATAACTTCTTCAAACTGGGCGTAACCCGCGTCGTCATCTTCTTGTGCGAAAGACGTGGTCGGCAAGATCATCATCGCAGATCCCCCGAGCAATAAAGCTTTCAATAGCGTTGATTTGCGGGCTGGTGCAGCCAGCATAACTGTTTTTTCATCAAAATTATTCATGGTAAAAGACCCTTTCATTTTTCCTCACCTCAATCTGGTTTCAATCACAAGGATTTTATTTCAAAAAATGCGTATTATTCAAATTATATATACTATACGCATATATACTATTCTATATATATGACTGATAATAATAGTTTTTTCATTCCTCGTTAATTCTATATAATAATATATTTACATGATGTAAAGTTTTATTTTAAAAAATGTCTATTTTTCTGATGGATGCTCTTGCATCATCTCGCGCACCTTGGCCAAGATATAGTCCGGCACTTCAAAAGGAAAACTATGCGTTGTCCCCTCGGGCGAGACATAAATTTTAGCTGCGGAAGATAACGCCGCCATCTCCAGGGGCAAACGAGCACCAAACCAAATGGCATTTTTGATTTCCAGTTCCGTTGAATAATGCTGTTCGGCAGATCGCTTCATCTGATCCTTATAATCATCCGCCATGATGACATATATAGGCAAGTCCCCCAAAGCCCCGGCGGCCTGGGTTGCACCAAAAACCCGGACGGCAGAATCATACAGGGCCGAACAGGTCGCAAGATTAAAGGCCGGCTGGGCGTTGTTGGCATTCAAGGCGTCCTGAACATCAGCAATAGGGGCATATAAATCGCGGTAATAAGCCAATTGATCCTGCGTTAGTCTGGCGGCCGGATTCCATTCCAGCCCGAACCGCGCCCGCCAGGCCATCTTGATATTCCGGTCACACATATCCTTGACATTGGCTTCCCGATCAAATACCGGCAAGGTGGCAAAGGTGGTATCCATCAGGATCAGACCTGCGGTCTCCTGCGGATAGAGCTGCGCATAAGTCATGGCCAGTGGCCCGCCGAAGGACCAGGGCACTAAAATATACGGCCCCTGTTCCCCCGCTGCCTTCAGCAGACGGTGAAGCTCTTGCACCTCAAGGGCCACCCTGCGGGGGAAAGGCCCAACCTCGCTCCAGCCGCTGCCCGGACGGTCAAACAGAATCGACCGGGCCTCCTGTGACATTTTTTTATGCAGGTGATGCAGGACCAGACCCTGATCATGGCCGCCGGATACCCAGACAACGGTTGGGTGATCGCCCTTCTCGCCCTCTGCAAGAATATGCATTTTATAACCACCCACATCAACCAGCTGGCCCGGCGCGGGATAGAGCTGCGCGGCCCGCAGGGTCATGAAGATATGATACCCGCTGCCAAGAAACAAAGGCAGAGACAAACATAGTACCGCCGCCGATATGGCTTTTAAATATCGTCCGGAAAAAGCCCTGTCCAGCCATAAAATAACCCCAGCAAGCGCCGCTATCGCCAGCGCGATCACCATGCCTGAATAAGAAAGGCTCATAAATTCCAGCATATCAAAGCCCCTCTTTTTCAAAGGTGACTTGATGAACGCGCAGGGAACTGACCTTTAGGGATGTGACCTCACCGCCGCCCTTACGTTCAAATTCTAATGCCAGCATACCCGACCGAAAGGCGTCTTTTGTACTGGCGTTCAGGGCCAGAGGCGGCATATCCTCCCGTTCTAAGAACAGGCGACACTGCTGAACGGACAGACGAAATATATAGTTTAGCTCCGCGCTGTAATATCTGCCCCGGTAGGCGTCAAGCTCGTCGCAGGACGGCGTTGCCAGATCAACTTTCTCATAGTCCCCGGCAAAAAGCCCGCCAATGGTTATTTTAAAAACTTGTCGCGCCGGCAAATGAAGCACGTCCACGTCAACGGGGCCAGCATTAGCGACGAAGCCCTGATCCGCAACCGGGATCAGACTGAGCGGAAACGGCGCGCCAAGCACCTGAAGCGCGTCCTCCTGTGCCTTAAAGGACAGAATATACCGGCTTTCAATATCCCGGTAACTGCCCTCATAACGCGTCAGATCACGGCCCGGCTCAGCTGTGATAACTTTTGCGGATTGTTTTTTCAACAATTCTGGAAGAAAAATTTGCGCAACCTGCTCCGCCAGTTTTTCAGGCCGCAAATTGCCCAGATTACACATAAGAAAAATTGACAACTTCTGATCAGGAAAACGTAAAATCTGCGCGCGGTATCCCATATAGGCCCCGCGATGCTTAACCAGCGCAAGCCCGGCCATTTTGCCATGAATAAGTCCGAAACCATAATTCGACGGCGCACCGCTCGCCAGCGCGCCCGGCGACATCATAAGCGATATTAACCGCCCACCGGCCAATTGATCCGCATGAAAATTCTTTTCCCACAGCAGCAGGTCTTCCGCCGATGTCATCAATCCCCCCGCGCCCACCTTGTCAAAATTGGGATACCATTCCAGCTGCGGCCTGCCGTCCGGGGCCTTTAGGTAGGCCATTGTGCGATTTTTATGAACGGCACGGCGATCATCATGAAAATGGGTGTTTTTCATGCCCAGCGGCAGAAATAATTTTTCCCGGCTATAGTCATTCAGTGTTTTTCCGGTTGCCCGCTTAATGATCTCGCCCAACAGAAAATAACCGCTATTGCTGTAAGAATAATGATCCCCCGGCGTAAAATTAAGGTCTTTTTGCCGCGCGATTAACGCCATCACCCAGTCATTGGAATAACTATTCTCCGGCGGCAAGCCCATTATCCATCGCAGGGATAAATAATCCCGTAGCCCACTGGTATGATAAATCAACTGCCGGATGGTGATCGCTTTTTCGCTATCTGGCCTATAATCTGGCAATTCGGGAATATATTTTCGCACATCATCGTCAAGGGACAGCAGCCCTTCCAATTCGGCCATGCCAATGGCAGCGGCGGCGAATTGCTTGGATGTTGACCCCAGAGTAAACAGGCTCTGCGGCGTAATCGAGCGATCCTGTTCCAGACTGGCCATACCGTAGCCTTTTAGAAAAAGCGTCCGGCCCTGACCAAAAACGCCCACCGCACAGCCCGGCATATCCCCCCCGGCGACCTCCTGAAACAGCCGATCGACATCTGCCTCCTGCGCGGCATTATTTTTGGCCTCAACATCCCCTGAAACCAAAAGAAAAAAGACCATAACCCCTGATATTATATTCATTATCATCCGTATATTTCTCCTGATTTAGCCCAGATATAAAATACCCATCAAGCCCCAAATGGGTAAATCTGAAATTTAGCGGGAAATTAATTCTTATAAAAACTATACATAATGTCAAGTTATTATACTTTAATTCATGACAACAGACCAATAATATTAATTTTTTCCTTTATTAATAGGAAAAAAATTTATATTATAACTTTTCACTGTGTATATTTATACAATATTATATTGTAACTACCTGGGGCCATTATTTACGCAAAATCCAGATAACAAGGCACTGAAAACCATGAATAACAAAAAATTATCCGCCATATCGCTGTTGATATTTTCATTGCCAACCATTCCTACTGTTCTGCTTCTGGCCCCTCTGGGCGCGGTTTTGCCGGCTTTTTATGCCGAACATGCGGATATATCGCTGGCAACGATCGGCATAGCCCTCATTCTTACCCGTTTGTTTGATGCCATAACAGATCCCCTCATCGGCTTTTTATCGGACCGGACCCGTACCCGGTTCGGCCCCCGCAAACCCTGGGTTCTTGCGGGGGGAATATTGGTCATGATCTGCGCCCATAATCTGTTCGCCCCGCCGACCGATGCCGGCATGATCTATTATCTATTCTGGTCGGCTTGTGGGTATCTTGCCTGGACAATGATTTTTATCCCCTATACCGCCTGGGCCAGTGAACTGAGCGGTGATTATCACGAAAAGACCCGAATCTTTACCTATCGGGGCATTGTCGGTGCGGTCGGCGGATTGATTTTTGCGCTCAGCCCTCTTGTGTTATCGCCGATCACCGGGACGACATCAATGAACGGTCAGGTGTTGGAACTTTTCGCTTGGGCCCTTATTGTCCTGACGCCCATATGTGTCGGCACTATGCTGATTTGGGGGCCAAACAGGGACGCCATACCTCAAAAAAAGACCGCATCCTTTAAAATTTTCCTGAATTCCCTCACCAGCAATAGACTGATGTGGCGGTTCATGACGGTTTCCATTTTAGGCGGATTGGCGCTTGGGATACAGATTTCCTTGTCCTTCCTTGTCTTGGATAATTATTTAAAGATCGGTCAGTATTTCTCTTACGTTGCCGGGGTCGCCATGATTTCCAGCATCTTCTCTCTGCCCATCTGGATGTTTGTCCTGAAGAAATTTGGCAAACATAAGCCTTGGGCCATCGCCCTGATGTCACAAATCGTGGTTTTACCGGTGATGCTCATGCTGGAGCCGGGGGAATCTTCGTTTCTGCCCTTTTTGATTATTGCTGCCTTCACAGGTTTTATGGGGGCTGGCATCCCCATCATTGCCCCATCGGTGCTATCGGATCTTTTAGATTATCAAGCCCTCAAATCTGATGCAAATCTTTCCGGCAGCTATTTTTCTTTTTTAAGTTTCTTGGGAAAAAGCTATCTCGCCCTCAGCGGCGGCGCAGGTTTTTACATTATCTCTCAATTTGGTTATGATGCGGCGAAACAAACCAATGATCCCACAGCCGTATTGGCACTTATATATGCCTTTGCGGGCGTCCCGGCGTTGCTGGGGATAATCGGGGGGCTGTTATTATGGCGTTTTCCACTGACTGAAAAACGTCAAACTATTATTCGGCGGCGCTTGGAAAGTCGGGCCGCAAGGGCCGCCCCAAGCACGTGATACAGAGATCAAAGTATGAAAAGCATAAAAAACAACATATCATGGCTTCTGAGCCAAAATTGGAGCGGCCTGATCACTGCAACAGTGACAGGACTGGTTGGCCTAGGCCTATGGACTTTGTCCTGCATGCTTGCCGGAGCAGCCAACACCGCGCTGCTTATTTTAAGCGGTGTGATAGGCGTCCTGACGATTATGCTGTTTTTGGGCGCTTTTTTCCATCTGTATAAGTTGGCCAAACATCTGCGTCTTTTCCCACCGCCGGGCAAGCTGGTCGATGTGGGCGGCTACAAGATGCATATTATGGCCGAAGGCCTATCCCAGGATCAGCCAACGCTGGTCTGGATTCCCGGCAGCCACGATCAGGGGCTGGCCTATCACCATCTGCACCGGATCATGGCTCGGGAATGCCGGTCGATCCTGTTTGACCGTGCCGGCAGCGGATGGAGCGATGTCGGCCCTTTCCCGCGCAGCCTCCCCCGTGAGGTGGAGGAACTTCATACCCTGCTGAAAATTGCCGGCGAAAAAGGCCCCTTCATCATCATTGCCCATTCATTGGGTGGATTGCTCGCCCAAAATTTTGCGGATATACATCCCGGTCAGACGGCCGGTTTGCTTTTGTTGGATTCGGCCTGCCCGGATGCCTCGATATATACCAGCTTTTTGACCGGCAACAGCATTCCCGGCAACAGCCTTGGTATGTGGTTCCTGACCGCTTTTGGTATCGCCTGGATCGTCACTGGCGGCATGCTTAAAAACAACCCGCCGTGGCTGGCCATCTATCAGGACGAGATTAAACCGCAAGTGCTGCTGGGCAATTGCCAGCCCAAGCTCAGCATCGGTTTTATGTCAGCCTTGAAAGCCCTCATTGATAGCCCCTTTGACATGATTAAAGGACAGGGCAGACTTGGGGATTTACCGATCATCTCGATCATCCCGCCGGCCGCTCTTGAGGATCAGATTGCCGAGGCACAACAGCTTCTGCCCAACTTGAGCGAACGCCAAGTGAGCAATTTCATTCATATGCGCATTGATTCTCAAAATCAGACCGCCCGACTGTCCAGCAAGGGGGAGCAATATTTTTCCCCGGAAAATACCACTCATGGCTTTCCCTTTGAAGCCCCTGATTTTACGCTCGATATGGTGCGCAAGATTATCTCACGCGTCAAAAAAACAGGATAGATGGTCTGATGAAAGACATCCTTAAAAACCTGCAAGCTAACCTCAATAAAAGCCGGGAGACCAATATTGTCCCGGGCGCGGCCATTGCCGTCTATCAGGATGGTCAGCTATTCGAAGCCGCCAGCGGCATAGTGAGCAATCTTTCACAGGTTGCCGTAACAGATGATTCCCTGTTTAACATCGGCTCGATCAGCAAATTATTCACCGCAACACAGATTTTGCAGTTAACGGAACAGAAGTTATTATCGCTTGACGATCCGGTAGCGCGTTATTTGCCGGAATTTGACCATCAGAGCAAAACCATCACCCTGGCCCAGTTGATCACCCATACCAGTGGGCTGGCAGGTGATTTTTTTAAGGACACCGGCCCGGGCGATGACTGCCTGCTGCGCTATGCTAAAGATTGTAGCGATTTACCCATGGCCCATCCTGTGGGCGAGGCTTTCTCCTATTGCAATACCGGCTATAGTTTGTTAGGCGGGGTGATACAGAAAATCACCGGACAGACATGGGAAAAGTCGGTCGAGGACATGATTCTGAAACCGCTCGGCATCAAAAAATATGCTCTGCTGCCGGAACAGGCTCTGCCCCACCGGGCTTCTGTCGGCCATTATCAAGACCCGGTGACGGGCGCGTTGTCTGTTATGCCGCTGGGGTTTCGCTCCATGGGGCCGGGCGGCTCCCGGCTTATGTTATCCCCTAAAGAGCTGCTGGTTTTTGCCCGATCATTCTTCCCAAATATGCGGGGTAATAGTGATCAAAATCTCTTGCTGCCGGGGACCATCGATGACATGCTTAAGCCAGTGATTGACCTTTCTTTCACCTCCAATGTCAAAGCCTGGGGGCTGGGCTGGACGCGGTTTGACTGGTCCGGTCAAAATGTTCCCGGACATGACGGCGGCACGGCAGGCATGCTGTCCCAATTGCGGGTCGTGCCGGAGAAGAATATGGCTGTCGCCCTGATGAGCAATGGGCCGGGCGGCGGCAAAATTTTTCGGGACATCGCCGGGCCGCTCATGACAGAATTGGCCGATGTCACTATTCCCTCGCCGCCAATAGCCTCAGGTAATTTAAGTTTTGACCTTATGGCCTATGCCGGATGTTACCGCAGATATGGTATGCAGGTGGAAATTAATGTCACAGGCAATGACATGACCGCCGTCATTTCATCCCGTGACGGGGAAATCAACGTTCCTGAACCCTTGACGGTTAATCTTTCGCCCATCACAAAAGAGATATTCCTCGCCCATATCCCCGGCGTTGCCGTTCCCACTGAATTAAATTTTCATACGTTTGATCAGGACGGAAAGCCCCAATATCTCTACTCAATGTTCCGGGCGATGAAACGGGTAAGTTTGGGGAATTCTTGAATATGAAAGTTTTTTGCGCCAGTATTGACCATGAAACCAACCGCTTTTCCCCCCTGCCCACCAGCCTTGACAGTTACCGTGAAGGGTTTCTCTATCGGCCCTCTACCGGAGAAGGTCAGGCACTTGTCACGTTCGTCCTGAAAGAAGCCAATCTGGCCAGCATCCTTATCAAACGCGGTCATGAGGTGTCCTTAGGCACCATCGCCGCCACACATCCCAGTGCGCCGACCAATAAAAAAGATTATGAACTGCTGCGCGATGAATTGCTGGAAGACTTGAAAAAGTCTTTGCCGCTTGATGCGGTGGCCCTGCGCCTGCATGGAGCCATGGTCGCCGAAGGTTATGACGATTGCGAAGGCGACATCCTGCGCCGGGCGCGGGATATTATCGGGCCGGATATTCCCCTTGCTGTATTATTTGATTTACACGGCAATATCACCCGGGAAATGACCGATAACACCACCTTGCTGGTGGCCTGCAAAGAATATCCCCATACGGATTTTGCCGATCGGGCTTTGGATATTTGCCAGCGGTTGGAGGAAATTGTCGCGGGCCAGTGCCAACCAACAACAGCCTTTGTCCGCGTGCCTATGTTTGGCATATTTCATACCACCCGGGAGCCTTTAAAGGGCCTAGTGAAGAAAATAACTGATTTGGAAGGAACAGAGGGAATTCTATCCATTTCGCTCACCCACGGGTTTATCTGGGGCGACAACCCTCATGTGGGTGCCGGCGTGATTGTCATTACAGATAACAACCCGGCGCAGGCAACAGAAATCGCCGGCGCCTTAGCAACAGAATTTTTTGCGCTGCGGCAGCAGATCAACTCGCCCGTAACGCCTTTGCCCGCGCTCATTGATGAGATTACCGGCCATCCCGATCGAACATATATTCTGGCCGATGTGTCCGATAATCCCGGCGGCGGCGGCGCTGGCGATTCCACCTTTCTGCTGCAAGCCCTGCTGGATAACAAAATCGACACGGCGGCCATCGGTATGATCTGGGACCCTATGGCCGTCGATCTGGCCCATAAGGCCGGGCTGGGCGCAAAGATCAAGCTGCGTATTGGCGGAAAAATTGGGCCTATGTCCGGCCCGCCGGTTGATCTTGACGTGACGGTGACCGGGCTTGCAGATAATTTATGGCAATGGGCCATGGGCGCGCGGGACAATCTGGGCCGCGCCGCCGCATTGGAAGCGGGCGGCATTCACATCCTGCTTTGCGCCACAAGGCAACAGGTACTCAGCCCGGAATGTTTTACCGAGATCGGCATTTCCCTTGAAGATAAAAAAGTCATTGCCGTCAAATCGGCCCACCATTTCCATGCCACTTTTTCTTACCTGACCGATCATATCTATTATGTTGGCCTGCCGGGAACGGTAAGCCAGAATTATGCTACGATAGATTTCAGGTCGCTGCCGCGCCCCTTATGGCCATTAGATAAGCCGCCTTTTGACGCCTTTGGGCGCAGGTGGGCCTAGATAAAGGGAAAATAGATAAATGGAAAGAAATCATGCCGGAAATTAAAGATGGCCCTGCATCCCCGCTCTTCACCCCCCTTGATTTAAAGGCCAACATAACTTTGGAGGAACTCCCGCCCACCGGGGTATCTGATCTGATGATCAAAAATGCCCGGCAAGCCCCGAGCGGGGACTGTGTCCATTGGGGCATGCCGTTCAATGCGGACAATATCATTCTGGCCAAAGACGCGCCGGTTACCGTAGATCTGAACACCAATGATCTGGGCACAATCACCGCGCGCTGGCTGGTCTTTTCCCATCTGACCGATATTTCGGATGCCAACAGAAAAACGGATAAGACTGTGGAATTATTCGGCATGGATATGCCCCTGCTTGGACCTATGGGCACCGAAGAAATTGCCAATTATATCTTCATATATCAGGATGGCAGCGAAGTACCCGCAGCCCTGAAATGCGGGTTTCAGATCGGGGCTTTTGCCACCCGGCTTGATGAAAATTGTTTTGAGGCGGTGACCCATGCCAAAGCCCAGACCACCCGCTGGCAAGATAACGATCTGGTCAGAAATCAACTTTGGGGCCGCCTGCAACAGCAAACCTTTAAAACAGATTTCGTCCGCTCCTGGATAAACTGGCTTTGGGCCTGGGAAAATCCGCATCCGGAAAAACCCCTGAAAAGCCTGCGCATTGAACCCAGGGGCCGGGCTGTCCTGATATTTGGCATTTCAGCCGGTGATATATCGGCTAGGCCAATCCGTTGGAGCCAGCGTCAAAAAGCCATCCTGCAGCTGCCGGAGGATGAGGCCTTCGATCCCGCGCAGATTTATCACGGCACAACAGGCCTGCCCTTACAAGATGGCATCGGTGGATATCACCATATCGCCATTGATATGGGGCAGATTATTTCGCTCCAGCCCCGCAGCCTCTATCCCACACATGATTGGGCCGAAAGTGATTATAATAGCCCGCCGGAACTTTCCAAAACGGACATCATCGTGGAATATACCAGTCATCCGGAAGCCCATTTTCATATGCCCGGCGGCCAATGCCTTGCCATTGATCGCCTTGAAACAAAAAGAAAATTGAAGAATTTACGCGCATTGGCGCCCGCCAATCGCAAAATCAGTTTCAGGATAGTAGACAAAATCAACAAACGTCCGGTGAGCGTCAAACTGCATATTCATGGACCGTCAGGCGAGTATCTCGCACCGCAAAACCGGCACCGGATAGCCAATGCCAACTGGTATGAAAGTGAAGGGGCGGACTATGTCCATCTTCAAACTCATTTCTGTAGTTATATCAATGGCGAGACAGATGTCTTCCTGCCTGAGGGCGAGATTTATCTGGAAATCACCAAGGGCTTTGAAGTCATCCCGGTCCGGCGAACATTCAAAATTACACCGGACACCGAAAAGCTCGAGATCGAAATTGAAAATACCCTCAACTGGCGTCAAAAAGGCTGGATTACCGCAGACACCCATGTACATTTTCTCTCGCCGCAAACCGCCCAATTAGAGGGCGCGGCAGAAGGTGTCAATGTCATCAATCTATTGGCCAGCCAATGGGGCGAGATGATGACAAATGTCGGCGATTTCGATGGTAAAACAACATTCGGGGAAACGCCTGGTTCTGCTGATAATGACTATATGGTCAGGGTCGGCACGGAAAACCGCCAAAGCGTGCTTGGCCATATTTCCCTGCTCGGTTATGAAGATCAAATGATCCTGCCGCTGGCATCGGGTGGACCGTCGGAATCAGCCTTGGGCGATAGTGTTGAGGCCCTGCTGACCGACTGGGCGCAGCAATGCAAGAAACAAAATGGTACCGTGATCATTCCACATTTCCCGCTGCCGCGCGGCGAACATGCGGCCACCATCGTCGATGGTTCTGCCGATGCGGTCGAGCTGTCCTCTCTCGGCGGCATTGCCATGGGAGGGATCAGTCCCTATTCCCTTGCCGACTGGTATCGTTACCTCAATTGCGGCTATTTTGTTGGCGCTGTAGGCGGAACGGACAAGATGTCAGCGGCCACCGCCGTTGGAGCGGCCAGAACCTATGCCAAACTGGCCGAGGGCGAAATTTTCGACTATCGCGCCTGGCAAAATGCGGTTGAGCGCGGTCATACTTTCGTCACCCTTGGGCCGCTGATAGATTTTAACGTTGAGGGCCACCCGCCCGGCAGCCGGATTAATATGCCCACCAGCGGCGGCACGGTTGATATATCCTGGCAGGCCGACTCCATCACGCTGCCACTCAGTAAAATTGACCTGATTATCAATGGAAAAATTCATGAATCTGAGGCAATCAACGATAATCAAGGCGTGGGCCATTGGCGGGTCAAGATAGATAAAAACACATGGATCGCTCTGCTCGCCCGCAGCCGCGCCAAGGATGGCGACATGATGATCACAGCTCATAGCTCACCGGTGATGATCTATGTCGAGGGCAGCGAATTTATGGTCCCGCAGGATGCTATGTGTATTCTGGAACAGATTGAAGGTTCCTTGGCCTATCTGGATTCGATCGGCACAAAAGCAGATATTCAGACCTATCAGGCCATGCGCCTGAAACTCAGCGCCATTCACCGCAAACTGCATAACCGCCTTCATGCGGCGGGGGTTCATCATCATCATAATGTCCAGACGGACCATGATGAACATCATTAGGGCCAACCATTGCGTAACAAGGATATAAACCATGAAATTATCTGACCTGCCTACCCCCGCGCTGATACTGGATATCGGGCGCTTGAGCCATAATGTCAAAGCCATGGGCGCGCGGGCAAAAAAACTGGGCGTTGCGCTCAGGCCCCATGTTAAAACCGCCAAATGTGCCGCCGTGACAAAAATGGCGACCGCGGGCCAGGCGGGCGGTATTACCGTATCCACCCTGAAAGAAGCGGCCTATTTTTTTGATAATGGCTTTACGGACATCACTTATGCCGTTGGTATTGTGCCAGCCAAACTGGCTGAAATTAATCGGCTACAAACCCTGGGCGCGCAGGTTCGCATTACGCTGGATAGCCCGGAAATGGCCCATGCCATCGGACAGGAAATTGACCGGCAGCTGGACTTAACCACCGATTTTTCTGTGATGATAGAAATCAACAGCGGGGCAAACCGGGGCGGCGTGACCGCCGCAGACCCCCGCCTGATCGAAATTGGCCGGCAGATCGACGCCCATCCACGGCTCTCCATCGCCGGCGTCCTCAGCCATGCGGGCCATTCTTACCTCTGCGCCGCACCAGCCGATATTATCGTCGTTGCCGAACAGGAAAGAGATGCCGTGGTCACTGCCGCCGAAAATCTGCGCCGTCATGGATTACCCTGCCCCATTGTCAGCGTTGGATCAACACCAACGGCCATATTCGCCGACCATCTTGATGGCGTGACGGAGATGAGACCCGGCGTATATACGCTATATGATATATCCCAGCTCGCCTTGGGGGTATGCGCAGAGAAAGACATCGCGCTATCCGTATTGGCCAGCATTGTCGGCAAGAATACCGATCAAAACTATATGCTGTGCGATGCAGGCGCATTGGCCCTTTCCCAGGATAAAAGCCCACAGCGTTCCTCAACCAATTATGGCTATGGCCCGGTCTATGACCAAGCGGGTCAAAAGCAGGTCAAGGATATTATCATATCCAATGTTCAGCAAGAGCATGGGTTTTTGACATCACCATCTGGCAACGCGGTCTGTGATGAAATGCCGCTGGGCAGCCGGATCAGGATTATGCCCAATCATGCCTGCATGACGGCGGCCCCCTATGACAAATATTATATTGTCGATGGTGACGATATCGTCATTGATGAATGGTCAAAAATCACAGGATGGTAAGAGGAATCTCGCGGGTTATGTGACAGCGCGACCTTCCCACTTGTCATCGGCGAGGCTCAATATCCAGGAACGAAATTTATTCACTTTGGGATCCTCGACCTTGGCCGCGTCATAAACCAGATAATAGGCATTTTGCGACTCAACAGCATGGCCCTTAATTTCAACCAATGCGCCTTGATCCAACTCATCCTGAACAAACAATCGCGGCGTAAGCGCGATGCCCAGACCTGCTTTGGCGGCGTGTATCAGCATATGAAAATGTTCAAAACTAAACCCATCCGGCGTCAGCATGGGCAGATGATTATGCTGTAACCATTCCGTCCAGCTATCCGGGCGCGTGGAGTGCCGCAATAAAGGAAGCGTCTCCAAAAGATCACTATTTGATTCAGACCTATCCGCAACAAACTGAGGCGCGACAACGGGTATGAGAAATTCGGATAATATTTTCTCCGAAGTCAGTCTGCTCCAGTGACCATTACCATAAAATAATCCTATATCAATCAGCCCACCCTCAAGATCAGGCGATCGCTCTGCTGAAGTGAAATTCACGCCTAATGTGGAAAGATTCAATTTAATATTGGGGCATGATTCCTTGAATAGGGCCAAGTGGGGAATTAGCCAGAAATTAGCCAATGAGGGCAATACGCCAACCCGAAGCTCACCGCCATTTCCCCCATGGTAGAGCAGATCAACAGTCGCTGACTCAATAAGGTCCAGAGATTGTTTTAACGGGATTAAATAACAGCTTCCCGCATCGGTAATCGCCAGACGCTGTTTGGAACGTTTAAATAAAGCAAGGCCCAAACGGCTCTCCAAAGCAGAAATCTGCTGACTGATGGCCCCGGGCGTAACGCAGAGTTCCTCAGCCGCGCGGGCAAAGCTTTGATATCTTGCCGCAGCTTCAAAAGCGCGCAAGGCATTAAGGGGCGGGGTGGTTTTTCGCATTTCATTAGTATAACTAATCAACTATATAGAAACAATGATTTTATTTAGGAAAAATATAAGTGTAGCTTGTCGCAATCATTCAATGGATGGGCCGCTTGTTCAGGGGGCTGTCTAATGCTAATAAATAGGAAATGCAGAGCCATGTTTAATAATGACCTACTGAGCAAAGTTCGGGACCGTTTTCACTTTGTTGACCATTGCCCCTATCAGGGCGAGCGAATTTTTTTCGAAAATGCCGGCGGCGCCTTAACGCTTAAAACCGTTGTCGAACGGTCAAGCGAGCTGGCGGCCATACCCGATAACCAAGGCCGCGACAACCCCGCTTCCAAAGAACTTGTCAAAATTATTAATCAGGCCAAGGCGGACACACTTACCTTCTTTGGTACGGCGAAGGGCAACGTATTTGTTGGGGAAAGTGGTACAGAACTTCTCTTTCGCCTGATCAGCACTGCCGCGCTCGCCGTGCCCACAGAAGGGGAGGTTGTTTGCAGTACACTTGAACATCCTGCAACCGTAAGCGCAGGGGATCGCTGGGCAAAAATCGCGCGTCACAATTTTATTCGCGTGGCCCATAACCCGGCAACAGGCAGCGTCACCGCCGATGATTACCGGCCCCATATTACGCAAAATACGCGCGTTGCAACCATTTTACATACGAGTCCCGTGACCGGCATGGCCGTTGATGTGGCGGCCATCGCTAAAATGATCCGTGAAATTTCTCCGGATTGCTACATCATCGTCGATGGCATTCAGCATGCCGCCCATGGGCTGCTGGATATTGCATCTTACGATATTGATGGCTATGTGATTTCCCCCTATAAAGTCTTTTCCCGGCACGGATATGGCATTGCCTGGCTATCGGAACGACTGGCCAATGCGCCGCACAATCGTTTGATCGGATCCGCGCCGGATGCATGGGATTTGGGAACCCGCGATACAGCCTCCTATGCAACCTTCTCAAAGGTCGTTGAATATTTCGATTGGCTTGGCGGGCATTTCACGGATTCAAAGGATCGGCGGGAAAAATTAATTGCCGCCGGCACAGCCATTCATCAGCATGAAAAAACACTGACGGATGCCATGTTATTTGGTATTGATGGTCAAGAGGGTTTGGCCAATATGCCAGAGGTCGGCGTTATCGGCGGACTGGACAATCCTTTGCGTGAAGGTCTAGTCTCCTTAACAATCAAAGGAAAATCGGCAGAAGAGGTTGTCAGCGACCTACGGGAGAATGGCATTCGCGTGCATGCCCGTAAAAATGACCATTTTTCCGGTAACATCCTTGGCCCGTTAAATATGGATTCCTGTGTGCGCGTTTCATTGTGCCATTATAATAGCATACAGGAAGTGGAAAAATTCTTGCGCGTCATCAAGAGCATTGCTGACCGCTCATCACCAGACGAATAAAACGACTTTTATCTAAAAGGAAATAATTTTGCCAAATTTAAAATCTACCGTTGATCCTGAGGGCCTTCTTGAATATTCCGTCGTATATACCGACCGCTCTCTTAATCATATGTCCCAATCCTTTCAGGGAACGATGAGGCATATCTCCCATACGCTTAAAAAGGTCTATAATGCGCATTCGGCGATTGTTGTGCCGGGCAGCGGAACCTTTGGTATGGAAGCGGTCGCGCGGCAATTTGCCACTGGAAAAAATTGTCTCGTCATCCGGAACGGCTGGTTTAGTTATCGCTGGACACAGATATTTGATATGGGCAAAATACCGTCACATTCTATGGCCCTAAAAGCCCGGCCAGAAAGAGAAGCGCATAATGCGCCATTTTCCCCCGTACCCATTGACGAAGCTGTCAAGATCATAAAAGCGGAAAAACCGGATCTGGTCTTCGCGCCTCATGTGGAAACATCATCAGGTATTCTATTGAGCGATGATTATATTCGCGCCCTGGCCGATGCGGTGCATGACGTGGGGGGCATGCTGGTGCTGGATTGCATTGCTTCCGGTGCGCTCTGGGTTGATATGGCGGCAACTGGGGTGGATATTCTCATCAGTGCACCACAGAAAAGCTGGAGTGCCTCACCCTGCTGCGCCTTGGTGATGTTAAGCCGGGAAGCGCGCACAAAAATCGATGGCACGACCAGCAGCAGTTTTTCCTGTGATCTGGCAAAATGGCTTTTCATCATGGAAACTTATGAAAAGGGCGGCCATGCCTATCATGCCACGATGCCGACGGATTCCCTGGTAAAATTCAGCACGGCCATGACAGAGATTGAGACCTGTGGTTTTGATAACCTCAAAGCCAAACAACAGGAACTTGGTCAGAAAATTCGCGAAATGCTCGCAAAACGCGGCATTAAAAGCGTTGCCGCAGCTGGCTTTGAAGCACCGGGCGTTATCGTGAGCTATACGGATGATACACAAATACACAATGGCAGTAAATTCATTGCGCAAGGCCTGCAAATCGCGGCGGGCGTACCATTGATGTGTGATGAACCAGAAGATTTCAAAAGCTTTCGGCTGGGACTATTTGGACTGGATAAATTAAATAACATCGACCGCACAATAACATCACTTGAACAGGCCCTTGATCGCCTATCATAAATTTGTTGGTTGTCATCAGACGGCGAGCCGCGCAGTTTTAGGATTATAGCCTTAGCACTGGATTCCAAGGTAAGGCGTTAGCAATCTATCCCGCAACAAAAAGAATACATACCCCAGCAGAAAAAATAGCCTGCTGGGATATGGGGGAAGATGTACCGGCTCTCTTATCATCAAGGCCAGAATTTACGGTTTTCCATCTTCCTTATGGACAAGACGGTAGAGGGCTGGCAAGACCAATAATGTCAGCAGCGTTGACGAAATGATGCCGCCAATGACCACCGTGGCTAACGGGCGCTGGACTTCGGCACCAACACCAATGTTGAAAGCCATCGGAATGAACCCCAAACTTGCCACGAGCGCCGTCATTAATACGGGCCGCAAACGGGTTAAGGCACCATCGCTAATCGCCGTTTCAAGCAGCGCGCCCTTGGCCCTCAAATCACGAATGAAGGAGACCATCACCACGCCATTAAGTACGGCGACACCGGACAAGGCGATAAAGCCCACGCCTGCCGAGATCGAAAAGGGCATATCACGCAGGAATAATGCCGCAACACCGCCGGTCAGGGCCATGGGAACACCTGTGAAGACGATGGCCGAATCTTTCACAGAACCGAACAGCATGAACAGCAAGCCAAAAATCAGCAATAAGGCGGCAGGCACCACAATTTGCAATCTTTTATTTGCCGAAATCAATTGTTCAAATGTGCCGCCATATTCTACCCAATAGCCCGGTGGAATATCAACATTTTCCTGAACGGCCTGCTGAACATCTTGCACGAAAGAGCCAAGATCGCGGTCCCGTACATTCGCCGTTACAACGATGCGGCGTTTACCATTTTCCCGGCTGATTTGATTGGGCCCGATAGTAGTTTCAACGCTCGCCACTTCCGACAGGGGTATGAACGCAAGGCCGGATTCATCATTTTCACGGATATATACCGAAAGCGGAATAGGTAGCCGCTGAATAGACGCCACATTATCCCGCAAACTTTCCGGCATACGCACCACAATATCAAATCGGCGGTCACCTTCGAATATTTGCCCGACAAGCTGGCCGCCCACGGATGACGCGATGACATCCTGAATGTCGGCAATACTTAACCCATAGCGGGCAAGGGCTTCGCGGTCAGGGACGATCGATAACAATGGCAGGCCGGTCACCTGTTCCACGCGCACATCAGCGGCCCCGGTTATTTGGCTCACGGCGCTCTCGATTGACTGGCCAAGTTCCAACAGATTGTCCAGATCATCACCAAATATCTTAACAGCTAGATCACTGCGTACGCCGGCGATAAGCTCATTAAACCGCATCTCGATTGGCTGCGTGAATTCATATTTATTTCCCGGAATCGTCAGCACCGCATGTTCAATCTCTGCCACAAGATTATCTTTGGTCTTACGTGGATCTGGCCATTCCCGGCGATCTTTCATGATAATGAAGGTGTCGGCCACATTGGGCGGCATAGGGTCGGTTGCAATATCGGCTGTGCCAATTTTTGTCACCACCCGGTCAACCTCGGCAAACTCTCTAATGCGGGCCTCCAATATTATTTGCATATCAATGGCCTGAGATAGACTTGTTCCGGGAATGCGCAAAGCATGCATGGCGATATCGCCTTCATCCAATTGCGGCGCAAATTCCGACCCAAGGCGCGGCAAGGAAAGCGCCGTCACGATCACCAGAATCGCGGCCGCCGAAACAAAAACAATGCGCCATTTCAGGACGATAACCAGCAACGGTTTATAGAAAGCCTTGGCACCGGAAATCAGCCTTGAGTCTTTTTCACGCATATTACCGCCCAGAAATATCGCCGTCGCCGCCGGGACAAATACCAGCGATAAAACCAGTGCTGACAATAACGCGATAACCACTGTAAAGGCCATCGGATGGAACATTTTGCCCTCAACCCCCGTCAGAGCAAAGATGGGAATATAGACAATTGTAATGATCAAAACCCCAAACAAGCTCGGTTTAATGACTTCTGCCGTGGCGGATGAGGCCAAATCAAATCTTTCCTCCCTTGATAGTAAGCGGCCAAGACGCTTTTGCGCCTCGCCAAAGCGGCGCAGACAGTTTTCGATTATGATCACAGCACCGTCTACAATAAGGCCAAAATCCAAGGCCCCAAGGCTCATAAGATTGCCGGAGATGCGGTTCTGCACCATGCCGGTAATGGTCATCAACATCGCAATGGGAATGACAGATGCCGTAATGAATGCCGCACGAAAATTTCCCAATAACAGGAAAAGAACGACAATGACCAGCAAGGCCCCTTCAACCAGGTTTTTCTCAACCGTATTGATGGTTTTTTCCACAAGCGTTGTCCGGTCATATACCGCTTGGGCAATGACCCCAGCCGGCAGGCTCCTGTTAATGGTCTCTAATTTGGCTGCGGCGGCTTTTGCAACGGTTCGGCTATTCTCGCCGGTCAACATAAAGACCGTACCAAGAACGACCTCATCGCCATTCTCTGTCGCCGCACCAGTACGCAGTTCTTTCCCTATCAGAACCTCCGCCACATCACCTATCCGTACGGAGACGCCATGTCTCTGGGTGATGATAATCTGACGTAAATCTTCCAATGTTTCCGCCTGTCCCGGCACGCGCACAAGATATTGTTCACCTGAACGCTCAATATATCCTGCGCCTGTATTGGCATTATTACGCTCAAGAGCTTTGATAATATCCGCAAGGCCCAATTGATAGGATTTCAGACGGTGCGGCCAGGGGGTCACATGAAATTGTTTCTGGAAACCGCCGATGCTATTGACCTCGGTCACGCCCGGCACAGTGATCAATTGGGGTTTGACGACCCAGTCCTGCAGCGTGCGCAGGTCTGTCGGCGTCCATGAGGTGCCATCTTCCTTTAACGCACCGGGCTCGGCATCAACCGTATACATGAATATTTCGCCAAGCCCCGTGGCGATGGGGCCCATTTCCGGTTCAATGCCGGAAGGCAGTTGGCCGCGAACAGACTGCAATCTTTCCGCCACAAGTTGACGTGCGAGATATATGTCCGACCCATCCTTGAAAACAACGGTTACCTGACTGAGGCCGTAGCGCGAAATTGAGCGTGTATACGTAAGGCCCGGAAGGCCGGATATGGCCGTTTCAATAGGAAAGGTGATCCGCTGCTCCGCTTCCAGGGGTGAATAACCAGAGGCTTCGGTATTGATCTGAACCTGAATATTGGTGATATCCGGCACCGCATCAATATTGAGCCGGCCAAAATTATAAATTCCGAGCGCGGAAATACCGATGACAACGATAAGCACCAACCAGCGTTGTCTGATAGAAAAACTGATGATTTTCTCAAGCATGTTCTTAATTCCTAATTGCCACGTGCCTAATGGTCGTGTGCCTAATGATCATGGGATGCGCCGGATTTCTCAATGTCGGCTTTGATGAGGAAACTGTTTTTCGTGACATATTCCTGGCCGGGACGTATGCCGCCCAGGACCTCTGTCCATTGCGGGGTCTGACGACCAAGCTCCAGCATCCTGACCTCATAGACCTCGCCAACTCTGGCGAATACGACGGTAAAATCCCTGAAGCGTTGCAGGGCCTCCGTGCGAACGGCCAGTGGGACAGCTTCTTGTCTGATAGTGATGTCCCCGCGCACGGTCATGCCGGGCATCCAGCTTTTATCAGGATTAGGTAAAAACGCCCGGGCGATCACCGTTTGCGTCTCAAGCTCTTTTGTCGGCAAAAAAGTATAAATTTCCGTCCTTGCCGTCAAACGATCATCAATTGATCTAATCGTCACCTGTTGCGCTGGTTTCACGCGGTGCAGGTCTTTCGGAAATATATGGAAATCCACCTGTAACCGCTTTAGATCACCGACAATGAATAAGGCTGCCGCCCCCGAGACATCCCCCACATTGGTCATACGCTCAAGAACAACCCCGTTAATCGGCGAGACCACATCGTAAGCCTGAAGACTCTCATTGCTCTCGATGCGGGCCACAGGTTCCCCTGCCTGAACAGTCTCGCCTACCGTTTTATGAACGGCGATGACTTGCCCCGGAAAGCGGGCCCGTAATTTTACCTCGGCGCCCGGTGCCAAATCAATACGGCCTAGCACATCAAGCGTTTCCTCAATAACAGCAGGGCCGGCCGCTTCAACTTCGATGCCGGTGATGTTTGCGGTCTTACTGTCGATCAGTGTCCGGCCTTCATAGGACTGATAGGCCCAATCAACGGCTTTTCCGCCGTATTTTGCGCTAACGCGGACATCAAACGAATGCGGCTCAACCACGATGCCGTCGCTTGTAAGATATGTATTTTCAGGATGAAACCCGAAATGGTCGATGGTGCCATCAAGCCGTCCCAGCTCGATTGTTAACTCAAACTGCGCCGGGTCAGCAAGCTGCCCGTCCAGATAAGGGAAAACACGAAATTGCGGCGGCGCGCCGGCTTCAAAAATGGTTATTTCAACGGCAATAGTGCCATCTGTCAGCAACCGGCCACCATTTGGGCCCCGTTCATATTCCCCCGCATGGGCCTGTTCTCCTTCATGTTCATGTTCGTGTTCTGGCCCATTGTCACATCCGGCAAGTATTATCAAGACCATAAACATGCCAAACAGTTTCAGAGGGCTCACACTTAAATTTCTAAAAAAAGTCATTGTATATTTCCTTCAACTGATAGGGGGCCTTGATAGGTGGCATTCAGGCGGTCAAGAGTAGCATTGGCCAAATGAAAGCGCCTCAAGGCCAAGGTTTCCCGGGCCTGGTATTCCCGCAACGTCCGCTGTGCTTCCATGACTTCTAAGTAAATGAATGCGCCCCTGCCATAACCGGTACGCGTCTCATCAAGGGCAGACAGTGCCTGAGGAATGATGCTATTTCGGAAAGCGTCAATATCCGCATAAGCCGCGTGAAGTGTCGCCAAATTGGTCTGATAATCCAGATCAAATTTCATTTTTGCATCACGTGCAAGCCACATATTTCGCCGGCGTTCGGCGGCAGCGCGGGCAATATTTCCGCTGTTGCTATTGGAAAAGGAAAAGGGCATCGAAAAAGACACGACCGCCGCAACATCGCCTGACTGCCGAAATTGCCGCAGGCCTAACTTTACGGTCGGGTCCAATTTTGCATTTGCCTGTTCCAGGATAAGCGCAGCAGATGCATGATCCTCTGCGGCCTCTGCCAGGCGCAGCTCAGGTGCCGTGACCGTAGGGTTTACATGCGCCGGTTTAACCGGATACGTCACATCATAGAAGGAGTCTTGATCAATCGTAAAATCATATGCCGCCTCACCCCATAAGGCCGACAGGCGTTGCTTGGCCAGATTAAGCGTATATCGCGCCTGATCAACATCCGCATTCACGGCCATGATCCGCGCGGCAAGTCGCGCGCCAGCGGCAGAGGAATCCCGCGCGGAACGGACGCGACGATCGACAACCTCGATAAGTTTTTGTGTGGTTTCTGCCCGGCTTTGGGCATTTTTCAGGACTGCAGCGGCGGTCATTGCGTCGATATAGGCTTTGCGCACCTCAAAAATGACATTTTGGCGCGTGATCAATGCGGATAATCGCGTCATATGACGTCCGGATTCTGCCAAACCGATACGCGCACCGCGTTTGCCGCCGCGTTCAATTTTTTGATCCAGACTGAATGTCGTCTCAGCCTGGTCGAAGCCATTAAATACGCCGGAACCAATAATATTTTCCGCTTCAAGAGAGAGCGACGGGTTTGGTCGCCTCTGCGCCTGCTCAAGGGCACCATTGCTGGCCTGAATGGCCGCGTTGCTGGCATTTATTACAGGGGCCGCCGCAAGGACACGGGCCATAGCCACCTCAATGGTCAAGATAGATGGCGGCCCATCAGGACTATTATTTTGCGCCCAGGCTTGAAATGTCAAGCCATATACAAATGCGGCAGCGCAGGCCGCGATCAAAATTTTCATTTTCAGTCTCACGATGAAGAAATAAAATACGTCATGATCCGGGAAAAAATCCGGAGCATTTAAAAGATATTTATCGAGAGATTATGATAATGGTGGTGGGACGGGCGGCAATAAAGAAAGCCCAAGATGAAGATCAAAAATAGGCGACAAACGATCGCCCTCTGGCAGAATGATAACCGGCGTCAGATACCCATCAAACAGGACAATGTTATGCAGGTCATGTACCGAATTATGATAGTCGTGCGCTGAGTTATGTTGTGATCCGGAGTTATGTTGTTCATCTGGCACTTGATGGCTATGGTTTGACTCTATTGTTCCAGAATTTAAATGAACATGTTCATCCTCCATGACAGCCCCATGTGAGAACTGAATGAATATGAAGGAGAGTACGGCACATATGGCGGCTAATTTACCCATTAAATTCCATAACATAAAATATTTTCTACACTATAGCCGATCCTTGATAATTGTAATAGCTTAAATCGAGAAAAACTGACGTAAAAGCACCGCAGTACCGCTGAAAATAATATTATATATTTTTAGGCCGCAAAAAGCTGGTTATAAAGCGAGCCAGAAACAGCATGTAAGCTAACAGCCAGAATATCCCTGCACCTTGAAGAATTCCAATATAATTTGCCTCACTCACCAGCGGCAATATAACCCGCGACAAGGCCGCAATATTGATGAAAAGAAATATAACCGTCAGGATTATTTCATTGTTCAACGGCAAACCGGAATGGCCGAGTGTCGCCCGTGACATGACACCCAAGGTCAGCGACCCAATGGCCCCAACGGTGAAGGCATGCAGGGCATGGCTCAACAGAATTGACCCTGAAAAATTGCTATATGCCATCAGGAAAAACCCCACCGGAATCCAGAAGTAGCCGATATGCAGTATGAATAACAACGGATCATGGGCGAGCTTCCAGCCCTTCCAGCTCAGGGAACGGCTAAGGGTTAATATCCCGGCCGTTGCCGCAAGGCTGCCGATAAGCCGGTCTTCCGCCCCCATAAGAATAGCGGTCGCCAAACTGAAAATGGCCAATGCCGATAGAGGCAGAAGAATTGTCGGCTCAGACATTTTGATATCCGGGTATTTATTACGGGTAAAACTTGGGATAATCCGGCCCCCGATCACATTCATTAAAAACACGATGAAAAACACGGCCGGCAAAAATAATTGTCTCTCTTCACTATTAACCCATCCCATCACGGTCAAATGGCTCGCAATATTTAATCCGGCAAAAAGCAGCAACAGCACGGGCAAAAAATAATTTCGTTTATTCTCTGCCTTAATAAGGGCGTTGACGATACCCGCTACGGCAAGCGGCAGGAATATACCGTCGATAAGCACAGGCACCCAAACCGGTAACATGGCGCTAAAGAAGACAACAAGCCTGCCCAATATCCAGACCGCCGCCAATGCAGCGAGGCACCCTCCCGTGGGGGTTGGCTGGCCCGTCCAATTAGGCACCGCCGTATATAAAAAACCAACAATCACGGCAACAACCATGCCAAAGATCATCTCATGCTGGTGCCAGCCAACAGGCGAAAAACGCGACGGCAAGTAATCCGCATGCCCCGTCACCAACAAGAGCCAATAGCTCAAAGAAAAGACCGCCGATAGAGCCGCCAATGGGAAAAACACCCTATATCCCGCAGAGAATAAAATTGTCTTTTGCCTAACCGAATGTGTCATACTGCCATAGTCTGACTTTTATTGCGTGGCTTCAAGGTAATTATAACAAAGCTCAAAAATGATCAGTACCCGTGCCATCACGTTACCTATGTCCTACTTTGAACCCTCACTGTCTCACTTCGAAGTGGAATCCACCCGATTCAAATGGGACAGGTCCAATCCACCTCTGATTGGCCTTATTCTACAAACAATAGGATATTACCACATTGACTTAGTCCGACCCTTCGACCTGCGATGTAAATTTCTGCAAGATCAGGGTCAGGGTATGAAGGAAAAACTCGCCCAACAACAACCTGACTAACCGTGCCCTCCGACCTGAGATGTTGCACCGTTCTCTTAGGCAGTGAAACATTGAGACACTTACCATCATCCATAGTAAGTCGCCCCATTAACACGTGATCAACTTCCTTTAAAGACAGCTCCCCACTCACTCTACAGTACTTCGAGCTGAGACACTGATCAAATGACATTAAGGGCACACTTGACATGTCATGCGAGGTAGCTGAACAACCTGACAATAAACATGATACAACAGGTACACGAAGCCATTTAGCGATCCGAGTATATAGATTCATTTAAGGCAATACCTTTCTTTATTCGATAGGGAAGAATCAGAAGACCTAGAATTTTCCCAGTTCTGCATATTTTCTTCCAAAGACTGTCTAGCTTTATCTTCAGGAGCCGGACCATCTGCAACCGTTGTACGGAATGTACCATCCGAAAACGATTCAATCGTGAATACGTTACCAGAGGTAACTACGAAAGCAGCTCCAGTTGTTGACTTCTTAGCCGCTCCTCCATCACCAGGACCTGGAATGCCCTGATGAGCATCAGAATGTGAATGAACGTTTGACTGACCAGATGTCAACGGTGCCAATCTAAACAAGTCTACCAGTACACCTCCCCCACAATTAATAGTCTCTCCCTTACGAGGTTTTCTTTTTTTCAGTCCCTGGATTTTTGAAACTGTCCAGTGCGTTTCTCTGCCAGAACCAAATTTGAACTTGCGTTTCTTCTTGCGCTTGGCAGTGACTACAATCTCCTCCAACTCCCTCACTTCATCAGGTTTTTCTGGTGGCGTTCCAGACTCGTCTTCAGATTCTGGAGTCTCAATACAATTTGGATCATTCTCTGGGCAGTTCCTCATTCCACTCGGATCCGTATAATTCATCGGATCGTTTTGGACATAAGCATACCAGTTAAGGCCATCGCCGTAACCGATTGGGTCGGTCTGCAGGAATCTCCCTATTGCTGGGCTGTAATAACGCGCCCGATAATAGTATAATCCGGTCTCTGCGTCTAGTCGTCTTCCGGTGTAGCGGAACGGGTTGCCGGTCAGGTCGTCACTGTTGCCGTAGCTGTCATAGCTATGCTGTTCAGTCACATCGCCTGATGCATCGCTCATGGCGATGATGCTGCCTTGATGATTGGCGTGGAAATAGCTCTTGTTGGCGGTCCCCGTGCCCGTATACATCACCAGATATTCATCAACCCCCGGCCCATGGACATAACGGCGCAGTAATGTTCCACTGCTGTTATAATCCGCGATCTCCTCAACCCCGTCATTCAGAAATGTGGTCAGCACCGTATCAACCGTCTTGGCGGGCCGCCGGCCCGGGGGGGGCATAGGCATAGGTGGCAAGGGTCGCCATCCGGCTCGACAATTCATGGAATTTAGGTCACAATATCAAAGAACTAAGATGCTGATTATAAAAGATAAAAAATAAATTTACTCTGACCCCATCGATTTTCTCGCACTTCGGAGTGGAATTCACCTTGTTCCTGACCTCATTGATTTCGAATAATTATTCTTCTGTAGTTTCCAAGGAAAACCAACCAGATTCTATAATAAATTCCGGTTCCACCATATACTCTATATCATGTTCACAATATTGACCAGAAACTCGAAAATTTGCGAGAAGACCACCGTTATAATTGGGAGGTTCATATCGTCCAACGATTAATGAACCCATTTTAACTTCATCGGGTTTTAAAGCCACAAGGTCGGGCGGCATCTCATCAATATAACCTACAGGATTCTGGGTTAGAAGCTCCCCTGAGCTGCGCTTAATAAGCAACTCATACAAAAAAGTATGATCAGACTCAAACAATGACCGATATAAGCATATTGTTTTTGGAGTAGAATTTCTAATTAAAAAATTTATTCGCACGGGCAATAAGTTATCTATTTCATAGCCCTTAATTTGAATATATTGCCCAACAACTGGAATGTCTTGCCATGCTGTATTTTCATCTTCAACATCCATAGGTATTGTGCTGGCACATGATGAAACCATTAGATATAAAATAATTTTCCAACTAACCCTTTTTAAGTGAGCTATTATGTTTGAAATGAAAATCTTCATTTATGGCCCTCCACATGCTACTGGGTTTACCAAGCAACCATAGTTGTCAGAATTACGCCATGCATTAGATGTCTGATTGCCCCCTAACCATGCTGCCGCTGATCTTCCATATGCATGTCTAGTACCATCACTCCATAAACGCCCCACAGTAAGTGATGAAGGAATTTGGATATCATTAAAACCTGCTAAATGGCCACCTTCGTGTGTGAGTACACCAGCTTTATCTAATTTTGTCTTACTAAACCGGCCGCCAATATTAATGTGATATCCACCGATAGGAGCTGAAGCAACAAGTCCTGCATCTGAAGAAAAAAAACCAATGGAAACCAATGGGATCAGAGTGAATTGATTTAGTATTTGTGATGGCTGGATAAGTTCTTGCAATGATACTTCCCCATTTTCTTGTCATGTGAGTGATGGTAACAGGTGATGCGGTTCAGCGCAAACATGCTTGTTTTTGATATTTAAATATTTTTAATATGAATTATCGCGCAGACTGCGCTTACGTTAGGGCATAAAAATATTTGTTCGGCTTCTTCTGAATTAATCTCAACCATGTCATATTCTGTTAAAGAAAAGCGCTTCGCCCCGGCCTCAAGTACCACCTCACCTTTTAAGCAGAAAACCAACATGGTTTCCTGATGCGTAATGATACACTGCCGCCCATTGATATTTTTCAGCAGGTCAACATCATGCGTTACGACACCCTGTCGGGTCATGATGTTGAAATCCGTCGTTTCCCCATCAATCAGCTTGCATATAGCAGGTAAGCCACCATCAAAGGTCAGACAAGAATAGAGATCATCTATTCGGTGCGTGATCCCATCATCACCGAAAGTAAGTTCAATACCCTCCCCGCTGATCAGCATTAACGTACGATCAATCCTTGGAAAAACAGAAAACGGGCCATTTTGTTTGATTTCAGCTATGCTCAAACGCCAAATAAAATCTGCGCCCGCTTCTGCGTCTAATCGTTTTGCTATCTCCGTCGTTTTGCCGCCACCATTTTTCCAGCGCTGTACCAAATAATCAGAAAATTTATGATGTATTATATTTGCCGCCAAACCTAAATATTTTCAGGTTTAAACGTTGCAAACATGTCGATCACTTCTTTTAAGAGCGGACGCAGTTTCTCAGCCCTCTCTTCACGGAATTTAAAATCCGGATATTCATCCATATAGGTGATTTGGGATATTTCCAATTGGAACGCATGTATATTTCGCCCCGGGTCACCATAATGGCGGGTGATATATCCGCCTTTAAAACGGCCATTCAGGACGGCCTTATAATCAGATGACTGGGCAAGCGATAACAATTCCCCGGCGATTTTAGTGTCGCAACTTTGGCCATCCCCCGTGCCAAGATTTAAGTCCGGCAACTGCCCGTCAAAAAAGCGCGGCACATGGCTCTGGATCGAATGGGCATCCCATAACAGCGCATAGCCAAATTGCGCTTTAATCCGGTCAAGTTCGCGCCGGATTTTATTATGGTAAGGTTGCCAATAGGCCGCCTTGCGGCGCAAAATTTCGGCCTGATCCAATATATATCCTTCGTGATAAAGCGGTTTATTATCAAAGGAAGTTGTCGGGCAAAGTTCCGTCTCGCTTTGCCCCGGATAAAGAATTGCGCCACCAGCATCACGGTTCAGGTCAATCACCGTGCGGCTGTTATGGGCCATCAATCTTGAAACGCCCATGTCCGCCAGAAAGTTATAAAGCTGATCCAGATGCCAGTCGGTATCCTTTATAAGCCGCCCGTTTTCGTTAAGATCTGCCGCGACCTCCGGCGTTAAATAGGTACCCACATGGGGCATGCTCACCAGAAGCGGGCCATGACCCTGGCTAAAATGATAGGCTATCTCTGCCATATTTAATCCCGCCCTGATGGTAAAATATCAAAAACAGGGTCAGAAAAGGCACCAGCGATAACCAATGACGTCACGGCGTCAATATCCGGCGCAAAATAACGATCCTTATCATAATAGGCGGCTTTTGCGCGAATTTTTGCATGCATATCCTGCAATATTTCAGATGTTTTTTCTGGTGCGCGCAAGTCAATACCCTGTGCGGCGGCTAAGAGTTCAATGGCAATAACTGTGGCACTGTTAAAGGCCATATAGCCCAGCCGCCGTGCGCCATACGTTGCCATGCTGACATGATCCTCCTGATTGGCACTGGTGGGAATACTATCGACGCTGGATGGATGAGCCAGCGTTTTATTTTCAGATACCAAGGCCGCCGAAGTCACCTGGGCAATCATAAAACCTGAATTAACCCCGCTGTCTTTTACCAGGAACGCGGGTAAGTCACTCATTTTTGGGTCAACCAGAATGGCCTGGCGGCGTTCGGAAATAGAGGCTATTTCACAAATAACCAGAGCCAGCGTATCGGCAGCAAAGGCCACAGGCTCCGCATGAAAATTTCCACCAGAGATAACATCGCCATTTTCAGGAAATATCAGCGGATTATCCGTCGTCGCGTTGGCTTCGATATGCAAGGTTCGAGCGGCATTATTAATAATATCCAGACAAGCCCCCATAACCTGTGGTTGGCAGCGCAGGGAATAGGGGTCCTGTATCTTGTCACAGTCCACATGGGATTTCATAAGGCTGCTGCCTTTCAGTAGCGCAAGATACTTTGGCGCCACTGTGATTTGCCCCGGCTGGCGGCGCGCTTCATGAATGCGGGCGTCAAAGGGCGCGCGGCTACCGAGTAAGGCATCAATGCTCATGGCTCCTGCCACAACCGCGGCAGCAAAAATATCTTCGGCCTGAAACAGCCCAAGCAACGCGAGCGCTGTCGATACCTGCGTGCCATTCAAAAATGCCAAGCCCTCTTTTGCGCCAAGGGTAATCGGCTCAAGCCCCGCGTCTTTCAAAGCCGTCATGGCCGCAGTTTTCTGGCCGTTGACCCGTACGAATCCCTCCCCCATCAAAGGCAACGTCATATGCGCTAGCGGCGCCAAATCGCCGGATGCCCCGACAGAACCTTTTTCCGGAATACAGGCAATCAGGCCCGCATTGACAAAATCAATGAAGGCCCGAATGATCGCAGGCCGAATGCCAGAATGGCCTTGGCTGAGGCTTGAAATTTTCAGGACATAGATCAGTCGAACCACATCATCAGGCAGATATTCCCCCACCCCCGTGCTATGAGATAAAACCAGGTTTTTTTGCAGTTCTTCCAGCTTATCGTCACTTATACTGGTGCTGGCCAATAGGCCAAATCCCGTATTTATACCGTAAGCAGTGCGGCCCTCAGCAATGATATCATCCACCACTTTACGGGAGCGTTCCAGGGCCGGGAAGGCCGCATTATCCAGTTTAATCTGTACAGATTGGCGGTATATTTTGCGCAAATCAGATAAAGACATCTCGCCCGGGTGAATGGTGAAAATATTTTCAGATATATGGCTCATGGTTTATTGTCCTTATTCTTCCGTAATCATCGGTAATTTCAAACCTTTCTCTTTGGCGCAATCAATCGCGATATCATAGCCGGCATCCGCATGACGCATGACCCCGGTAGCCGGATCATTCCAGAGTACGCGGCCAAGTTTTTCCGCCGCATCATCCGTGCCGTCCGCTAATATAACCACGCCGCTATGCTGGCTAAAGCCCATACCAACGCCGCCGCCGTGATGCAGACTGACCCAAGTGGCACCGCCTGCAGTATTCAGCAAAGCATTGAGCAATGGCCAATCGGATACCGCATCGGAGCCATCCTTCATACTTTCGGTTTCCCGGTTTGGACTGGCCACAGACCCACTATCCAAATGGTCTCGCCCGATGACCACGGGAGCCTTCAATTCGCCGCTTTTGACCATTTCATTGAAGGCCAACCCGAGTTTATGACGCTCACCCAGACCAACCCAGCATATGCGCGCCGGCAAGCCTTGAAACTGAATCCGGTCGCGCGCCATATCAAGCCAGTTATGCAGATGGGGGTTATCCGGAATAAGTTCTTTAACTTTTTGATCCGTTTTATAGATGTCTTCCGGATCGCCGCTTAAAGCCACCCAACGGAACGGGCCAATGCCCCGGCAAAAGAGCGGCCGGACATAGGCCGGAACAAAACCCGGAAAATCAAAAGCATTCTTGATGCCCTCATCAAAGGCCACCTGACGGATATTATTGCCATAATCAAAGGTCGGAATGCCCATATCATGATAGGCGAGCATCGCTTTGACATGAACGGCCATTGAGGCCTTGGCGGCCTTCGCCACAGACTTCGGGTCGCTTTCGCGCCTGGCCTCCCATTCATCAACGGTCCAGCCTAAGGGCAGATACCCATTGACCGGATCATGAGCCGATGTCTGATCGGTGACCGCATCTGGCCTGATGCCAGCTTTAATCATCTCGGGGAGAATTTCGGCAGCATTACCCAGCAGGCCAACGGAAATGGCTTTACCTTGCCGCGTTGCCTCAGTAATCATCTCCATAGCTTGCCCCAGCGTTTCGGCGCGCTTATCCAGGTAACCCGTACGCAGGCGGTAATCAATCCGGTCCGTTTGACATTCAATGGCAAGCATAGAGGCCCCGGCCATCGTCGCCGCCAAGGGCTGCGCGCCGCCCATGCCGCCAAGCCCGGCGGTCAAAATCCATTTTCCCGTCAGGTCGCCGCCAAAATGCTGGCGGCCCATTTCAACGAAAGTTTCATAGGTGCCTTGAACGATGCCCTGACTGCCGATATAAATCCAGCTGCCCGCTGTCATCTGGCCATACATCATCAGGCCTTTTTTATCCAATTCGTTAAAATGATCCCAGGTGGCCCAATGAGGTACGAGATTTGAATTGGCAATAAGAACCCTTGGCGCGCCTTTGTGGGTCGGAAATATGCCGACCGGCTTGCCGCTCTGCACCAGAAGTGTTTCATCCTCTTCCAGGCTTTTCAGGCTATCGACAATCTTATCGAAACATCGCCAGTTTCGGGCCGCCCGGCCAATACCGCCGTAAACAACAAGGCTTTCCGGATGTTCCGCCACATCTGGATCAAGGTTATTCATCAGCATGCGCAAGGCAGCTTCTGTTGCCCAGCTTTTCGCATTCAGTTTTGTGCCTGTCGGCGCTTTTACGCTACGTGAATTATGTCGGTCATTTGTCATAAAGTATATACCTGTCTATACAACCAAAATATCAGTATCACCAGTTTCAAAAAATAATCAATAAAAAGTTATATCAAGCATCCAATGCGAAATATTAAGGGCGAAAAAGTCCGGAAAGCTCATACCGGGAGCCTGGATGATACAATCTCGCACTCGAGGCAACTTGGCCCTTGGTCCAGGTTCGCCGCTTAATCAGCAGACAAGGTTCGTGTTTTGATATGTGTAATTTCTGCTGAATATCCGGCTGAGGCATGATCGCCTTTACGACATGTTCAGCCTTTTGTATCGGGGCAATCTTCATCAGATATTCGTTTGGCGTAATGTGCGTGAAGTCTTGTTTGTCATACGCCGGTGCAATCGCGATATTAACAAACCGGTCCTCCAACTGGATGGGAATATTTTGCTCCTTATGCAAAATGATTGAATGGAAAACAAATGTACCAGCCGTAATATTTAAGCGCCCGGCCACATTCTCACCGGCAGTCGTTTTTTCAAGCTTCAGAACAAGAGCCTTATAATCATGGCCGCGGTGACGAATCTCTTCCGCAATATTGTGAATTTCAAGCGGGTGACTTTGCGCTTTAAGGTCTGCAACGAAAGTCCCCACACCAGCCACACGCAGCAAAAACCCCTCATCCGTCAGTTCCCGTAACGCACGATTGGTGGTCATGCGGGATACCTTAAATTTCTTCACGAGTTCATTTTCCGATGGCACGCGTGCCGATGGCATCCATTCCCCACTGGCGATACGCTCGAGGATATATTCCTTGATCTTTCGATAGAGTGGCATACTGTTTTCAGTTAAATTTTGCATAAATACTTACGATCCATTTGCCCCATCCGATCTGACTATCATATCTTATTTCTTGCCCGTTTGTTGTCAGAAAAAATCAGTCAAGAATTTTCACCATTCTGTTCATCACATTGTGAAAACCACTTGTGATTTCAGCGGCTTTTGGATGTATACCGTCCTTAACCTGCCAGTGTCCGGCCATCATCACATCTTTGACCAAGCAGAGATTACCGCTGAAGATAAAACGGTCCAGCAGGAAATCATCCGGCGTGCCAAACAAGCGCGCGCTGCCGGGATCAAGGGTGATCAGATCGGCCCGCTTGCCCACGGCTATCTCTCCTGTATTAAATCCTGCGGCTTTTGAACCACCCGCTAAACTATTTAGATATAATCCCGTTCCTGCATGAGGTTCTAATGTGGTTGCCGCAATATTTCGGCTTTGATGCATGAGCCTCTGGCCATATTCAAGCAGGCGCAGTTCCTCGATGGGGCTGATAGAAATATGACTGTCAGAGCCGATGGCTATGCTGCCCCCCTGCTGAAGATACGCTTTCAGCGGAAAAAGGCCATCGCCGAGATTTGCCTCTGTCGTGGGGCAAAGACCGGCTACGGCCCCTGATTTGGCAAGGGCGCGGCCCTCGGATGTCGTCAAATGCGTCGCATGAACCAGGCACCAGCGTGCGCTCAATTCCTGATGATTTAGCAACCATTCTACAGGACGCTGCCCCGACCATGCGGTGCAATCCTCCACCTCTTTACGTTGTTCGGCAATATGGATATGCAGGGGAGCGGCGGCATCAAGACTGTCCATATGTTGGATGACCTCATCAAAAGCGGCGGTCGGTACAGCGCGCAGACTATGAAAAGCCACTCCCAGATTTTGGTTCTGATCATCTTTAAAACCATCGTATAATTGGCTCAATAAATGACAATATTGATCCAATGTATGGCCAAATCTGGCTTGCTCAGCATTTAGCGGTAAGCCACCAAACCCCGACGACATATATAGCACCGGCAAAAGCGTGAGGCCTAGGCCAACATCCGCCGCAGCGCGCATAAGGGCCAGCGACATTTCCGCAGGATTATCATAGGGCTGCCCGCCCGGCTGATGATGTAAATAATGGAATTCAGCGACAGAAGTATATCCGGCCATCGCCATTTCCAAATAAAGCTGCCGCGCAATATGATAGAGGTCATCGGGCGTTACGATCTGGGCGAAGCGGTACATCGCATCCCGCCAGGTCCAGAAGTTATCCTTGCCTGACGTTGCATATTCCGTCAGGCCCGCCATAGCGCGCTGAAACGCATGGGAATGAATATTTGGCATGCCGGGCAGAGCGTAAGATGTAATGATTTGCTGATCATCCGGCGCATCCGCAGCATCACTTGTCATGATCTCTGCGATGAGGCCCTTTTTGTCAATAACCAGCGTTACATTATCTTGCCATTGATTTTTTATAAGTATTTTTTTAAATTTTATTTTCTTCATTTTGGCTTATCGCATCAACTTGTCTATACAACTTAAGTCTAATGGGATAGAATGGCAAGTCAATTGAATAATATGCTATTCTATTTATCGGAAAAGAAAGAAACGCCAAGTCATGGAGCTGACCACAATCTGGAAAAACGTCTCACTTCTGACAATGCGGGAGAATGACAAACCTTATGGGTTAATTCAAGATGGGGCGATTGGCACGATGGCCGGCAAGATCGCATGGGTTGGAGAGGCGAATGACCTGCCCCATCTTTCTGATAATGTGGAAATTATATCCTGCGGCGGGCATGTCATGACCCCCGGCCTCATTGACTGTCATACCCATCTTATTTACGGCGGCACGCGTGCGGCGGAATTTGAACAACGCTTGCAAGGTGTGAGCTATAAAGACATCGCACGGCAAGGCGGCGGCATATTATCAACGGTTCGTGCCACAAGAAACAGGGATGAAAATACACTATATTCATCCGCTAAGAAACGCCTGAATAAATTACAGAAAAGCGGCGTTACCACGGTTGAAATCAAATCCGGTTACGGCCTTGATCTGGAAAATGAAATGAAAATGTTGCGCGTGGCCCGTAAATTAGGGGAAGATCCGGTTGTGGATGTGGTCACGACTTTCCTTGGTGCCCACGCGGTAGCACCAGAATTTGACGGCGATTCAGACGGTTATATGGACTATGTTACAGGAGAGATGCTCGATGCGGTCATGAGCGAAAGTCTTGCCGATGCGGTCGATGCTTTTTGCGAAGATATCGCCTTCTCCCCAGATCAGGTGGAACGACTTTTTTCCAGAGCGCGTAAATTAGGATTAAATGTAAAACTTCATGCTGAGCAGCTGACAGCCTGCGGCGGTACGAAGCTCGCCGCAAAATACCGCGCCCTTTCGGCAGATCATCTGGAATGCCTAGATGAGGAAGGCGTAAAGGCCATGGCGCAAGCCGGTACGGTCGCCGTGTTATTACCGGGCGCTTTTTATACCCTTCGGGATGATCGCATTCCCCCGATTGATTTATTTCGAAAATATAAGGTTCCCATGGCGGTGGCCAGTGACAGCAATCCCGGTTCTTCACCTGTATTTTCCCTGCCACTGATGATTAATATGGCCTCAACCCTGTTTCGCCTAACGCCGGAGGAATCACTGACGGGTGTCACCCGTAACGCGGCACGAGCCTTGGGATTAGATGACAGAGGCACGCTTGAAGTCGGCAAAAAAGCCGACTTTGCCCTCTGGGACATCAACCATCCCGCCGAACTCGCCTATCAGGTTGGCGGCAATTTTTGCGTTCAACTGTTCAAAGACGGGAAAGAAGTTATACTGTAAGACCCTTTACGATGTCGCCATATGCCCAGAGTATCATATATAGGGAATCTAGTTTTGCATTTATTACTCGACCAATGTCGCTAAACCCAATCCTTAATCGCCATAAATTCCAGCATATTTCTTTTTCTTCTGCTGAGAATTACCGCTTCATTATTAAAAGCCGATAGATTTATTTTGCTTGAATTTTCACGTTTTTTTGCGTATAAGAACTGAAAGCAATACACAAAAAAGGTATATCCATGGCATTCTTAAAATCTATTAACAAATCTTTCGAAAGTCCGGCGGCTGTTTTGGTTAATTATCCAGATCAAGCCCTACATATTGGCGCTCTGACGGAACATATTATGCGGTCTGACAAATGTCGTTTCAGTCTGAAAGAACGAGAAATGATTGCGGCCTTTACCTCTGGTTTAAATGACTGCACTTTTTGCTACAATTCACATAAAGAGACGGCGATGGCCTATGGTTTGGAGGAATCCTTTCTTACTTCGCTGATTGAGGATATTGAGTCAAGCTCTGTTGAGGAAAAGTTTAAACCTGTTTTCCGTTATGTAAAAAAACTGACGTTGACCCCATCACGACTCATACAAGCCGATGTGGACGCCATTCTTGATGCCGGATGGGACGAAAATGATTTTCATTTTGTTGTTTCGATTTGCGCGCTTTTTAATTTTTATAATCGTCTGATGGACGGTTATGGCGTCGTGAATATTCCAGAATTTTGGAACGGTATTGGACAGCAGCTCGCGCAAAAGGGTTACGATGTTTCTACTTGGCCAACTATACCGAAGTGATATACCTAGGGTCAGGCCCCATTAATTTCATACAATTCTGTCACATTGCATCAGGCTGCCGTCCGGTGAACAGTTCACATAATCGCCCGTCAGCCATCCTGAAGGAAACACTGTAACCTCATGCCAAAGATTAAGGCCGGGATTTCCCTGGAATTGCGCCACCATCCCCATAAATTGCGCCATGATGGCATTATGCGTGTCTGAATTATGAGTCCATTCTTCAAGATCGCCCATTGACGCAAAATAACCAATGCCTACCGTGCGATGTCCGGCTTCGCCGGAGGCGGTTTTTTCTTCAACAAAGCGCATGCCAATACAGCCTGTTTCTTCGCCGTTGTCTCTCAGGTAACGCAGACCAGCATACAGTGCGGGCTCCACATTATTTGTATAAATGTCCTGCTGCGCCTGATTTATACGTGAAAAATCCTGCGTTGTTTTAATCAGGCAAACATTTTTAGGGGCCTGGATTTGAATCCGTTTTCCCAATGTATCTTTGGGTAAAATAGTTTTGCGTACAGTTTCCGCCGGAAGGTCGTCATCTGCGGCGGCAACAATCCGGTCACGCATACTCCCCCAATAGGCATGGATAGCTGTAACTTCCAATGCGTCCGAGAAATTTACGAGCCCCGTGAGGTCTTCTTCCCGAGAAAATGACGTTTCGTTATGGTCGAGTGATATACGGCAATATTCTCTCCAGAAACCAAGGGGGCCCTCAAGATACGCCGGATCCTCAAATAGTTTCTCTATCTTGGAATTTTGGCACCAACGTTCATATTCATCCTGGGTTTTCCAATAGGCAAACCAAATATGACTACGGGGTCCAAAACCTTCAACAACCTCTGCATGCTCCAGAACAGCAGGCCCGTCATCATGACTGAGTTCTGCAAGCAGTGCCGTTCTTAGCCCATCGACGGAACCGCCTCTATTCTCGATACCAAAAATTACGAGAACAAGATCGTTGAGCCTTTTAAACCGGGGTTCAAATGCATCATAGGGCGGTTCAAAACCATCCGGCATATTGACAGGAGCTGCCGTCCTGCGTGGCCCGATAGCACTCATTCTTCGGCCTCCGGCCCCACAGCCATCATGTCACTGTCACCTTCCTCATCTGTTACGACGGCATGCAACGGAAATTTGTGATGCAGTAATTGCGTCGACTCCGGTTTGCTGTAATGACCGGCTGGGTCGGCAACAGCCTTTGCCATTGTAATAGCATTGAAATCGAGAGCGGCTATGACAAGGCCTTCCTCAGTTTCTGGAATATACTCGGCCAATTCACGGCCATCAGGGCCAAAAATCATAGAAGACCCGCCGCCGACTTGTATAAAAGGTGGTGTTTCTGTACCCACTTTGAAATACTCCATTGCTTGCTGAGTGAGCACACTGCTCGCAGCAATTACAAAACACTGGCCTTCAACGGCATAAGTGCGCGAAGCGGCCATATTGACCTCAATGCCTAATGCATACGCGTTTTCTCGGTAAACTACAAATGCAGGCCACCCCGCAATGTGGATTTGCTCATTCTGGCTATAGAGTGCATATTTGCTTAAGGGTTGAATATGTTCCCAGCAGCAGAGTTGTCCTATGCGCCCAATTTCAGTGTCATTCACCACCAGGTCTTCCCCATAGCCCTCACCAAAAATCGAACGCTCCACATGGGTGGGCTTGAGTTTGCGGCGGCGTGAAACGAGCGCGCCTTCATTATCAATAAGCAGCTGACTCAAATAAAGACTGCCGCCATCTCTTTCTGAAATACCCGCTGAAATCATAATCTTATTTTTACGCGCTATTGCACATAATTCTTCAAATTCAGGTGACCCGACTTCCATGGAATTTTCGAAATAAGGAATAGTATATTGCATGCTCCATGCCGGAGCGCCGAGCCATATTTGAAAAGGGTAGCCGGGGAACCACGCCTCACCAAAGGCAATCAAGTCACATCCCTTTTTTTTTGCTTCCGCCGTCAGTTTGGCCGCCTTCTTCAAGCAGGCTTGTAAATCGAAGAAGATAGGACCCGCCTGTACCGCAGCAACTTTCAAGGATTTTTTATGTGTCATATTCACTCACTTCCATTAATTTAATTGAGATTCTAATCTGCTTGCCGACTCATCAGAAACCACAAATAGATCTAAAAGTTACGTGTAATACTGAGACCCCATTCTCTGCCTCTTGCGAAAGACGCTTGTTGGAAACCGCCAGGGTTCAAGATAGACGCGCCTGCGACAGCATAAACTTCGTCAGTAATGTTGGTGCCGAAAAGACTACCGGACCAATTTCCATCATCGCTTTCCCAATTAAGGCCCAAGTTAACGACCGTGTAACCATCTTCACCGATCTCGTTATTGGCATCGAAAAAGAACGCGCTACGATAACTATAATCTACCCGCGCGGTGAGGGATCCCATGTCACCCATTTCATAGCGATAACTTGCGCCGCCGCTTATCGTCCATTCGGATGTACCAGGCAAGCGGCTATCCAGCGTGATCCTTGGATCGACGGTTGCATCAAGTTCATTATAACCAGCATCCAGATAACCCACCCCGAAATTCAACCGGAACGCTTCGGAAACTGCGGCCTGAAATTCGGCCTCAAAACCTTTAATCCTCGCCTCGGCCGCATTCTGCGTCGTCGGTGCGATACCGACCTGAACATTGATTTGCGTATCCTTGTAATCCGTCAGGAAGGCTGCCGCATTTAATTGCATACGATTGTCAAAAAACTGCGATTTGAAACCAACTTCGTATGTATCGACAGTTTCTGGATCAAAGGACGGTATGACATCGACCGGATTTTGACCGGGCCCCGGAAAGATTGGTGGGAAGACACGCTGGGTAAATCCACCAGACTTAAATCCCTTAGAATAAGTTGCATAAGCATTTACATCATCACTCAGATCATAACTCACATTGAGCATAGGCGTGAAATCGTTGGACTTCGTACTCGCCTTTACATTTGGCAGTGGCGGCGTGCCAACCGGAATTCCCGTCGCAATATCCCGGGTCACGCGTTGATCCGGCGTAAAGTCGCGGCTATCTTCTGTCCAACGCAAACCGGCTGTTACTTTAAGTCGATCTGTGACGGCGTATGTTGCCTGACCAAACCCGGCAATAGACTTGTTCTCGACGAGACCACCACTCAGGATTTCAATAACCGAGAATTTCACAAAATTCTGATTGACCCCCTCTTCGGTGAAGAAATATCCTCCCAAAATCCACTCCAGGCGGTCATCAAAACTTGTTCCCAAAAACTGTAATTCCTGACTGAACTGATTATAGGTAAAATCATCTTGCGTTGAGTTGACGGCAACTGGCGAGCTGTCGGGTTCATTCGTTGAAAAACTTTCAAGATCACGATAGGCAGAGATCGACTTGAGGGTTATAGTTTCATTGAGATCATATTCCACCGTCAATGACACACCAAACACATCAAGATCCGATTGCGACGACAAGGTGCCATTATTCACCCCTTGCACGCCCACCGGCACAGATTCTTCATTGAAACACGCCGGATTACTCGCCCCGATAAAACACGCGCTTGGCGGGCCGAAAGGTCCGAATGGGCTCGCAAGAGAGGGGTCGATAAGTGGCGCGATCACCGCATTATGGAAACCGGAAAATGGCGCGTTTGGATCCAAACGCGTTAAGATAAACGGCGCGGATTCTTCGCGTTCACGTGTGTAATCCGCCGAGAGTGTGACGGCTACATTTTCGGAAGGCGTATAGGCTACAGTTGCACGGGCCGAGAAGCTGTTATCGTCACCCAAGCTAACCCCGTCCGGGCGGTGCACGTAACCATCTCGTTTGTGATAATTCAGAGCAACCCGAGAATTAAGATTTTCGCCTAGAGGCGCGTTCAAAAGGCCTTGAACCAGAATACGGTTATCGGAACCGGTCGTTAACTTTAAACGGCCGCCAAACTCATCTGTTGGCGCCTTGGAGGTCACACTTACCGCCCCGCCAATCGTATTGCGTCCGAAGAGCGTTCCTTGCGGACCACGAAGGACTTCAATCCGCTCAATATCAACAAGGTCGATTAACCCGCCAACAGCCCTTGAAATATATACGCCGTCAACATACAAACCAACACCTGGGTCAGTATTCAGCGAAAAGTCGACCTGACCAACACCTCGCAAGAAAATAGCGGGTGTTGCCGAACTCCCTGAGAAGGCCGCAGATGTATTAATTGTCAGATTAGGCGTAAAATCAGCAATGTGACCAACATTTGAAATTTGGCGCGCTTCAAGATCCTCTGATCTGAAAACCGTAATTGATATCGGTGTATCCTGAACATTTTCGGAACGCTTACGGGCCGTCACAACAATTTCATCCAAATAGAAGTCATTGCCTGTTGCCTCTTCCGGGGCCTGCGCGAGTGCCAAATGTGAGTAACCAAGCGAACCCGCTAATGCGATGAATGCTGGTGCTAGCTGCTTAAGGTGAGTCATGTAGTGCTCCTATTGGTATGTCGCCTCTTTATTGAAGCGTTAAATTTAAAGGCGACCACTTAATAAAGAACGCCATGTTTCTAGATTTATTTTATTCTATAGTATCAAAGCTTTTTAAAAACTTGACAATGACAGCACTAAATGTTGATTATTCATGCAATAGGAGAGCCAAAACGCATGGACAGCCGCCCCAAAATTGAAGGTTCAAAAACCTACATTACTGACGCTGTTCCAGCGCATAAACGTTCTGTTTATTGGCAAGAGGCGACATCGGAAGCTTTTCTGCCCTTGGAAATTGAATGTGCCGGGGATGAAGATTTTTACGGCTACATAGAATTGATCCAATCCGATGGCTTCGGTGTATCCACCGTTTCTGCCGATGCTCATATTGTAAGGCGCAGTCGCCGCTCCATCAAAAGCAGTGAGACATCCTCTCTGATCTTCATTTGCCAAAAATCAGGTTCCGGAATCGTACGTCAAGATTCACAAAATATTGTTCTCGAACAAGGCGCAATCACCTTTATCGACAGCGATCGTCCCTATGAATTTAAGTTCGATGAGTCATTTGAACAAACCGTTCTGCAGGTTCCCAAACATGTTTTTCTGGATAGATGTCGATGGTTAATGGGATCGCCACCAATCAGGGTATCCGGCGAAAATCCGCTTGCCCATCTTGTTCAGGCAAATCTTGATACCTTATTAAAAGTCGGCAACGCCATCCCCGAAACGATGAGCCCAAAAGTATTCACAACCGTCGTTGACCTTTTATCCTTAGCCCTGGATGAAAGTGCAGAAGGCCCACTGCCAGAGATCAGCGAAGGTCAACTTATGCATGTTCAGCGTTCAAAACACTATATTATGCAAAATTTGAAGGAGAGTTCACTTTCACCCAATATTGTCGCTAAAGCCTGTGACATTTCTCCGCGATATCTGAGTAATCTGTTTTCAAGTGAGGGGATTACTGTCTCAGGTTGGATTCGCATGCAGCGTTTGGAGTCAGCCCGGATGGAAATTGAAAGAAAAATCAATGTTTCGGAACCTCTCAACCAAGTGGCCTACCGTTGGGGTTTTTCCGATTACTCCCATTTCTGTCGATTATTCAAGTCGGCCTATGGCCTGAGCCCACGCAATTGGCGAAACAGGCTCAACCCAATAGATTAAAATTACGCGCGTGTTTATTGGGATTCCGGTGTTTTTACGACCATCCCCTCCAAATCATCTGTTACTGTAATTTGACATGATAAGCGCGAATTAACGGTCACGTCATCGACGAATTCCAACATGGATTTTTCCATTTCATCTGGAAGGCCTGTATGGGGTTTAAAATCACTATCGATATAGACATGACACGTCGCACAGGAACAGGCACCCCCGCAATCCGCGTCAATACCTGCAATAGCATTCTGGATGGCCGTCTCCATTAATGACACGCCCACTTCAGCCTCCACGGGCTGTTTTTTTCCATCATGACTGATAAATATAATTTGTGGCATTTTATAAATCCTTAGCTATTAATTAGAAACCAGCTCTTTCAGGGAGCGGTCACAGGCCCCGAATTCTTGGGGGTCCAGAATGCTCCCTGCCAAAATGAGCCGTTTTGCAATCATAAACTCTGGTGGGCTATTAATCGCATCTGCCGCGATAAGTTTTTTATTCTTAAAATAAAACACAGAAAATTTCTTATCTTCTATAGAACCCCTGATAACTTGTTCATCATATCCCGTTGATAACCCCGCTATTTGTAGCTTTACATCATATTGATCAGACCAGAACCATGGACAATCACATTTGGGAGACGGCTTGCCCAGAATGGCCGTAGCCACTTGCTTGCCTTGTTCAATAGCATTGTGGACACTTTCTAACCGACCGCTCTGGCTATAGGGAAATATTGTGCGTTCTGCACAATCACCCGCAGCATAAACATGATCAACATTAGTGCGGGCATTATCGTCAACAATGATACCATCGCCGCAGCTTATACCAGCTTTGGAAGCGAGTTCGATATTTGGCATAATACCGATTCCAACAAGAAGAGCGTCACAAGGCAGGACTTCACCAGACAACAGGGTCACGCTGTTAACCGCGCCGTCTTTTCCGTTAATTTGTGACACCGAAGTTTCTGTTCGAATATCAATGCCATGGCTGCGGTGCAGATTTTCATAAAAATCACTTATTACCGGACTCGTGACCCGCGCCAAAACACGGTCAGCCAATTCTATAACCGTGACATTCGCCCCTAATTCCCTGGCAACGGCAGCTGTTTCAAGCCCGATATAACCCGCGCCAATAATGACAAGTTCTTTTCCCATCCCCACATGCGGACGCAGATAATCAACATCCCTTAAGCTTCTAAGGCCAAATATATTTTTAAGTTCGGCCCCTGCAAGGGGTAGCTGTCGATTTCGCGAACCCGCAGCGAAGACAAGATGATCAAAATCAAGGCGTTCATCATCAGATTTTGTCGCAAAATTCTTGACCACATCCACTGCGGTAATAGGAAGGCCCGTTTGGATATCAATATCTTGATCTGTGTACCATACCGCAGGTTTGAGATAGAGCCGTGCCTGCGCCATATCTCCTTTGAGATAGTCTTTAGATAAAGGCGGGCGTTGATAGGGCAGCGCCGCCTCATCGCCAACCATTGTTATGCGACCAGAAAAACCTCCCTGGCGCAAAGATGCGGCAGTCTGCACACCCGCTTGTCCGGTACCGATGATAAGAACTGTTTCAGAAGACATCATTCGACTTTTCTATTTTTGATATCCAGCGCCACATCGACGATCATGTCTTCTTGTCCGCCGACCATACGGCGGCGGCCCAGCTCAACGAGGATTTCGCGCACGTCCACGCCGTAATCTTCTGCCGCTTTTTCAGCATGGCGCAGGAAGCTGGAATAGACACCGGCATAGCCGAGCGATAGTGTTTCGCGGTCAACGCGTACCGGGCGATCCTGCAATGGGCGCACAAGGTCTTCGGCAGCGTCCATAAGTTTGAACACATCACAGCCGTGGTTCCAGCCCATTTTATCAATGGCCGCAATAAAGACTTCGAGCGGCGCATTACCTGCGCCTGCGCCCATGGCCGCAAGGGAGGCATCCACACGCCGCGCCCCGTTCTGGACGGCGACAATTGAGTTGGCCACGCCCAGAGAAAGATTGTGATGGGCATGAACCCCGCGCTCGGTCTCGGGTTTAAGGACCTTATCATAGGCCTGCAGGCGCGCGGCATAGTCATCCATATTCATGGCCCCGCCTGAGTCAGTGACATAAATGCAGGTCGCGCCATAACTTTCCATCAACAAGGCCTGTTGGGCAAGAGCATCCGGTTCAATCATATGGCTCATCATCAGAAAGCCGATTGTATCCATGCCCAGATCACGGGCTATACCAATATGCTGGCGGGAAATATCCGCTTCGGTACAATGGGTGGCGATACGCACTGAAGTTGCACCAAGCGCATTGGCCTGGCGCAGATCCTGTTCCGTTGCGATACCCGGTAGGCAGAGCGTGGCGATTTTAGCCTTTTCCACGGCAGCGGCAGCGGCTTCAATCCACGCCCAGTCCGTATGAGCGCCAAAACCATAATTAAAGGAACTGCCTTCAATCCCGTCGCCGTGGGCAACTTCAATTGCATCCACCCCGGCCTCATCAAGGGCTTTGGCTATATGCGCGACCTGATCAACAGTATAGCTGTGCCGTATGGCATGCATCCCGTCGCGTAAGGTGACATCCTGGATGTAGAGCTTATCCTTAGCCGGATCTGTTATTTTGCCCATCATGCGGCGGCTCCAAATTTCTTAACGGCAATCTTCTCAGCTGTGGCCATGCCCGCCGCTGTCATAATATCAAGATTTCCTGCATAGGCGGGTAAGTAATGGGCCGCGCCTTCGACTTCGAGGAAGACGGAAACTTTGATACCTTCAACTGGCTCCTGTCCCGGCATGCGCAAAGGGTTATTGGAACCAAAACGCTCAAATTGCACATCTTGCTTCAAGCGATAGCCGGGGACATAGGATTTGATATCCTCCACCATCTCCTTGATTGATTTTTCTATCTCGGATTCTTTGCCGCCAACAGAGAAGGCATAAACTGTATCACGCATCAGAAGCGGCGGTTCCGCCGGATTCATCACGATAATCGCCTTACCTTTATCCGCCCCGCCGACCGTTTCGATCCCCTTGGCGGTCGTTTCGGTAAATTCATCAATATTAGCGCGCGTCCCGGGGCCTGCTGATTTTGAACTGATGGAGGCAACAATTTCAGCATAGGGCACGGAATGAGAAACGCGGCTTACAGCATAGACAATCGGAATTGTCGCTTGGCCGCCGCACGTGACCATATTCACATTGGGCGCACAAAGATGCTCGTCCATATTCACCACGGGAATGCAATAAGGGCCAATCGCGGCAGGCGTAAGATCGACCATTTGCTTGCCATCGCGCAGGCAAATCGCATGATGCTGTTTATGTGCCCCCGCCGATGTGGCATCAAATACAATATCAATTTCGCGCCAGATGTCCATTTTCGTCAAACCTTCGAGGCCTTCATGGCTCGTCGCCACCTTGAGGCGTTTGGCGCGGGTAAGACCATCACTTTCGGAGTCAATCCCAACAAGAGCCCCCATTGCAAGAACCTTGGAATGACGCATAACTTTAATCATCAAATCTGTGCCGATATTGCCGGAACCGAGGATTGCAACTTTGACTTTCTTGCTCATTTGAATTTAACCTCACATTCGCCTATGCCCTCAATGGCGACATGCATATGATCACCTGCCACAACAGGCTCCAGCGCGACTAATGACCCCGAGAGGATAATTTCACCTGCCTCAAAGGGGATACCCCGCGCGCCGAGTGTGTTGGCCAGCCAGGCCACGGCTTTAAGCGGCGAGCCTAATGTCGCGGCACCGACGCCTTTTGATAGAGGCGCGCCGTTTTTTGTAACCACCGCTATGCAGCCCAAAAGATCGACCGTTCTGGGATCAACCCAGTTGTTACTGATCGCCATGGCTGCGCAGGACGCATTGTCGGCTATGGTGTCCTGAATTTTGATCTTCCAATCCCGGATTCGGCTATCGACAACTTCGAAACAGGCCGCAACAGACTCGGTCGCCGCCAGAACATCCGCCTCAGTCACGCCGGGGCCTTTGAGATCGGATTTAAGCTTAAAAGCAATCTCGGCCTCAGCACGAGGCAGGATCATTTTGGACGTATCGACACTATTATCTTTCGCCCACATGCCGTCCGTCAAAAAGCCGAAATCCGGCTGGTTAACGCCGAGCATATTCATGACAGGCTCAGACGTAACGCCGATTTTTTTACCGATGATTATTTCGCCGTCTGCCAGATGCATATCGCGAAGCGCCAGAGAAATTTCATAGGCATCATCAATCGACAAATCCGCATATGTGTCCGTGAGAGGCGCAATCGAAACGCCGCTTCTTAAGGCTTTATACAAGGCATCCGCGGCCGCCTCAATTTTTGACATAGATCCCATTTTTTATCCTTGATGTTGCGCTTAACCGCTGTGTTTTTTAAGGAATTCAATTGCAAGCGGGTTGTATAGCTCCGCACGTTCATGCTGCGGCCAGTGACCACATTCATCAAATAAATGTAACTCTGATCCCGGAATATCCGCATGCATTTGATCGGCTTCGGGGATTTCACCGAAAGGGTTGTTGCGGCCCCAAATGACCAATGTCGGTGCTGTGATCTTATTCAATTGTTCAGACCGCATCATATTCCGCTGACGGATTTCCATATTCTGCAGGCAAAGAAGATTGTGCAAATTCTTTTGGAATGCGGGTTGATGGTAAATCGCATAGCGTGTTTCAACCAGCTCTTCCGTCGCATCTTTGGCATCATGCATTAGGAGATGCATCCGTTTACGTGTCAGATCAATATCGTCATCCATAACAGCAGCCGTCGTGCTTTTGATAAGCCGCGCCATAATCTCCGGATTGGCTTTCGTGCC
>Ga0316204_10001858_pt1 | contig 52898 bp, 45 predicted proteins | sample 6monrhotite_MG_2_FD_205661 | JGI IMG/M metagenome (GOLD analysis project Ga0316204, IMG submission 205661) | Microbial mat bacterial communities from mineral coupon in-situ incubated in ocean water Damariscotta River, Maine, United States -... | ecosystem: Environmental > Aquatic > Marine >... | reverse complement strand
GTTGTTTTGCAACTCGTCGGGCGAAGGCTCGGGCGATGGATCGGCCAGTTCCAGCGATGCGATGTCCCATGTCTGGATCAATTGATCGGGATCTGCCAACCCGATGTAGGGGTCTTCGGGCGCTTCTTTCGCCATAGCGACCGCGCGTTCAGCCAAGGTTTTAATGGTCGCCGCGCTCGTGTCGGACGCCGAAACGTTGGCTTGTCTTTGCCCCACCATAACACGCAATCCGATGTCTGTACCCTCGGATCGTTCGGCCTGTTCCAACGCGCCTTGGCGCACATCAATGGAAACCGACGTCCCCTTTAAACAAATCGCATCCGCGCTATCAGCGCCGGCAGTTTTCGCTGCTTTGAGCAAAGCGTGGGATAGATCTTCTAAGTTCAGGGTCATTCGCGCATCCTTCGTCACCGTCGAAGTAAACCCTTGTCTTGGATGTCGCAAGCTTAGGCGGCACAAACGCGCAAATTGTCGGATAAGTCGCCGATTGGATTGTGAAATTCCAACCGTATGCGATAGGCTTGAAGCAACAAAAACAGGAGTCCTTCGTATGAAACATCTCGCTGGAAAAACCATGCTCGTGACGGGTGCCAGCCGTGGCATCGGAGCGGCCACAGCCCGACTGTTCATCGAGGCGGGTGCAAACGTAGCGCTAGTTGCCAGATCCGAGGACGCGATTGCCGACCTCGCGGGCGAACTTGGACCGTGTTCTATCGCGATCCCTTGTGACGTATCTCGCTATTGGGAGGTGTCAAAAGCCATCGACGCAACCATCGAGACCTTTGGCCGCTTGGACATCCTTATCAACAACGCAGGCGTGATTGAACCGATCAGCCATTTGATGACCAGCGATCCTGAAAGCTGGTCCCATGCGATCGATATAAACCTGAAGGGCGTCTACAACGGGATGCGCGCTGCGATGCCTTTTATGGCGGATCAAGGCCACGGGACGATTTTGACGATCAGTTCCGGCGCGGCCCACTATCCGATCGAAGCATGGAGCCACTATTGCGCGTCCAAAGCCGGTGCGGCGATGCTAACGTCATCCGCCGATCTAGAAGCCCGCGCGATGGGACTAAGGTGCATGGGCCTGTCCCCCGGAACCGTTGCGACACAGATGCAACGCGAGATCAAGTCGAGCGGCATAAACCCCGTCAGCAACCTTAACTGGTCTGATCACATTCCACCTGAATGGCCCGCGAAAACCTTGGCTTGGATGTGTTCGGACGCGGCAAACGATTGGATCGGCAAGGAAATATCCCTGCGCGACGAAATCGTTCTTCGACAGGTGGGTCTGATTTGATCCATCTCGAGACATCAGACGCTGGGCTTTGGACCGTCACAATTGATCGCCCGGAAAAGGCGAATTCGCTGACGCGTGACATGCTGGTGCAACTTGCCGAAATCGCCGAGGAGGCGCAGCAGGCAAAAGCGGTGACCATCACGGGCACGGGTAAGGTTTTTTCAGCCGGTGCCGATCTTGACGAAGCCAAAGCCGGTCTGGCGAAAGACGCCGTTTGGGAACGCCTTTCCGCGGCTATCGCAAGCCTACCGGGGTTAAGCATCACCGCGCTCAACGGCACCCTTGCTGGTGGGGCGTTTGGGATGGCGCTTGCATGTGATTTGCGCATTTCGGTGCCCACGGCCAAGTTCTTCTATCCGGTCATGAAGCTAGGGTTTCTGCCTCAGCCATCCGATCCCGGACGAATGGCTGCCTTGGTCGGTCCGTCCCGTGCCAAATTGATCTTGATGTCTGGTCAGAAAATTATGGCGCAAGACGCCCTTTCGATGGGACTTGTTGACAAAATCGTCGGGCCTGACGATTTGATGCAAAGCGCTCATGATCTGTGCGCTGATGTCCTTGCTGCGAAACCCGAAATTGCGTCGGGCATTAAGAAAATGTGCCGTTAGGTGCCAATTTGGATAGTCCACAGATGATAGATGCACTTGTAATTGGGGCCGGTCCCGCTGGCCTAATGGCAGCCGACCAGCTTTCAGCAGCGGGCTATAAGGTCGTCGTGGCCGAGGCCAAGCCAACCGTGGGTCGAAAGCTGTTGATGGCCGGAAAATCCGGATTGAACCTGACCAAAGATGAACCCTTTGATACGTTTCTGGCCGCCTATCCCGAGATACCGGATGGGCTGCGCGGCGCGTTAACCTCGTTTTGTCCCGATGACGTGGTCGCTTGGGCCAACGATTTGGGGCAGTCAACCTTTTCCGGTTCAAGTCGGCGGGTGTTTCCAGATGCGATGAAGGCGTCGCCGTTGTTGCGGGCGTGGATCAACAGGCTGTCTCTGGCGGATGTTGAATTTCGCAACAACTGGAAATGGGTGGGTGGACATTCATTTGAAACACCCGGCGGCCCGCAAGAGGTGTCGACCAAAGCGACCATTCTGGCGTTGGGCGGCGGAAGCTGGGCGCGGCTTGGATCAGACGGGCAATGGGTCAAGCATTTAGACGACGTAGAATTCGCGCCGTTTGAGCCTTCGAATATGGGTTTTGTTGTGCGGTGGTCAGATCATATGGCCAAACATTTTGGCGCGCCGGTGAAATCCGTCGTCCTGAAAGCGGGCGATAAAACCGTCCAAGCGGAATTCAACATCTCTAGCCGAGGCATCGAAGGCGGAGGGGTCTACACCGTGTCGCGCGACCTCAGATTGGGCGCTAAGTTGCACCTCGATCTGCTGCCTCACCTAAGTTTGACCGACATACGCGACCGGCTTTCAAAGGGCCCAAAGAAGCAATCTTTGGCTAATAGGCTGCGCAAAACCCTAAAGCTTGATCCTGTGAAAATCGGCCTTCTGAATGAATTCGCACGACCACTGCCGGATGACTTGGCACCCATCCTGAAGAACCTGCCGATTGCGCTTGATGGTCCAAGACCGCTGGATGAGGCTATTTCGACGGCAGGCGGGGTTGAATTTGACCAGCTTGACGAAAACTTAATGATCGCCAATCGCCCGGGCTGGTTTGTCGCTGGCGAGATGCTGGATTGGGAGGCCCCAACCGGCGGCTATCTGCTTACGGCCTGCCTTGCCACTGGCAAAATCGCAGGCCAAGGGGCGCTCGCTTGGTTGCAATCTCAGGACGCCAAGGCGTCTGTGCGCTGATAGGCCGGTCTGGCCCGCATTCGATCCGCGAGATCGAGCAAACTTCTGTTTTCACACGTGAATTTGGCGGAATTGGCCCAGTTCAGGCAGTGCGTCAAAAGAATATCTGGAACGGTCATTTGGTCTCCCATTAGAAACTCACCTTGACGCCGTGACCCAATCCGTTCGCAATTGCGGGTGAATTCCCATTTCAGGCTGTCTTTGACCTCCCGAACCCGCTTTTCTTCTGGAAGGACAAAGGTATGCCGTGCGGCGGTCCACAATAGCGCGTCCATTTCATCATTGATTTGATGGATCAGCGAATCTTGTTGCGCCCGTTCAATCGTTCCTGCAGGAAACGTGAATTGATTGTGACGGTCGGCCAAGAAGCTCATGATCGCAGCGCTGTCCGTGATGACCGTACCATCCACGTCCAATGCCGGGGATTTGCCGGACGGAGTGACAGCTTTCATATCTGCCGAACCTGGGCGGAACGGGACGTATTCATAGTCTTGTCCAAGCTCCTCAAGCGTCCAGAGTACGCGAAATGCCCGACTGCGAAGGTGACCTATTGCCTTGTACATTACCGTCTTCCTAACATTGCCAGCTTGATTAAAACGCGCTCAACCAGCGCCATGGATGGGGCCGTCTGGCCCGCGGATCGAAGCTGCAGGTCCGTATCCGTCAACGCCGTCAAGGCTTGTTCAAGTCGCGTGACACCCCATTGTTGGGACTGTCGCTGCATCCGATCGCGTCGTGGCCCAAACACAGGTGGGCGCATCGCGGCGATCCCCGCAGACGCGCCGCTCGGGTGCGAGGCCACAGCATGAAGCGTTCTGAAATGGCGCATGGCCCCGATACAAAGGCCAACCGCTTGGGTGCCCTGTGCGGTCAGTTTGTTCATTACAGGACCAATTTCGCTGCTACGACCTTCGGCCACGATGTTCAGGATGTCGTCCAAATCCGCCTCGGACGAGGTCGGCGCGCAGGCCAAAACATCCTTAGACGAAACCGGGCTGGCATCGTTCCATTTATAGAGCCCCAGCTTTTCAACGGTTTGCCGGAAGTCGCCTGGATCAAGCTCTTTAGCCAGAGCGTTCAGGTCGGTATTCGCATCGTTTGAAATATTGGACAGCCCAGCGTTGGCCAAAATAGCTTCAATTTCAGTGCGCGAAGGGGGGTCATCGTAAATCCCAACCGCGAAGGCGCTCTTGTGACCTTCAAACAGTTTTCGCAGCTTGGAACTGGCTTTCAGTTGACCTGAGGTGATCACGATCTGCGCGTCACCAGCCCGCCAGTCTTTTAGGGCAGCCGTCACCGTTTGGCTGACCACATCGGTTGCATCTTCCACAAACGCCACTCGCGGTCCGGGGAAAAACCCCTGCGCCTTGATCGCGTCCATCAGCATCGTGGGGTCTTTGCGCAGTTCAGACGACGGAATACGCGTCAGGCGCATTTCTTCTTCGCCGTTTGGACCAAGCAGCGCTTTTATCAGCTCCTGACGGCGTAACGCCACGCGCATTGCGTCGCCACCGTAGATCAGTAGTCCCGTTTTATTGGGGTCGGGTTTGGCAAAATAGCCGGGGGCTTCGCGGGGCGAAAGCTTCATTCGTTTGCGCCGGGAACGGTCAAAAACAGACGTTCGATCACCCTGTCTGCAAGGGCCACCATAAGCCGCTTGTGCGCATCCTCACGCGCAGCTTGCATCGCGATCGTCGTCGCAGAAGCCGAGTACGCCGTCGACGCCTTAACTTTCCCTGACGCGACAACGCTGTTAGTTTCAAGGTCTCGCAACGCGTAGGACAATTCTCCGAGCACGTTGTAGCGCACTATGGTTTGTGACGCCGTGACGGCCAGACCTTTTTGCCGCGTGTTCACCGCATAGCTTAGACCGTACTTTGCCGAATTTGGACGCCCTAGCCGGTCTTCCATATAACTGACGAGGTTGTAGGTGTTGGTGTTCGTCGGTGTATCAATCTCGATCTGGCCTTGAAGTGAATGACCAACGCCGTTTGGCCCGTAAACGGGCGTAAATCCGCACCCCATAAGGGCTACAGAAGCTAACAAGACATGACGTCGGCTATACGACCACATTCACAATCCGTCCGGGAACAACGATAACCTTTTTGGGCTGGGCCCCATCCAGCACTCTTAGGACAGCTTCCTCGGCCAAGGCTAGTTTTTCAACCTCTTCCTTCGGCATGTCCTTTGGAACGCTGATTTCCGCACGGCGTTTGCCGTTGATTTGGATCGGCATGGTCACAGTGTCGTCCACCAGCATTGCGTCGTCTGCTGTGGGCCAAGCTGCGTCCACCTGCAAACCTTCGCCCCCGAGCATCTCCCACAATTCTTCCGACAGATGCGGCGTCATTGGCGACATCAGCATGGCAAGCGTAAGGGCGGCCTCTTTCTTGGCGGCGGAACCGGCTTTGGATTTCGCCAAGGTGTTCGTGTAGGCGTAAAGCTTGGCGATGGATGCGTTGAAGCCAAAGCTTTCGATGCCAGCGGTGACGTCCTTGATCGCCTTGTGCATTTCACGCAGCAAATCTTTGTCGCTGGACTGAGGCTCGACATCCGAAGACGCAATCTCGGCACATATCCGATGAACACGGGCGAGGTGTTTTGCAGCGGCTTCGGCGCCGCTGGCTGTCCACTCAACATCCCGTTCGGGGGGCGAGTCTGACAGTACGAACCAACGGGCGGTGTCGGCGCCGTAGCTGCCGATGATGCTCAGCGGATCAACCACATTGTTCTTTGATTTCGACATCTTGGCCGACGGGATCACGTCAACCTTTTCGCCTGTCTCTTTGACAAACGTGCCACCGTCGCGATCTTCAACTTCGACCGGATAGTGATAGATCGTGCGACCGTTTTCATTCGTGCGTTCAGCGTTTTTGTAAATCGCGTGCGTCACCATGCCTTGGGTGAAAAGCGCATCGAAGGGTTCAATCGCTTTGGCGGGCAAATGACCGGTCTTTTGCATCGCGCGGGCAAAGAAGCGCGAATACAACAGGTGAAGGATCGCGTGCTCGATACCTCCGATGTATTGATCGACGTTCATCCAGTATTCAGCGTCGGCCATGTCTGTCGGCGTGTCCGCATGCGGGGCCGTAAAGCGGGCGAAATACCAACTGGAATCGACGAACGTGTCCATCGTGTCGGTTTCACGCAGCGCAGGTTTGCCGCATGATGGACAGCTACAATTGCGCCAAGACGGATGACGGTCAAGCGGGTTACCCGGGATCGAAAAATCGATCGCCTTGCCGTCTTCGTCGTAGGGCAATTCAATCGGCAGGTTTTCTTTATTCTCGGGCACCACTCCGCAATCATCGCAATGGACTACAGGAATCGGGCTACCCCAATAGCGTTGACGCGAAAGGCCCCAATCGCGCAGACGGTATTTCGTGACGCCCTCGCCCCAGCCGGCTTTTTCGACGAAATCGACGGTGGCGTTGATCGCGTCTTCGCCTGTTGCAACGTCCAAGCCAGCAAAGTGGTTAACCCATTTCACCTTCTCGGATTTCGCAGGTACGAAAGCGTTGTTTCCCACTGGCGACTCATCTCCAATAGCAAAGAAAGTGTCGATCACCGGCAAGTCATACTTACGGCAGAAATCAAGATCGCGCTGGTCGTGCGCCGGACAAGCGAAAATCGCGCCGGTGCCATAGTCCATCAGGATAAAGTTGGCGATCCAGACTGGCAGCTCCCAGTCGGGGTTCAGCGGGTGTTTTACCTTTATGCCGGTGTCATAGCCCAGCTTTTCGGCCGTTTCGATGGCTTCTTCGGTTGTGCCACCTTTGCGGCATTCAGCCAGAAACGCAGCAAGCCTAGGATTACCCTGCTCAAGCTCTTTCGAGATCGGATGATCCGGTGAAATGCCGACGAAGGACGCACCCATCAATGTGTCTGGGCGCGTGGTATAGACCGAAATCGGGTCTTCGCCGTCCACACGTTCAAACCCGAACTGCAACCCGCGCGATTTGCCGATCCAGTTTTCCTGCATCAACCGAACCTTAGCAGGCCAGTTCTCAAGCGTATCCAAGCCAGCCAACAGGTCTTCCGAATAGTCGGAAATCTTAAAGAACCACTGCGTCAATTCTTTGCGCTCAACCAAGGCGCCTGACCGCCACCCGCGTCCGCCTTCGACCTGTTCGTTCGCCAAAACCGTCATATCGACCGGATCCCAGTTCACAACCGCGTTCTTGCGGTAAACGAGACCCTCTTTCAACATATCAAGGAACAGCGCCTGCTGTTGACCATAGTATTCGGTGTCACACGTCGCAAACATCCGAGACCAGTCCAGCGACAACCCCAGCGGCTTCATCTGTTCGACCATCGTGTCGATGTTGGAATAGGTCCAATCCTTTGGGTGTCCGCCAATGGCCATGGCGGCGTTTTCGGCAGGCATGCCAAAGGCGTCAAAGCCCATCGGGTGCAGTACGTTGTGCCCCGTCGAAATCTTATAGCGCGCGATCACGTCGCCCATGGTGTAGTTACGCACGTGCCCCATGTGCAGTTTTCCCGACGGATAGGGGAACATCTCAAGCACGTAGTACTTGGGTTTGTCGTCTGACCGAACGGCCTTGAACGATTCCGCCTTTTCCCAAGCGTCTTGCCATTTGGCTTCAATTTCGTTTGCAGAATAGCGGGACATGATCGGTCTCTGTTTATGAGGTGTTTTCTAGGCTTCGCGAAATCTGATAAGCGCTGTGGCGGCGTTGGTCCAGTGCTGTTGACTTGTTTCGCGACCGACGTGTTGGCTATGCCGCGCTTTCCGCGTTAAGCTTGCGCAAACACTACAGGCATTCCCGATGAACTTCCTCTTTATTCACCAAAACTTTCCCGGCCAGTTTAAACACCTCGCCCGTGCATTGGCGGCGCAAAAGCATCGCGTTGTCGCCCTGACCCCGCGTGTAAAAGAGCGGACAGAATGGGGCGGCGTTACGATCCTGCCCTATAAGATCGAGGCCTCGACCGGCAAAGACACCCACAAATGGTTGACTGACCTTGATACAAAGATCAAACGCGCCGATTTTTGTTGGCGCGCCGCGCGCAGGCTAAAGGACGCGGGCTTTTCGCCCGATGTTATCATTGCCCATCCCGGCTGGGGGGAAAGCCTGTTTCTCAAAGACGTGTGGCCGAACGCAAAGCTGGGTCTTTATTGTGAACTTTATCATCACGCAGATTATCCGCATCTTGGCTTTGATCCTGAATTCCCGCTGAAAGAGCCTGACGCGGATGTCCTTCGCATCCGGCTTAAGAATCAAAACATGCAGATGCATTTACCGCTGTGTGATGCCGCGATTTCACCCACTGCCTATCAGGCAAGTACATTCCCCAAGGAATGGCAAAAGCTGATCACGGTGACCCACGACGGCGTTGATACAAATGCGCTGAAACCAAACGAAGGTGCGACATTCGCATTGCATGACGGTCGTGTTTTGACCCGCGAGAACGAGGTCGTGACATTCGTCAATCGCAACCTTGAACCCTACCGAGGCTATCACGTCTTTATGCGCGCCCTGCCAGAGATCCTTCGAACGCGGCCAAAGGCAGAAATCTTGGTCGTCGGCGGCGACGGGGTCAGCTACGGCGCCAAGCCTGCTGGTGCAAAAACATGGAAGCAAACGTTTCTGGACGAGGTTAAAGACCAGATTTCCCAAAGCGACTGGCAGCGTGTTCATTTTCTGGGGCGCATTCCCTACGACCGGTTTGTTGCGATGCTGCAAGTCAGCCGCGCGCATCTCTATTTGACCTATCCGTTTGTTCTAAGTTGGAGCGTCATCGAAACAATGGCCGTGCAAGGTGCCCTTGTTGCCAGCGCGACCGCACCCGTCCAAGAAGTTCTGACCCACAATGAAACCGCGCGATTGTTTGATTTCTTCGATCGTGAAGCGCTGGTTGGGGAACTCAATACCGTATTGGATGATAAAAACCTGCAAACCCGTCTAGGCGAAGCTGCAAGAGCCAAAGCAGTGGCCGACTATGACCTGCAAACGGTGTGTATGCCCAATCAGATGAAGTGGGTTCAGGACTTGGCACGCCTATAGGATTTTCACATATTTCTAGGATGCGCGGTCCGTCGGATTTTAGTCCGGCGTTGCGATTTGCGTTGCCTTTCAGGAAGCGCCCCATCCCAACCTCACAAAACGAAAGAGCGGCCCCAAGGGACCGCTCTCGCTTATTTTCAATGTAGTCGTTCGACTTAGAACGAGAACGATACAGATACTGTTGTACCGTCTGCATAGTCCTGACCGAAGTCAGTTGCAGCAAGGTAACCAGCACCCCAATCAGATGTGCTTACTGCTACACTTGCGCCGCCACCAAGATCGTATTCAACGCCAACATACGTAACGTCGACTGTCGAAGCAGCACCGGCCGTATCCATGTAACCAGCGTACGCCATGATACCATTACCCATGTCGTAAGACGCAGTCACTTCAACGTCCTCGTTGTAATCAAAGCGTGCATCTAGAGAGATCGCACCCTGTGTCAGGCCTGCAGTGATTTCCCAAGTGTCAGCTGCACCGTTTGCAGTTTGGCCAACTTCAAAGCCAAGTGACAAGGCATCAATATCTGTTGATACGCCGAGTGTCCAAGCCTCAGTGCTTGCAAGTGAAGCAGAAACCGTTGCGCCGCCCAATGGCACAGAAGCACCAGCTTCCCACGTTGCCGTCGCACCAGCTACGCTACCAAAATCAAGGGTGATGTCTGCACCACCAGCTGTCATGCTTGTGTTTACACCAAATGATTTGTCAGAAGCGAAGGCCGCGTCGTAACCAATTGATCCAGCAGAACCGCTAGCAAGCGCACCGAATTCACCGCCAGTTGCGCCATCAAAACCAACTGCCAATGACGTTCCGCCAAGATCGGTCGAAACGGCTACTTGGTAGTCGTTTGCTGTGTCAATAGATGCGCTTACAGTTGCTGAACCCATTGTTGCAGACGCTGTAATGCCCGTTAGGTTGTCAACTTCAGCAGCAACATCGTCGTCACCGAAGATGTTTTTGACTGTGCCCATCTGACCAAGATTGTCGCTAAGAAGCGCAACACCAGCAGCAGTGTTCGCTACGTCGTAAGTTACGCTAGCGTTATCCGAAGAAAGCGATACGTCGCCAGCGGTTACCGAAGCAACGCCAGAATCGTAATCAAGGCTCAATGATGCCGAAGCCGTGAAGCCGTTATCCAGTGCCTGTGAACCAGACGCTGTGATTGTGATGTCTTCGTCGAAGCCGTCAGCAGGCGCAACGGCAGTGCTGTTGTACGAAAACGTGGCGCTACCGCCGAATGAGATGTCTGCAGCTGCAGCGCCAGCAAAGGCGACCAGTGCAGTCGTTGTAAGGAGGATGCGTGTCATGGATATTCCCTCGCGTTTAGCATTCCAAGAAATGCCAGTTGAACCAGCATTGGTCGTGTGTTTGCTCCGTTCAGGCTGTTGGGTCAATGCGGATGATTTGTGCCAAAGTCTTCTGTGGCGAAAATGATGCAGATACGACACACAGGTTCGGGCTGACATCGGCAAATTCCTGCCGTAAGTATCAAGCGAAGCATTTCACACAACAATTCCGGGGCGCAAATGTCACTTCTTGATATTCAGAATCGAATCCAAAAGGCGGAAATCGCGGCCGAACGTCCAAACGGATCGGTTTCACTGATCGCTGTATCCAAAATGCAGCCCGATGAACGGGTCGATTCTGTGTTAAAGCAGGACCACCGGATCTTCGGTGAAAATCGCATTCAGGAAGCTGCAAGAAAATGGCCCGACTTTAAGGAGCGCTATAAAGACGTCGAGCTTCATCTTCTCGGGCCGTTGCAAACCAACAAAGCACGCAGCGCGATAGAGCTTTTTGATGTCATTCATAGTGTCGACCGACCCAAGATCGCGCAGACCCTTGCGCGCCTAGCAGACGAGCTTGGCAAATGCCCTGACCTTTTCATTCAGGTTAACACGGGCGAAGAACCGCAGAAAGCGGGCGTGCTGCCGTCCGAGGTCGATGCCTTTGTTAAAAAGTGTCGCGACTTGGGCTTGCCTGCAATCGGTCTGATGTGCATTCCACCAGCCGATGAAGAAGCAACGTTGCACTTCGCGCTTCTTGCGAAGTTCGCCAATCGCAACGGGATCGCAGGGCTTTCAATGGGCATGTCCGGAGACTTTGAAAAAGCCGTGGCCCAAGGCGCCACCCACGTCCGTGTTGGCAGCGCAATCTTTGGCGATCGAGACGTCCCCCAGAAACCTTAAATCAAATGCCCTGACTTTTCGGCCTTGGTGGCAAGATAGTCTTGATTGAACCTATTCTCGCCCACGTGAAGGGGCACGCGTTCGACAACCGAAATGCCGTTCAGCGCCATCATTTCGATTTTCTTTGGGTTGTTGGTCAGCAATCGAATTTTGCTGATCCCCATCGATTTCAAAATCTCGCTGCCAATTTTGAAATCGCGCTCGTCGTCTTCAAAGCCAAGGCGGTGGTTTGCCTCGACTGTATCGAATCCTTGGTCCTGCAAAGAATACGCCCGCATCTTGTTTGCCAATCCGATGCCACGGCCTTCTTGGTTCAGGTATAGAAGCACACCTGCACCCTGTGCGCCCATTTCGCCAAGCGCCCCGCGAAGCTGGGGACCACAATCGCATTTCAAGCTGCCCAGCACGTCGCCTGTAAAACAGGCCGAATGCAAGCGCACCAAAACCGGCGCCTCGCGGTTTGGGCGCCCAACTTCGATTGCAAAGTGTTCTTCGCCCCCGTCCTCGGGTCGGAAAATATTGAGACGACCAGCTTCAGACGCAATCATCGGCAAGCGGGCCGCGACGACGGACGATAGCGACGACGTTTTGGTCATGATGGGTTCGGCAAGGGCCGCGGGAACAAGCGTCAGGTCGTTTTCTTGCGCAAAGACCAGCGGCTTTTCAACGTTGCAGCAAATGACGCTTGGTAACAAACGGGCTGACTTTGCCAACAGGATCCCAAGACGGACAAGCGAAGGATCACCGTCGCGCCGCGACACCAGAGGGCCCTTCATCGGTGACTTCAAATCATTCGATGGATCAGCAATATCCCGTATCCACGTCAAACCAACATCATCGGGCAACGCGATGCGCGCCAAGTCGCCGTCATAGGCACGCGCCTTCAAAGTCTCGGCGCGGCGTCCGGTAATGGCTAGGACCACGGGCTGCGCCAAGGATCGCAGGTCGCCAAGGCGCTTGGACTGCAAGGTTTCCGTCGCCAACAAGACAACCCCAGCGCCGTGATCCGTGATCACAACCGGCACACCCATGCGCAAGTCTGAGCGCGCGCGGGCCAAGCGTTCTGTAATGTCAGGGGCAAATCCCATTCAAATTCCTTCCAGATCGAAGTCTCATGTAGCCAATTGTGACATAAATTGAAACATTTCCCGCGCATCTCACACGTCCACGTGACTCGGCTGCAGCAAATCTTATTTATGCAATCAATCACAATCATCTGCAGTATTAACAAGCAGGAGGTCCACATCATGGCTCAAATAAAGAAAATTCTTTTGGTCGACGACGACGACGACTTGCGCGAGGCGCTCAGCGAGCAATTGCTAATGTCTCAGGAATTCGATGTGTTCGAAGCGGGCAATGGCGCCGATGCGGTTGTCAGGTCTAAAGAAAGCATCTTTGACCTCGTTATTCTAGACGTTGGTCTGCCCGACACAGATGGTCGAGAGCTTTGCGCCCTGCTTCGCAAGCAAGGCGTTAAGTCCCCAATCTTAATGCTGACCGGACATGACACCGACGCTGATACGATTTTGGGTCTGAATTCCGGCGCAAATGATTATGTGACCAAGCCCTTTAAGTTCCCCGTACTTCTTGCGCGCATCCGTGCGCAGCTTCGCCAACACGAACAATCAGAAGACGCTATTTTCCAGTTGGGTCCGTATTCCTTCAAACCTGCAACAAAAATGCTAGTGACCGAAGACGACAAAAAAATCCGTCTGACCGAAAAAGAGGCAAACATCCTCAAGTTCCTTTATCGCTCAAAAGAGGCGGTGGTTGCCCGCGAAGTGCTTCTACACGAGGTTTGGGGCTACAATGCCGGCGTTACAACGCACACACTTGAGACACATATTTATCGCCTTCGACAAAAAATCGAACCAGATCCGTCCAATGCGCGCCTTCTTGTGACCGAATCTGGCGGATATCGACTTAATGCGTAAGGTTTTGGTAAGTTTGATATGTATCAATGTGAATGTAGGCTAGACTGCTAGAACGAGACCACGAAATTCAGTACCCGCGCATATCCGGGTTATGATATGCACCTCCCTGTTGGACTGACCCGGGCAATGCCCGGGTCTTTTTTTTGTGGTGCTTCTGCTTTCACCAGATTAGCGTCCCGTGACAAATTCAGGAGAACGAAATGCCCTTCACCGTCGCGACTTGGAACATCAACTCAGTGCGTCTTCGCGCGCCCATTGTCCAAAAGCTGATGGAAGAAGAAATGCCCGACGTCCTTTGTCTTCAGGAATGCAAAAGCCCTGTCGACAAAATCCCGTTCGAGCAGTTCCAAGAGATCGGTTACACCCACATGGTCGCCAACGGGCAAAAAGGCTACAACGGCGTGGCGATCTTTTCGAAACTGCCAATGAAGGAAGTCGCGCGCAAGGACTTTGCCAATCTCGGCCACGCCCGCCACATCGCGGGTCAGCTTGAGAACGGCGCGACGATCCATAATTTCTACGTCCCCGCGGGCGGAGACGTCGCAGACCGTTTTGTGAACGAGAAGTTCGGCCAAAAGCTCGACTACCTCACCGAGATGCGAGACTGGTTCCATGCAGAGAAGCCCGAAAAGGCAATCCTCGTTGGTGATCTTAACATCGCCCCGCGTGAAGACGATGTTTGGGATCACAAGAAGCTTCTTAAGGTCGTTAGTCACACTCCGATTGAGATCGAACACATGGCCGAAACCCAAGATGCTGGCAGTTGGGTAGATATAACCCGCAAGGATATCCCAGACGGGAAACTGTATTCATGGTGGTCGTATCGCGCCAAAGATTGGGCCGCTGCCAACAAAGGCCGTCGCTTGGATCACGTTTGGGCGACGCCTGACATTTCCAACGCGTCCCATTCAAGCCGGATACATTCTGCGGCAAGGGGGTGGGAAAAACCATCTGATCACGCGCCGATTTTTGCGACGTTTGATCTTTAATGCTGGATTGACGAAACGTCGCTCTCGTCTTTGGCCGCACCTTCGCTAAATTCGCACCAAAACATTTGCGGGAGATTATTTATGGAAGATATCGTCATACTATCTGGCGCACGGACGGCCATCGGCACGTTTGGCGGGTCACTTGCGGGGATTTCGCCGATTGATCTAGGCGCGACAGTATCCTCGGCCGCGATGGCACGCGCGGGTGTCGAAGGCGCGCAGATCGGTCACGTCGTGTTCGGCCACGTCATCAACACCGAACCACGCGACATGTATCTCAGCCGCGTGGCCGCCATGAATGCGGGCGTTCCAGATACCACTCCGGCGATGAACGTGAACCGGCTCTGCGGGTCTGGCCTGCAGGCAATCATCTCGGCCAGCCAGTCGTTGGCATTGGGCGATGCGGATTTTGCGTTGGCAGGCGGTGCCGAAAACATGAGCCGCTCGCCCTTTATCATCGCCGACCAGCGGTGGGGGGCCAAGATGGGCGATGTGCGCACGCAAGACATGATGCTGGGCGCGTTGAATTGCCCCTTTGGCACGGGTCACATGGGCATCACGGCTGAAAATGTGTCGGACGAACACAGCATTTCGCGGGCGGAACAGGATGCGTTTGCGCTAGAAAGCCAATTGCGCGCCGCCGCTGCGATCAAGGCCGGACACTTCAAAGACCAGATCGTTCCGGTTGACGTGAAACGCCGTCGTGAAACAGTCGCCTTTGACACGGATGAGCACCCTAAAGTAACCACGCTTGAGACCTTAGAGGGCCTACGCCCTGCCTTTCGAAAAGACGGACGAGTCACGGCTGGCAACGCGAGCGGCATCAACGATGGTGCCGCCGCCGTCATTTTAGCAACAGCCTCCGCAGCCGAAAAGGCCGGCCTAAAGCCCCGTGCCCGTATCCTTGGCTACGCACACGCTGGCGTTCGCCCCGAAGTGATGGGTATCGGCCCCGTTCCCGCAGTTGAGGCCTTGGTGAAGCGGATCGGCATGCAGGCCGACCAGTTCGACGTTATCGAATCAAACGAAGCGTTCGCGTCTCAGGCCTTGGCCGTAAGCAAAAATCTTGGTTTGGACCCTGCCAAGGTGAACCCGAACGGCGGTGCAATTGCCCTTGGTCATCCGGTTGGCGCGACGGGCGCGATCATCACGATCAAAGCGATGGCAGAACTTGAACGCACCGGTGGTCGCTATGGCCTGATCACCATGTGCATTGGCGGCGGTCAGGGCATCGCCATGGCAATCGAACGCCTATGACGCCCCTTCGGGATAGTCGCGAAGGAAGACCCAGCGGTCCCCTTCCGACTTCTCGGGCTGGAAACGATATCCGCCAAAATCAAAGTCTTTCAGACCTTGAGCATCCGTCAGCCGTCTTTGGATGACGTATCGCGCCATTGAGCCGCGCGCTTTTTTGGCAAAGAACGACACGATCTTCGCCTCGCCGTCTTTCATCTCCAGAAACACGGGCGTGATAACGCGAAGCTTTAGCGCCCTCGTGTCCGCCGCGCCGAAATATTCCTGACTGGCGCAATTAACCAAGGTGTCGGTGCCCAAATCCTGCGCCTGCGCGACAAGCGCCTTTGAGATTTGCGTCCCCCAATAATCATAGAGACTTTTGCCCCGACGTGTTTTTAAACGGCTGCCCATTTCAAGACGATACGGCTGGATCGCGTCCATAGGACGAAGCAGCCCGTAAAGCCCTGACAAAATGCGCAAATGATCTTGCGCCCAATCGAGTTCGTCTTGGTCAAGCGACGCCGCTTCAAGCCCGATATAGGTGTCGCCCGCAAATGCGTGAACGGCTGGCCGGACAGTTTCACTATCAGGCGCAGCCGCAAAAGCCTTAAAGCGATCGCGGTTCAGTCGCGCCAAATCCGGCGACAGGTCCATCAGTTTTTTCAGATCGCCAAGCGTCAAACCGCGCATGGTTTTTGACAGACGCACCGCATCGTCTTGAAAATCTGGCTGCGTGATGACGCCCTCAGCAGGCGACCAGTCCAGACGTTTGGCAGGTGAAATGACGACCAGCATATGTGTACCCCGATGGCTTTTGAAACGGTCTAGCCCGCCTCGCGTAGAACGTCCAGAAAAGCAGCGCCAAAGCGTTCGGCTTTGCGATCTCCGAGCAGTCGCGCGAGCGCCGATTGATCCCCGCCCCGAAGCTGAGCGACCTTTGCAAGCTGGGACGCCGAGCAGCTAAGCGGCTTGTCCGCCCCTTCCTCTCCTCGGACCAATTCGGTCTGCACTTTCATCAGGCGATCATACACATTGCCCGAATCCTTGCCGGCAAGCTTTCGGCGCGTTGGATGCATATCAGGCGCGTCTTTGGCGATGACCGACAGAAACGCGTCGCCATAACGTTCTAGCTTTTTGGCCCCGATACCGTTGATCCGTGCCATATCATCAAGCGTCATTGGTCGCGATTCAACCATTTCGATCAATGTGCGGTCTGGGAAAATGATATAGGCTGGAACCGCCGCCTGTTCGGCAAGCGCGCGACGTTTGGCCTTTAGCGCGGACATCAACGGCACGTCTTCATCCGAGACCAACGCTTTGACGGCAGGCCTTCGTTTGGCGGCCTTGATGGTGTCTTGCCTTAGCTCAATTGTCGCCTCGTCGCGCAAAATGGGCCGCGCGGCGTCCGTCATCTGCAGCGCGCCATGTCTTTCGGCGTCAGGGCGAATAAGGTCATGCCCCATCATTTGCCGGAAAACCGCCTGCCACTGCGGGCGCGAGTATTCTTTGCCGACCCCGAATGTTGGCAATTGGTCATGGTTTCGGCCCATCACCTTGTCGGTTTCATTGCCAAGCAGAATGTCGATCAAGTGGCCGGACCCAAAGCTTTCGCCCGTGCGCAGAATGGCCGACAATGCTTTGCGGACCGCGACCGTCCCGTCAAACGTCACTGGGGGCACGTCGCACAAATCGCAGTTGCCGCACGTGATGTCGGATTCGCCAAAATACCCCAACAGGGTTTCTCGCCGGCACTTCAACGCCTCGGCCAATCCGAGCAAAGCGTTTAACCGCCCATGATCCGCCGCACGCCGTTCCGGCGGGGCCAAGCCTTCGTCGATCTGACTACGGCGCAATCGAATGTCTTCGGACCCGAAAAGGGTGAGGGTCTCAGCCGCGGCACCATCACGTCCAGCGCGGCCGATTTCCTGATAGTAGGATTCAATCGATTTTGGCAAATCCGCATGGGCGACCCAGCGAATATCCGGCTTATCAATGCCCATCCCGAACGCAACGGTGGCCACCACAATCAACCCGTCTTCGCGCTGAAAGCGTGCCTCAGTGATCCTTCGATCTTCAGCCTCCATTCCACCGTGGTAATGGGTTGCAGCGTGACCGGCATCGCGCAGCGCTTTGGCTAACCCTTCGGTCTTTGCGCGCGTGCCGCAATACACAATCCCAGACTGATTTTTTCGCGCATCCGCAAAGTCGAGGATCTGGCGGCGTGGGCTGTCCTTAGCGGCAAAATTCAGATGGATGTTGGGGCGATCAAATCCACCCAAGAAAATTGTCGGCCCGCCGTCTTGAAACAACCGCTCAACGATTTCGTCGCGGGTTTCCTGATCCGCCGTTGCCGTGAAGGCAGCCAAGGGCACATCAAGCGCGCGCCGCAAATCCCCGATCCGAAGGTAGTCCGGCCGAAAATCATGCCCCCACTGACTGACGCAATGCGCTTCGTCGACAGCGATCATCGTGACGTTGATACGCCGCAAAAGATTCATCGCTGATCCGGCGGCAAGCCGTTCGGGGGCCATATAGAGCAACTTGAGACGTCCAGCCTCAAGCTCTTCGAAGACTTGGTCGGTTTCGTCTTGGGTGTTGCCTGACGTCAGCGCCCCGGCCTCGACCCCGGCTTCGCGCAAGGCGCGCACCTGATCCCGCATCAAGGCAATCAACGGCGAAATAACAACCGTCACGCCGTCGCGCATCAACGCAGGCAATTGAAAACACAGCGATTTTCCGCCGCCAGTTGGCATAATCGCCAAGGCATGCTGACCGGACGCCACGCAATCCACGATCTCGGCCTGTCCAGGTCGAAAGGATTCGAATCCGAAGACGTCGCGCAATAGCGCGTCGCGGTTGGTCATTTGGAAAACCCTGTTTGCTGTGGTGCCTGCTCTTGCTTGCAACAATTTCACACTAACCAAATGTGAACAAGGGGACGTGCACTCGCGAATCTTCTGTCGAATCATCCGCCGGATTTCTACAAGACCGCCCGCATTTGGATAATCTTTTTGTGTAGACGCCGATATCTTCAAGAAGAGACAAGCGGGGATGCGAGAAAAACTTTTCACCCCGAAACGGGGTTAAAGAATTGTTAATAACTGGCGTTTTGAGCCGTTCAAACTCAGAATCTGCCCTGTTTTGCTATCTATACCCGCGTAATTTCAACGTGCCATTCGCGATAAACGAAAGTTTAGGGGCATTTTTTATTCGTTTATGCGGGCTGGAATAAACCATTGCTCAATAGATGGTGTGGAAGAAACCGGGTCAACAAGGGTCATCAACCACATCCATACAGGAATGACATACACCATGAAACGCAATCTTCTCGCAGCCTCTGCCCTAATCCTTTTTTCGGCAACAAGCGCATTTTCACTTACCAGCCTTGAAACCAATACTATCGTTGCGGCCTTCCCGAACGCCCAGAACATCGAAATCATTCGTGGCACGGCGCAGACAACAGTTAAAGCCACGGTAAACGGCGAATTGGTTGAGGTTGTTTATGACAACACGTCCCTCGCTGAGCTGTCTCGTGTTGCAACTGCCCTCACCCAAGCCGAGATTGACGCTATTGCCGCACAAGCTGCCGCCGCCGCCGCCGCTCAGGCTGCTGCCGATCAAGCTGCTGCCGACGCAGCTGCCCAGGCCGCCGCCGATGCCGCTGCTCAGGCCGCCGCCGATGCTGCCGCTGCAGCGGATCCTGCCGTCGCACCTGTCGATCCGGCTGCAACGCCAACAACGCCGGCCGCCCCCGTAGCTGATCCGGCTGCCACTCCGGCCACTCCGGCAACTCCAGCAACTCCGGCGACTCCGGCGACACCTGCCGCCGATCCAGCCGCAGCGCCTGCAACACCAGCCGCACCTGCTGCTGGTCCTGCTGCTGCACCAGCGACTCCGGCGGCGCCTGCAGCCACACCTGCAGCATCAGCTGGGCACGACGACGATCACGATGACGAAGATGATGATGATCACGAAGACGATGACGACGATCACGAAGACGATGACGACGATCACGACGACGATTGATCTCGGTCTTCTAAGTTCGCAGATTTAACCAGTGACTATGTGTGTAACGCTGTCCCGATCCATTCGGGGCAGCGTTATTTAGGGGGTAGGTCTTTGGTGTCTCTGTAACGCACGGTCCAGCGCCAAATACTGCTTACATAAACAGCATCCGGTTGTTCTCGAGGATGATCTGAATGGCGATCAGCCCGAGGAAAGCGACCAGCGGGGCAAGATCAAGCGGGCCAGTGTTTGGCAAAATCCGCCGGATGGGCGCGTATATCGGATCAAGCAACCGCGCCAAACCATTCCAAATCTGATGGACCATGGGTTGATGCAGATTGAGCACCTGAAACGAAATCAGCCAGCTCATGATGATATGGGCGATCATGATGAACCAAACGACATCAATTATCAGCATTAAAATCTGGTAAAGTGACTGCATGTTGGGCGCTTCCTTTTGTTATCGTTTCAACAGGTAAGGTCTCGTTCCGTAAAGGGCAAGAGTGCCGCGGGGTATGTATTGACGCCCGTTCATCCATGGTCGATGAGGGCGCTCAAGGAGACCGCACCATGTACCCTCTTATTCGTTTTGTTGGCGAGCTGATAAAATTCCGCAACACGCCTATCGATTTGTTTGACCCCCATATTTCGACCCATCGTTGTATGCCGTGGGACATTGATCCGTGGATGGAGCTGAACAACGGCCGCACGCTGACGCTCTATGATCTTGGACGGGTGCCGTATTTTGTGCGCTCGGGCGCCATCAAGGTTATGATGAAAAAGAAGTGGCGCGTGACGGTGGCGGGGGTGTCGGTTCGGTATCGACGCCGGATCACAGCGATGGAAAAGATCACGATGTATACCCGGTTTATCGGCTGGGATGATCGCTTTTTCTACACGGAACAGTCCATTTGGAACAAAAGCGGCGACTGCGCCAATCAGGTTCTTGTCCGCTCGGCTATCGTGGGGAACGATGGGATTGTCGCTCCAGTTGAGATGGCCAGAGCCTATGGCTACCACGGCGACGCCCCGCAGTTGCCCGACTGGGTGCTGAACTGGATCGACGCAGAAGACACCCGCCCGTGGCCGCCCGAGAATTCTCCGCTTGCCTAAAAGGTTAACTACCGACCATATTGGCCTCTTGAGGTTGAGGGATGGGACAAATGGCAGTGACAAACAAGAAACGCATTTGGGGATGGTTCTTCTTTGATTGGGCGAGTCAGCCATACAACACCCTGATCATCACATTCATTTTTGCACCTTATATCAAAGAGTTGCTAGGCGACGGTGTCCAAGCCCAAGCCGCTTGGGGTTTTGGCGTTGGCGCCGCCGGTGTCATCATCGCAATTCTCGCCCCGATCTTGGGGGCGATGGCGGACTCGTCGGGTCAAAGGATGCGGTGGATTTGGCTATTTTCGATCCTCTATGTGGTTGGATCGTTTGGGCTTTGGACCGCAGCGCCCGACAGCTTTGATCTTTACGCCGTTCTTGTTTTCTTCGCGATCGGCATGATCGGGATGGAGTTTGCTACGATCTTTACCAACTCAATGCTACCCGATCTTGGACCCCTTGAAGAGGTCGGCAAAATATCCGGCAACGGTTGGGCGTTCGGCTACGTCGGAGGGTTGATTGCCCTGGCCTTGATGCTTGTTTTCTTTGCCGAAAGTGCTGAAACGGGTCGAACATTTGTCGGTCTAGAACCCGCGCTTGGACTGGACGCAGCGGCCCGTGAAGGCACGCGTTTTGTCGGGCCTTTGACGGCCCTTTGGTACATCGTGTTCATGGTTCCGTTCTTCCTTTGGGTCCGAGACGCCAAGCCTGTAAAGGATGCAAAAGGGGCGACCATGGGTGCGCTGAAAGAATTGCGCGCCACGCTAAAGGCCCTGCCATCCCAACCGTCTTTATTCGCTTATCTCGGGTCGTCGATGTTCTACCGCGATGCGCTGAACGGGCTTTACGCGTTCGGCGGAATCTATGCCGCAGGTGTCTTAAACTGGACCGTTGTGGACGTGGGAATCTTCGGCATCGTCGCGATTATATCCGGCGCCGTCTTCTCGTGGCTGGGGGGACGGGCCGATATGCACTTTGGCCCGAAACCTGTCATACGCATATCTGTCATAGGGTTAATGCTTGTCACGTTGACGGTTACGCTGGTTTCAAGGCACTCGGTCGTGTTTATCGCGGTTGGTCCTGAAAGCGCTGCGCCAGATATTGCATTCTATATTCTTGGCGCCTTGATCGGTGCATTTGGTGGAATTATCCAATCTGCGAGTCGCACAATGATGGTGCGCCAAGCGAACCCGGACCGCATGACCGAGGCGTTTGGGCTTTATGCTTTGGCTGGCAAGTCGACCAGCTTTATCGCGCCGCTTTCCATCGGTGTTATGACGGCGATCAGTGGCAATCAGCAAATTGGAATCGCCCCCTTGATCGTCCTGTTCGGCATCGGATTGGTGCTTCTTAAATACGTTGATCCAAATCCAAAATCAGGGCACTAAATACCAGACTTGTACATTTTTGTTTTGACATACACAAAATATGTGGCACCTTTTCGATAATCGCAACATTCGAAAGGAGGTGATCCAGTGTCTAAAGAGGTATTGGAGAGAGGTGACGGAACATTTTGGAGGACACTTTCGTAGAGGCAACCCTTTACGCTAGAACCCCAAATTGGTGACCGCCTAACCGGCCGCCTCCCTGAATTCTCGAAGGGTCGTCCAGTTGCGAATGGACGGCCCTTTTTGTTTCGCATTTGCTGACATTTGTACTAATTGTACGTCGAAGCACTACACATGCGATCATGTTGAAAATTACAGAAAATATCTTTGTTGAAGACTGGGAGTTAACCGAACAGTTCGTGCGTGCCTCGGGGCCGGGCGGGCAAAACGTTAATAAGGTTTCGTCAGCCGTTGAATTGCGGTTCGAGGCCGAGAGGTCTCCTAATCTTACGGACGCCGTTAAGCGCCGTTTGAAGATACTGGCTGGTCGGCGTTGGACCAATGAGGGTGCCATAGTCCTGCAAGTTTCCGAAGAACGCAGCCAAGCCCGCAACCGCGACATCGCCCGTGACAGATTGGCCGAGCTGATCCGAAAAGCGACGATTGTGCCAAAACGCCGACGCGCCACCAAGCCAACCTATGGCTCAAAGCTGCGCCGCCTGAAGGACAAAAAAGAACGCGGCGAGGTAAAAAACCTTCGCGGCCGTGTCGGGAATGAGGATTAGCGGCGCATCACCCCAAACTTTGGGTATCGGTTGGAAGGGTTTCTTGAACGCTTTACTGGCCAGACCATACGACCCCCATGCAAATAGGGGACGGCGGATCAAAGTCCGATCGAACAGAGTCCGAAGCTTGCCCACCGTTTTCTATCTGTAATTCATGGACTTGATTGGCTGAACGGCGACTCTTTCGACCGGCATCAGCAATCTGGACATATCGCAAATATTTTCTGGCCCTACTGAGTCTCATTTTCTTAGAGTTTTGTCGTCATATGTCAGGCGAACCGAATCTCGCCCATTTACACGCGCCGAATATCGGCCCCAGCATTCAGGTGAAGCTATGGATGGAAATCTCTATGATAATGATCTTTCGGGCGTCGTCGCTGCCGATAAGGCACACGTTTGGCACCATCTGACCCAGCACAAGCCCTTTGAAGATGGCGAGCCTCGTATCATCGTCGAAGGCAAGGACATGCGGGTTTGGGACCAGAACGGGAAAGAATACCTCGATGCGGTTTCGGGCGGTGTTTGGACCGTAAACGTGGGCTACGGCCGCAAAGCGATTGCCGATGCTGTCCACGCTCAACTGATGAAGCTTTGCTATTTTGCACAGTCGGCAGGGTCGATCCCCGGGGCTTTGTTTGCTGAAAAGCTGATCAGCAAGATGCCGGGCATGAGCCGCGTTTACTATACAAACTCGGGTTCGGAAGCGAACGAGAAGGTGTTCAAGCTGGTCCGACAGATTGCGCATAAGAAGTACGGTGGCAAGAAGACCAAGATCCTCTATCGCGAGCGTGATTACCACGGCTCGACCCTAGCGACGATGTCGGCTGGTGGTCAGGACGAGCGTAACGCGCAATATGGACCGTTTGCGCCTGACTTTGTGCGCGTCCCTCATTGCATGGAATACCGCAAGCATGAGCTTGGATTGGGTCATCTGTCTGGCGAAGACTTCGGTCGCGCAGCGGCGGACCAGATCGAAGACGTGATCCTGCGTGAAGGCCCTGAGACCGTTGGTCTGTTGTGTCTTGAGCCAGTAACGGCTGGCGGCGGCGTGATTGAGCCTCCGCTTGGGTATTACGAGCGCGTTCAGGAGATTTGCACGAAGTACGACGTTCTTCTACACATCGACGAAGTTGTGTGTGGTGTTGGCCGGACCGGAACTTGGTTTGGCTATCAGCAATACGGCATCAAGCCTGATTTCGTGACAATGGCCAAGGGTGTGGCCTCTGGTTATGCGGCGATTGCGTGCTGTGTGACGACGGAAGCTGTTTTTGACATGTTCAAAGACAATGCGGATGATCCGTTGAACTACTTCCGCGATATCTCGACGTTTGGCGGCTGCACGGCTGGTCCGGCTGCCGCATTGGCCAACATGCAGATCATCGAAGACGAAAACCTGTTGGACAATTGCACGCGTATGGGCGAACGCATGTTGGCCAATTTGAACGTTCTTATGGACAAGCATGCGGTTATCGGTGACGTCCGCGGTAAGGGTCTTTTCCTTGGGGTCGAGCTTGTTGAAGATCGTGACACCAAAGAACCAGTCGCTGAAAAGCTGGCCCAAGCCGTTGTTGCGGATTGTGGGGCGCAAGGTGTGATTATTGGCGTGACCAACCGGTCTATCCCGGGTCGCAACAACACGCTTTGCTTCTCGCCTGCACTGATTGCGACGCCCGAGGACATCGATGCGATCACCAACGCGGTCGACAAAGCGCTGACCAAAGTATTTGGATAAATCAGTGTATCTGGAACCAGTAACACTAAGGGGTCAGCACGTTGTGTTGGCCCCTTTGTCATTCGACCATCTGTCCGATCTGCAAGAGGCCAGCGAAGACGGACAGCTGTACAATCTTTGGTACACGATGATCCCTCGCCCCGAAGACATGGAGGCCGAGATTGAACGCCGCCTGACTTTGCAAGAGGCGGGCTCTATGGTGCCGTTCTCGGTTTTAACACCGGATGGCAAGGTCGTGGGCATGACGACCTATATGAACATTGATGCCACTAACAAACGGGTCGAGATCGGATCGACGTGGTATCGCCGCGCGGTTCAGCGTTCACCGTTGAATTCTGAGGCTAAGCTGCTGCTTCTTGGTCATGCCTTTGAGGCCTGTTCCAGCATTGCGGTGGAGTTTCGCACCCACGTCGTCAATCTGCAATCGCGCCGCGCGATTGAGCGGCTTGGTGCTAAGCTGGACGGCGTGCTGCGCAACCATTTGGTGATGGCGAACGGTACACTGCGCGATACCGCTGTGTATTCGATCCTTCAAAGCGAATGGCCGATGATTAAGGCGCATCTGACCCACAAAGTGACCCAGTCGCGGTAAAACGCGGCTGGTCATATATTACCAGATTGCGACGTCGATAAGACCAGTTTAGGCTGGCGTCATGGCTTTACCCGTAGACACGTTCTTTCTCGACCCGACGGCACAGGGGACTTTGCAGCAGCAAATCCAGCAGATGATCGCTGAGGGTATTTTGTCGGGGCGGTTCCTGAAAGGTGAAAAGCTGCCGTCGTCGCGTAGCCTTGCAAAGCACCTCGGAGTTAGTCGGATCACGGTGACGCTGGCCTATACTGAGCTGCAGGCGAATGACTACTTAGAAGCGCGTGATCGCTCTGGCTATTTCGTTTCGCAAAGCGCACCCGAGCCGCCGTCGTTTCCAACGCGATCCCCCGCGCAAGATAACGTCGACTGGAATAGCGTGTTCCAGCGCACCTATAGCGACAAGATCACCCCTGCTAAGCCGACGAACTGGGCCGATTACAAATATCCGTTTATCTACGGCCAAACCGATGTCGGCCTGTTTGATCACGCGAACTGGAGGCTCTGTGCGCTGCAAGCCTTGGGTCTCAAAGATTTTTCATCAATGACACAGGATTACTACGATCAGGACGATCCCAAACTGGTTGAATTCGTGGCGCGCCATTCGCTGCCGCGTCGCGGGATATCCGCCAGACCCGAAGAAATCCTAATCACCATGGGCGCACAGAATGCGCTTTGGTTGACGGCGAAGTTGTTGTTGAATTCGAACAAGCGCGCGGTCATCGAAAACCCGAGTTACCATTCCCAGCGCGATATCTTGAGCCTTAGGCGTTGCAAGATCACGCCAGTTGATGTCGACAAGGACGGTCTTGCGCCTGCGATGATCCCCGACGACACGGATGTTGTCTTTACAACGCCAAGTCATCAGTGCCCGACGGCGACAACGATGCCGATGAAACGGCGGCAGGAATTGCTGCAACGCGCCAAGGATATTGGCGCAATTGTTGTTGAAGACGACTATGAATTCGAAATGTCATTCCTCAACCCGCCGTCGCCGTCGCTGAAATCTCTCGATCGCGATGGGCGGGTGATCTACGTTGGCAGTTTTTCAAAATCGCTGTTTCCGGGACTGCGTCTTGGGTATCTGGTCGGGTCCGAGCCATTCATTCGCGAAGTGCGCGCCTTGCGCTCAACGGTGTTAAAACACCCCCCCGGGCAGATTCAGCGCACAGCTGCTTATTTCCTAGGTCTCGGCCATTACGATGCGCTTATTCGCCGGATGCAGCACGCCATGCACGGGCGCGCGCAGACGATGGAGACCGCGATTGAGCAGCACGGCCTAAAGGTGGCCGGTCGTGGGGCGTCCGGTGGGTCATCCATGTGGATGGAGGCGCCAGAAGACGTGGACACCACCGAATTGGCGCGCAAACTTCGGGAAGATGATGTGCTGATTGAACCGGGCGCGCCGTTCTTTGCGCCACCCAATGCGCCGAAGAACTTTTACAGGCTCGCGTATTCATCCATACCGGCAGAACGCATCCCCGAAGGGATCGCCCGCATCGCGCGGGCGCTTGCATAGACACTGGGCGCAAATTCTGGATATAAATGGGCTTTGGAATTGGACCTAACGCAGGACCAGAGCAGAATTTAGGTTCCGCGATGAACGGGTGGATGATTCCCCCCTTGTTTTCACGCCCATCAGGAGCCATCGCCAATGAAAATGACCACCGAAGAAGCCTTCGTCAAAACCCTGCAATCACACGGCATTCAGCATGCCTTTGGAATCATTGGCTCGGCTATGATGCCGATTTCGGATATTTTCCCTGCAGCCGATATCACCTTCTGGGACTGTGCACACGAAGGCTCAGGCGGCATGATGGCTGACGGCTACACCCGCGCCACCGGCAAGATGTCGATGATGATCGCGCAAAACGGCCCCGGCATCACCAACTTTGTAACAGCCGTGAAAACCGCTTACTGGAACCACACACCGCTTTTGCTGGTCACGCCTCAGGCTGCCAACAAAACAATCGGTCAGGGTGGCTTTCAGGAAATGGAACAGATGAACCTGTTCGCGGACTGCGTTGCCTACCAGGAAGAAGTGCGTGATCCGTCCCGCGTCGCCGAGGTTCTGGCCCGTTGTATCGCCCAAGCCAAGCGTTTGTCCGGTCCGGTTCAAGTGAACATCCCACGCGATTTCTGGACTCAGGTTATCGACGTTGCGATCCCAACACCGATCGAATTTGAAGCGTCATCTGGAGGTGAAAACTCGGTTGCTGAAGCGGCAGCGTTGATTTCAAGCGCGAAGAACCCAGTCATCCTTAACGGTGCCGGCGTTGTTCTATCCAAAGGCGGCATTGCCGCGTCTATCGACTTGGCCGAGCGTTTGGACGCCCCGGTTTGTGTTGGTTACCAGCACAACGACGCGTTCCCCGGATCACACCCACTGTTTGCCGGTCCTTTGGGCTACAACGGCTCAAAGGCGGGCATGGAATTGATCAAAGCCGCGGACGTCGTTCTGTGCCTTGGCACCCGTTTGAACCCGTTCTCCACCCTACCGGGCTACGGCATGGAATACTGGCCTGCAGACGCGAAAATCATTCAGGTTGATATCAACCCGAACCGCATTGGTCTGACAAAGACAGTGACCGTTGGTATCGTCGGTGACGCGGCCAAAGTCGCAAACGGCATTCTGGCCAAACTATCTGGCACAGCCGGAGACGAAGGCCGCGCAGATCGCAAAGCGCGCGTTGCACAGGCGAAATCAGCTTGGGCGCAGCAACTTTCATCGATGGATCACGAAGAAGACGATCCGGGCACAACATGGAACGAACGCGCACGCGGCGACAAGCCAGACTGGATGAGCCCACGCATGGCATGGCGCGCTATTCAGTCGGCTCTGCCTAAGAACGCTATTATCTCGTCTGATATCGGCAACAACTGCGCGATTGGTAACGCTTACCCATCGTTCGACGAAGGCCGCAAGTATCTGGCCCCGGGTCTGTTTGGCCCCTGTGGATACGGTCTTCCGGCTGTTGCTGGCGCCAAAATCGGCTGCCCTGACGTGCCTGTTGTTGGGTTCTCGGGCGACGGTGCTTTTGGCATCGCAGTCAACGAATTGACAGCGGTCGGTCGTGGCGAATGGCCTGCGTTGACGCAAATCGTGTTCCGCAACTACCAGTGGGGCGCTGAAAAGCGGAATTCGACGTTGTGGTTTGACGACAACTTCGTGGGCACTGAGCTTGACACCAACGTGTCCTACGCTGGCATCGCCAACGCATGTGGCCTGAAAGGTGTTGTCGCACGCACTATGGACGAGCTGACAGCCGCCTTGAACCAAGCTGTGAAAGACCAGATGGAAAACGGGATCACCACATTGATCGAAGCCATGATCAACCAAGAACTAGGCGAGCCGTTCCGTCGTGATGCGATGAAGAAGCCCGTCCAGGTTGCTGGTATCAGCGCTGACGACATGGTCGAGCAGCAGGTCTGAGAGCCTGAGTGGAGCTTCCATTCGACCTAACCTCTGAACAGGGGATATTTCTGGCCGCCGCACTTGTTGTGGCGGCCTTTATTCGTGGGCTAAGCGGGTTCGGTTTTTCAGCGATCATAATTTTGCTGGCGTCGCTTGTGACGAACCCTCTGCCGTTGATCCCCGTCGTCTTTGCCTGTGAAATTGCGATGACTGCATTCCAAGCGCGGGGCATCTTTCCCTTCATCCGATGGGGCAAGGTACTTACGCTTCTTTTGGGGTCCGCCATCGCTGTGTTTCCCAGTGTGGCACTGTTGGCGCGGCTGGAACCGGATCAGGTACGCGTCATCATCGGGCTGCTTATTCTCACGCTTAGTTTGCTGTTGCTTTCGGGGTTCTCCTTTGGTCGCGTCGTTGGCAAAACCGGCCACGTCTTAACCGGCGTAGCGGCTGGCATGGCCAACAGCGCGGGCGTCGGCGGGTTGGTGACGGCGGCATTCTTTTCGGCCCAACCGATTGAGGCCGCGGTCTTTCGGGCGACGATGATCGTGTTTCTAACGGGTCTCGACCTGTTAACGCTGCCGGTTATGGGGTCACATGGTCTGATCGGGCCGGATTCCGTAACAGCGTTCTTTATCGCTTTCCCGCTTCTCGGGTTTGGGGTTTGGATCGGTTCAATCGGATTTAGCCGCATCTCGCAGGCCAATTTCCGTCGGTTGGTTATTTTGCTGCTGACTGTTCTTTCAATAATAAACGTCGCTAAGGTAATTTTATGACAATGACCCCTCAGACTCTTCTTGCATCGGCAGGTTCACACGACACGCGCCCTGTGATCGCAATGAGCGAAGGCGATGATCCACGGATCGTGGCAGGTGCCCTTGCAGCGCGCGACGCGGGCATTGCCGACATCGTTTTGGTGGGCAATTTGGCGATGGTCACGGCGGAACTCAAAGCCCTCGGGCGGGCGTCGGTGGGCGGTGTTTCGATCCACGATCCCGAAACGTCGGACCTGTCCGATCCCTTGGCGGACGCGTTCTATGAGCTACGCAAACACAAAGGCATGACCCCCGAAAGGGCACGGAACGACCTGCGCAACCCGCTGGTCTATGCGGCGATGCTGGTGCGCGCGGGCCATGCGGCGGGCACTGTCGGCGGGGCGGTTGCGGCCACACCTGACATCGTGCGTGCCGCTTTGCAGGTCATCGGCAAGGCCCCAGACGCGCCATTGGTGTCGTCTTTCTTTTTGATGTTCCCACCGAATGACGACGGCCGCGCGATGGTCTACGCGGATTGCGGTCTTGTGATCGACCCGTCCTCTGACGATCAGGTGGCGATTGCTGCGGCCTCGTGCAATTCCTGCAAGGCGCTGTTGGACACAGATCCAAAGGTCGCGTTCTTGTCTTTCTCAACCAACGGCAGCGCGCGTCATGCGATGGTCGACAAGGTCTCGGCTGCGGCAGCGATGTTCGCCGAGCAGCACCCCAGCATCCCATCAGACGGAGAGGTCCAGTTCGACACTGCCTTTGCCCCATCAGTCGCCATCCGCAAAGCACCGGAATCGACCGTCGCAGGCCAGGCAAATGTGATGATCTTCCCATCCCTTGATGCTGGCAACATCGCCTATAAAATCACCCAGCGGCTCGGAGGTTACGCCGCCATCGGACCGATCCTACAAGGGTTGAACCAACCCGCCAACGATCTGTCGCGCGGATGCACAGCGGACGACGTGACTATGATGATTGCGGTCACCGTAAAACAGGCCGCCAAGCCTTAGCGGCGATCGCGTTTCACAAAGGTCGACACTAAAAACAACCCCGCGGCAAAGACCACTATGCTTGGGCCGGCGGGGGTGTCCGCCGTGAACGATAGCCACAGACCGCCAATCCCCGCCACCGCAGACAACAGGACCGACAGCACCGCCATACGCTCTGGCGTGCGGGAGAACTGGCGCGCGGTTGAGGTTGGGATTAGCAACATGGCCGAGATCAAGAGCGCGCCCAAAATCTTGATCGCCACGGCGACCACAATGGCAAGCGCGATTGTCAGGATCAGTTGTTCCTTCGCGGGGTTGATACCGGATGCCCGAGCGATCTCTTGGTTCAGCGTTGAGGTCAAAAGGCTTTGCCAACGCCAGATGATCAGCGCGACAACAATGATTGCACCGGTCCATATCGTCCAAAGGTCGGGTTTCGAAATCGCTAGGATGTCACCAAACAAATAGGCGTCAACATCGATTCGCACGCCTTTGATAAAGCTGATCCCGACAAGGCCCAAAGCGAGGGCAGAATGCGACAGCGCCCCCAGTGCCCCGTCCATAGCGTGCCCCCGATTTGCAAGGGCAGAGACGGACAGCGCCATCCCAAGAGCAACGGCCAGCACACCGATTTCGACGGACAGCCCAAAGCCAAAGGAAATCGCAACGCCAAGGATCGCGGCGTGGGCCGTGGCGTCTCCGAAATAGGCCATGCGCCGCCAGACGACAAAGCACCCAAGAGGGCCTGATGCAAAGGCCAGAGCGACAACCGCAAGGCCCGCACGAACGAGAAAATCGTCAATCATGATGGGGATGTCCGTGGTCGCAATCGTCGTGGCTGTGATCATGTTCGTGCTGATAAAGCGCCAGCGTTCCGTGGGTGCCCTGACCAAACAACGCTTGGTATTCGGGCGCGTCGCGCACGACCGTCGGGGTGCCTTCGCAGCATATATGACCGTTGAGACAAATAACCCTGTCTGATGCGCTCATTACGACGTGAAGGTCGTGGCTGACCAATAGGACCGCGCAGTTATACTGGTCGCGCACGCGTTCAATCAGCGCGTAGAAATCCGCTGCCCCAGGCTGATCGAGACCTTGCGTCGGCTCATCAAGAATCAGAATATCAGGTTCATTCAAGATCGCCCGTGCAAGCAGCACACGTTGTTGCTGGCCCCCAGAAAGCTGCGACATCTGGCGGTGTTCAAGCCCCGTGGCACCCGTTTCTTCAAGCGCCTCTAAAGCAACCTTATCCGACACGCGTTTGGGCAAAGACAAAAACCCGCGCACCGTCAACGGCAAGCCGCTATCCTGCGCAAGCTTTTGCGGAACATACCCGATTTTCAACCCCGGTTTGCGGGTGATGGTGCCTGAGCTGGGCTCAAACACACCAAGAAGCGTGCGCAACAGCGTTGATTTGCCCGATCCGTTGGGGCCGACGACCGTGACGATTTCACGAGAGTCGATGGCAAAACTGACGTTTTCTAACGCCGGAAAATCGCCGTGGTGGACGCTTACATCTTCGGTGGCGATCAAGCTCATACTACACTCTGACACGTTGGGCAAAGCCCGAGAACTTCGACGTTGACGCGTTCGACCTGAAAGCCTTCTACAGCGGCGGCGGCGGCAAGCGATGACTGCACGGCGTCAGACGCAGCCTCGGCGACGGCGTTGCAATCGCGGCAGATCAAAAACACAGGCCGGTGCGATGTTTCGGGCCGCGTGCAGGCCGCAAAGGCGTTCAGGCGGCTGACTTTGTGAGCCAACCCGTTCTCAACAAGAAACTCAAGCGCGCGGTATGCGACGGGCGGCTGATTGCCAAACCCCTGCTCGGCGAGCCGTTCGAGAACCTCATACGCGCCCATGGCTTTTTGGCGCGACAACAGGATTTCAAGCGCGGCGCGGCGCACGGGTGTCATGCGCAAGCCCTGTTCTGCGATCATATGATCGGCGTGGCTAAGCACATTGCTGGCGCAATGGGCATGATCGTGGGGTTCAAGCGTACAGTTTTGGTGAGGCATAAATTTCTTCTTGTTATAGTATTACATGTTACTCTATAACGCCGACGATCTTATACTGGAAGTCCTGATGCGAATATTGCCGCTGTTATTTTGCCTATTTCCGACCTTTGCGCTGGCGGGCCCGCTCCAGATTGTCACCGATATACCGCCCGTTCATTCTTTGGTGTCGCAGGTCATCGGCGATCGCGGCGACGTGACCGTACTGTTGGACCCGAACGCTGATCCGCATCACTTTCAATTGCGCCCTAGCCAAAGCCGAGAAATCGCTAGAGCGGATGCGTTGATTTGGATCGGTGAGGATTTGACACCTTGGTTGGCGCGCGCAAAAGACGGGATCGCGGCCGATTTGCCAAGTTTAACCTTTTTTGAGTCGGATGAGGACGCAATCGATGACCACGGCGCCCATGAAGGTGACCTCCACATTTGGCTAAGCACGCAAGATGCGTCGGATATGATTGCTGCGATTACCGAAAGGCTAAACGTTCTCGATCCTGACGGGGCTGATCTTTACACGGCCAATGCAGAGATCGCGCTTAACGACCTGACACAGCTTTTTGAGGCAATCACTGAAACCCTATCAAGCCTTTCGGGTATTCCCTTTGTGGTCGGACATGACGGGTATTCGCATTTTGTTGCGCAATTCGGTTTGACCCAAGTGGGCAGCCTTAGTGACGCCCACGACAGTCCGGCAAGCGCAAAGCATGTCTCAAAATTGACCAGATTGGCCGCCGCAGGGGACATCACTTGCGTCTTTCCCGAGGTCGGTGAAAGCGACAAGCTGGCATCGGTTTTGGCGGATAAAGGCGCACGCATGGGCGCGGCGCTTGACCCCGTTGGGGTGACGCTTGAATTGGGACCAGATTTGCATAAAAACTTACTACTTCAGCTTGCAAATGACATGCGAAGTTGCTTGTCGCCCTAAAACACTTTCAATTTTTTCTTGAAATTCTACGCGTTTGTTTTGCCATAGTGTCCGAACAACTTTTGGGGCCAAAATGAACAGATATCCGCGTAATATGGTTGGCTATGGGCCGACACCACCTGATGCGGCTTGGCCGGGCGGTGCAAAGATCGCCGTTCAGGTCGTGCTGAACTACGAAGAAGGCGGCGAGAATTGCGTGCTACACGGCGACGCCGGGTCCGAGGCCTTTTTGTCCGATATCCCGGGGGCCACATCTTGGGCCGGCAAGCGCCACTGGAATATGGAATCGATCTACGAATACGGCGCTCGGGCCGGTTTCTGGCGCCTTCACCGCTTGTTCACAGGCCTGGACATCCCGCTGACGATCTACGGTGTTGCGACAGCCTTGGCGCGCTCACCTGCGCAAGTTGATGCCATGAAATCTGCAGGCTGGGAAATCGCCAGCCACGGCCTAAAATGGGTCGAACACAAAGACATGCCCCCCGAAGACGAACGGGCTGCAATCAACGAGGCCGTGCGCCTTCATACCGAAGTCGTAGGCGAGCGTCCGCGGGGCTGGTACACTGGTCGGTGTTCAGAAAACACGGTGCGGCTAGTGGCCCAAGAAGGTGGCTTTGACTACATCAGCGACACTTACGACGACGACCTGCCCTATTGGCTTGAGGTTGGTGATCGGGACCAGTTAATTATCCCCTATACGCTTGAGACCAACGACATGCGCTTCGCCACCGCCCCCGGCTATATCGAAGGCGAACAGTTCTTTCAGTACCTGAAGGACGCGTTTGAAGTTCTCTATGCCGAAGGCGATGCAGGGGAGCCCAAGATGCTTTCGATCGGCTTGCATTGCCGTCTTATCGGGCGACCCGGCAAGATTGCCGGACTGAAACGCTTTCTTGACTTCGCACAGGCCCATTCGGACGTTTGGTTTGCCCGTCGCTGTGATATTGCCGACCACTGGGCCAAGACGCATCCTCATTCGCGGACCGCGCGCCCCAGCCAGATGGACCGCGAAACCTTCGTCACCACGTTCGGCGGAATTTTTGAGCATTCAGCGTGGATCGCGGACCGTGCCTTTGATCTAGAGCTTGGAGCGTCCCATGATAGCGCCGTCGGTGTGCACAGCGCCTTGGCGCGGATGTTCCGGTCTGCGTCGCCTCAAGAACGGCTTGGGGTGTTGACCGCGCACCCAGATTTGGCGGGCAAGCTTGCAGCAGCGCAGCGCTTGACAGCCGAAAGCACGTTTGAACAAGCAAGCGCTGGTTTGGACGCGCTGACCGACGACGAACGGACCAATTTCACCGCGATGAACACCACCTACGTCGCCAAACATGGGTTTCCTTTCATCATTGCCGTGCGCGATCACGACAAGGCCGGCATCCTCGCTGCGTTTGAACGGCGCATCAACAACGCCACGAATGTCGAATTTAATGAGGCCTGTCGTCAGGTCGAACGCATCGCGCGTCTACGGCTGGAGGCCCTGATATGACCTATGCATTCCCACCCGGCGGTTTGCCCGGACAGGACGTGATGCCCGACGGGCGCGCTGTTTTCACCGACGCCTACGCACTTATTCCCGCTGATACGATGCGCGACATCGTAACAAGCCTATTGCCCGGATGGCAGGCGACCCGCGCTTGGATCATCGCCCGACCATTGACCGGTTTCGCCGAAACCTTCGCGCAATACGCGGTCGAGGTCGACTCGGGTGGCGGCAGCGAAACACCCGAGCCCGACAAAGAGGCCGAGGCGATCTTGTTCGTGGCAGAGGGCGAAATGCGCTTGATCGTCAACGGCGTGCGCCACAGCCTGACCGCGGGCGGCTATGCCTTTGTGCCAGCCGGGGCGAACTGGTCCGTTGTCAATTTTGGCAGCGACCTGCTGAAATTCCACTGGATTCGCAAGCGCTATGAAGCCGCCGTAGGTGTCAGCGCGCCCGAGCCGTTTGTGACCTCAGACAAAGACGTGGCACCGATCGAGATGCCTGATTGCAACGGCCTTTGGGCCACCACACGGTTTGCGGACCCAACGGACCTTCGCCATGATTGCCACGTGAACATCGTCACCTTCCAGCCGGGCGGTTTGATCCCGTTTGCCGAAACCCATGTGATGGAACACGGGCTTTACGTTTTGCAAGGCACAGCGCGTTATTTGCTTAATCAGGATTGGGTTGATGTCGGCCCCGGTGATTTCATGTGGCTACGTGCCTTTTGCCCTCAGGCCTGTGTTGCAACAGGGAACGAACCGTTCCGCTATCTGCTTTATAAAGACGTGAACCGTCACCCAAAACTTGGGGTGTGTACATAATGATCGCAGCGCTTGAGATTTCGGCCAAGCCGCTTTCAGCACAGGCGTTCGCGCCCTATGGCGATGTTCTCGATGTTGCCGGCGATCCCGATAAGATCATCAATCAGGGCAAATGCGGTCGCTACCATGATCGCGCGCATATGGACTTTGGCGCCGACGGTCGCGCGGGCATCAGCTTGTTCAAATCCGAAATGCGTACCCTGCCCTACACAATCGACATGATGGAGCGCCACCCCGACGGGTCGCAGGCGTTTCTTCCTCTGTCCATGACCCCGTTTTTGATTGTTGTTGCCAAAGACCAAGATGGTCGCCCCGGCGTGCCCGAGGCGTTCATCTCAGACCCCGGCCAAGGTATCAATTTTCACCGAAATGTGTGGCACGGGGTTCTGACCCCACTGCATGAACCCGGCCTATTTGCAGTTGTAGATAGGATCGGAAATACACCAAACCTCGAAGAGTTTTGGTTAAATCCACAATATGTGGTAAAAAGTAGTTAGCCCACATCAAGATGGGCAACCAACTGACACTAGGGAAGGGAAACACCATGTCAGACGCAACCGCTAATTATAGCGATCCAAATGTGACGCCCCCAATGGGCGAAGCAATTCCGCTGGGTATCCAGCATGTTTTGGCGATGTTCGCCTCAAACGTAACACCTTCAATCATCGTTGCCGGCGCTGCTGGCCTGGCATTCGGCGGGGCTGAACAAGTCTACCTGATCCAAATGGCCATGTTGTTTGCAGGTATCGCAACACTGTTCCAAACTATCGGTTTCGGTCCGGTCGGCGCGCGTCTGCCGATTATGCAAGGCACAAGCTTTGCCTTCGTTGGCGTTTTGGCTGGCATCGCGGCCACACAAGGTCTTGGCGTCGCTCTGACGTCTTGCCTCATCGGCGGCACAATCCACTTTCTGCTGGGCACCGTTATCAAGAACCTGCGCAGCTTCTTCCCTCCACTTGTGACCGGACTGGTTATTCTGGCGATTGGTCTTTACCTGATCCCCGTTGCGATTAAGTACGCAGCCGGTGGTGCGGCGGATTTCCAGATGGCTGCCGAAAGCTTCGGTTCACTCAAGCATTGGACTGTTGCGGGTAGTGTTGTCGTTGTGGCCTTGGCGTGCAAATTCTTCACCAAAGGCATCATTTCAAACGCAGGCATTCTGATCGGCATGATCGTCGCCTATATCATTGCTTACTTCTTGGGCATGGTCAGCTTTGGCGGCGTTGGGAAAGCAAGCTGGATCACTGGTCTTCAAGTGATGCCTTACGGCTTTGAATTCAACATCGGCGCTGTCGTTGGCGTCACGATCGTTTCCATCGTGTCAGCGATCGAAACCGTTGGCGATGCATCTGCAACCGCAAAAGCGGGCGCTGGACGTGACGCAACTGACGATGAGATTGCTGGCGCAACATACGCTGACGGACTTGGAACTGCTGTTGCTGCCGTGTTTGGCGGATTGCCAAACACGTCGTTCAGCCAGAACGTCGGTATTGTTGGCATGACAGGCATCATGAGCCGTCACGTTGTCACCATTGCTGGGGTCCTGTTGATCCTGTGTGGTCTGGTGCCAAAAATCGGTGCGGTGATCGCGTCTATGCCTCTGCCAGTCTTGGGCGGCGGTGTGATCGTGATGTTCGGTATGGTCGCTTCGGCTGGCCTGAACATGCTTACCGAGGTCAAAATGAACCGTCGCAACATGGTGATCATCGCGATCTCACTGGCTGTTGGTCTGGGCTTCAACCTTGTTCCAAGCGCCGTTCAATATCTGCCAGGCATCTGGAAGACATTGGCAACATCAGCCGTCGCACCGACTGCGGTTTGTGCGATTTTGCTAAACCAGATACTTCCTCAGGAAGACTAAGGTTTAGCCCCAAAATTATAGAGGCCCCGCAAATTGCGGGGCCTCTTTTTATTTGCGCTTGAAGGTGCGTTTGAACCAGCCTTCGGTTTCGTCCCATGTTTCTTCCGCTTCGTCGATCAGCGGGTCAATGCGTCCGCGTCGGAAACGTAGCCACCGCACACGGACGGCCCAGAACGCTGCGAAAGCGACGATCAGTATGATGATATTGCGCCACGGGATGATCTGCACGTCCGGGGTGTCGACAGACCAGATTTTCACCGCATTCGGATAAATCGACAGCGCTTCAAAACGCCAGCCGTAGTGGCGCACGACGGCCCACTGGGTTTCATCCGACTTCTTCGAAATCAAGTCCGAGGCTTCGGCCTGCAGGTTCGACGTGTCAAACTTGAAGTAAGGCGGCCAGCCCCAGCCGGTGTCTTCGTTGCGATAGATCATCGGCTTGTCGTTCACTTGGAAGGTTTGGATAAAGAAGACGTCTTTGTTCACGCCGCCTGCCGCCTCGCCGGTGTAGCCTTCGGCCCAGAAAATTGAGTTTACGCCATAGTCGACACGCTTTTCATAGGTGTCCGTGATGCGCACCACGTCGTGTTGCGGAAGTGTGTAGTGGAAAAACCCGAAAACGAGCAGTGCCAGAAATATTCGAAGTGTCCATTTAACGTAAACCATATGCCCCACCGGATTTTGAATCTTGTTGTCCTATATAAGGGGGGCTTTGCGCCCCCCTTAAACCCCCCGCAGGATATTTTTGGTCAAAAGATGAGTATTTTGGCTTGTGAGATGTGGGGTTTGGGGCACAAATTGGCAAAAAGGGGTTTTTATGAAGCTGGGTAAGCGCAATTTGATAACCGATGTGGCGGGCTTGGTCGTGGGCAATGCGCAGGACGACGGGCTTCGAAGTGGGGCTACGGTTGTGACATCCGCGGTGCCGTTTACCGCTGGTGTTCATATTATGGGGGGTGCGCCGGGGACACGCGAGACCGAACTTCTTGCCCCCGACAAGCTTGTTGAAAAGGTGGACGCATTGGTGTTGTCGGGCGGGTCGGCCTTTGGCTTGGATGCCGGATCGGGGGTTGCAGACGGGTTAAGAATGCAGGGGCGCGGTTTTGATGTTGGGGGGCTGCGGGTTCCAATCGTTCCCGGCGCGATTCTGTTTGATTTGTTGAACGGCGGTGACAAGCTATGGGATCGCAACCCCTATTACGATTTGGGACGACACGCGTTGGCCGATATTTCGGCTGACTTTGCGCTTGGGACCAATGGCGCAGGTTACGGCGCGACCACGGCTGGCTTGATGGGTGGGTTGGGATCAGCGTCGTGCGTTTTGGACACCGGCGAGACTATCGGTGCTTTGGTGGCCGTGAACGCGCTTGGGTCTGCGACCGTGGGGGACGGAGCCCATTTCTGGGCGGCCCCGTTTGAGGAAAATGACGAGTTCGGCGGGCTTGGGGTTGCGCGTGTCTATTCGCGCGACATTCGCACCAAGACAGCGGCGTCGCTTGAGGCCACGACCATCGCAATTGTCGCGACCGATGCTAGCCTAAGCAAACCACAGTGCACACGGATGGCGACGGCAGCGCATGACGGAATGGCGCGGGCTTTGGTGCCGTCTCATACGCCGATGGACGGGGATCTGGTGTTTGGGGTCTCAACCGGGGAGGGCCCAACAGTTGACGATCCATCGAGACTTCTGCGCATCGGTCATGCGGCGGCAACTTGTTTGGCGCGCGCCATTGCACGGGGGGTTTACGAGGCCTCGGGGTATGAAAACGCGCCTTTGCCGACGTGGAAACGCAGGTTTTCTGGATAGACATTCGATATGTGGTCGCGAGCCTGGTGTTCATCACAGAATTTAGTTAACATGTTCATTAGATGCCTGTATGACGCTGGACAAAAGACCCAAGACATGCTGTCTACATTTGATCAAATTCTAGGAGAACCTCATGGGTGATACACGCACATATCTGTTGGCAATGATGAAAGACCCCAGCCTATTGGTGGACCGCGCCTATTTGGCCGGTGAATGGGTCGATGGCAGCGGTGAGTTTGATGTCATCAACCCCGCGCGCGGTGACGTTGTCGCCAGCGTGTCAGATTGTTCGCGCCAGCAAGTGTCAGACGCGATTTCCAAGGCTGAGAAAGCGCAAAAGGAATGGGCGAAGCTGACCGGCAAGGAACGCTCGGTTATTCTGCGGCGCTGGTTCGATTTGATGATGGAGAACCAAGACGATCTCGGTGCGATTTTGACAGCCGAGCAAGGCAAGCCTCTGGCTGAAGCCAAGGGCGAGATTGCCTATGGCGCGTCGTTCATTGAGTTTTTTGCAGAAGAAGCAAAGCGTATTTACGGCGAAACAATTCCGGGTCACCAGCGCGACAAGCGCATCACCGTGATAAAGCAGCCCATCGGGGTTGTCGGATCGATCACGCCGTGGAATTTCCCGAACGCGATGATTACCCGTAAAGCCGCGCCTGCGCTGGCGGCTGGGTGTTCGTTTGTGGCGCGTCCGGCGTCTGAGACACCGTTGTCGGCGTTGGTGATGGGTGTGTTGGCAGAACGCGCCGGCATTCCTAAGGGCGTGTTTTCGGTCGTGCCGTCGACTAGTTCTTCTGCCGTTGGCAAAGAGTTCTGCGAAAACCCTGCCGTGCGGAAGATCACCTTTACCGGATCAACCGAAGTCGGGCGCATCTTGCTGCGTCAGGCTGCTGACCAAGTCATGAAATGTTCGATGGAATTGGGCGGCAACGCGCCCTTTATCGTGTTTGACGATGCCGACTTGGACGCTGCGGTCGAAGGCGCGATCATGTGCAAGTTCCGCAACAACGGTCAAACCTGCGTATGTGCGAACCGAATTTACGTGCAGGACGCTGTTTATGACGCGTTTGCCGAAAAACTGAAGGCTGCGGTTTCCAAGATGAAGGTCGGCGACGGGTTCGAAGATGGCGTATCGTTCGGGCCGCTGATCAACGATGCAGCGATCACCAAAGTCCAAGAACATATCGCGGATGCCGTCGCAAAAGGCGCAACTGTAATACTCGGCGGGGGAGACGCTGCTCAAGGGCCAGGGCATTTTCTGCCCCCCACAATTGTAACCGGCGCGACCCGCGAGATGGCCGTTTCAACCGAGGAGACCTTCGGGCCCATGGCGCCTCTGTTCCGGTTCACGGATGTCGATGATGTCATCGAGATGGCAAACGACACGATTTTCGGCTTGGCCAGCTATTTCTACGCCAAGGACTTGAGCCGTGTTTACAAGGTCGCGGAAGAACTTGAATACGGGATTGTCGGTGTGAACACTGGCATCATCTCAACCGAGGTTGCGCCGTTTGGGGGCGTTAAGCAATCGGGTCTCGGACGTGAGGGCAGTCATCATGGAATCGATGATTACCTTGAGATGAAATACGTTTGTATGTCGGTTTCATAAGTCGGACCTAGCGGTCCGACCCGGGCGAAGGGGGTTTCACCCCCCTCGCACTCCCCCTGGGATATTTGAAGACAGAAAAAGCACGGGGCGGTTTTTTGTCCCGATTTCGTTTGGACTTTAAGGTCTTACCGATTTTCGCTATGTGACGTCTCGAAATTCACGAGGATAGCGTCATGGCAGTCAAGAAGGTCGGGTTCGTCGGTTGGCGGGGAATGGTGGGTACGGTTCTTATGGAGCGTATGCGCGCGGAAAATGATTTCGGGGACATTGGCGAGGCGCACTTTTTCACGACCTCGCAGGCAGGTCAGGCTGGGCCGGATGTGGGTCAGGGCGCATCGCTTCTAAAGGATGCAACTGACCTTGAGGCGTTGAAGGCGATGGACGTGATCGTGACCTGTCAGGGTGGCGGCTACACGACCGAGGTCTTCGGGCCGCTGCGAGATGCGGGCTGGAATGGCTATTGGATCGACGCGGCCTCGACCTTGCGGATGGCGGACCATGCGGTGATCGTTTTGGACCCTGTGAACCGTAGCGTGATTGATCAGGCCCTTGTCGACGGCAAGAAGGACTTCATTGGCGGCAATTGCACTGTCAGTTTGATGATGATGGGGCTTGGCGGATTGTTCCAAAACGATCTGATCGAGTGGATGACGTCGATGACTTATCAGGCGGCCTCGGGCGGTGGTGCGCGACATATGCGAGAGCTTCTTGGGCAGATGGGGTATCTTCGGGATGCGGCCCGCGATCTGCTCGACGATCCGCATTCAGCGATTTTGGACATAGACCGCCAGGTAACGGCTGCGTTGCGGTCTGACGCGATGCCCACCGACAATTTTGGCGCTCCCTTGGCCGGCAGTTTGATCCCTTGGATCGATGTGGGCCTTGAAAACGGCCAGTCGAAGGAAGAATGGAAGGCTGTTTCTGAGACCAACAAAATCCTCGGTCGTTCGGACAATCCGATCATGATCGATGGCACCTGTGTACGGATCGGTGCGATGCGCAGCCATTCTCAGGCGTTGACCATCAAACTGAAACGCGACGTGCCGATGGACGAGATTGAGGCGATGTTGGCCGAAGCGAACGACTGGTCCAAAGTGGTGCCGAACGAGCGCGACGCGACCACGCGAGAGCTGTCGCCTGCTGCGATCACGGGGACGTTGACGGTGCCGGTTGGACGATTGCGCAAGATGAATATCGGGCCGGAGTACCTGAACGCCTTTACGGTTGGGGATCAATTGCTCTGGGGTGCGGCGGAACCGCTGCGGCGGATGCTGCGGATTTTGCTTGAGGAATAACCGCCATTGGCATGCGTCGCAGCGAGACCCGCCAATTCCTACATGGGCTCAAAGCTAAGGAACACATAGGTGCTCTCAAGCGCCGCCTTGTCCTTCTGGGACAGCCGGTAGGTGGCACCGTCCGTGCGCCACACCCGCAACAGGTAGGTGTCGGGGTGGTTGACGGCCAAATCTGGCGAGGCCTCAAACCCCGAACGACAGCTTGTTAAATCGCGCCAGAGGTCATTCGCAAAGACGCTGGCTTTGTCGTCTCGGTAACCAAACCTCAGATTGCAGGAACCTGCGATGGCCAGCGATTGAGCTTGGTAAGTTGTGCAAATAAACCCCAAGGGCGCGACGGCGGTTTTGCTGAACGCTTCGAGCATCGAGATCCTGTCGCACATATCCGCAGTCGCCGGCGCGGCGCAGAGGCAAAGCGCAATGTAAGTTGCGTGAAGATGAGAGGTCCGTTGGGGGGGCATGCCTGCAGTCTAAGGGATTTTGGGTGGAATACAAATTGAGGGTTTGAAGGATTGGACATGGGTCGCAAAATCCGCCCTCGGGGGAAAACGAACCTATTGCCTTTTCACTAAGGAAGTCGACGGACATTGCTACTCTTGGTTGAATTGCGGCGCTTAGTTTCGGAGATTTCTAGTGAAATTCCAATTGGTTCTATCGGTGTCGATTTCAATTCTCGGCCTGTTTCCAAATCTGGGACATGCAGAGTGCGAGAATTCACAGGTTTGGCAAGATCAACCTATGACTCAGGCGCATATTGAGGCTATAAAAGAGCCCAAATTCAGAATTTCAGGTTGCGCATTTGAAGGTTCTCATGCTCTAGCAACCTTCCGTTAACCGACGGTTGGCCATTTTGAGAAAACAGCTTTTGCAGGCTGCAATTCTGCACCATACAGGCAAATGCGCGAATTTTCGCAAGGCTTTGAACGCCACCACGTTAGGTGACATCATCAAGGGTCTGGATATGTCGCGCCTAAAGTCACGCGACTTTAACCTTCTAATTTCAGCCTTTTGGCTAGCTGGTTGCGCTGAAGCCGCTTTGAAACATTTGGAAACGGCTGACTATACTTGGGGCAATCAGTCAGTCCTTCCCAGCGTCACGTCGGACTGTGAATTCATGCGGGAATTGGGCGCGCAGGTCGCGGTTCCGATGTTCCAACGAATGACCTTGGCGTTTTCTCAAATTCTTGAACAACCGGATAACACGCAGAAAATTTTCGCTTATCTTTCAATGAGTTAGCGCGCTAATATGGCATCGAGACCCAAATTGAACTCGTCGGGCTTGATTTTGCCATTGCCCTATCAGGCGGATCACAAACCGAATTTGAGACGCCTTCATTGAAGGGTGATCGATTTGATCTGTACTATTCCGAACTGGCGATGATCGCAATTTGGGCAAACATATCCGGCCATTGCAGAAACGTCGAAATGTTAACGATTGATTTGCTTGGGTTTCCGAGTGGTTATCTCGAGATCTATCGTGAATTTCTTGAACCCAGCGCAATTCGGTGCTTTTTAAGAACCGACGCAAATAGGAACAAGCGGACTGTCGGCATTCTTGGTTATGGCCGCCCCTCACTCTCCGTAGGGCACCCAAATATTCTTCACCTCGGTCGCAGCCTCCAAAAACGCCCGCGTATTCCCCCAATCGGTGGTTAACCCGTTATTCACCCATGTCCGCTTAATGTTCCCTGCGCTTTCGGTTTCAATGGTTTGAGAGATATCGCCGCTAGAAAAACTCCATACGGCATCGACGTTAAGATGGCTGGCTAGGGGCTTGGCCAGCTCGGCGTGACTTCCCGTCAGGATGTTCACGACACCGCCCGGCAGGTCCGACGTCTCTAACACCTGATAGAAATCCGTTGCCGCCAACGGGAACAGTTCCGAGGCGACAAGCACCACGCGGTTGCCCATCGCTATCGCAGGCGCCATCGTGGCGACCAGTCCGGCAAGGGGGCTGTCGTCGGGGCAGAACGCGCCTATTATGCCGACCGGTTCGCGCACGGCCACTGCCATGCCCCGCATCGGCACATTGTGGGCCATCCCGTCGAATTTGTCGGCCCAAGCGGCGGCGGTGAACAGGGTATCCACGGCTTGATCAACCTCTCGCGCACCGTTGCGCTTTCCGGTTAACGCATTGACGCGAGACGCAAATTCGCTTGCCCGCGCGTTCAAGTTTTCAGCGATATAATACAGAATTTGTGCGCGCAAATGCCCCGTCGTTTTCGACCAAGCAGAGGCCGATGCCGCAGCCTCAACCGCGTTGCGCACGTCTTTACGATTGGCAATAGGCGCAAGACCAATCGACTTGCCAGATTTGTCGAACACTTCTTTCGAATAACCACCGTCAGGACGCGCTTGCTTGCCACCAATGTAAAGCTTGGCCGTCCGATCAAGCGGATCAATTGGGCCAGACGCCCCTTTAAACGCGTTGACCGCTGTCAACTTTTTGGCAGCTTTGATAGGTTTGGTATAGGCTTGAAGCCCTTCCCATCCGCCCTCACGACCAAAGCCGCTTTCGCGCACGCCGCCAAAACCGGCAGCCGCATCGAACATGTTGGTTCCATTGATCCAGACGACACCGGCAACCAGCTTTGGCGCGATATCAAGCGCAAGGTTGACGTTTTCTGACCACACGCTCGCCGCTAAGCCGTAGCGGGTGTTGTTGGCCATCGCCACGGCCTCGGACGGGGTGCGGAAGGTTGAACCGACAAGCACGGGACCGAAAACTTCTTCTTGCATTAAGGGGTTCGCAGGCGACAAGCCGGTGATCAAAGTCGGTGGATAGTAGCACCCGACCGACGGGATTTGGATCTGCGGCTGATAGGTTTCACCTTCGCTGCACCCGTCAACCATCGCCGCAATCTGAGCGCGCTGCGACGGGTCAACTATGGCCCCAATATCGATGCTCTTGTCCAGTGGGTTGCCGATCCAAAGCGTTCCCATCCGCGCCTTTAGTTTGACATAAAACCGCTCTGCCACGCCTTCTTGGACCAACAAACGTGACCCCGCACAACAAACTTGCCCCTGATTGAACCAAATCGCGTCAACCAACCCTTCGATCGCACTATCAATGTCTGCATCATCAAAAACGATATAGGGCGATTTGCCCCCAAGCTCTAGCGTCAACGCCTTGCTTGTCCCGGCGGTGGCGCGGCGAATGATGCGGCCAACCTCGGTCGATCCGGTAAACGCGATCTTGTTCACGTCCGGATGGTTAACGATCATCTCGCCAACGGCACCATCGCCGGTGACGATGTTAACCACACCAGCGGGCACACCGGCTTGACGGCAAATATCGGCAAACAATAACGCGGTAAGCGATGTGTACTCGGCCGGTTTCAACACCACCGTGTTGCCCATCGCCAAGGCTGGCGCGATTTTCCACGACAGCATCAACAGCGGAAAGTTCCACGGTACGATCTGACCACAAACGCCAAGCGCTTTGCGGTCAGGCAATTCAGTCCCCATCAGCTGCGCCATGCCCGCGTGATAATAGAAATGACGGTGCACCAACGGAATATCAATATCGCGGCTCTCTCGGATCGGCTTGCCGTTGTCCAAAGTCTCCAGCACAGCAAACAAACGCGAATGCTTCTGGATCAACCGCGCAATCGCATAGAGAACACGGGCGCGACCATGGCCGCCCATTTTCTCCCATTTCGGCTGGGCGGCTCTGGCGGCTTTCACCGCCGCATCAATCTCAGGCGCGGATGCTTGAGACAAGTCAGCCAAAACCTCACCCGTAGCAGGGTTTCGCGATGTAAAATCGGCACGCGGTTCCGTAAAGCGCCCGCCAATAAACTGACCAAATTGCGCGCCCTGGTCCACAATCCACGCCAAAGCATCCCCAGATGCCTCAGGAGCCACACCATAGTCCATCGTTTCGAATATTTCTCTTACGCTCATGACTTTATCTTTGCCCAAATACTCAAAATTCCAACCTCACCCCATCGCGTGCCGGTATCCGGCAGAATAGGCACCGGTGACATGATGCTCTAATTGTCGTTCGATGTCGTTCAACAGCGACGACGCCCCAAAGCGGAACAAGTCCGGCTGCAGCCACCGATCGCCCAATTCTTCTTTCATCAACGCCAGATAAACGAGCGACTCTTTCGCCTTAGATATCCCACCCGCGGGTTTGTAGCCGATGCGGTATCCGGTCCTGTCATAGTAATCGCGAATGGCCCGGATCATGACCAGGCTGACCGGCAGCGTCGCATTAACACTTTCTTTACCGGTTGAGGTCTTGATGAAATCTGCCCCGGCCATCATACAAACAAGCGACGCGCGCGTAACGTTGCGCAGGCTGCCGAGCTCTCCTGTGGCGAGGATGGTTTTGATATGCGCGTCACCGCAGGCCTCTCGATAGGCTTTCACTTCGGTATAAAGCGCCTGCCATTCGCCGGTCAAAACCTGTCGGCGCGAAATTACGATGTCGATTTCTTCTGCGCCGGCCGCGACGCTTTCGCGAATTTCTTGAACACGAAGCTCAAATGGTGTCAGTCCCGCCGGAAATCCGGTTGAGACGACAGCAATCGGTATGCCAGATCCAGCAAGGGCCGCTTTCGCAGGGGCGATCATTTCGTGGTAGACGCACACAGCGCCAACAGTCAGGTCGGTTGCATCAAGGGCCGATGCAATGTCATCGCGGATTGGACGTTTCGCCTTGGCACATAGTCGCGCCACGCGGCCCGCCGTATCGTCGCCCGACAGTGTTGTCAGATCGATGCAGGTCAGTGCCTTCAATAGCCAAGCGGCTTGGTGGTCTTTTTTGACCGACCGCCGACCGGGCAAAGATTTGCAGCGTCGCTCGATAGCCGAGGTATTGGCCTGAGCCGACATCACCCAGTCGAGATCAAGCGGCATCCCAGGATTGCGCGCATCCAAGCTGAGCGGAAGTGTGTTCATTGTTGTGGTCGTTGCAAGAGTCATTCAGAAACCCGTTGAAGCATTAGCCGTCAACGGTGGCACGGGTCACCTCGGTTGGCAAGCGATCCAAAGATGAATTTGGACGGTCTACGTGACGCTACGCGGGGTCAACGCCTGCATTGCTTCAAATTGCGACAGGAAAACACGCCCGCTTTGGTGTTCAAAGAAACTGCTTTTGATCAAGCGATCCATAACCGGCCCTTTGACCTCTGAAAGATGCAGATCAATCTCAAGACCCGCAAGGCGTTCATTGATTTCCTCAAGCGTTTCCAGCGCCGAAAGGTCGATTTCATTGACCGCCGAACACATCAAAACCACGTTCTTGATGGCCTCGTCACCGACCACGCGGTCATAAACATAGTCCTGCAGAAAGCTGGCGTTGGCGAAATAGAGGCTCTGATCTATGCGTAAGTTCAGCAAGCTTGGGTCGGTTTCGACCTTGTGACGCAGGATATTTCGGAAATGCTGTGTCCCCGGAACCAGCCCAACTTCGGCCACATGGGGCCGTGAGGTTTTGTAAAGATGCAGACCAATCGACAAGATCACACCCGACGAAACGCCAATCTCGACCCCAAGCGTCAACGTCAGCAGAATCGTCGCGCTAACGGCGGCAAAGTCGACTTTGGAATAGGTCCAGCTGGATTTGAGGATCGAAAAATCCACGAGGCTTAGAACCGCCACGATAATCGTCGCCGCCAATGTCGCCTTGGGTAAGAAATACAGCAACGGTGTCAAAAGCAACGCCGCCAATAGAATGCCGACGGCCGTGTATGCACCCGCTGCAGGGGTCTCGGCGCCCGCGTCAAAGTTCACAACCGAGCGTGAAAATCCGCCCGTCACGGGAAACCCGCCTGAAACCGCAGCCGAGATGTTCGAGGCCCCAAGACCGATCAGTTCTTGGTTCGGTATGATCCGTTGGCGCTTTTTGGCCGCGAGAGTTTGCGCAACGGATACCGATTCAACAAATCCAATAATCGAGATTAACACAGCCGACGTCATCAACTGGGTCCACAAGTCCGCATCAAAACTTGGCACGGTTAAAGGCGGGATGCCCATCGGGATTTCTCCAACGATCTTTACGCCTTTGTCGCCAAGCCCGAAAGCAAAGGTGATCAGCGTGGTCAAGGCAACCGCTGCGACTGGCCCCGCTTTAGCAAGTATGTCAGCTAAGCGCGGCTTAAGGCCGAAACCCGACAACGCCGCTTTCAACCCTTTGCGCGTCCAGAACAAAAACGCGGTGGTGGTCACGCCGATCGCAAGTGTAAAGCCATTTGCATCTGGTAAATGGGCGATCAAGCTTGATCCCAATTCAAGCAAATTGTGGCCATGCGCGTCGACACCAAGGATGTGTCTCAACTGGCTAGTTGCAATCAAAATGCCCGAGGCCGTGATAAAGCCAGCGATAACCGGATGGCTTAAAAAGTTCGCCAAAAATCCTAAGCGCAAGACCCCCATCGCCAACAAGATCACACCGGACATGAACGCAAGCGTTATCGCGGCCAGCGCATATTCGGCGGGTGTTGAGACCCCCAGATTGCCAATCGCCGCCGCAGTCATCAACGACACGACCGCGACCGGACCGACGGCAAGCGCCTTTGATGTGCCAAAGATCGCATAGGCAACCAGCGGAAGGATCGATGCGTAAAGCCCCATCTCGGCCGGCAATCCTGCCAGCAACGCGTAGGCCAAGGACTGCGGAATAAGCATGATCGTGACAATCATCGCCGCAACAAGGTCGGACGTCAGGGTGTCTTTGCCATAGGTCTTTGACCACTGAAGGATCGGGAACGAACGTTCAAGCATGGTGCGGTCGATTTTGCGAGGGAACATATTCGTATCCACTAATGTGAGTTTGAAATATTCATATATTCCGAAAGCAGAATAAGTAAAGTCCCTGAATCGTCAGAACGCCAAAAAAGTAAACCCCCAACCGATGGCTGGGGCCGGTCTTGGTGCTGATCTCGCAGCGTTATCCTTGGGCGTTTAGCCGGTTCACGAGCATCGACATGTCATATCCAGCGGCGGCCGTCATCGCCAGAATCTCATGGACGTCCCGTTTCCCGGCTTGCGAAAGCGACCACAAAACCGTGCAGCGGGTGCCTGTGCGGCAGTAGGCCAAAACCGGCTTTGGCAGCGTATCAAAGCATGTTTGAAAATCCGCAATGTCGGTTTCCTGTATGCCTGCGGACCCGACGGGTTGGTAGATCACTTCTAGGCCGGCCTCTTTTGCGGTCCGTTCAACGCTGCCAAAATCTGGCTGCAGGACGCCTTCGCCATCGGGTCGGTTGCAAAGGATCGACCGGAAACCTGCGGCCGCAATAGTCTCGACATCGGCGGCGTTGATTTGTCCGGTCACAGACAGTGTTTCGTCGATTGTTTTGATATCCATTGCTAACTTCCTTGCATTTCGAACGGCTTCCAAGAATCAGAATTGCCGATTTTATCTATGTTGTCACATTCCATTTAAGGAATGTTACTGCGGAATTCCAGAGACCATTGACACGGAAATCCTTTTTCATGATGCCAGTGTAAGGTCAATCACACCGGCCAGTCGGACAAGTTGAGGCAAAAATGAGCGGACAATGGGAATTCTGGATCGATCGCGGCGGCACCTTTACAGACGTCGTAGCCCGAAATCCCGAGGGAAAGCTGCTAACGCACAAACTGCTGTCCGAAAATCCTGAACGCTACAAAGATGCCGCCGTCGAAGGCATCCGAGACTTGATCGGCGTCAAAGGCCCCCTACCCGACAACGCCATTCACGCCGTGAAAATGGGCACCACCGTCGCCACCAACGCCTTGTTGGAACGCAAAGGCGAACGGGTGCTGTTGGTGATCACCAAGGGGTTCCTCGATCTTCTGAAAATCGGCTACCAAACGAGGCCGAAATTGTTTGATCTCGAAATTAAACGCCCTGAGCTTCTCTATGAAGCTGTCGTTGAAATGGATGAACGGCTGGATGCTGAGGGCACCGTTTTAACGTCGCTTGACGAAGACGCTATCCGAACTCGTCTTGAAAATGCCCACAAAAACGGGATTAGGGCGGTCGCCGTCGCGGGCCTGCATGCCTATCTCAACCCCGTGCATGAACTGCGCGTGGCTGACATTGCGCGTGAAGTCGGGTTCACACAAATCTCAACCAGTCACGATGTCTCGCGCTTGGCCAAACTGGTAAGCCGAGGCGACACGACTGTCGTTGATGCCTACCTGTCGCCCATTCTTCGTCGCTATGTAGATCAAGTGTCGGACGCGCTGGACGTGGGGCGCGCGTGTGAGCGGCTTTTGTTTATGCAATCCAATGGCGGATTGACCGATGCGGGTCTGTTTCAAGGCAAAGACGCCATTCTGTCCGGTCCCGCTGGCGGCATCGTCGGCATGGTGAAGACCGGCGAACTGGCTGGCTTTGACAAGCTGATCGGCTTTGACATGGGCGGCACGTCGACGGACGTCAGCCATTTCGCAGGCGAATACGAACGCTCGTTCGAAACCGAGGTTGCAGGCGTGCGGATGCGCGCGCCGATGATGGACATTCACACCGTAGCCGCTGGCGGCGGTAGCATTTGTACCTTTCGGGACGGTCGTTTCCAAGTCGGCCCCGAAAGCGCTGGTGCTGATCCCGGCCCCGCTTGTTATCGCCGAGGAGGGCCGCTGACGGTCACCGATTGCAACGTTATGCTCGGCAAATTGAACCCCGGTCATTTTCCGCATGTCTTTGGGCCAACCGGTGATCTCGCGCTGGATCTTGCAACGGTACGCGCCAAATTCTCGGACCTTGCGCAACAGATTGCGACCGCGACGGGGGAACCTGTTCGTACAAGTGAAGATATTGCCGAAGGGTTTCTACAAATCGCCGTGGACAATATGGCGAACGCAATCAAGAAAATCAGCGTCCAGCGGGGCCACGACGTCACCCAATATACCTTGCAATGCTTTGGCGGCGCAGGTGGGCAACATGCCTGTTTGGTGGCTGATGCCTTGGGTTTGACAACGGTTTTGGTTCACCCCTATGCAGGCGTCTTGTCGGCGTATGGCATGGGCTTGGCGGAAATTCGGGCGCTGCGCGAAGTGCAGTTCGACGCCCCGCTAAGCGATTGTCAAGCGGCCCAGACCGAGCTTGCCAGAATAGCACAGAACGCGTCATTGGAAGTCTCAACACAGGGGGTTTCGGACATTCGCACGGACCTAAAGGCCCACCTTCGCTACGACGGATCGCACCAAGCGCTTGAGGTGGCTTTTGGTGACGCCGCCGCAATGCATGCCGCGTTTGAGCACGCGCATGACGCCCGTTTTGGCTTTGCATCCCCCGAACGCGCCGTCGTCTTCGAAATGCTATCAGCCGAGGCTATCGGCCTGACCGACGAGGCGCCCGCAATGATCGTCGCGACCGGAGACGGTCAGCCAGTATCGACCATCCCGACTTGGCAAAGCGGCGACTATCGCGACATCCCGCTGTTTGATCGCACGCACTTGAACGCTGAAAGCGTGATCAACGGACCAGCCGTAATCACCGAACCCACGGGCACCAACGTGATTGAGGCCGGATGGAGCGCCACGTTGGATGGTATTGGAAACCTCATCCTAAAGCGGATCAACGCAATCGCACGGGACCACGCCGCTGGAACCAAAGCCGATCCGGTGCTTCTTGAGGTGTTCAACAACCTGTTCATGTCGGTTGCCGATCAGATGGGGGCGACGTTGGCCAACACGTCTTGGTCAGTGAACATAAAAGAGCGTCTCGATTTCTCATGTGCTATCTTTGATCGCAACGGGGATTTGGTCGCCAACGCACCGCATGTACCCGTGCATTTGGGGTCCATGGCCGAGTCGATCAAAACCGTGATGGAGCAAAATCCAGACGTTAAAGACGGCGACGCATTCATGCTCAATTCGCCCTACAACGGCGGCACCCACTTGCCTGACGTAACGGTGGTAACGCCGGTTTTTGTCGAAGGACAGCCTGTGTTCTGGATGGGGTCGCGCGGGCACCACGCCGACATTGGAGGGCGCACCCCGGGCAGCGCGCCGCCGGACAGCACACATATCGACGAAGAAGGCGTGCTGATCGACAACATACGATTGGTTCACGGCGGTCAGTTCCTTGAAGACGTTGCGCAGAAAACCCTGCAAACGGCCCGTTACCCCGCGCGCAATGTGATCCAGAATATTGCCGATCTCAAAGCACAAGTTGCGGCCAATTCCACGGGGCGGCGAGAACTTCTCGGCGTCGTTGCGCAGTATGGCTTAGACGTGGTCGAGGCCTATATGGGCCATGTCCAAGACAACGCAGAAGAATGTGTGCGCCGAGTGATCGGACGCCTTAGCAACGGCCACTATATATACCCGATGGATCATGGCGCCAAAATCTGTGTGTGCGTTTCCGTCGACACTCAAAACCGAACCGCAACCATCGATTTTACCGGCACATCCGACCAGCACGCGGGCAACTACAACGCGCCACGCTCGATCTGTCGGGCGGTCGTTCTCTATGTGTTCAGAACCTTGGTCGGCGCAGACATCCCGCTGAATGAAGGCTGCATGAAACCTCTCAATGTGATAATTCCTGAGGGGTCGATGCTGAACCCATCTTACCCTGCCGCCGTCATCGCTGGAAATACCGAAGTTAGCCAAGCCACGTGCAACGCGCTTTATGCCGCTTTGGGGGTGATGGCCGGATCGCAGGCCACGATGAACAATTTTGTCTGGGGCAACGAACGCTTTCAAAACTACGAAACCATCGCAGGGGGCACGGGTGCGGGGCCAGGCTTCAACGGCTGTGACGCCATCCAAAGCCACATGACCAACACACGCATGACCGATCCCGAAATCTTGGAAAAACGGTTTCCCGTTCGGCTTGAAGCCTTCGGCATCCGCTCGGGATCGGGCGGTCAAGGCGAATGGCATGGCGGCGAAGGCGCCGTTCGGGTTCTGCGTTTCCTTGATCTGGTGACT
>Ga0316204_10001857_pt1 | contig 52899 bp, 59 predicted proteins | sample 6monrhotite_MG_2_FD_205661 | JGI IMG/M metagenome (GOLD analysis project Ga0316204, IMG submission 205661) | Microbial mat bacterial communities from mineral coupon in-situ incubated in ocean water Damariscotta River, Maine, United States -... | ecosystem: Environmental > Aquatic > Marine >... | reverse complement strand
GAGAGATGAGATGTCAAGGAAGGCAAGCGTTTAAGCCTCTAAATAAATTGAGGAGAAAAAGTTAAGCGCTCTCTAGCACATTTTTCCTTTTGACAGAACCCGCGGAACGTGGCAATTCCGATTGTCATATCCTTCACGTCATATTAACTGCGGAGACTGCCCCCGTGGCGAAGCCAAACTTAGGTACAAAACAAGACTGCCCGAACTGCGAAACGCGGTTTTTTGATCTGGGCAAAGTACCCCCGGTCTGCCCCAAGTGTGCAACTGTGGTTGAACTGGGGAAACCAAAGCCAAAACCCAAACCCAAAGCAGAACCCATCCCGGAACCCGTGCCCGAAAAAAAGGTTGCTGTAGTCAGCGATGATGACAGTGACGATATTGATATCGATTTGGACATTGATGTTGATGTTGATGACGATGATGTTGACGACGACCTTGACGACGACGACGACGACTTGATTGAAGATACCTCCGATCTGGGTGATGACGACGACGTTAGTGGTGTGATCAAGCACGTTGATGGGGACAGTTCCGACGGCTAAAGCAGCCGGTTTTTTGGGTGATTGCTCAATTGCAAAGCGCACGCCTGATAAATTGCCGCAAAAATGTTGCGTTCGCGTCACTTTCCTCTTGCGCAAATATAGTCACGCCTATAAGTTCCCGCCGCACACGCTCCCTCGTCCATTTCAATATGGTCACCCCAAACGGGGCGTTAATATTAAGTCTGGGGCTGTAGCTCAGTTGGGAGAGCGCTACAATGGCATTGTAGAGGTCAGCGGTTCGATCCCGCTCAGCTCCACCATCGAAACCCCTTGGGAAACCAAGGGGTTTTGTCTTTCCCGGCACATTGCATAAATCCTTCGCTCGCACGCAACTCAAACGCAACTCACTCAAGCGGGTTGGGTCTAACGGGCGTTTTACCCGCTGCAAAATTTCCTTCATCACATCGTCAATGGCTGCAGATGCTTTCCCAAGATAATCGGGATCGTACTTGGCGTAGATTTCGGTGGTGCGATATCCACCCGTTTTGTGACCTAAAAGACCCTGAACTTCCCAGGGTGGAACACCGCGTTTGCGCAGCTCAATCGCCATGGTGTGGCGGATGGCATAGGGCGAGACTTCTTTTGCCAAACCAGCCGCATCACGCACCGCGTTAAACCCTCTGCGCACAGACTTAACGGAACGCCCCCAATAGGCCACCAATGGCCCCTGCTCGGCTTTCTCAAGCCAAGGGAGCAAAGTGTTCGTGATTGGCACCGTAGGGCGATATTTCTTGGTCTGTTTGTGGCCTACTGGATTGAGCTCAATCAAGCGATTCTCAAAATCGATTTGGCTCTTCTCCAGCTCCAACAAAGCTACCGGGCGCGACAGCGTATTAAAGGCCAGCATCAGGAACATCAAAATGTGAGACTCTTCGCACTTGTCGAATAGAGCTGCTGCATCATCCAAACTGATCCGCACGTCTCTAGGAGGACTCGACTCAAGCCCTGGAATAAATGGCACCGTTCGTACTTCCTGACGCTTCACGGCACGATTAAGGGCCGCTCTGCCCGCTGCCAGCGTGCGATTGATGTAGTCATTTGAATATCCCTTCCCCTGCAGCCATTCCGTGAACTCCTCAATACGCTCCGGCCTCAGTTCGGATATGACATTCCCCGCGAAATACTCAGACCAGAACCGCAAAGCTATTTTGACCTGTGTTTCACTGGCACTACCCTTGGCTTGCTTCTCAAAATACCGAACCAAAGCCGTTTCAAGAGGAAGATCTTCGGGGTATTCCTCACGCAAATGCTGATGCTTCGTGACCCAGGCCGCAAGCTTTAACTCCGCTTCCCGAAGGTCAGTTGTGCCAAGTGATGCGCGGCGTGTCTGTCGGGTGTGCGGGTCATACCATGTGCAACACCAGACCGGACTGTTTGGTCGCTGCGTAAGCCAGTAGTCCCCGATTTGTCCCGTCCGCCCATTTCTTGACCGTGGCATGGCTCTACCCTCTGACTATCTAAATATTCTGCGATTTGGTCCTCAGTATAAAATATACGAGACCCAACCGGCGTATATCCGATGCGCCCCCTTTTGCGTTCACGTCGTATCGTATCGATAGAACGTCTTAGCCGCACTGCGACCTCATGTTCAGTTAGCAAGTTTGGTATTTGAACTACATGCATCCTTAGGTCGCTTCTTGATCTCGAGCAAATGTCATTGATTTTTTGAGGTCCACAAATTACTCTATTTACATCATAAAAAAATAGTAGCTAATTACTATTTTACGTGTCAACAAAAAAAGTAATTCGGACTCATGGATCTCGACAACACACTTCGATTGAAGTTGAAAGATGCCTGCCAGCTTTTTGGTGGCCAAAAGGCTGTTGCAGATATTTCTGGAATAGAAAAATCCAACTTGGGGAAGTGGCTAACTGGCCAGCCCACACTTTCAAGCGCCAACGTGGAGAGTTTGCTTGAGGCTATAGGCTTACCTGATGGCAAGCCTACTGATAGCCGAGTGCATTGCTGGCATGTAAAAGGTTCACATTTAAAAAATTTGACCAAGGCCTTGTCTTTATTTTTTCCTGACGGTGCAAAAATGGCACGCGCACCTTGGGTAAATCAGCTTCAAAACATTAAAGCTGCTTTTCATGATCTACCCCCTTTATATGCAATTACTGACGGTCAGATACGAGCCATTATAAGGACCCCACAAAAGACCGTTCTTGAAGAAAAAGATGTTTTACCGCTTGTCCGTTGGAAAACGGAGCTGGATGATTCAGTTATTGGAATAGACCGATATCCATTTCCACAACATTGGACGTCCGGCGTTCCTGACATCAATCAGTTTGACAAGGCTTGGAGTTCTGGAAAGTCAGTAAACGAGGTAATTGAATTTTTTATCTTCGGCATTCTTCAAGACACTCTGGAATTCTGCACCATTAGAGTAAAGGCTCTTGATTCTCTTGAGGCATTAAAAGCAGGTTTGCAAGAAGGGGGGAACGACTTTGATCCAATTTGTATTTTTCCTCATAATGACAAGGAAAAATTCGAGCAGTTTGTGAAGTCATATAAAGAAATTTCCATGATTTTGTGAATAAGAGCGAACCCCTTCAACTGACGAATCAAATGCGCATTTTGGATAAAAACAAAAAACTGAAACGTGAACTGACGTCATTAGAACGTGAGGCGTTTCGCATTGCTTATGGTCATCACCAGCCAGAAAAAACCGATGAAAAAAAAGCTATAGCTGTAATGGGTGAAATTCTTCAGAAGCATTGGCTGGAATGCGATTGTCTGCCTATGCTCACCATCCAAACAATAATGATTCCCCAGAAAAATGGGATCATGCGCAGACGTGATGATAGCCCCGAGCATCACTGGTCATGCCCTTTTTATCGTGACAAAGAAGGCCACGAAAAAATCGCGAAAACCTATCGGCGCCCGAAGAATTTGCGTCATTTTACCTTTTTATATTCTCCCCAGGCCCCTGCGGAGAAACTTGAAACAGAGCAAGCCGAACAAAATGCCCTGCGGAAGACCCGCAGGAGCCGCGCCGCTCCCCGTCCAAAGATAGCAACGCTCCTATTTACGCTTCTAGAACAAAGCAAACTAAACATCCTGAATACTGATACAAAAAGAACTGTTAGCGAAAACCTTTCCTCACTTAAGACTGCTGTGAGGTCCATACGTCTTGCTCCAGGAATTCGTCTCGCGGACTATTTCTGTACCCACGTGAACAGCCTTTACTGGCTTCGAGCTCAGTTACAAAAAAACCGAAACCAATGGCCTGACACTATTCGGCCACATGGAATATTCATCCAGGCCGTAGACGCAATTGAAGGGAATGATCTCGTTTTCAGCCGGTTTGATGATGAAAGAGTTGACGTTCAATGTGGAATTCCGACGTTCGGTGAAATACTCGAAAATAAACGTCGTGCGCCCTACATATTTATTGGAGTGATTGGAGATGAGGGAGAAGCTGGAGAACCCGTTACCTTCCACATGGCTTACGCCCATCCAATCTCATCACTCGATGAGTGTTTTCCAGTGGATAGCAATTATGAACGTCGAACTCTGAAATTGTTACGTCAGCAGCAAATTTATTTCAGGAAAACAGGATTATGTGAGAATTTATCCATTTCAAAGCCCATGTTCGATCGTGAAGTAGAAATGCCATCTGGAGAGAAAGAGCATTGCAGCCCTGATTTCCTTTTGACCATAACGGATTTGAAAAGCACTAAAAATAAGATCGTCATCGAGACAATGGGCAGTAACGATGATGCATACAACGAATCAAAAGCCATAACTCATCCACGAATGGAGCGGCTTGGGCCAGTAGTCGAACACGAAGCCTTTCATCATAATACGGGCGAGATGGACAAAACATTATTAAAATGGATCCTTAAAGAAGCACACGCCCTTAAGGGGCAGAACCTTCCTAGAGACCATTGAAGTCCTTGTGAGCGCGCGACTGAACCCCTTCCCTTTGGATTTCTTGAAGTCTTCGGATCTGTTCACCGGCCCAGCCCTTCGTCAATTCTAGATCACCTAACTTATCAATTTTTGCCTTTATGGCCTTAGAGGATGCTGTCAAACGTGCCAGATCAAGCAGGTAGGCAACTTGTTTGCCCGTGGCTGGTTCTTGATCTGCAGCCCTAACCTGATCCCTTGCCTTTTGCATCGCCGCATCAAACCCTTTTTTTGCCCCCTCGTTTTGTAGATCAATTTGTTCCTGCAGATTTAATGCTTTCAAGCCACACTTCCCTGCGACAGCTTTAACGCGCTCGATGCGGCGGTGATATTTTTCTCGACGTTTAGAAACAGCGCGCTTCTTAGCCTCTGCCTTTCGGCGCTCATACTCAATTCTCTGAAGCGCAACTATCTCTGCATTTTTGGTGGCATTGACGCCTGCTTTGTACTCCCCCACGGTAAGGCGCCGCTTAGGCATTCGGTCAATGCCCGTATCGGCCAATCGGCCCGGGTGAAATACCTCTCGTCCGGCGACATCGTTGATGATCCACGCGACGTTTTGACGCTCGCCGTAGATTTGTTTTTTCGTATTGAAGGGACGCTTCTTTGTGTCGCGATTGACGACAATCTGTCCGATAGAATTTACCGTCACGGGTCGCGCCGAGATCGCCAAATGCAGATGCGGCTGCACCTTACCATTGCCATGAATGGCAACAATTGCCGAGTGCCCTTTTGCTTCCCAGTATTCAACTAAGCGTTCAGCTGCTTCGATACGTTGTGACTGATCAAAGGTGGAGGGCAGCTCCGTAACTATGGAGCATAAAACGCGCTCGGCTGTAGGGCCTTTTCTCACCTTGGCTGCGGCATCAATCGCGTCAATTGCTCGACGGAATTCAGCAAGGTTTTCGGTCTTTCCTTCAAGATCGTCGCGGCCTTCATAATCCCCCTCAGCGGCCACGTAATCGATTAGCCCTGCGACTGAAGTACCAACCTTTCTAGAGCTGAAGTTCACATGAAACGTTCGGATGCCTCCAACGCCAATCCGGCCACTGGTCAGAGCGTCCGTACCGCTTCTACCGATCCCTCGGTTTCGATACTTTTTCATATGCGTGTAGCCCAATTAGTAGATGACCATCTGCTAGTTGGGCTAATAGTATATGTATAATTTACAGTAATCACTCAAACGTTTATTGTAGTCGTCACTATTTATATAGAAAATATTATGACGACCCGACCAAATTTTGATATAAATTTAACTGGCGGAAAACATTGCGCGTGTTACATGACGTGGATGAAAACGTGTTAGAATTTCCACCAGCCCTTTTTTCTTTGGAGGATCATGTTGATCTCCACCGCTGGATGAAAAAAATGAGGTCTAAGATGTCTGACGAGCTACTGGTAATTCCCCCATTTTTGCGCCGCCAAGCCAAACGCAAATTGCCCTTAGATTTTTGGGGCCGCGACGGAAAACCCTTTCGCAAACCGGAACCGTTTGCGAACGCAATCTTGGTGGAATCCCGTCCGGCGAATGAGGCAGAAATTCTCCAATTCCGGCGCAAAAAACCAAAGCCGAAAGACCCGCTCGAGGGCGGGTGACACCGCTCCGCGACTGGATGTTTCCGTTGCCCAAACACCCTGAATATGTCGCGCGTTTGCTCTCAGGTAAATTGACGCCTGAAGAGATAGACGATGCCAACAAAAGGTTTCCGATGGAGATGGTATTTGGCCCGATGAAAGAGCTACCAGAAATCAATTTTACGCGCTGTGTTTTTAACCTTGATGCCGAGCATTGCGAGCCTAAGAAACCGTCGCCTAATGACCTCATTACGGACGAATTGCCGAGCAAATATAGAGGGCGAAAATCACCGGAAAGTTTGGCCGCAGAAAAAGCACTGCGGACACAAAAAAACCGCGAAATAATTAACAGGGGTATTTAATATTCCCGTTCAACATAGAATCATGAGAGCATTCACATCTGAATTTAAAGATTTTAAATCATATCACTTAGTGGTACAGTTATGGCATTGATAGAAGCGTACAAGACCAAGGTGTTCGCCCGCTGGGCCGTAAAGGAAAAGTTGGGCGACGTCGTTCTTTGCCAAGCGCTTCAGGAAGTCTGCGACGGGTTGATCGATGCGAGCTTAGGTGGCGGCCTGATCAAAAAACGGGTTGCGGCCTTTGGGCGAGGGAAAAGCGGATCATACCGCACGCTGATCGCTTTTCGCTCTGACGAACGTGCGATCTTCCTTTATGGCTTCGGGAAAAACGAACGCGATAATATCGACGAAAAAGAAAAACGAGGCCTGAAGCTGTTGGCCCAACAGTTTCTCCGTTTTGAAGAGACAGAACTCCGAACCGCTGATCAAAAAGGCGTGTTAATCAAGGTGACATGCGATGACGAATAAAAAACGCAGCCCCATTCTCGGTGCTGTTCATGAAACAGCCCAGGATTTACGTAACGCCGGTCTTTTGGACGAAACGACCATGCGCGAATTCGATGCCCAGTGCCTTCCCCCGGTCCCTGATTATTCTGCCGAGGACATTCGGACAATTCGCGAGCGCAATCGTGTCTCTCAAAGCGTCTTCGCCGCCTACCTGAACGTCGGCAAAACCACAGTCAGCCAGTGGGAACAAGGCGCAAAGCATCCCCGAGGAACATCGCTCAAGCTCCTCAGTTTGATTGATCGGAAGGGGTTGGAAGCAGTCGCTTAAACATTCATAGAAACGCCGGCCATGCGGTCGAACAGGCCGACATAGGTCTGTTCAAGCCCCAGAGGCGAAGATCAGCCTATTCAGTAGTGCGTGGCATAGCCAAACCTTGATCTCCAACACAAAACATCTGATGAGATTGTTGGAGCATGGGGACGATGACAGATGGATCATTGTCGTTGCTGCCGCAGATGTAGAACGCTACTATCGCGATAGTTTTGCTTTGTGAAGGGGGTAACCAATTTGACACTCGTAGAATCGCTTGAAATGAGTGCCAGTGGCGGCGCTCTTTTATTTTGTGGTGCTGGTTTCACCGCTGGTTGTCTGAATTTTAAAGACTCTGAGTTGGGGGCTTCTTGGCCGCTCCTAAAAGCGCTCAACGATGCACTCGAATATGATTTTGGAGACATTCAAGTTGCCGCAGACGATTACGCCGAATCCAAGGGAGACAATGGCCTATTTCAGCTTCTTCAAGATAGGTACTCCGTTCTCAAGCGCACCAAAAATATTGACGAAATACTTAAATACCCTTGGACACGAATATACACGACCAACTACGACGACGTTATATCCCAATCATTAACCGATTCCGCCACCCCACATTACGTGGCGAATAACACAGAAACACCATTTGAGGTGAAACAGCACAGCCAAGACAAGACTTGGGTGGTGCATCTTCACGGTGCGCTGAAAAAATGGGATTTCCCGTCTTTTAAACAAAGTTGCGTTCTTGGTCGCGAGAGCTATCTCAGGGTAAGCAGTGACTTCAAATGGGCCGAAGCCCTTCATGAAGACTATGCTCGTGCGACCGCAGTGTTTTTCATAGGATTTTCAAATAGTGATTTTTATTTGGCTCAGAATTTGTTCTCAGCCGAGGCGTCGAAAAGCAAGGTCTTTTTCATTAATAGTGAACACGCCGCAGGGGATCGAGAGCTAATATCAAAACAAAAGAGATATGGGACTCCCCTCGCAATTGGTCGCGCAGGATTTGCTCAACATATCTCGACGGCGTTAAAGGCTGACAATTCCCAAAAAATTGAACTCCACAGCTTTGAAAAAGTTGAACTCCCGGAGGCCAGCACTGAACGTGCAAGTGTGCCGCAACAAGAAGCATTCATGATTTCGGGCGCTAGCGACAGCCAACTTCACTACAGAGACATCCTTGATGGTTCTCAGAGCTATCGAGCATTACGGCCTATTTCAAAAGACATTACTGACTTCTTTCTTAATGCAGATTCAAAATCAGTAGCCTTAATCCTCGGTGGAATTTGCTCCGGAAAATCAACTATTTTCGATGAGGCTGTCCTCGACCTTTTAACAAAGGGTAGAGTTGTCTACCGACTCAACGCAAAGTTCTACGACTTTCTCGACGAAGCAAGAAAAATTATTGACACATATCCAACAGCGATACTGGCCATCGACAATTGTTTTTCCATCAAGGGTGACCTTGATGAAATCTTAAAACATGCGAATAGCGCTGGAAGCTGCTTGCTGCTTGCCTCAAGAACGCTGGCGTATGACTCCGAACCAGATCTTCGTTCTCGACTGATGGCAGATACGAGGTTCCAAACTTTCGACACTGAAATTCTCAATGAGACAGAGCGAGATAACGTAATTCACTGTGCTGATCGTATCGGCGTGTGGGGTATGAATGCAGCATCTCTTTCCGACAAAAAACGCATAATTGAAAGGACGCATCATTCTAGGTTGTCGAGTTTCCTTTTAGGGGTTTTCAACTCTACGCAAATTCGAGATCGATTCCGTTCTGAACTTGATCTTATTCTTGGTGGTGGGGAGTCCGCAGAGAATGCTCTGATTATTGCGTTATATCTAAAAAGCATTGGGGAACAGGTCAACGAGCATGTTTTAAGCGCGCTAATCCAGGCAGATAGCGTGCGTCTGTTTGAAGAAGTCGAGAATTCAAACATTTTTGCTCGGTTCGATCCTGTAAAACAAAGCTTTGAGGTATTACCGAGTGTCAATGCGCGCGAAGCGTTGAAGAAGTTCTTCGACCCCAAGGTTGTCACAGACTGTATAGTGTCGGCTGTGGAAACTATGGAAACGCTGCGGTTTGAGCCTGCATTCAAGCGCGTCTTCTCTGAGTTCATGCGCTATACCCAATTGAAGCAAGTAATCATGAATTTTGATCAGCAAGATCATTTTTTCGATCGCCTTTCAGAGCTACCCTTTTGTAACAGACATGTTCTTTTTTGGCTCCAGTGGTCGATGGCCATGCGTGATCACAAGGAGTATCCAAAGGCAGAACAATACTTGAACGAAGCCTATGGGAGAGCACAAAGCCTACATAATTTCAACACCTCTCATTTGGACGATCAGAAAGCAGGTCTGCTTTTGGATTCAGTCCGTGATGATAGTACTTCTGACAATTATTTTAGGCGGTTCCGAGAAGCCCATGGGCTTCTTACGAGAAGCATTCAACGTGGCGAGGAAACCTCCCACAATTACATTACTATGCGCTCAATCGAGGACTTTATTGACAAGGCCAGAACAAATCTGATTGATCCTCACCGAAATGTAATCATTTCCGGTTTAGGAAGTCTTGAAGTGCTTGTGCAGAAAAAAATCGACGCTCAATTTCAGGGGTTTGTGAAGGAAGCAATGGGGGATGCACTCAAAGTCATTAAAACGTCCAGAGAACGCTTGCAGACACAGTAGGACTTGAATGTCAGCAGGGGAGCAGGGGCAAACTTATCCAGCTGTACAAAGTTGAATAAGATGAGACGCAAGCTTACGCCTCGCCTCCCTATTCCTTGAAGACAGTAGCGGTACCACCGTTGCCGCAGACGCACGAGCCCTTGGGCGAGTGCGGTCGAGGATGCAGCCGCCGTGCGCCCAAAAGGGCGCATGATCGGCGGCGAGACAGATCGCCCGTATTCGTTAAAATCTGGAACGCCAAAACACAGCCCCGCAGATTGTCGATGAAATTTCCAAAAAGATCGCCGGGTATGTCGAAGAAGGCGGAGAGTTGACGATGACTACGCGCATCGATCATCCCATACCCTTATTCGAACGCGGCGGCTTCCTGGGCGTCCGGCCTGCACCAATAATTCAGAGCGCGGATCGGTTTGTAGCGCTGACGGATGCTAAGCTAGAAAACTAGCGTTACCGCAGCAAATTAAGTGAACGTTTGTCGTGGGTAAAGAAACGACCTACGACGTAATCTGTATCCTCAAGTTCTGGTGAGATCATCGAAGTTGCAAAAATTATTTGATGATCGACTGCGCATGATTCAGATATTTCCAATAATACATTTTGAAAATTGTGACTCCGAGTAGGCTCCATTCCCTTATCCTCGATCGTATCCATCATCAAGAAACGTGGGAACCGGAATGTGCTGTCCTCAAGAGAAGCTTTCCACAGTCCGACTAAGAAGCTATTTCTCAGGTAAACCATTGAGCTCGCGGAAAAGAAATTTTCTCCGTTCACACTCACCTTATCTTTTTCAAAACTGAAATCAATTCTCTCCGCTCTCTCGAATGTATCTTGGCGAGCCAAATCACGCTTTAAAAGCCCGCGGACATTGTCAGCAATTTTTGTATACGCTTTCCGTAATTGTTTATCCTGAGCATGCTCGCTCGCTTCAATAAAATCATCTAAACGAGATATTTCAGAATTCAATTCTGCCTTTTTACGAGACAGGGCATCAATTCTTTCAATTAAACCAGCTTTATCATTTAAGTCCTCAAATTGCCGCTCAAGGTAACCGGCTTTGCGATGCAACTCGCGTACACGCGTCCTCAGTTCGGTAGATGGCGAACGGTTGGCCAAAGTGTAACGTCTACTAGCAGCTTCCCATTTTTCTTGAGCTTCAATTAGCTCTCTCTCAAGCTTAGCTATCTGTTCGAGGCGATCACGCTGTAAAGTACCCGATTGCTTCAGCTGCAGCCCAATATCATTAATGAGCAACAATATGCGGGAATGTGAACGTGCCGGATCAAATGGCGCTTTACATAACTGGCAATGATGTACACTTGTTGATTCTTCAATAGGGGCAAAACAAGCAGGGCAATATATAAACGATATACTTTTTAGGGTTTCAGCTGTTACAGCAGAATCTTGCAAAGCAGCCTGCTTGCTTTTCAGGCTCTGTATATATAAATCCGAGTCAGCAATCTCCAGCTGCAACTCATCCCTTTCTTCTTGTTTTTGCGCTAAATTTTGTTGGATATGGCGAACCTCAATATAGGCCTCTTGTTGACTTTGCAGGGATAGGCCGTCACTAACTTCCCCATTAAAAATACGCTGTTCCAAGTCCACGATTTGATCTTGAACCTCTGTGATTTCAGAGCGGATGCTTGATCGTTCTGCGCTAACCCAATCCATAGTTAGAGCGTGCTGCACTGAGCCGAGAGTCGAGAAAATACTGTTCAGTTCAGCCGATAATGATCCAAGCTCTTTATCTGCATCCCGTTTCCGAATCTGGGCCTCAAACAACTTGTTGTTATACGCACCACACAGAAGGTCTCCGACGGTCTGACGAATTAAACCAGTATCAAATCCGAGATGTTCCGCTCTAAACAGATGGTCAATAGGAGTAACTTGGTCGGAATATAAAAGGCGAAGCAACTGATGCATCGTTATATTACTTGTTTCATGCCCCGGCACCTGAGGCATATCCAACCATCTAAAGATGATCTGAGAAAAACTCTCTTTCTGTGAAGTTCGTCGAAACGGGAAAATTCCCCACCCCTCAGTAGATGACTTATCTGCCTCTGCAAAGGGGCCAGGAAATATACGCATAGGCTGAGATTTGCTATCTTTTACAGCTCGCTTAAATGTTGCTGTACGCCCATTCAATACGACCTCAACAGTAACTTCATCACAATCCAACGCTGCCTCTCGCCAGTTCTGCAAGTCACCGCCCAATCCATAAAATAGAAAATCCATAATTGTGGATTTACCAGAACTGTTCTCGCCTCTAATCACATTGAGGCCTGAATGGAAGTCCATATCAAATACCGGTGTCCCATTATTCGCTGAGACAACTATTTTTTTGATTTCTATTGTGGGATTAAACATAGTCATAACGATGTTCCATCAAGCCAGTACGATGCTTCAATCCATTTGGGCCGTCTAAGGGAAGCTCAAACAAAATACTCAAGAGAAACGCCATTAAGTTTTCCTCCTCTTGATTTTTTTTGGATACAAAAGATGACAGCTTATCGGGCAATCCGGTTTCCAATAAACTCACGCTGCCTGCGAAAAATGCTTCCCTATCGAAGTCAAATATCCCCTGTAAGCAGAGTGTTTGGATTGCCGCCTCCTGAATAGGGGCCATCTGACGAAAGAGAACCCCCGCAGAGGGCAATTCGCCATATGCAGGTGGAATTTCATCTAATCCGGCTAATTTGATTTTGCGCTTAAGGCCTTCGATATCGCTAATAAGACGAGGAAAAGCGAGGTAAAAATCTAATATTCGCAATTGATCAATTTTAAAGACTGCTTCGGACTTTCCCATAGTTAAGCGAAGCAGTCTAAAGGCTGTATGATACGGGTCGTACGCGGGCTGGTAAGCGAGCTGGATCATTTATGCCACCGAATGAAGCATTGCTCTGCCAACCAATAAACCATGCCTGCAGCATGGTTGTAGTCCACCAAGAATGGAGCCGCACCAATTTCTGTTATGACAGGTTCGATCAGCTTTGCCTTCACCATTTGATCGATCTCGGCAGAGGTTACTTGATCAACATATGGCAAGATTTCCTCATCAAATGAGGTATCTATTTTTGATAGTAAAAGAGCGAAAATTTGCTGCGCTGACCCAAAATGAGAATATTTATCTAGCAACTTTGAAAAATGCTCTTTCCGTTTTAGAGCCTTTGATAACTGGTCAGAACGTCCTGCATGGTCGAGCTTCGCTTCAAGCCCATCAATTCCATCAACGGAATGTTTTTCATGAAAATATTGAAGGCTGTCGACCATTTCTTGAACCCGCTCATTTTCCTTCATTTCTATGGCGAGTTTTTCCAGCCATCCTTCAATTTGGGTACGACGCCCTTCAAAGTGGTTATGAGTCTCATAAATCGATGTCTTGTTGCCTGCAACGAGATCTCGACCCGCACTTGCTCCGCTCTGATTAACATCAACATGCGTAGCGGAAACGGACTTTCCCTCAGAAATTGGCACAAGCGATTTTGACATAAATCGTATTCTTACCTTTTGGTATCGCCATGGTAATGAGTAGACTTATTGCCACCCACCATATCATCGCCTGCATAAGATTCGCTCTGGTCAACATGCGTTGAATTTCCAGATGAACTTTGGCTTTTCACACGAATAGTAATAGGAACGCTTATGGCTGCACCGCCAATAGCACCAACAATCGCAGCAACAATTTCAGATAGGTGTGCTGATATAAATTCCATGAGCCCCTCATACTAGCTTAGATGTACGCAACATAAATACACGCGTAAGTTATTCACACAACCCCAAATCTGAGGACAAACAACAGCTTACTGTTGCCACAGAGCGTGTGAGCCGTAGGCGAGCTCGTTCGAGGATGCAGCCGTCGTGCGCCCTTGGGCGCATGATCGACGGCGAGACAAGTCGACCGCAAGGGCGATGCCTTATTCTTACCGCCCTCACTACTTCGCAGGGATTCACAGATTCAGGGATTCGGATTCCGGGCCTCTCAATTATTTATTTTCAATAGGTTACAGAGACGAACCTGACGAATTGGGGGTGTTACCTGTCAAATTGGGGGCTGAACCCTGACGAATTGGGGGCCCTATCCTGTCGGATTGGGGGCAGTTGTCAGTGGGGAATGTGGTCGTCCAGGTCGAGGCCAAGGGCATCCCACAAGCTTGACTGGATTGCTTCGCCTGCCTTTTGGCCATCTTCAATGATCTTTTCGGCGGTATCGTCGCGTCGTGCTTTGCGGCCCACTTTGGGACGCTCACACTCATCTGCTGTGCTATCGATTTCTTCCTGGGTTTTCTTCCAGAATTGCAAACGCACGCGCACAATTTTTCGGCCATGGCGCACCTCAACCCAATTGAATGTGAAGTGCGCCAGATGATCGATCTCGAGCTTGGCTTGGTCAAATACGCGGCGCTTAAGCTGAGCATAATCCTTATATCGCCCCTTCTCGATCCCCAGCCGTTCGCGCAATTCCGGCATGGTAAACTCGACGCTTGGATCACGTCGACCACTGTACAGGCAACCAAGCTCATACAGGGTCACGGCATACTTGCTATTAAAGGCAAAGAGCGCGGCGCTGTTCATGGCCGCGTAATGTTCCGACGCACCAAACAGCCTTCGAGCATGAGCATTAAACCGATATTCGATCCATGCTCCGTCACTGTCTTCCGTTTCCTCAATCAAATCTTCAAATAGGCCAGAACGCGATATTGCGGCACGTCCGCGTGAACTGATCGTCTCACACACCATCAAAATAGACGCCACCTCGTCGAGAGTATCCGATAGGCGTTCATTACTCTTGTGAGCCTGTCTAATGCATTTTTTAGGGATACGGTGCGTTGTGTCTTTCCAGGCATCCCCAGCGGCCTCACCGATCAAGAGCGCCAGCGTGCGACGTGCGACCAGAGACGGAGACTGCCCGCGTCCGAACTTCACGTCCACCAATTCACCCGGCTTGATGAAGCGGTCGAAGCCTTCCACTTTTGCGGAGAATGCGGCCTTCATCGTCCGTCCGACTTTAGGCGGCATAGCAACACCCACGGCCACGTACTAACACGCAACTCATACGCAACTCCTGCTAAGTGCTTGAGTCGTCGTGCTTGGGTTTGCCTACGGGTGCGGACTTATGCTTTTGATTTTGTTCACTATCCGGTGAAATGGCATTGTAGAGGTCATCGGTTCGATCCCGTTCAGCTCCACCATCAAAACCTCTTGGGAAACCAAGGGGTTTTGTCCGTTTAGGACCGCCTCTTCTTCACACTCATTTTGACCGACCGTGCCAAAACTGTGCCTTAACTCATTGAGCGCCTCAATCGCTCTATTCTGATAGCCCGGTGCCAAGTGTGCGTAGCGCTGCACCATGACCAAAGACTTATGCCCCGTGAGGTGCATCACCTCGTAAATTGAGATGCCCTTTTGCACCAACCTTGATGCGAAGGTATGCCTTAGGTCGTGAAACCGGAAGTCTTCCAAGCCAGCCGTTCTACGGGCCTTTTCAAAGGCCGTTTTTATGTCCTTAATGGGCTTGTCCCGATAGGTGAAAACGGGGCCAGACTTCTTAGGGCCTAAATCCATCAACACCTGCTTTGCCCGGTTCGTCAAACGCACCGAGCGGTCTTCACCGTTCTTCGTTTTCGTAAACGTTACAGCACCACGCCACAAGTCAACGTTGCGCCAATCCAGTTTGAAAAGCTCCGAACGCCGCCCGCCTGTATCGACAGCAAAGGTGATCAAAGCTCGCAAATGAGGCACGGCGGCATTAAGCAATTTAGCCTCCTCATCACCCGTCAACCAACGACACCGTCCCTTAGAGGGTTTTACCTTAGGAAACGGTGGAACGACGCTAAGCCGCCCTTCCCGATGGGCCTTGTTGAGAATGGCCCGAAGAATAGCAAGCTCCCTATGCACCGTCCCCGACTTCACTTTACCCAAACGTTCATTGGCAAAGTCTTGGACCATGGAAAGATTGAAATCACTGAGATTTAAGCCTTCGAACCGATCCAGCAGGCGTTGCAGGTTGTAGCGTACGCTGGCGGTGTAGCCATCTGGATTGTTGGTTTGCTTCTCCTGTCCGTAACGTACCAAAGCTTCTGAAAATGGAACGTCCGGGATCACCCCAAAATGTTCCTCTAAGAAGCTTTCTTGTTGCCACTTCGCCGCCAAAGCCTCTGCTAACTTTTTATCGTCAGTCCCAGTGCTTTTGCGGTTTCGGCGACCTTTCTGGTCTGTCCAATCGGCCCACCATTTGGCGGAGCCGTCGCGTTTGAAGATACGCATATTTGCCGTCCTTTCTGCTGTGCAGAAGCTCGGGCGCTGTAGCCGGACTTATTCTGCTCTGCATGCGCTTCGATATCAACTACATCCCAGCGTTTGCAACGCGGGCCTAAGTTCACAAAAGGAATGTCGAAACTCAGAAACGTATCCACACACACGCATTACCATCCCGCCATCGCTTAAGGGCTTCCTTTCGTTTCACCGCTTGCGCTTAACTTAAGGAACCGCCCCTTAGCAAAACCAAGCGTTCCTATTTTGGGCGATCCGCTTCAAAATGTATTTTCCCTTAGCTAAGGCAAGCGAATCGCCTATGGCAAAACAGCCAGCACATCGTTCCGTTCCCGAATTACCCCCTACGGATTATCCGAGAAGCACACCCGATTCGTAACGTTAGATTGAGGCTAGTCAGAAAATAGGGCCGCGTATCGTTCCCGTACGGGTTTTAAACCCGGGAAATTTTTTCGGGAAGAAAGCCTGGGTTTCCTAAAATCCCGTATGGGATTTTTTCCCGGGTTTTTAAGTTTTCCCATTACAGGTTTTGAACCCCGGGATTTGTAAAATTTAGTGATTAAAAACCGTACGGGCCTCGCCGAAAATCAGCTAGTGGTTGCCAAATCACCCAACTATGCGCCTTAATACAATCAGATTTGGGAGGAAGTGACATGACGCGCTTATGGAATGTTGAAAACGGCAAACTGTACGAGGTTAAAACATCAGCGCCAAAGACAGAGGCAATGGTCGAAGACTGGATCGCAGGCGACCTCACCCTGATCTAAGCCCCGTGACGTAGTCGCACAAGCCCTTGATTACGGAAGCTGGGTACACGGCCTATCTGCGCGCGACGTCCATAACATTGCCGCCAATTACTAGGAACACCCTGTAGACATTTTATCAGCGACACAAAAACCAGAGCGATACTGCATTTGCCAACCAATATCAGACTTAAGACTGGCGATCTGAAGGGCACCCTTGATTGGTTTTTTGATGAAGGTCGTATCCAGGAAATCCAAAATATAAGCTTCGCGCAATGGGCCGATGGAATACCTTCTATATCTGATTTTGATGCTTACTTTCAATCAATTGGCCTCGGCCCCTTTGAAAGTGATGTCATTAACGCAATTGAAAATGAAGGTATCACCTTCAAGGAAGCCATTCGTCGCATTAGGGCAAGAAGTAGCCGCGTCACTAAGTAGTCGGGCAGATTTTAAAATGTCTACTTAGTGCCTGAAAGCGGATGTTACGCAGTGCCTTTGGGAATGTCCGCAAATGCAGCCATGAATTTCTCTTAAAGTTCCCCATCGGCTGAAAACCCGAAGACACTTACCCCATGACGGATGGAGACAAGGGCACGATAATCGGCGCGCCTTCCGAGGACCGCAGGAGTTCTGCCTCGATCTTGTACGCTTTACGAATCGTCTCCATGGTGAGTACATTTTCGTGGTCCCCGTGTGCGACCAGACGCCCCTCGCTCAGCATGACCAAACCGTTGGTATGCCGCGTGGCTAGATTGAGGTCGTGCATGGCGATGAGGATCAGTGCGCCGGTATCGCGAACATATGACCGCAAGTGCTCCATCACGCGCATCTGGTGGTGGATGTCCAATGCGCTGGTTGATTCGTCCAGCAGCAATAGATCCGGTTTGCGCACCAAACGTTGTGCGATCAGCACAAGCTGCTGCTGTCCGCCGGAAAGGGTGTTCATTTGACGCTGGGATAGGTGTGCCATGCCCAATGAGGCGAGAACCGTTGTCGCCGCGTTGATATCGGCATCCTTGATCCGCCAACCGAGTTGCTCATGCCTGCCGAGCAGGACGGCCTCAAGCACAGACATATCCGCGCGAACGCTGCTGTGTTGCGGCATGTAACCGACCCTAGCCAGATGGACCTCTTCCCCATCCCATTGAACGGTTCCGCCATAACCAACTTGCTTTCCGATGGCCGACAAAAAAGTCGATTTGCCAGCCCCGTTGGGGCCGGTGATGCCGACGATTTGACCGCTTGCCAAGGAAAGTGAAATATCGGTCAGAATCTCCGCCCGGCCGTGTGTAACGGACATGTCGGAGAGAACGAGTGCCTTGTCTGTCATCGCATACCTCCACTACTGCGTTTAACGATTACCGCGAACAACATGGGAACGCCTGCCACTGCCGTAATGATGCCAACGGGAATAACGGCATTGGGCGAAATGAATTTGCCGAATACCGACGCGCCAATGATAATGATCCCACCAGCCACGGCCGCCATGGGAAGGCCGAAGCGGTGATCCTCGCCGACGAAGGAACGGGCCACATGGGGTGCAATCAGGCCGACGAAGCCGATTGTACCGACGAAGGACACGGCTGCTGCCGTCAACAGCGCGACAAGGATAAAAGACCGCCGCCTCAGGGTATCGACCGAGATGCCAAGGCTCGCCGCATTGGCGTCACCTAGGCGCAGCACCGTCAAGTTCCACACGTCGCGCAGCATGATAGGTATGCAGACCACCGCCACGACTAAAGCCACCAGGACGCTGGTCCAGCTGGCCTTTAGCAGGCTTCCAAACAGCCAGAACACGATTTCCTGCAGCACCTCCGGCGAGGCCATAAATTGCAGTAAGGATTGTAGGGACTGAAAAAAGAACAGCACCGCGATGCCAGCGAGAACCAGAATTTCCGGGGTGGCACCGCGCAACCGGGCAATGAAATAAACGATAAAACAGGCCAGCAGAGTCATCAAAAAGGCGGAAATCGGCACTACCAAATAATTGGGTGCGGGTAAATTAGCGCCGTACATGATTGCCAACGCAGCCCCAAAGCCGGCCGCCGCCGAAAAACCCAAGGTAAACGGGCTGGCGAGCGGATTGTTGAGGATAGTCTGCATCTGCAAACCCGCGAGGCCGAGACACGCGCCCACGATTACGCCCATGAACGTTTGCGGCATGCGCAAATACCACAGGATCGTCGCTGCAAGGCGATCCTCCCCGTTGGGACCGGCGATGAGCGCCGCCCATACTTCATCAAGCGGCATTCCGGACGGGCCGGTCACTAGGTCAAGAAGCACCAGAAAGACAAGGACGAGTACGGCACCGGACAACGCCGCCATCCGCCGCAAGGCTCCGCGGCGATAAGCGCCGCGGAGTTGCACTGCGATGGGTGCCTGACTTTCCATTAGTGGGAATGGCCGTAGCGCAAGGCGAACACGCCATCTGCCTCAACAGGCAGCCAGGTTTGATAGTAGCGCTCAAGTTCGGCGATCGGGTCGATATCCTTGAACGCGTCTGGATAGAGGGTCTTTGCTAGGTACTGGACGAAGACGAAGTCGGAAAGAGTCCGTGCACCACCGTGGTAAATGGCGTGGATGTTGCCGTTCTTCACTGCCGGTAAATCGCTCCAACCGGGGCGACCGAGATAGGCCCCCATGCGTGTATTCGCCAATCCAGCATCAGCACCGAACCCGACCAGCACCGCTTCTGGCGCGGAAACCCACTCAGAGCCTGCAAGCAAGATCACGTCCGGCTGCTGTGCCAGAACATATTCGGGGCTAAGCGGCCCCCAGTTCTCGACCTGGCCCTTGGCGATGTTGGTGCCGCCGACCATATCGATGACACCACCCCACATGCCGTTGCCGTAGCTGTTGCCGACCTTACTCGGACCGGCTTTGGCCAGTTCGACGTAGACCTTTTTGCCGGACGCCCCCGCCTTGGCGACCCGCGCCTTGGTGTTTTCGATAACGGACGTGTAGAAGTCGGCAAGCTTCTTAGCACGTTTTTCAGCGCCCATGACCGTGCCAATCAGCAAAGTGGAACGAACATGTTTTTCTAGCGTCTGGGCGTTGTAGTCGATCACGATAAGCGGGATGCCAGCGCGCTCAATCTGAGCGGCGCCTTCGCCGAGTGCCTTGTACTGCCAGGCGGCCAGAATGGCCAAATCCGGCTTGGCGGCAATCACTTTTTCGACCGAGAAGGTGCCGCTTTCAGTATCACCGACATCCGGCAGGTTGGCGATCGACGGTATGGCCGCGAGATAGGTCTTATATTGCATAGGACGCCAGTCGCGCCACGGCGTCAACGACACGCCGATAACTTTGTCCATAGCACCGGGACCGACGATGGCCATGTAGTCTTCGAAATTGAAGCCGAGCAGGACTCGCTTGGCCGGTCCGTCAATGGTGACTTCACGGTCCATCAAATCGGTAACTGTGATTTTGGCAAGTGCGGGCGAGGCGAAGCTAATCGCCAGAACGACCAACAGGCCTTTGAATAGGTTTTTCATGTGGTTCCTCTTGCGCCCCAATAAAGGGCGCGTTCTTCGTATCAATGATGTTTGGATAGAGTGTGCAGGCACTGACACACGCGGCCGCTCGCAGCCAAAGTGTCAGACGTGCGGTTCAGGCATCAAGAAAACGAAGGGGGAGCGCGGGAAGGTCCTGGTGTAGCGCGCCAGATGGTCGCAGGGCTTTGATTAACCGGCGACCAGATGACGGTTAATGCCTCGGCAATAAAGAGGACTTTGAAGGTCTCTAAACTCTGCTCAGAAGGGATGGCCGCGACATGTAGGATGCAAAATGGACATGAACCCTGAGTCTTAGGTTCGATTGGCGCGCCGTCGGCATCCAAAAAAATCGCCTGAATACCATTGGCGGTACAAACGAGGAATTGGGTTGCACCGTCGTCCGATGTGGATGCCAATGCGCTGCCAACCGGCACAAAAGCTTGCGCAAATATGGCGAGGATGGCCAGCCATACACTAAATGCACGCAGCTTGGTTCGCAGTTTAGGCTTTTGCAAAGTGGTAAAAAAACGTGTCATCAGCGCCAGTGGCGTAGTCCTAATTAGCGGAATCCCCTCGATCCGCCTACGGTGACCTTATGTCATGATAGGCGGCAAAAGCAATCCTCCATTCCGTTCTCAACAGCTTGCTAAATTAGCAACAACAGTCTTAATGTGCGGGCCGTCGCCGGAATATTATTTAAAGGGGGCAACATTGGACCAACAGAGAACAGCAATTGCCTTGCGCATCGTTTCTGGACTTTGCATCACAGCCATGACGCTCTGCGTCAAAGCCGTTACTAATGATATTCCGCTAGGACAAATCGTCTTTTTCCGTAGTTTTTTCGCCTTTCCAATCCTAATCGGATTCCTGTGGGTGAGCGGCAGCTTTCCCGCTGGCTTGAAAACCAAAAACCCGATGGGACATGCTTGGCGCTCGATTTTCGGCGCTACCGCCATGTTCACCGGTTTTGCGGCACTCAAATTCCTGCCCGTGGCCGAAGCGACGATGATTTCCTATTTGTTTCCAGTGTTCATGATGGTTCTGGCCGTCTTAGTGTTGGGTGAGCGCGCCGGGAAACGCCAATGGATCGGCGTTGGGCTTGGCCTGAGCGGTGTCGTGGCGTTGACCTTACCTGAAATGGAATTCGGTGCTTCGCAGCCCCGGATGATCGGACTGACGTTGGGGATTGTAACGGCAATGCTTGGAGCGGCGGCGCTCATTCAGGTGCGGCGCTTGAGCGCGACCGAACATCCCGGTGGCATCGCGTTCTACTTCGCCTTGATGTCGGTCATAGCAGGTGCCATGACCCTTCCGCTCGGATGGTCCGTGCCTTCTTGGGAAAACCTGGCATTACTGGTCGCATCGGGATTGTTTGGCGGCTTGGCGCATGTCGCCATGGTCCTGGCCTTCCGCATTGCAGAGGCTTCAACGCTGGCACCGTTTGAGTACCTGACCCTGATTTGGGCTGCCGCTGGCGGGTTCACCTTTTTTGGCGAAAACCCCCGCATGGCATTCTATTTTGCCGCCGCCTTTATCGTGAGCGGCGCGATCATCGCAACGAGGGTTAAACCTGTTGGATTGATACCGGGGGCGATGAAACCCGACCATGAAAGAAACTGAACGAGTGGGTGCAGCTTTGCACTTGTCCGCTTACCACCTGAAAGCGGACATCCCCAATTAGCTGGGCCATTTACCCATGAGAGTTCCCTTTCAATTAGGGTGGATTGCATATGAAGTCCTGACTCTCTGGCGAAGAGCGGGGTAGCAAGCACAGCCGTTTTCTCGGGGAACCTTGCTCGGTGCCAATAGTTTGAGGGCCACGCACAACGAAGTGAGCATGGCGATAATGGTGGAAACGGGATGAATGGCCCTGAAGCCCTACACGAATGGGCCGAAGATGGGGAGGCGCTCGGGGTCTTTATCTTCGAGGAGCTGGACTGGACGGAGCACCTAAATAAACAAACTGGCTTGAACGTGGGCTTGCAGCTTCTAGGTCACGATACACCAAGGGTGAGAAATGGTGTTATGGCAGCGTCCATTTCAGTCTATCATTCCCGCACCATCCCCTACTTCGCAACAAAAGCCTGAGCGCTCCTCTAATGATTTAATCGCTCACTTTTCTATAACGGAACTGTGCCAAAACTGTGCCATTCCCAGTCCGCTTTATTCGCTTTTAATCACTATTATTCAGGATAGAGGGCAACAACACCTGAGCACCTAGTTGATTTTAAACGTCTTTTGTTCTCGTATAGCCCAATGGCATTGTAGAGGTCGTCGGTTCGAGCCCGTCCGGCTCCACCAGCTTAAAGCGCCACTGTCTGAACAAAACAGTGGCGCTTTTTTTCGTCCGGCAGGCCATTGCATTAGCCAAAGCTGCGGCCCATGGCGTAAAATTCGTCGTTCGGACGCATGGACATAAAGTTCGCCATGCGGTTGGACAACCCGAAAAAGGCCGTGATGCCCGCGATATCCCAGATGTCTTCGTCGCTGAAACCATGACCATGTAGAGTTTCGAAATCCGCATTGCCGATGGTGCCGGCGTCATCGCTCACCTTCATGGCGAAATCCAGCATCGCCATCTGTTTGCTTGTGATATCGGCTTTACGGTAATTGACCGCCACCTGATCCGCGATCAACGCGTTCTTGGCCCGAATGCGCAAGATCGCACCGTGCGCCACCACGCAGTACTGACAGGCGTTAGCATTTGAGGTGGTGACGACGATCATTTCCATATCGGCCTTCGTCAGGCCACTGTCGCGTTCCATCAGGGCGTCATGGTAGGCGAAAAATGCGCGAAACTCTGCCGGGCGGTGCGCCAAGGTCAAAAACACATTTGGAACGAACCCGGCTTTGTCCTGGACCGCCAAAATTTTTTCGCGAATATCGTCCGGCAGGTCGGGCAATTGCGGCACCGGGTAACGGCTAATCGGCTTGTCGCTCATGTTCGTGTCCTCATATTCGGTGGATTTGTCGTGCGCTCCCGCGCTGCGCTAATCAGTGGAACCCTATCGCGTATGATCATATCCATTTTACTCGTAAGACGCCAGATTCGGGCGAATTCAGCGAATGCCTAGATACGCACCACGCATAATTTTATGATTACGCCGCATGCGCACGAACCAACTTGTTTAAAATCTTAACGCCTGCATTCAGGCCACCCACACTAAAGGGTAGACTGCGATAGCTTTGCTCTATATTGTGCGGTGCAACATTGGCACCTTATCGCACCATCTGTGCGACGGTATTTTTGGGCCTAGATCGTCAACTCGCTGCTCGTTCGATTGCCATCACGAGACCAAAAACACCACGCCGATTGTACAGTTTTCCCGACGATGCCCGTATTCATCGTGTGTGTTACAGCATAGAGAAAGTGGACCTCCCCCCATGAATCCTATCACGTCCCAATCCGCTGCGTCCTCCAGCACCCTGATTGATGTAAAAGGGTCTGAAAACCCTATTGCGGTGCTTATGTTGAAAAGCGCGCTCAAAAAGGCTGCCGAGCACAAGGTGTTTGGCGTGATGACCACAGACACCCTTGCCGAATCCAGTTTGCGTGATTTCTGCACCGGCACTGGTAATGAGTTCTTGGGCACCAAGGCGTTCGACGGCTACGCCATTCACTACATCAAAAAGCACACCGTTGAATGCCAGCGCTGTTCAAAAATGCGCGTGGCGTTCATGGGGCTGGTCGCTGTGGGAACGCTCGCTTACACCGCCCCACAAGTGCTCAATTCGAGCCCATCGAACCTGACCACTATACTGTTTTTGGCCGCATTGGTTTCCCTGCCGCCGGTGTCGATCAATGCTCTTCGTGTGTTCAAGGATATCGTCCACAAGCTCAGCACCCCAACCCACGGCGGTGCGGCGAAGTAATCGCGTGTTCACAACGCCAGCCGTTGACAGGTCTTAATCACAAGCCCACATTACTCGGGCCCACATTACATGGGTCATAGGCGGTGCCATGTGGGCCGCCTGTGAGGCGCCCCGGATCGGGGGCCAAAGACCATACACAGACCGGACTCGCTCACAGAGGAGGACGAACCATGTCCCGCAGCATCGCCTTCAACAGCCCCTTTTTGTTGGGCTTCGATCACTTGGAGCAAATGTTGGACCGCGCCGCCAAGGCCTCCAACGAAGGCTACCCCCCCTACAATATTGAACAAACGGGCGAACATAAGCTCCGCATCAGTCTCGCCGTGGCCGGCTTTGCGATGGAGGACTTGGCCGTCACCGTCGAAGACAATCAACTCGTGGTGCGTGGCCGACCGTCTGACGATGATCGAGAGCGCGTCTATCTGCACCGCGGAATTGGCAAACGACAGTTTCAACGCGCCTTTGTGTTGGCCGAAGGCATCGAGATCTCCAAGGCACACTTGGACAGCGGGCTTTTGCATATTGATCTGGAACGCCCCGTACACGAACCTGAAGTGCGCACCATCGAGATCGAAAACCCGACGAACCAACCCGGTGATGGTGCAAAAACCATCAATGTGGATAGCGATTAAATCATAAAATCCTGACCACTCTTAACCGGGTATTAGGAATAACGAGGTCTACTTGTGCTCATAAGGCGCAACACGGAGCATGGACAAATGAACATCTATCCGACCCACGCCTACGCTGCCATCGGCTCCACCACCGGCAAAAACTGGGCAACCCAGTTTGACCTCGCTGCATGGGGAATGGAAGATGTCGCGTACGTCAAACCTGTCGAGCTCGAAGGCGAAGCTGTTTATGGCATCTTCGCCGCGGATGGCACTGAATTGGCCACTGTGGACAATCGCGATGAGGCCTTTGTCACCATCCGCCAAAATGAACTTGAAGGTTTAAGCGTTCACTGACCCGACGTTTAAACGGCATGCGTGAGCCTTTGGTGGGTTGCCGAGGTTCGCCTTCAGAAAATCCAAAAAAACACGCACCTTCATTGGAAGGTGCGAACGGCTTGGGTACAGCGCCCATATAGCTGTTTCAAAATCCGACGCCGTTACACGGTGAGACGGAAACAAATTTACCAATTCCCCTCGCTCAAGATTGTCCCTTACGACCCAGTCCGCCAGCAACACCGGCCCCATCCCGTTCAGTGCGCAATAGCGCAGCGCTTCCATATTTGAAATAACGACATTGCCCTGTACTGGAACCGTGATCTCGGCATTTGCCTCATCCTTGAACAGCCACCGGGTTTTAAATCCAGGCAGATCGACCAATAGACAATCGCAATGGGAGAGCTCTTGCGGTCTTTCAAGAGCACCATATTGCTCGATATATGACGGTGCTGCACACACGAAATGCTTCATTTCCGCCAATTTCACACCGACAAACCCGTTGTTTTGTCTAGGGCCAAGGCGGACCGCAATATCAATGCGTTCCGCAACCAAATCAACGTATTTGTCGGTTAATATCAACTCGAGCGATACGTCGGGATATAGCGCCCGAAATTGTTTCAAGAGCGGCGTGATAAGCCGCTGACCACAGGTAATCGAGGTCGTAACACGAAGCTTTCCGGACGGGGCGGAGCTGACATCTTTTGCCGAATACTGGGCAGCTTCTAACTCGGTAATCAAAGGTTCCACCCGCGCCAGATAAATTTGTCCGGCCTCGGTCAGTGACAGGCGTCGTGTCGAGCGATGAAACAGGCGCACGCCCAGTTCATCTTCCAGCCCTGAAATAACGCGCGATATCGAAGAAGGGTCAGCATCCCGACTGCGGGCCACGGCAGCAAAACTGCCATGCCCCGTCACTTCGACAAATAATTTAAGAGCCTCCAAATTCATTCATGTAAATTACGCATGAATGTTATGGATAACAACACCTTTCATGATCCATTTGCACTGACCATCTTGGTGTCATCTCTTACTCACAGGTCTCATGAATGGAAACACAGATGATGATTCAAGACACAACAGCTTTTGTAACCGGTGCAAATCGCGGGATCGGCCTCGCCCTGATCAACATATTGCTGAAAAAGGGGGTTGGGAAAGTTTACGCCAGCGCCCGCGAGCAGAGGGGCCTAAATGTGCTCGCAGACCTCAACAACCCGAAGGTGATCCCCATCACGCTCGACATTACCGATGCGGCACAAGTCGCCCACGCTGCCACACAAGCCAAAGACGCTCAATTGCTCATCAACAATGCCGGCACCATTAATTTTGGCTCTATTCTAGAGGCTCCAGACGAAGACCTCCGCGCGAACATGGAAACAAATTACTACGGTACGCTCAATGTCACGCGTGCATTTGCCCCTGTGATCGCGGGCAACGGCGGTGGCGCCATCGTCAATCAACTTTCCATCGTGGCCCTGGCGAGTATGCCAGGTCTGGCCGCGTACAATGCCTCCAAGGCCGCAGCTTGGTCCATGACGCAATCAATTCGCGCCAACCTCAGTTCACAAAACATTGCTGTTCACGGTGTATACCCAGGGCCGGTCGACACCGACATGACCAGCGCCCTTAACATTCCCAAGGCGCACCCTTCTGATGTCGCCTTAGCAATTTTGAATGGTGTTGAAGCCGGGGTCGAAGATATTTTTCCTGATGATACATCACGGGGAGCCTATGAAGCCTGGTGCCAAGATCATAAGGCCATTGAGGCGCAATTTGCACAAATGTAATTCAACAAAAAAAGGCATGTGCGAAAGCACATGCCTTAGTTTTTTGGGGTTCCTGCCGAAGCGGGAACCTCCCCCGAAACTGTTGTACTTAGCCGCTCCCGATTACTCGGCAGCTTGGGAGGCGCTTGATTCCGTCAAGAGCACATAGAGAGCCTCTGACTCGTCGGTCCCGCGCAGTTTTTCACACACCGAAGCATCCCGCAACAAGCGTGAAACCCGGGCCAGCGCCTTCAAATGATCCGCACCCGCGGTTTCCGGTGCCAGCAACAAGAATACCAAATCCACCGGTTGTTCATCGATAGAATGAAAGTCGATTGGCGTTTCCAAGCGCGCGAACAGGCCATGCAAACGGTCCAACGGTGCCAATTTGCCATGGGGGATGGCAATACCATTGCCAACCCCTGTGGTGCCGAGACGTTCGCGCTCCATCAACACATCGAAGATCGCCCGCTCATGCTGACCCGTTATTTCTGCAGCGCGCTTTGACAGCTCCTGCAGGGCCTGCTTTTTGCTGGTGACACGGAGGTTTGCCTCCACACCTTCGACCGAGATCAGGTCACTGATTTCCATGGCCGTTTCCTTAAAGCTCAATTGCGCTTAAAATAGCGCTTAGCTCGCAGCTTCGTCCGCCGTAGAGGCGTGCGGGTCAATCCAACCCACATTGCCATCCTGGCGACGATAAACAACATTCAGGCCACCATGGCCACCGTTCTTAAACATAACCACTGGCAAATTGCCAAGGTCAAGCCGCATCACGGCTTCGCTCACACTCATGGTGGCAATTTCGTGGGGCATCTCTGCGACGATGGCGGGGTGGTGCTCTTCGTTAACTTCTTCTTCCTCGGTCTGGCCGAGGATCGAATACTGCCCCTGGGTCACTTCCGTATCAGCATTGGCATGGTGGTTGACCAGCTTGCGATGATAGCGGCGCAGTTGCTTGGAGATGCGTTCCATCGCGGCATCAAGCGCCGGATATGCGTCGCCTGCTTCACCCTGGCCCTGCACGGTGATGCCGCGGCCTGCATGAACGATAATGTCAGCGTGAAAGCCAGACTGAACCTTGGAAAAAACCACGGTTGCATCAAGCGCACGATCAAAATATTTGCTAACGGCAGTGGAGAGGGTGTCTTCCGTATGGGTCCGCAGGGCATCGCCCACGTCCATCTGTTTCCCCTTGACGGTGATGTCCATTGAAAAGCAGGTCCTTAAGTGTTCTTTTCAGGGGGCCCCAGCCCACGAAGTCTTGTCCGTGTGCCAGCAACCAATTCAATCGAGTCTTCTTCACGTTCCTCAGGCCCACACAGGGGCAAAACGAGGTCATAAGCTTTCACCTCGACACACACAATTGACGCGCATCTGAAGTGGTGCGGAAATTAGTTCTCAAGCCCGGCGAAGTCAAGGGGGGAGTCACCCTCAGCCACCGCAGCTATTCGTGTTTCCCTTACCTCAGAAGCGCGAAGACTTTTCCCGGCGCCTTTGTACTGAGGACGCTATACCCAGTGAATCGCGATACTTGGCAACAGTTCTGCGTGCAACTTCAATGCCTTCTGCTCGCAACAGGGTAACAATTTTATCATCTGACAGAACTTTTTTTGGATCTTCCGCGTCCACCATGGTCTTAATTCTCTGGCGCACGGACTCCGAAGAATGTCCCTCGCCGCCATCACTTCCGCCCACGGATGAGGTAAAAAAGTACTTCAACTCAAAGATGCCCCGCGGTGTCGCCATATACTTATTCGATGTCACCCGCGAAACCGTACTTTCATGCATTTCGATCACATCTGCGATATCGCGCAGCACCAACGGTTTCAGGGCCGAAACGCCATGTCGGAAAAAGCCATCTTGTTGGCGCACGATCTCGCTGGCGACTTTCAAGATGGTGGTGGCGCGTTGATGCAGCGATTTAACCAGCCAATTGGCAGTTTGCAGGCAGTCTTGGATGTAGCGCTTATCTTTATCACTGTGGGCGCTCTGATTGATCTCGGCGTAATAGACGTTGTTGACCAACACCCGGGGCAATGTATCTGCGTTAAGTTCCACTACCCAACTGCCATCGGGGCCGGAACGCATCAAAACGTCCGGCACCACCGGTTGGGCGACGTCATGGTTGAACGCGCGCCCCGGACGGGGATCAAGGGCGCGGATCTCCCCGGCCATGTCCTGAATGTCTTCTTCATCAACACCGCAGACTTTCATCAAGCCTTTAAGGTCGCGCTTGGCCAACAATTCGAGATTGTCCAGCAGCGCCTGCATTGCTGGATCAAGGCGATCTTTTTCCTTCAGCTGCAAGGCCAGACACTCGGACAAATTGCGTGCAAACAGACCCGCCGGCTCAACGCCTTGCAGTTTGATCAGCACCGCCTCAATCTCGGTCACCGCGCAGCCCAGCCGCTCGGCCAAGGCGTCAAGCTCACCGTAAACATAGCCCGCCTCATCAAGCATATCGATCAGGTGCACGCCGATTAGACGTTCCATAGGCGTGTCGATGATCATGCCTAATTCAGTGAGCAGATGCTCGCGCATGGATTCTTCACTGGCGAGAGTTTGATCGATGCCCGGTAAGTCGTCTCCACCGGATGGGCCAGATGACGTGCTCCACGTTTCACCGCCGCTGTCCGAACTCTGCTCAGGCCTGGATTCCGTCCCAGATGCAGGCCCACCCGCATCCTCGTCGCTGGACCAGTCGTTGTTCACGTCTGTGTCCATGGAATTGCCACCATCGATATTTTCGCCGGTTTCAGCGCTGCGCGTCAGCGTGTCCGCCGTATCTGAAGATTGGGCAACGGAAATTTCACTTTCCGGCAGAGCGTCGGAAGCAACCTCGTCGATGCCTTCGCCGCGCACCTCACCGGCTTCGCGCGCACCGACCTCCGTGCGTTCAAGCAAAGGATTCTGTTCCAGTTCTTGTTCGACGTAGGCGCTAAGCTCAATATTGCTCAGCTGCAACAATTTGATCGCCTGCTGCAGCTGTGGCGTCATCACCAGGGACTGGGATTGTCTGAGATCAAGCCTTGGAGCTAGAACCATCGTGGATGCTCCCTCGCGGATGGCCAACCGGCCACCCAGACCTGTCGAAAGGATGTTTTCGAACTCAAATCTATATGTTCATTACAAACTGAAGCGATCACCAAGATATACACGTCGGACATCTTCGTTGCCGACGATGTCCGATGGCGTGCCCTCCATCAACATCATGCCATTGTGGATGATATAAGCTCGGTCGATCACGTCGAGGGTCTCACGCACATTGTGGTCCGTGATCAAAACGCCAATCCCGCGGTTTTTCAAATGACCGACCAGATCGCGAATATCGCCAACCGCGATCGGATCAATGCCGGCGAACGGCTCGTCGAGCAGGACAAAATGTGGATTGGACGCCAGGCACCTAGCAATCTCAACACGGCGACGCTCGCCCCCCGACAATGCCAGCGAAGGTGTGCGGCGCAGATGCGTGATGGAAAACTCCGCCAACAGCGCATCCAACGATGCCTCGCGAATATGACGGTCAGGCTCAACCACCTCCAGCACCGCACGGATGTTTTCTTCCACACTCAAGCCCCTGAAAATAGAAGCTTCCTGCGGCAAATAGCCAATGCCAAGCCGTGCGCGGCGGTACATAGGCAAACCCGTGATGTCGTCGCCATCCAAAACGATGCGCCCGTAATCGGGCTGCACCAAGCCTGTAATCATGTAAAAACAGGTGGTTTTGCCCGCCCCGTTGGGACCCAGAAGGCCAACGGCCTCGCCACGCTGAATGGTCATGGACACGTCGGAAACCACGGGGCGCTTTTTATAACGCTTGCCCAGTGTTTGCGCCACAAGACCACGCGCTGGCGCCGTGTCCGCATCGGCAACCACTTTGAAGGCTGGCTTGGCCTCGGATGTTCGGGTCTCGTCCATTACGATTACTCTTAATGTCTTTTCAGCAGCCGCGTGGCGGCTCCTTGATTACTCACGGTCTTTCGGCGTTAACACGCCATGCACGCGTCCCAAACCAGCTGCCCCCGGTTTCACGGAACCTGCCGTGCCACCCGTTTTGCCTGAGGTCGTGCCGGTTACAGTGCCACCAGTCCCGGCACAACTGTTCAAGCGGCTAATCCCAGTGTTCAGATCAATGTCTGCGCTACAGCCATTGATCACGTTGCCGCCTCGTTCAATCTTAACCGAACCTGTAAGCCGGGCAAGCCCACTTGGCACATTATATGCAGCACGGTCAGAAAACACCTGTTCTTTTGCCGTGTCAATACGAACGCTATCAAAGGCTTCAATAAGTTCGATTTGAGATTTCCCCGCGGAATCCTTGATAAAGTGCGCGGTCAAAACATTCGCACGTATGCGTTTATCAGCTCGGGCCGCCTGCGCGCCGCCGCGGGCCACTGCCAAATTGCGCTGATCCCAAAATTCCAATTGCCCATTTGCGATAATCACATCTGCGCCGGAAACCAACTTCACTGGGTTTCCTTCTTTCAATACCACTACAGATTTATCGACGTCATAAACGGCAAGCCCCCCTGTAGCGACACGCCCCGGAGACGTAATGCGTACATTGCCAATAGCGTCCAAACGAAAAATTTCACTGCTGCCCGTGGCTGCATCGCGATAAAAAGCCCGCAATTCATCGGCATACAGCACCAGGTCTCCCTGGGTTGCTTTTGCAGGCCCACTGGCAATGAAAATTTTTTCTTCTTGGTTCCACTCGACCCCCCCGCTCGCATCAATAGCGATAGGCAGAGCGTCCTTACTCCCCTTGAGGTCGAGCCCTTGAGCATGTATCGGTCCCGCGACCAGCACGACTGACACAAACATGACCGCAGAGAGACTTAAAACAAACTGACTTATGCTGCGCATTCTCTCTCCGCTCCGATTCATTTGGCATCTCCCTGACCGCCTTGCGACGGATACAGGATTAAATTTGTCTGGCCGGTAAAATAGATAATCCGGCCTTTATCAACGAGCTTAAGGCCTTCGGACTTCAGCTCGCCGAACGGTCCGTGTCCAGCAACCTGCGTTTTACTTTCGGCCACGTTGCTTTTCAAATTCACCCGCAACTCCTCAGTCAATATCTCATAGCCCGTGTCATGAAACAGATTCACATGACCATCCAGTTCCAAGGTTTGTCGGCCTTCAAAATAGCGGCCGTTGTCAGCCGTCAAAACCAGCCAGGTTCCATCTTCCAACGTTAAGTCGGCTTTGGGCATTTCCAGACTGACCAACCCGTCAACCTTGCTGTCGATACGGGCCAAATCGGCGGTGATGCTATAAGGTTGACGATTTTCATCCGTGCCCATAAAGCGTGCATTATCAACACCGGGTTCGGCAGAACCGGACAAACGCACCGTTGAAAATCCAATGCTAAACGTGTCTTCCGATTTCAGCCGGGGCCAGATGACAATCAAGGTGATTAGCCCCAATGCCAAAAACGGCAGGATAATTTTCATGGAGGCAACAAAACGCGAATACCCACCACCAGACCGCAGCCGCGGAGGTCGATGCTTACCATCTCCGCGCCTTGCGTAGCCACCAACCAAATTGGCGGCAAGCGGGCTAGCGCTCCGTTCGACGTCATGGCTAGCGTCGGGGGTATCCTGCGTGGGGCCGAAACCGCCGCTCATCACGCCACGCCGGCCCGCAGGCAATCGTGAATATGAATAATGCCCACAGGTTTCTGATCATCGACGCAAAACAGTGACGTAATTTTGCGTTCATTCATCACCGCCAAGGCCTCACTGGCAATTTGCGATGGTTTGACTGAAACACAGCCCTTGGTCATAACATCGCCCGCGCGCTGGTTGATGAGCTCAGGATTCATGTGGCGGCGCAAATCACCATCAGTAATCACTCCGGCCAACGCACCGCTGCCGTCAACCACACCGACCACGCCGAAACTTTTTTGCGTCATCACGATTAAGGCGTCCGACATAGGCATTTCCAGGTCGATCAGAGGAACTTGATCGCCTACATGCATCAGATCCGCCACCTTCAACAAGCGCTGTCCCAATTTGCCGCCGGGATGGAAATTTTGGAAATCCTGAGCGGAGAAGCCCTTACGCTCCAGCAAACACACGGCCAAAGCATCGCCCAAAGCCAGCATCACCGTGGTGGATGTGGTCGGCGCCAACCCCATGGGACAGGCCTCGGGGCTGGGTGGGATCACCAATGCCACGTCGGAGGCTTCGGCCAGGGTCGATCCCGCGCGCCCGGTCATACCGATCAATCCGATACGGTGGCGGCGCGTGAATGCAATAATGTCTGAAAGTTCGCTGGTTTCACCCGAATTCGATAACGCGATTACCACGTCATCCAACTGCACCATACCAAGGTCGCCATGGCTGGCTTCGCCAGGATGAACAAAGAAGGCTGGCTGACCGGTCGACGCCATCGTCGCGACGATTTTGTTGCCGACGTGGCCACTTTTGCCCATACCCGTGACGACCACCCGACCGCTGGCATTGTCGATCAGGTCAAGCGCATCGGTAAACGGACCATCCAGACTGCTGGCCAGCGTATTGATCGCGTCCGCCTCGGTCTTGAGCACCCGACGTGCGGATTCCAGATCCGAGTTTGTCGCTGTCATCGTCTTGGTGTTGCTTTGCGCCATTCTGGGCGATGCTCCAACGCGTTGGTCAATAGTCGATACCGTCTGTTGGCAATCCTAAACCCAAAGTCTTGCCAGCCCCTTAAAGGGTATCAAGACATATGGGGCGCCCGGTGCTAGCCGTCAATCCAGTGCAAACCGTCAATGCAAACCAGCGTGTGCCAGACGCGGGGACAAACCGCGGGGCCAGACAAAACCTACTTGTGGGCGAAAATATCGTTTTCAGCCCAGCCGGCCAGATCCAGATCGGTGCGCGTGTGCAGAAAATCGAAACAGCTCTGCGCTAGCTCGCTACGTCCTTCGCGTGCCAGCATGGCCATCAACTTTTCACGAACAGTATGCAGATACAGTACATCCGTCGCCGCATACAAAAGTTGCTCGTCGCTCAACGTTTCCTGACCCCAATCCGAAGACTGCTGTTCCTTGGAAATGTCCACCCCGGCCAGCTCACGGCAAACTTCCTTATAACCGTGGCGATCCGTATATGTCCGCGCAATTTTAGACGCAATTTTGGTGCAAAACACCGGATTTGTGCGAATGCCCAAAGCGTGCTTGAGGATCATCACATCAAAGCGTGCGAAGTGGAAAATTTTGACGACCTTGTCGTCTTCCATTAGGCGCTTCAGGTTGGGCGCTTCGGTTTGCCCTTGAGCGATTTGCACCAGATGGCACACCCCATCGCCGCCAGAAAGCTGCACAACGCAGAGCCTATCTCGCATCGAGTACAAGCCCATGGCCTCGGAATCGACCGCTATGGCATCTTCGAAGACCAGCCCGTCTGGCAAGTCTTTTTTATGGAGATGAATTTCGGGTGTTTTCACTTTGGTCGTCATTATGCGGCCTTTCCGTTTATTACCGGTGAGCCGCGTACTCGTCATATCGAACCGGCCCCCCGATGCGTATTCAATGCCTCGTCAACACATGACTGTAAAGCATCGAGAGGATGGTGCCCAGGAGAAGACTCGAACTTCCACGACCTTGCGGTCACAGGTACCTGAAACCTGCGCGTCTACCAATTCCGCCACCTGGGCTGACAAGCTACCGGTCTTACGACCTAAATTACCGTCCGGCGCATGAACTAAAGCTACCCGTCGACGATGTCAACCAGATAACGGACGCTTTGTACGATTTCTCACTTCACGGCGTCTCTATCCCTCAGGTTGCGGTAGGCGTATGGTGCGATTATGTCCTTGCGCGAACACTATGACCATCACGTTTTGCCGCACCTGATCGATTTGGTCATGCGCGCGCCCATGGCTACCCGCGAGCGCGAGCAATTGATCCCCGGTGCTCATGGTACTGTTTTGGAAATTGGTGCGGGTTCCGGTCTGAACGTGCCTTTTTACGGCGATTCAGTGACTAAACTTTTTGCCCTTGAACCCAACGTCAAGCTGCTCCGCAAGGCTCAATACACCGCTAGGACATCCGCATTTGATGTTGAGTTCATCGGCTTAAAAGGTGAAGACATTCCGCTTGGCGATCAAAGTGTCGATACCGTCGTTACCACTTGGACGCTGTGCTCCATCCCCGATCCTGCTAAAGCATTGCAAGGTATGCTTAGGGTTCTCAAGCCCGGCGGGTCGCTCCTGTTCGTCGAACACGGCCGTGCGCCAAGCATCCAGATTTCCCGCTGGCAGGACCGCCTGACGCCCGCTTGGTCGTGTTGCGCTGGCGGCTGCCATTTGAACCGCCGGCCCGATCATTTGATCCAAAATGCGGGTTTTCACCTCGAACATCTGGAAGAAGGCTTCCTTAATGGGCCAAAATTACTTAGCTATCACTATAAGGGGCTTGCCCGACGCGCCCAGTGAGGCGAGTATCGTTTTATCTAATGGGTATTATTCAATTTTGCGAGGAACACCATGGCACGACGTCTGGTCACCGTATTCGGTGGAAATGGGTTTGTAGGGCGACATATTGTGCAAAGGCTCGCGAGCCGCGGCGACCGCGTGCGTGTGGCTTGCCGAGACCCGGAAAGTGCTGTCTTTCTCAAACCATTAGGCGACCCGGGGCAGATCGTAACGGTCAAAGCCAATGTTGCTGTTATGAGTGAGGTCGAGCGCGCCATCGAGGGTGCGGACGCGGTGGTCAACTGCGTCGGCCTGCTTGCGCCCTTTGGCCGCAACTCCTTCCAGCGCGCCCATGTTGAAGGTGCGGGCAACGTTGCCAAAGCCGCAAAGGCGGCGGGGATTAAATCCCTGGTGCACCTTTCGGCCCTGGGTGCGGATCTCGATTCCAAATCTGTCTATGCCCGAACCAAGGCCGAAGGTGAAAACGCCGTTCTGAGTGCATTTCCAGATGCGACAGTTTTGCGCCCATCTATCATTCTTGGTCCCGAAGATGGATTTATGAATATGTTTGCCGCCATCGCGCGGTGGAGCCCCGTGATCCCTATTATCGGCTGCCCCTTCATGCCCAAGTTCAAAATGGAAGCCGGACAGGATACTGCATGGCGTTTTCCCACCTTTGACTTTTGCGATTTTGGCGGCACCCGCTTCCAACCGATCTACGTCGGCGATGTGGCTGATGCCGCGATCAAGAGCCTTGATGGTCCGGCGGATGCGTGCGGCAAGGTGTTTGAACTTACCGGGTCGCGCGTCTACACGTTCCGTCAATTGATGGAATTGATGCTTAAAAACACCGGACGCAAACGCTTTATCGTGCCTTATCCGATCCCATTGGCCTACATCAGCGCCTTTTTCATGGAGCTCATCCCTGGCAAACCACTGACACGCGATCAAGTCCGTCTGCTCAAGACCGACAATGTGCTCAGCGGTGAGAATCCCACCATCAAGGACCTTGGGATTACACCGTGCGGGATCGAATCGATCCTGCCCAGCTACCTACACACCTATAAGCCGCCATCAGGGCGGCGCATACGTATTCGCGAAGCCTGATCCGCGAGCACAACACAAAGCCGCGCCTTAAAACTTTACCTCAAATCCTGGGGCTCGGCTTTTTTGTATGCATCATGCCGTGATCGTGCTTTGTCCCGTATCCAGCAAGGCATCGAGAATGGCACATTGGGGTTGATCGCCACGGTGGCATTGCGCCAGTGTGTTTGACAGTGTGCGCTCCAGTTTTTTCAAGTCTGCAATTCTCTGGCGCACGCCCAAGAGGTGCCGCTCTGCCTCATCAGCAACTTTTGCACATTCCGGATGCTCCGCATCCGCCATAGACAGCAAGCTATTGACCTGCTCCATGGAAAAACCAAGCGCCCTTGCTTTGCGAATAAAGGCAAGGCGCTGTAGATGCGCCTGGCCGTAAACTCGATGGCCGCCCTCAGTTCGTGGCGGGCTTGCCATCAATCCCGTGCTTTCATAATAGCGAATGGTTTCCACCTTGCACCCGGTCAGGCGCGCCAGCACCCCGATGCTCATGGACGCCATCGGCGCAGCATTGGCTGTCATTGAGAAAACCCCTTGAACCTATAGTAACTATAGGTAGTAGTATGCACCTCGTTCCCTGATTGCACAAGGAGACTGAGATGCACGACGCCACCGCCGCCAAAACTTCAAGAACTGAGCAGTCGAAATTGTCGCCCTTGAGGGGCACAGCATCTGTCGGCGCTCTCATGGGGGGGCTGCTGGCTTCGTCGTGCTGCATTTTACCGTTGGTTTTGGTTAGCCTTGGCGCGGGTGGTGCGTGGATGAGCAATCTCACCGCACTTTCCCCCTACCAGCCGGTTTTCCTGAGCCTTGCCGTCATGTCCATTACCGGGGGTGTTTGGCTTTCCCGACGGGCCAAAAACCAACCCTGTGCTCTTGATGGCCCGTGCGCCAAAACCATTACACAAAAGCGCTACACCATTGGCCTGTGGGTTGGTGGGACATTGGCGCTCACGGCTGTTGCCGTCAACATACTGGTCCCCCTGTTTTATTGAGGAGATGAATATGAAAACCGCATTCTTTGCCATCGTCACGATTTTGGCCTTAAGCACTCAACCTGCCCAGGCCGGTGAAAAAACCGTCACACTCGATGTTCAAAACATGACCTGTGCGCTCTGCCCGATTACGGTTTCCACGGCCATTAAGACCATTCCCGGCGTACATTCGGTCGACGTCAGCGTCGAAGACAAATCGGCCACTGTTGTGTTTGACGATGATGTGTCCAACGTAGACAGTATTGCGCAGGCTTCCACCAATGCCGGTTACCCTGCCAGTCAACGCATGTGAAATTGAGTATCACCCACCATGACCATCAAACTGACATCAGCCATCACCTGTCCAGAGTGTGGACACGTCGAGGCCGAGACCATGCCGACCGATGCCTGTCAGTTCTTTTACGACTGCAAGGGATGCGGCGCAGTACTCAAACCCAAACCCGGCGATTGCTGCGTGTTTTGTTCATACGCAGATACACCTTGCCCGCCGATCCAGGCCGATATGCCATGTTGTGGTGGATAATAAATTTCAGTTTTGCGATTTTTGCGTGCTCAAACCGCGAGCTGCGGCAACGATCAGTTCACCATACTCACGCAAGAACACCGAACCGCGCACAGTACGTTGAATCAAAACCGAACGGCGGTCTTCCTCATCGACCTTGCGTCGCACGAGTTCCATATCACCCAGACGATCAATAGCGCGGGTGATTGCGGGCTTGGACACCTTTAAGGTTTGCGCCAAACCGCGCACGGTGTGTGGCGGGGGGGTCAGATATACTGTCAGCAACAACGCCATTTGGCGCGCCGTAAGATCCGGTGCATCAAGGCGCACGCTGCTGACGATGGCGCGCCGCCACAAATCCAAGGCATCCAGTTCTGAAAGGTCGATGGACATGTTAGCGATGCTTCCCCTCATCCACGAATCTGTTCGTTACGATAGCGGTCTATTTGTAACCGAGGCTGAGTCTCGGGGCAAGCCCTCAAACACGTTTTGCGATTTGTTTAAGGGTGAAGTTGTTTAAGATCCGTAACGTTTTGCCAACACCGAGAATATGGCGCGCATGGACATGGCTTCCCCACCTTCTGGTTTTCCGGGCTGGGCCGAGAGATTCCAACCCATCAAATCCACATGTGCCCAGGACGCGCCCTCACCAACAAACGCCTGCAAAAACAACGCTGCCGTAATGGCACCGCCATACGGACTGTCTGTATCATTGCGCAAGTCGGCGATCTTGCTTTTGGTTTGTTTTTTATAGGGCTGGTAGAGGGGCAAGCGCCACACCTGATCCGCAGTAGCGATCCCAGCTTGAAGAATATCATCTGCCCAACCATCGTCGTTGCAAAACAGCCCAGGAAGTTCAGAGCCAAGCGCAACCCGTGCCGCACCCGTCAAGGTCGCAAAGTCCAAAATAATATCAGGCTGGTTCTCACTCGCCAAAGCCAAGGCATCGGCCAGGATTACTCGACCCTCTGCATCCGTATTGCCAATCTCGACACTCAAGCCCTTACGCGTTCCAATTACGTCCAGCGGACGCATGGCGGTACCGGAAACACTGTTTTCCACCGCCGCGACGATGACACGCAATCGCACATCCAGTTTTGCTGCCATCACCATGGACGCCAAGCCCAAGGCATGTGCCGCACCGCCCATGTCTTTCTTCATCAATTTCATGCCAGAGGATGACTTGATGTCCAGACCACCGGTGTCGAACGTCACGCCCTTACCGACCAAGGTTACCTCTGGTGCGTCTTCGCGGCCCCAGGTGAATTCCACCAGCCGCGGCGCACGACTATCTTCCGCCCCGCGCCCAACCGCATAAACAGCAGGATAATCTTCGCGGATCAGATCAACACCGACGACTTCGCGGTACGTCGCCCCCGATGCTTCCGCCAATTCCCTGGCCGCCGCGGCCAGCTCTGCCGGGCCCATATCAGATGCCGGGGTGTTGATCAAATCTCGCACCAGCACGCTCGCGCCATGAGCACCACGCACGCTGTCGCGATCGCAACCTTCGGGCCACACCAAGAAAGGCCTGTTTGCGGCTTCCTTTTCGAGGTCTTCGGGGTTGCGGTAACGCTCAAAGCGATAAGACGCCAAGGCAAAGCCCAAGGCCGCGTCATAGGCATCCGTCGCACTGAGTTCGGTGTCGATACGGTAGCACCCGCCCGGCAACCCGTCCCAAAGGCTCGCCCAAGCCCACAACCCACCACGGTCATCGTTGCCGCCGATAACATACACGGCCCCCGATGGTCCGCCGTCTCCCGGCAACAGCGCCGTTTCGCCGCCCTTGCCCCTAAAACCTGTCGCCGCCAGCCAACTCTGAACCGTACTATCTTGAGCATCGCGCCATTTTTTATAGGCATCTTCACGCACGGCTTGAATGGGCAGCGCCGTTTCCAAGGGATCGATAAGACAGTTGGGCATGATCTGGAAATCCTGAATGTTGGTCATCTCAATAGTATGAATCTACTCTCACCCGGCAGGCACCGCTAGGGGTTCACCCTTAAAAAAACACGCAAAATAAAACCGAGCCCCTTTGTGGGACTCGGTTCATTTCAAATGTGCCACAAGGAATTAGGCGACGCTCAATTTATTTGCCCTTGATGGTCAGCGTTTTACGTTTCAAAGGTGCCGAACCGGGCTTTGCCGAACCGCTTGATTTCGGAGCACTCGGCTTCGAACCGCCGGGCTTTGGGCCACCCTTACCAGGTTTGGGTGTGTACTTGGTACCGGACTTCGATTTAAAGGGTTTTTTGCCCCCGGGCTTTTTACCACCCTTCTCCCAAGGCTTGGCATCGCCCTTAGCACTACCGGGTTTGTCACCAAACTTACGTTTTTCTGACGGCTTCGTGTCACCGTGGGGCTTTTTTTGCTCGTATGGCTTCTTAGCCGACTTAGCCGCTGGCTCGCCGGGCTTTTCATCGAACTTACGTTTCGGCGCGGGCGCATCGGGGCTGTCATACCCGCCGGGCTTCGCATCACCGTAGGATTTTTTCGATTCGTACGGTTTCTTGCCGAAGGGACGTTTTTTTGCATATGGGTTCGCAGGTGGAGCCGCTTTGGGCGTATCTGGAACACCTGCAAGGCGATCCACCGTAATGCTTTTTTCGACCTTGCGGCTAGGGCCCAACTCTTCAAGAAACTTGTCCACGCATCCGGGCGCAAGTTCCACATGGGTTTCGTTTTGATGGATTCGAATTGCGCCGATGTCACGCTTGGTGATGTGACCTGCGCGACACAGCATAGGTAACAGCCAGCGCGGCTCGGCATTGTGCTTGCGCCCGACGGTGAGAGAGAACCACACGCCGTTCTTAAAGTCATCGCGAGAGGACTTTTGTTGTTCTGCCGGTCCCGCATCAATCAATTCTTCGGGTGCGGGCTGATCAGTGCGATGCAAACGCAGATACGCCGCAGCGATTTGTTCAGCACCGTGTTTGGCAAGTAGTTCTTTGGCAAACGCAAGTTCGTCCTCACTCAAGGGCTCATTCAGCGCAGGGGCATCGAGAATGCGTTGGTGGTCGCGTGATGCAATTTCTTCCAAAGACGGCGGCTTGGCCCATGTGGCCTCGATGTTCGCACTTGAAAACAAGCGTTCGGTGCGCTTACGCCAGTTGTGCGGAACGATCAGCACGCTGGTGCCTTTGCGTCCGGCACGGCCCGTACGACCACTTCGATGCAGCAATGGTTCGCGGCTTTTGGGAATGTCGGCGTGAATCACCAGTTCAAGGTTGGGCAAATCAATGCCCCGTGCCGCCACGTCGGTAGCGACACACACCCGTGCACGGCCATCACGCATGGCCTGCAAAGCGTGGGTACGCTCGTTTTGACTCAGCTCGCCCGACAAAGCGACCACGGAAAATCCGCGGTTGTTGAAGCGGCTGGTCATGTGGTTGACGGTGGCACGGGTGGCGCAAAAAACGATGGCGCTTTTGGCCTCATAATAGCGCAGCACGTTGATGATGGCATTTTCCCGGTCATTGGGTGCAATCGTCAGGGCACGGTAGTCAATATCGATGTGCTGGTCGCGCTCCGATGTGGTGGATACGCGGACCGCATCGCGTTGGAATTTCTTGGCCAGCGTTGCAATGGGACGCGATACGGTTGCGGAGAACAACAGCGTGCGGCGATCCGCAGGCGCTGAGTCCAAAATATACTCCAGATCGTCGCGAAAGCCGAGGTCGAGCATTTCATCCGCTTCGTCCAGTACCACGCCCTTAAGACCTGAGGTGTCAAACGAACCGCGTTCAATGTGGTCGCGCAACCGCCCCGGTGTACCAACCACAATGTGCGCACCATTTTGCAGATTGCGACGTTCGGTTCGCATATCCATGCCACCGACGCACGAAACGACAACGGCACCCGTCTCGGCATAAAGCCATTCCAGCTCGCGCATTACCTGAAGCGCCAGTTCGCGGGTTGGCGCGACGGCCAGCGCCACGGGCCTTTGCGCCCGACTGAAACGCTCTGCGCCATCCAGAAGTGTCGGCGCAAGCGCTAGGCCGAACGCAACGGTTTTTCCCGATCCGGTTTGCGCCGACACAAGTGCATCCGCGTCTTTCAGTTCAGGAGCCAAAACCGCCTTTTGCACCGGGGTCAATTCGGTATAGCCGCGCTTGTTCAACGCTTGGCCAAGCGCCGGAACGACGCCTTCGAAATCTATCATTTTTTTTCTTTCGGAATGCGGGTTTCGTGCGCCGGGTAGCGGCATTCCGCTTTGGCGGGCGCACGTCGCCGCGACCAAGTGCACGGCGGAAAAATTTACCTATTCTGTGTTCTATAGAGCCACGGGGCCCGCGTAAACTTATATTTCCAATCAGCCTCGGACATTCGGGACCAAAGGGCTGCCAAAAGCGAAGGGGGTGGCCCGCTAGAGCCACCCCACATCGCTACTGACTTTGCTAAACATACACAGCCAGCTTATATTGGCGGAGAGAGAGGGATTCGAACCCTCGATACGGTTTCCCGCATACACGCTTTCCAAGCGTGCGCCTTCAGCCACTCGGCCACCTCTCCACATGGAACGAGCGCAACCTAACGAAGCGCGAGATGAAATACAAGCGCTACTCGCTTTAAATCTACGTGCTTTTCATATCTTTTTTAAATTCCCGTGCGCTTTGTCGGTGACCGCCCATACCTGCCCTCGTAAGATAGCCCGATGAAACGAGTCGCGTTCCTCATCGGTATCGGCCTTTTGGCCATGGCATTCCTCGTCACCAGCGCGGAACTGGCGGCGCGTGTCATCCTTGGTGGTAAAGACGGTGGAGGCAGCGCTTTCATGTCCACCCAACTGGTGTGGCGCACAGTTGCCCCGCATAGTTTTTTACTGATCCACAACAATACGTACTGGCCAATCGTGAAACATCTACTTGTTTTACCCGGCTGGCTGTTGTTCGGCATGCCCGGCCTAGCCTTGGGCATTGTCTTTCGCAAGCGAGAAAGCGAGGAGCTAATCCGTCAGCACGACCGGGCATACGAAGATTCATTATTTTTATACGAGCAATTGGCTGATGCCGCGCAAAGGGAAGGCTTCAAAGGCGAGCCCGATGATTTCACCCCCAGCGCGCTGGAAGATACAATTCCCGCGGAACAGCACTTTGCCGCAGACCTGGTCGAAGGCGAATTCCTGCCTGAGCGCGATTTTCTTCTCGGTCCGGCTCAGCCCCCTAGTCGAGGTCGCTCACACGACAATTGACCCAAGCTCATTTGCATTTTGCATTCCTAAATTGCACACAATTGCGTGCGCGAATGAATGCGCACCGATACCTGCGAATTAAATTTCATTGAAATCAATTGGTTAGTGTTTTTGTGCCCACGCAACAAACTGGCATACGCCCTGCTAAGTGTCCGGAGTAACGCCTCAGATAAAAAACAATCGAAACTCGAGATACAGGATTCGCCATGAATATCGCGCAGACTTCCGCCAACCAAAACCACGGCCCGCGAATTCTTGTCGCAAGCGAACATCCTGTTGAAGCCCTCGCACTCGAAAGTCTGTTACGTGCGGAACATTACCTGGATGTACGCGTAACCACGGACGTACGTGAAATTAGCCCCATGTACGTTCGCTGGCCCTTCGATATTTTGGTTCTCGATATGCACAGCAAATTGCTGGACGGCATCACGGTACTGCAAAACTTGACCCAGTCCATCAGCAGTTCACAGCTTTCCGTTCTGGCGCTGGTCAACCCTGATGCAGAACAAGAACGTATAGCTGCGCTCGCCGCAGGTGCTGTAGACACGCTCATCAGACCACTCTGCCATGAAGATGTGCTTCCTCGTATCAAGCAAGCCCACAATACCGAGCGTCGCTTGGAAGCCGAGCGTGCCTAGTCGTCGCTCATCTTTAGGGCATTGATGAAGGCACTTTGAGGAATTTCCACCTTGCCGAATTGGCGCATTTTCTTTTTGCCCTTTTTCTGCTTATCCAGCAGCTTGCGTTTACGCGATATGTCGCCACCATAACATTTGGCAGTCACATCTTTGCGCATAGCCGCAATGGTTTCACGAGCAATGACTTTTCCACCGATGGCCGCCTGAATGGGAATTTTAAACAGCTGACGAGGGATCAAATCTTTCAGGCGTTCGCACACTTGGCGTCCGCGATTTTCAGACTGGCTGCGGTGCGAGATGAAAGACAGCGCATCGACCGGTTCCGCATTGACCAGGATTTGAATTTTCACCAAGTCGTTTTCCGCATAACCATCCATTTCATAATCAAACGAAGCATAACCCCGTGAGATGGATTTGAGCCGGTCGTAAAAATCGAACACCACTTCGTTCAGCGGCAAACGGTAAACCGCCATCGCGCGGGTGCCGATATAGGTCAGCTCCACCTGTTCGCCACGCCGTTCGGTGCACAAACCCAAGATCGCACCCAGATACTCATCAGGCACCAAAATGGTGGCCTTGATCCACGGCTCTTCAATGGCTGTGATCTGGCTAGGGTCGGGCATGTCGGCAGGATTGTGCAGATCAATCAGGCGCCCATCGTTCATTTGCAGCTTGTAAGCCACGCTTGGTGCCGTGGTGATCAAGTCGAGATCGAATTCGCGCTCCAACCGTTCCTGGATGATTTCCAGGTGCAACAGGCCCAAAAAACCGCAGCGAAAGCCCTGGCCCAAGGCAGCCGAAGTTTCCGGCTCGAATTCAAAACTGGCGTCGTTCAAACGCAACTTACCCATGGAATCGCGCAAGTCCTCGTAGTCTGCAGCATCAACCGGGAACAGTGAACAAAATACCACCGGCACACTCGGCTGAAAACCTGGCAGCGGCTCAGCTGCGGGGTTTCTGTCATCGGTAATGGTGTCACCCACGTTTGTGTCAGCAACGGTCTTGATCGATGCGGTGAAATAGCCCATCTCGCCCGGACCTAGCTCGTTCAGCTTGGCGATTTTGGGCGTAAAGATGCCAACCTGATCCACCTGGTGCGAAGAGCCTGCAGCCATCATACGAATTTTCTGACCCTTTTTGATGACGCCGTCGATCACGCGCACCAAAATCATCACTCCCAAGTACGGATCATACCAACTGTCCACCAGTAAAGCTTTCAGCGGCGCCGTGCGGTCACCTGTCGGCGCCGGCAGGCGGGTCACGATGGCTTCCAGAGTTTCTTCAATGCCGATGCCGGATTTGGCCGAGGCCAGCACAGCGTCTGAGGCGTCTAGGCCGATCACGTCTTCAATCTGCTCGCGCACGCGCTCGGGTTCGGCGGCAGGCAGATCGATTTTGTTCAAGACCGGGATAATTTCCAAATTGTTATCAAGCGCCAGATAAACGTTGGCGAGCGTCTGCGCTTCCACACCCTGGGAGGCGTCAACCACCAAAAGCGCACCCTCGCACGCCGCCAGCGAACGCGAAACCTCATAGGCAAAATCGACGTGGCCGGGCGTGTCCATCAGATTGATCTGATAGGTTTCACCGTCTTTGGCCTTGTATAGCAAACGCACGGCCTGAGCCTTAATGGTGATACCGCGCTCGCGCTCGATATCCATGGAATCGAGCACCTGCTCGGACATTTCACGATCAGTGAGGCCGCCGCAGAATTGAATCAAACGATCCGCCAACGTCGACTTGCCATGGTCGATGTGCGCGATGATGGAAAAGTTGCGAATGTGTGAAAGATCAGTCATAGCGGGGCTTGTAGCACCACTTGCGGTCCTTGAGAAGATGGGGAATTGCATCCACCGCGGTTTTCAGCCATGCGACCAACGCCGATGCAGATCACGATAGAGGCTGAGAATGAAGAATGGGGTGAGCACAACAGCCGAGCCCCACACGACCCACGCAGGAAGCGTTTCGCCTGCCGCCGCCATTTGCACCGCAATATCAACACCCCAAACAGCCAGCAGAGCATCTAGGGCTAGGCCCGAGGCGATGGCACTTAAACTTATGCCCAGCAAATACCCCGCCAAGGCGCGGGCACCCAAGTCTTTGCCCACCACACCCAACGTCGCAATGTTGGTCGCGGGACCGGCCAGTAAAAACACCAGCGCCGCGCCCGGCGACACGCCCACCGCAATCAACCCGACCGCAATGGGGGTGCTTGCCGTGGCGCACACATATATCGGCACACCGACCACCAGCATCACCACCATTGCGCCAATGCCGCCGCCATAAGTGCCAAACGCTTCAGGTTCCACCAGGGCCGATAACACCCCTGCGACAACCAGACCGACAGCCAGCCACAGGGCGATGTCATCAAGAATGTCGGTAAAGGCGTAACGAACGCCACCCCACGCTTGCCCACCCAGTCCACCGGTGGATTCAACATGCTCCGTGGAGCAACGGTCTGCACAACACGTTGCGGCGACCGTTGGCGACGGCGATACATGGGTTTCTCCGCGCACAAAAACATTGGTGAGCAGGCCGCTAAAAATGGCGCTCATCACTGCGGCAAAGGGGCGAGCGACCGCCATGACCGGTCCCAACAACGCGTAGCTGATAGCCACTGAATCCGGACCCGTCTCCGGGGTGGCAATGAGAAACGATACAGTTGCTCCCTTGCTGGCGCCGTCGCGGCGGAGCTCCACCGCAGCGGGCAGCACCCCACACGAACACAGTGGCAACGGCGCGCCGATCAGCGCGGCCCTGATCACCGACCCGACCTTATTCTCACCCAGCCATTTCATCATCAAACCGCTCGGCATCAAGGCATGAATCAAACCCGCCGCCACAATGCCAACGATCAGCCACGGAGCCGCCTCCAGGTACATGTCCCAAGTGGTGCCCAGAACGGCAATGAACGTATCCATAGTGACCCCACGTAATCCCGTCAAAAAGGCAAAGCGTAAACGCCGATAACATCAGGATGAAGTAACACTAGCCCCACGTATAGCGCTACCGCGCTCACCATACGTAGCCATCCGATACCTTGTATATCCAAGCTCATGCGTCCTCTGATTATAGCCCAAAAAGGCACGCTCGAGGTCATAGCACTCAGTTCGCTCCACCTGTCCTCACCAAGACTGTGGCGCATTTTTTTATCCAGGCTCCACAACCCTGCCAATGCCAAAGCGAGAAACAGACCAAACAGCAGCACACTGGCGGTGTCCCCATTTGGTGCCAGATGCGCCGCCGCCCACAGTCCCAACGCCCAAATCAGCGGATGACGGGTAACGGACACTATGCCCGGATGAGCCGGATCAAATGAGTTGGCCTTAACACCAACCGACAACGGGTTGGCTTCCGTTAACGTGCCAATCAAAAGCAAGCATACGAACGGCATGACCACCACGGGTACCCAGCGCGTCCACGGCCATTGCGACCACAAGACAACGGTATCGGCATTTGCATAGGCCAGTCCCACCAAAGTCAGCAGCCCTATGGACACTGCGGAGTAAAGGCCGACATACATCCTCAGCCCCATCGCCCGGACCAAAAACCGGCGCACCGGGCCGATAGCCGGGACGAGGTGAAAGACAATGAACACGCCCATGCTCAACAGCAGATCACTCATAAGCTGGCCTCCAGGCGCAGGACATAAAAGCGCGTATCGACCACCATGCGCGGAAACGTTTCCGGCAATTCAGCCTCGTCTATCCCTTCAAAACCGTGTTTTTCATAAAAGCGGTGCGCTGCAAGAAACTTTGCCGTGGTGCCTAAATAGATGATGGTCATACCCGAGATTCTCGCGTGATCCAGCAAAGCATCGAGGAGCGCTTTTGCGGCCCCTTTATTCTGCCCGCGATGACTTGGCGCAACAAACATTTTACGCAACGCGCCCACGCCATGCCCGAGGTCTTTGAGCGCGATAGAACCGATCACCTGCTCACCTTCCAGCGCCAGCCAAAACCCCCCACGCCCCTGTTGGTAAAATTCCGGGATGTTCGTCAGATCGGGCTGGTCTTGATAAGTGATCTCAATCTGAAACTCTTCGCGCTGAATGGGTACGATAAGGTCGGCAACGCCTTGGCTGTAATGCGGGCTGTAGCTTTCGATGCGCACGGCCCCTCTCCCCGCTCAGGCTTCGGGCTCATCTATACCCAGACTGCGGCAACACGCCGTGACCGTGTTGGCCAGCAACACCGCGATGGTCATAGGACCGACGCCACCTGGCACGGGGGTGATGGACCCGGCGACCTGCTGGGCGGATTCAAAATCCACATCGCCGACCAGACGGGTTTTGCCCTCGCCCTTTTCGGGGGCGGGAATGCGGTTGATACCAACGTCGATGACACATGCGCCCGGCTTGATCCAATCTCCTAGAATCATTCGCGGGCGGCCCACCGCAGCAACCACGATATCGGCACGACGGCATTCGCCTGGCAGATCCTGAGTGCGTGAATGAGCGATGGTGACGGTGCAATTTGCATCCAGCAGCAACTGGGCCATTGGCTTGCCGACGATGTTAGATCGCCCGACCACGATGGCGCGCTTACCGCTGAGATCATCACCCAATGTATCTTTGATCATCATCAGGCACCCCATCGGGGTGCAGGGAACCATTGCTTCCTGACCGGTCATCAGGCGACCGGAATTGATGACATGAAAACCATCCACATCTTTGTCGGGATTGATGGCGTTGATCACTTTGGCTTCATCGATGTGAGTAGGCAGCGGTAGCTGCACCAAGATGCCATGCACACGATCATCACGGTTGAGCTCTTCAACCTTCGCCAAAACATCAGCCTCAGAGGTGTCGGCGCTCATTTTGTATTCAAACGAATTCATGCCGCACGCAACGGTCTGCGTGCCCTTGTTGCGCACATAGACCTGAGATGCCGGGTCTTCGCCCACCAACACCACCGCCAAGCCCGGAACGACACCGTTTGTGTCTTTCAGTTTTGCGGCCTTACGCGCCACATTGCCGCGGAGGTTCTCGGCAAAGGCTTTGCCGTCAATCAATTTCGCTTGGGTCATGTACCGGTTTCTCCTTTAGGCGAAACTCTGGGTGCTGGCCCAGGTGCCAATATTTTTTTGCAAGGTGGCCGCGTCGCCTGAAAGCAACAGAACCTTGTTGCGGCTGGTTTGGCCCTGAATAACCTCGATGGTGGACTTTGCCACCCTCCATTCCTTGGCCAGCATCTTAATGAGTGCCTGATTGGCCTTGCCGTCTTCCGGGGCCTTGGTGACGCTGGCCTTAAGCACGCCGTTTGCGTCCGCATTCATCATCACACCGTCAACGCCATCCCGACGCCCCGATGGCGTCAACCTTATGCGGACACGAAGGCCTTGGGGTGTCATCTCATAAAAAGGGGCAGAGCCTCCGTCAGACAAGACTCATGACCAGACGATTAATAAAATTCTGCAGGAACATAATGCCAAGAATCAAAACGATCGGTGACAGATCCACCGTGCCCAAACTCGGCAATATATTGCGGATTGGACGCAACACCGGTTCCGTCACCCGGTAAACAAAATCACCGATCATATAGACAGCCTTGTTGCTGGTGTTGAGAACACCAAACACCGTCAACCAACTCAACACAACGCCAGCGATAATGACCCAAACATAGAGGTCCAGCACAACGTTAAACACTTGAAGAAGGGGAATGAGCACCACGTCCATAAACGGCCACCGATCTGTTTGTCAAAATGCCCTCAGAACTTATGCCCCCCAGCCCCGGCACGCAAGGCCCGCACGCGATAAATGGTCATAATTCTCAGCCCGGTCCCGTCTTGACAGTCGCCCACGCAACACGCAAATATCGCTCACTGCTTATGCTTGGGCATAAGGGCTTTACATCACGGGGCCGTAGCTCAGTTGGGAGAGCGCCACGTTCGCAACGTGGAGGTCGTCGGTTCGATCCCGATCGGCTCCACCATTTTCTTCTTAAAGTGCATCAATGGGTTAGACCTTAACCCCGCACATCGCCGAAACCTACTGGACATCAACTTGGCACACGTTTGGCACAGTGTTGAGGAGATTTCCTATGGCTACCATCAGAAAGCGCGGCTCGTCGTGGCACGTTCAAGTGCGTCGTTCCGGTCAACCAAACATCACCCGCAGCTTCAAGAAGAAGCCCGATGCAGACGCATGGGCACGACAGACAGAAACCAAGATCGACCGCCGTGGGTTAGCCCCTTGCCGTTCCGACCTTGAACGCTTCACCGTGGGCGACCTTCTGCGCCGTTATCGGGATGAGGTCGTGGTCCACAAACGCAGCCGAGAGGCCGAAAGCCACATCATTGGTGTCCTACTGCGACACAAGATTGCCGACTACGCCTTGGCTCATATCACCCCAGACGTGTTCCGAACGTTTCGCGATGAACGCATGAAGGTGGTCAAAGCCGCAACTCTCAGGCGGCAACTATGCATCCTTCAACACGCCTTCAATGTCGCCAACAGGGAATGGGGGTTACCCCTCTTTGAGAACCCAGTTGCAGCCATCTCTAAACCTGCCCTGGATAACCCAAGAGAGCGGCGATTGCAGGATGGAGAACTCGACACCCTTCTAAAAGGTTGCTCCAAGAGCCGCGTCTGGTGGCTCTCTCCGGTCCTTCAGTTGGCCCTGGAAACGGCAATGCGACGTGGAGAACTGCTCAACATACACCGTCATCATATCAACTTTGAGCGTCGGACCTTGCTGGTTCCTGTCACCAAGAACGGCCATGCACGAACCATCCCCTTGACTGAACAAGCCATAGACCTACTCACGTCTGTTACCCATGAGGGCAACAAACTGTTCCCACCTTCATCAAACGCTTTTCGTCTGGCATGGCAGCGCCTCAAACGCCGTGTTGGCATCAACGACCTCAGGTTCCATGACCTGCGTCATGAGGCTGTCAGTCACTTCTTTGAGATCGGCCTGTCGATGCCAGAAGTCGCCCTAATCAGTGGCCACCGTGATCCAAGGATGCTGTTTCGATATACACACCTGCGGGCCGAAGATGTGGTAGCTAAACTCAAATAAGAAAACAGTTTGAGAGCCCCATCCGCATGTGCTTTATAGTTGTGCCATTTTTATTCTGACAACAACTATGAGGCGCTTCGATGAAGCTCATTAAGGTTCTCCCCATTGTGCTCCTTACCCTTTTCGCAGGAGCTCCTGCGTTCTCTGCTGACTTTCAAAAGGGTGAAGCGTTCTTTCAGAAAAATGAGTTCGAGGCTGCGTTTAAGGAATTTTTCCCCCTTGCAGAACAGGGACATGCCGATGCCCAGTTTAAGCTAGGATACATGTATGACTACGGCCACGGCGTTCCTCGGAGCCGTGAAACAGCGACAAAGTGGTATGTTCGTGCTGCTGAACAAGGACATGTCATCGCCCAATTTAGAATGGGCGTGAGGCAAAGTACGGGTTCAGGCATACCTCAAGATCGGACTGCGGCGATTAAATGGTACGAGCTTGCTGCTGAACAAGGACATGCGCCATCCCAGACCACGCTTGGCTCGAGTTACTCTCACGGCACGGATGTTCCCAAGGACTACAAGAAAGCTTTCAAATGGTACAAGCTTGCTGCTGAACAGGGGGTTGGGAAAGCTCAGGCTTCGCTTGGCTGGATGTATGAACATGGGCACGGCACTCCTCAGAATAATGAGGTCGCAGCGAAGTGGTACAAACTTTCAGCCGACAATGGGTCTGCCTATGCCAAGAAAGCACTAGCCGCCTTATCTAAAAAGAAATCAAGTCCATCTCAGGTTGTTCGCAATACCGACCAACAGGCCATGTCAGCAAAGATAAATGCAAGCCTGGACGCAGCACAAAGAGGGGACATTGCAACGGCTATGAAGACGTGGGAAGTTCTTGCTACAGAGCAGAATGATGCTAATGCTCAATTCCTTCTCGGAGCTACGTATAGTGCTGGTCAAGGCATTCCTCAGGATCATGCGACTGCCTTTAAGTGGATTTCACGCGCAGCCGACCAGGGTCATGCCTTAGCCCAATTCTATTTGGGTCAAATTTATCTTAATGGCAAAGGAGTTCAGCAGGACAAGAAAGCTGCTGTTGAATGGTTAATGCGCTCTGCTGAACACGGCGCTGCGCGAGCTCAATATATTCTGGGTTTGAGGTACCACAATGGCGTAGATACACCTCAGGATTTTGAAGCGGCTTTAAAGTGGTTTACGCTTGCCGCCGAACAAGGAGAAAGTGACGCTCAGTTTGCTTTAGGCCGGATGTATCAAAAGGGCCGTGGCACTCCGGTTGATCATATATCCGCGATTAAGTTTTACTCCCTTGCAGCAAATCAGGGACATGCTGGCGCCAAACAGAATTTAGCCTTCACGCTGCAGAAAGCTAAATTCGCTCCTGAGACTTTTAGTGAAACTGTAAAATCATATACGCGTGCCGCTGAACAAGGAAACAGTCAGGCTCAATACAAACTTGGTACGGTGTACGCGCAAGGTCTTGGTGCGTCACGGGATTACAAGGCTGCTTTAAAATGGTTCTCTTTAGCAGCTGAACAAAACCATGCTGACGCTCAACACGACTTGGGATTTATGTACCAACGAGGCACTGGCGTTCCTCAAGATTATAAGGCTGCTTTGAAGTGGTTCACTCTTGCTGCTGAACAAGGAAGGGCCAAGTCTCAATTTAATGTAGGGAAGATGTATGAGATCGGCCAGGGTATCCCTCAGGATTATAAAGCCGCTCTGAAGTGGTACACTCTCGCTGCCAATCAGGGCAATACGGCTGCACAGAATGGTCTAGGCGCAATGTATGCTGAAGGTACAGGTGTTACCCAAAACATTGATTCTGCAAAAAAGTGGTTCTCTCTCGCTGCAAAGCAAGGAAGCAAAACTGCCAAACAAAACTTAGTGAAACTACGCTAAATGTAGTGATGTCATTTCAAATAATCACAGCAACCAATTGCTCCTGAGAGGCGCTCAGCGACTCGCAGAGCCACGTATCGTGATTGAGATGGGTCGAGATGGTTTTTCTCTGAGACCGCTCCTGAGGCTGACGTGAGCCCCGTTTTCTCCTCCATTTTAAAGTAGAGTCCATCACCTAAGGAGGAGATGGATATGAAGCGTTCGAGGTTCACAGAAGAACAGATCATCGGGATTTTGCGTGAGCAAGAAGCAGGT
>Ga0316204_10001855_pt1 | contig 52950 bp, 47 predicted proteins | sample 6monrhotite_MG_2_FD_205661 | JGI IMG/M metagenome (GOLD analysis project Ga0316204, IMG submission 205661) | Microbial mat bacterial communities from mineral coupon in-situ incubated in ocean water Damariscotta River, Maine, United States -... | ecosystem: Environmental > Aquatic > Marine >... | reverse complement strand
ACAAAAAAAATTCTTAGCCTATTGCATGGAATTATTTCGTCAAGCACTCTTGAAAAACTACAAGGCCGACGCCCTTTTATATTTTGAAACGAATGATCCAAAATTTTCTATTGAAAAGTTTGCTCCGTTTGTACATCAGAATAATATCTTTGAAATTACCACTGCGCTCGAGGATGCTTCCTATCACATTGAACGAAATGGCAATGCAAAGATTATTTTCACAGACTTATCCATTCAATTAACTCGATTGATTCACAAGACGGAACTTGCATAAGCAAAGTTTATTCCGGAAAATATTGAAATAAGTATTATCTATCAGTTTTTTGATGCAGAAAGCCGTCTCTAAGGGCGGAAAAGGAAATCGCAAGCAAAACCCCCAACGACGTCACTTGTCGTGCACAAAACGTCGCTAAATAGCTATTTAGCCTTTTTAAAGCAATAAATTAGAGAAGAGTACTCTTTTGTCTTCATCGCAGACCAATTTGACAAAAATCCAATCCAAAGTGCGTGCAAGGAAAAGTTGTTTCCTGATTTGTATTTTTCTGAAAGCAGGCTTACATAAAAAGCATCAAAAACCATCGGCTTGGTTTTTACCAATTCGAATTCAGAAGAAAAAAGAGATCGCATGGAGGCTTGTGAAAAATGCCAAAGATGTCTCGGCACATCATAGGCCGCCCAAAAATTTTGGTAATATGCAGCGTCTTTAGAATTAAAATTTGGAACTGCAATTACCAACGTTCCTCCCTCTTTCACCAAGGCTTCAATTTTTTGTACGGTTTGATATAAATCCGGCAAATGCTCTAATACATGCCAAAGAGTTACGACATCAAATGTCTCACCTTGAAAATCGTCAATGGACTCAAACAACTCGATGTTCTTCGATTTTGCTATTTCTCGAGCAGCAGGATTTATTTCGACCCCCTGAACAACCCAACTTTTTTCGGCAGCCGCTTTTAGAAAATCACCCGTTCCCGCACCAATATCTAAAACGCTCCCTACGCCACCATTTAGTTTGTTGATACTTTTAATTTTAGATTGAAGCGCGTATCGTTTTACAGTCTGATATAGAAACGCTAGTATGCCTTTTTTAGAATCCGTATGGGAAATGTAGGCCTCGCTTTCATAGTATTTAGCCAACGATTCTGGCCCAGGCTGTGGGTGCGTTTCCAAATACCCATGTGTTTTGTTTAAAACCACAGAAAACTCCTCATTAGAAACCAGGAAGTCCTTTATTTTCATGCTTTTATAGCTATTTTTCACTAGTGACATCTTCTGTGTTCCACGTGGAACATGATTAATATATGTATATTTATCTACCCATATAAACGAGTAATACAGAAATATCATTCGGTGTTACTCCACTTATTCTAGACGCCTGTGATATCGTAACCGGCTGTATCGCCGTTAGCTTTTCTACGGCTTCATAGGACAATGATTTCAACATAGAATAGTCAAAATTTGGCGGTATCTTCACACCCTCTAACCTAGTTAACTTATCCGCATTCGCCTTTTCCTTCGCGATATAGCCGGAATATTTAATTTGAATTTCCGTTTGCTCCAGCACCTCTTGAGTGAACCTATGCTCATTAATAAACGCATCAACTACGTCAATCTTACGCATGTCGTCCATGGTGATGTTTGGCCGTGAAAATAGTTTCAGCATCTTATCACTTTGGCGCACGGCAGCCGATTTCTTAGATTCTAGAATTGGATTAATCAGCTCCGGTGTTACACTTGTCGTTTTAAAAAAATTAACAAAAGCATTGCTGTCCTGTCTCTTTTTTTCCATTTGATGAAGTCGACCTTCTTTAGCCAGCCCTATTTCAAAAGAGCGTGGTGTTAGCCTAAAATCTGCATTATCCTGACGAAGCAAGGTTCGGTACTCAGCCCGTGAGGTGAACATCCGATAAGGCTCTTCCGTTCCTTTAGTAATTAAATCGTCAATCAAAACACCTATATACGCTTCATCTCTATTCAATATAAATGCTTCCTTTTCTACCACTTGCAGATGGGCATTAATCCCCGCCATTAACCCTTGGGATGCGGCTTCCTCATATCCCGTAGTGCCATTTATTTGACCCGCAAAAAACAATCCTGCTACGAGCTTTGTTTCCAAGGTGTGCTTTAATTGCGTTGGTGGGAAATAATCATACTCAATCGCATAGCCAGGACGGAAAAACTTTACATTTTCAAAACCGGCACAGGCCTTGAGGGCCTTAAACTGAATTTCTTCAGGTAGGCTAGTTGAAAATCCATTGATATAATACTCCACGGTGTCCCAGCCTTCCGGCTCTACAAACAGTTGATGTCTATCCTTATCTGCAAAGCGGTTTATTTTATCCTCTATAGAAGGGCAATACCTTGGCCCAATACTTTTAATAGCGCCATTAAACATTGGCGATCTATCAAACCCTTCTCTTAAAAGGTCGTGCACTTCCAGGCTTGTATAGCTCATATGACAATCGCGCTGTGCTTTTAATGGTTCTGTTAAATTGGTATAAGAGAATTTCTGCGGATCAGTATCGCCAGCTTGTACAAGCATTTTTGAAAAATCAAGAGAACGGCCATCCACTCTTGGTGGTGTTCCAGTTTTCATTCTGCCAGAACTAAATCCCAAATTTACTAAGTCAGCCGTTATACCAGTAGCAGCTTTCTCACCCGCTCGTCCACCTCCTAATTGCTTTTCACCTATATGAATCAGTCCATTTAAAAACGTCCCATTTGTAAGCACGACTGTTTTGCCCTTAACCAAGAGTCCTAAAGAAGTCCGAACACCAATCAGCTTTCCTTTTTCAGTTACGATTCCCGAAACCATTTCTTGGTAAAAGTCCAGATTTGGCGTTCCCTCTAACATCAATCTCCAAGTTTCAGCAAAACGCATTCGGTCGCTTTGAACCCTAGGACTCCACATAGCCGGGCCTTTAGACTTGTTTAGCATTTTGAACTGTATCGCTGTTTTGTCTGACACAATACCACTATATCCTCCGAGCGCATCAATTTCACGCACAATTTGGCCTTTAGCAATCCCACCCATGGCCGGATTACAAGACATCTGCCCAATATTCTGAAGGTTCATTGTGATTAATAATGTAGAAGAACCCATATTTGCAGCAGCCGCTGCGGCTTCCGAACCGGCGTGCCCTCCACCTACCACAATTACGTCATATTCTTTATCAAACATATTCATTGATGTTCCACGTGGAACAATAATTAAAACCCCCTTAGCTATTCCTGATTAAACTATTGATTTTCAACGCTTTAAAAAAATTCGCTGAGATAAAGCATTGTTCTCTAATTCTCTCATTTTCCGACTTTCTCCCTTTGTTTTATCCTTAAAACCGCACAAATGTAACACGCCGTGCACCATCACTCGATGCAATTCATCAACCATGGTGTGGCCTAACAAAACACTGTTCTCCTTTACCCGATCCGTTGATATATATATTTCACCATGTAATTCAGTCGCCAAGCTATAATCAAATGTTATAATATCAGTAAAGGTATCATGACCTAGAAATTCCACATTAATGTTGTGAAGAAAATCATCACTACAAAACACAAAGCTCAGTTCCCCCAATGAACAATCTTCATTTTGAATTACTTGCTGTAGCCATTTAGTGACTTCATTTGGTTTAGAAAGTTGGAAATTATTTTCAGAATTAAATTCAATCATTTTTAACGTTGAAGTACTTTTTTACCTCTGTTTTGTATTTCTGCCGCAAAGGTAATGCTTCTCGATTAAGGATTTCAGTTGTGTTGAAGTATTTCTTAATATCCTCAGGCTGAAGTGGCAATTTATTAGAGAAGCTTCGACGGTTGGTCGTAGACTCTCTTCTTTGTTCTTGGCCTTGTTCAAAATCAGCTTCATCCAGCTTTAAAAGCTCGTACTCTAACTTCAGCATCCGTTCAAGCGTGCGTTGATTGAACCCTTTATCCAATAATTGTTGCTCAATACCTTCCATTTCTTTTATCAACTGTCCGCCTCTTCCATCAAGCCCTTCTTTGCTGAGTCTATCCTTCAACTGATTTCTTAGCTGTTGCTGTTGTTTATATATTTCATATAAATCTCCATTTAAATCTTCATTATATCCCTCACCGTCCCCATTCTTGTCGCCTTCCTTGCCGTCTTTACTGCCATCCCCATTTCCATCACCTTCACCACTTTTGGTGCCCTCTCCGTCTTTGCCTGGTCGTTCGTTCTCTCCGCCCCCATCCCCATCACCACCAGATTTACCCTCATTTCCTTGTCCTTGTCCTTCACCCTTCCCCATACTTTCCTTCATTTTATCCGACAAGCTTCCTTGTTTCTTAATGATGTCCGGCAACTGAAAACCCTTTCCTTCACCTTCACCCTGTCCCTGCCCTTGGCCTTGACCTTTGCCTTTTCCTGGAGACTGCATTTGCATCTGGTTTTGCATATTGTTCAGCAATTCACTCAAAAGTATCGCTAGTTCATTAGCTCCTGTTATGGTGTATTGCTGACTAGCAACCCCATTTCTAACATGATTCTCCGCCAATAGTTCTAGTGTTTTGTCCAAATTGAAGCTAACATTAGTTAGGGATTCATTCATTACTTCACTGATGAGCGGCTGCCTTAATGATAAAGCAAATAAGCTGTCGTCTATATGCTCAAAGTTCAGCTTTAAATCGTTCTGAACATTCAATTTTTTTCCAAATGCAGCGCTTCCGTAATCCGTTTCCTTAAACACTTCCATTAGCCCCTCTTGTTCAAATGAAAACACCACCAAGTTGTCGAGTATTTGCCGCAGCATTTCAACATCCTCCTCCAGAGTTTCCATTTGGCCAGACTGCATACCCGCCTCCATCTTTTTACCCATCTCTTTCATTTTCTGACCAGCTTTCTTCTGGTTCTTTGACGCTCCCTGTTTGTCCTGACTCTTTAGTTTATCGGAAGCCTTTTCCTGCTCTTCTTGTACTTCCTTTTCTCCTTCGGCGTCTGCAGGTATGTCCATAGGGTCTTTTAAACCTTCATTTTCCTTTTGGAGGTCTTCCATTTCTTTCTGTAGCTCATCAAACTTCTCGTTCAACTCTTCTTGCTTCTCCTTCGTGTTTTCTTCCGCAGGAGCTTCGGAAAGTTTCTCTTGTTCCTCGCCTAATTCGAATAATTCTTCGGCTAACTTTTCTGCTTTTTTAGTCACATAGTATCGCTTCGTAAGCTCAACTAACTGTTCTAGGTTCTTCTCTTGATTTTTATTTTGCTTCGCAAGTTTCTCCAGTTTTTCAGATAGCTCCTCCTTGTCAATTTTATCTTGAAGTCGCTCAAGTTCTTCCAACAACTTCTCGTTTTCTTCTAAGCGCTCTTCATTTTCCTCTAGCCGTTCTTGCAACTGTTCCTTAAAAGGGTCGTTTTCTTGATTCTCTGGTTGAAATTTCTCCAACTCCTCTTTCATTTCCTTGGAAAAATTCTTCATCATCTGCTCTTGCTGCTTCTGACGCTTTAGAAAATTACTTAATTTCTTTTTGTCATTCCAATTGAGCTCTGTTTTTTCCTTCTGAATTTTATTTAGTTCGTCCAACCGCTTCTCTTGGTCTTTAAGATCCTTTAACGATTTGTTCAAATCGTCTATATTTTCTTCTTGGTCCTTTAGTTGCTGCGCCTCCAACTCCTCTTTAGTAAGTTTTCTGAAGGAATAAAAACCGCTCTTCGCGGACTTGTATTTATGAATAGCATCGTTGTCAAATACTTCAAAATAATACTCATAAGAAACACCATCTTGCAAGTTCAAGTCACCTGGAAAACTTTGTGTAAACTGATCCATTGTAGACCTATTTACCGCAATAGGCAACGTCTGTGCGCTTTTCTCTTCTCCCTGAGGATAGTAGACCAATTGTAGTTTCGTCAGACCGTAGTCATCAGATACTTGGCCTAAAAAGTACACTAACTGTGTCTCTGTTGAATCCTGCTTCGACGCCACACTAATTTCAGGAAACTCATCTTTTACAACCCCCAATGTGAAGGAGAGGTTTTCATATTCTTTTAAATCATCGTTGGACGTGGTAATTGCATAGTCTAGCTTTCGATAAATTCCTTTGTTCAGACTAAACTGATCTTGAGCCGAATTAAAGCTATAAGCTGTATCCCGTGTTTTTAAAGCGACCACTTTAGTGTTTCGAGTATTTACATTCCAGGTTACTGAAGTGCCCTCAGGGATCGTTGCATTCCCAGTGCTTTTCAACACTTCATCCCTTCGACCTGTGTAACTAGGATAGTCGAGGGTCATCTCAAACCCCACTAATGACGGGGTTTTAACAACTTCTAAGATATATTCCTTGGAAGCTACCTTATTGCCATTCAATCGAAAAGAGATCGGTTCGCTGGGTTGTGTAAAGGTATACTCAAACCTTCCAGGCAGCGTCTGTTGAAGATAATAGGTTTCATTATTAAAACTGATGGTAGCATTTTCAGGAACTACTTCTCCTTCCGTAACAACACTTACCGTAAAATTCTTATTCTCAATAGCGGTGAGTCGCTCATTCAACACCACAAACGAAAATGGTGCTGGGGGCTCATACGCCGTGTCATAATTCACAACACGCTCATAGCTATTGGAAAACAAATCCCGATCCCAAAGCAGGTTCACTAATAAAATAATCACCAAAGGGATGGCAGCATATTTTAAATATTTGGCGTTTTTCTTAAAGTTGATCGCACTTTTAAAAGGGACTGGCTGAAGCGCACCGGCTTTTTGATCGATGCTAGCTGCTAATAATTCTGACTCCCGTTGATTTTGGTTTAACTGAATGACATTCAGTAATTTATCGCTTACTTGAGGGAAGTGATTTCCTATAATTTTAGAAGCCGCTTCGTATCCAATACCTTGCTGCAGTTTGAATAATTTAGCCAACGGAAAGGCAATAAAACGAACAAATAAGGCTACTTCAACCAAAACAAAAGACCAAAACAAAATGGTCCTGCCTGTCGGTTCCAGCCATAAAAAATGCTCCACTAGCAAGGTGATAATAAACCACAACAAGCCCATAGCAAAAAAGAGGATGACCCCTTTAATGAGCTCATTGGTGTAGTATTTTTTTATAAACTGCTCCAGCTTTTGCTGGATGATACTAAAGCTACTCATAAGCGTTTTTGAACAATAGAACTTCTAAAATAACACAAAAATCACTCCAAATAGTATAATTAGGAAATACAAGCGAAAATTTAACACCTATGCATTGGCGCTATGGGCTGGGACAATCAAGAAGCTGCCTTTAGTCTTGATCTTTTTTCAGCATCTTATCCTATTTAGCGTCCCAAGATTCCATCCGAAAACTAGATGCCTCAAGCCTTCCTTTCTACCACATTATTCCTACCTTTGTAGCTTCAATTAAAACAGACCTAAAATGGCTCAAAAAGTACGCGTTCGCTTTGCTCCTAGCCCAACTGGACCACTTCATATTGGCGGTGTTCGCACTGCATTGTACAATTACTTATTTGCTAAAAGACACGGCGGTGATTTCATACTGCGAATAGAAGATACCGACCAAACTAGGCTTGTTGAGGGTGCGGAAAAATACATCGTTGAAGCGCTCAATTGGTTACAAATACCTTATGACGAAGGCCCTGGTAAAGAGGCGGGATTTGGTCCCTACAGACAAAGTGAGCGAAAGCACCTATATAAACAATATGCGGATCAACTTATAGCGCAAGGGAATGCCTATTATGCTTTTGATACCAATGAAGAACTGCAAAGCCAGCGTGCGCAACACGAAGCTGAGAAAAAAACATTTATCTATAACTGGCATAATCGCGAGCTACTAAACAACTCTATTTCACTTACAGAGGAAGAGGTGCAAGCCAAGTTGACCGCGGGTGAAAATTATGTGATTCGATTCAAGTCTCCAAAGGATCAAACACTTCATTTACAAGACATCATTAGAGGTGATATTAAAATAGACACCAACGTATTGGACGACAAAGTGCTATTTAAAAGTGATGGCATGCCTACTTACCACCTTGCTAACATTGTGGACGATCACCTAATGGAAATTACCCACGTGATACGAGGGGAGGAGTGGTTACCCTCCTTAGCCTTGCACGAGCAACTATACGACGCTTTTGGGTGGTCCGCTCCAAAGTTTGCTCATTTATCGCTTATTCTAAAGCCTACAGGCAAAGGAAAGCTAAGTAAGCGAGATGGTGATGCCGGTGGATTTCCTGTATTCCCACTGGCTTGGGACAACAAAAACGGTGATTCCTTTATGGGCTACCGCGAGGAGGGCTATTTTCCTGGCGCCGTTGTCAATATGCTTGCCTTTCTTGGTTGGAACCCAGGAACTGAACAAGAATTATTTACACTGAAAGAGCTCGTGGAAGCTTTTAGCTTGAAGCACGTGCACAAAGCAGGAGCAAAATTTGACCCCAAAAAAACCCTGTGGTTTCAAAATCAATACCTTCAAAAAGAAAACAATAAAGACTTGACAGCTCAATTTGGTGTCTTTTTGAAGTTAAAAGGAATAGAGACTACCCTCAACCTAGAAGTGATTACCTCTCTTCTAAAGGAGCGCGCAACCTTTGTTTCTGATTTATGGGAGCAAGGGCAATACTTCTTTCAGGCACCTACTTCATACGATGAGAAGGCCTCAAAAAAGGCTTTTAAAGAAAACACGCCAAACATCTTAAAAAAGGTCATGGATCTCATGAATGAGGTGGATGACTTTTCAGCAGCAAACCTTTCAGAAAAAATTAAAGGATGGATCACCTCACAAGAAATGGGTTTTGGTGGCGTTATGATGCCGTTAAGACTTTCTCTGGTGGGCGCTATGCAGGGTCCAGATGTTTTTGATATTGCTTCAATTCTTGGAAAAGAAGAATCCATACGGCGCCTAAAGAAGGCTGTGGAGACTATTGCTTAAAGGTAAAGTGTGGCAGTTACTAAAATCGTAGAAGTATTTCCTTTAAATGTTTTCCCCTCTGGAGCAACTAGCCCTTCGTTGTCATTATAGCGGTTAAAAAGGTTCGTCACACCATATTGATACATGGCTCCAACTCGAAAGTTCTCAATTCCCGCGGTGATGCCTGCAGCAGCACGAAAGTGAACTCTGGAAACATTTTGTAAATCTTTAGAAGTAATCGTATCGTAACCCGCCACTATGAAGTTCTCAAACTCGTCCTGGTCCAATTTCATTTTGCTATTTACATTTAAAAGAGGGCCTGCTTCAAGACTCAAGTGATTTTTAACAATGTTATAGCTACCTAATAGGTTTATCTGAACTGATTGCATCGTATAGTTCACATACTGCGACTGAAAGTTGCTCAATGGATTAAGTTCATTATTTGCTAAAATACCTATCTGATTTTGAATAAAGTTAATACCATAAATAAGGTCAAAGTTATTATAAAAAGCCCCTCTCGTAGTAAAAGCAAACATATAACCCGTTCCCTGTTCTGTTTCAAAGTCTGATGTAGTGATATCGAAAAAGCCTACACCTCCAATTAATCCAATATGATTGTTTTGATCGTAATTTCTTTGGGCGCTAGCTAACTGAAAAAAAAGTAGGGCAGTAGTAACAAATACAAAATTCTTAAGACTCATAGCATGAGGTGTTTTAGAGGCCTAAAAATAGCTTATTTTTTGTACCTTCAAACCTCTTAATCAACTAAATTTAATATCTATGGGCGGTTTTTTTTATATTCCAATTTTAATCTTCGCATTCTTTATCTTTTTAATGTTCATTTTTACCGTGAAGCAACAAACAGCGGCCATTATCGAGCGCTTCGGTAAATACCAAAGCATTCGGAATTCAGGGTTACAATTCAAGATTCCTGTGTTTGATCGTATTGCGGGCCGTATCAACTTAAAAATACAACAGTTGGATGTGATGGTAGAAACCAAAACGAAAGATGATGTCTTTGTTCGACTTAAGATATCAGTTCAATTTCAAGTGATCAAAGAAAAGGTGTATGACGCCTTTTATAAACTAGAAAACCCGCATGATCAAATTACATCTTATGTTTTTGATGTGGTGCGAGCGGAAGTTCCTAAAATGAAATTAGATGATGTATTCGAGCGAAAAGATGACATCGCCATTGCGGTGAAAACGGAACTAAACGAGGCTATGGTAAACTATGGCTACGATATTATAAAAACATTGGTAACCGATATTGATCCGGATGTGCAAGTAAAAGCAGCTATGAACCGTATCAACGCTGCGGAGCGTGAGAAGGTCGCAGCAGAATATGAAGCTGAAGCTGAGCGAATCAAAATCGTTGCCAAAGCACGAGCTGAAGCGGAAAGCAAACGCCTACAAGGGCAAGGTATTGCGGATCAACGGCGCGAAATTGCTAGAGGGCTTGAAGAATCTGTTGATGTCTTGAATAATGTGGGTATTAACTCCCAAGAGGCCTCTGCCTTAATAGTGGTAACGCAGCATTATGATACCCTACAATCCATTGGTGAGGAAACCAACACCAACCTAATTCTCCTTCCTAACTCCCCACAGGCGGGCAGCAATATGCTGAATGACATGATCGCTTCCTTTGTAGCCAGCAACCAAATAGGTGAGGAAATGAAAAAAACCAATGCCGCAAAAGGCATTACGAATAAGAAGAAGAAACGAACCCCTCCTGCGGACCGACTTCCGGAAGGGGAAGATTTAAACTACTAAAACAAAAAAAGGGCTTCTTTTAATCAGCCCTTTTTTTTATGGGATGGTCGTTTATAAATTCGACACTTCTGTCACTAAAAGCTCATTTCTGTCTTCTTTAGCTTTAGAAATAAAGTCGGCAACGGCTGATGTTCGTTCTTGTCCATTCGCTAATAACACTCCTAATACTATGGCAACTGCAATGCGCGTTCCCGCCTTCTTAACGGCAGTATTGAAAAGTGGCTCCAGCTCTTCATAAGAGACATTTTGTGCCAGCTCCTGAATTTTCTTTTTGGCAATCGACTGTTTTTCAGGAGGCAGATTGGTGTATTTTTTACCAAATTTTTTCACCTCTTCAATAGCCGGTCTGCTTGCCGCCTGAGGCATTGGTTTCTTTTGTTCTGGTTTTGGCTTCTGTTTTGCCCAAGTATCTCTTAATCCAACCGTTTTATTGAAAACTTTCTGTTCTGATGTAGAGTCAAGGTCCACACAGAAATATCCTAATCGCTGGAATTGAAAACGATCGCCCACTTCAGCCTCGGCCAAACTTGGTTCTAAATAGGCCGTAATGGTTTTTAATGAATTCGGGTTGATAAACTCCATAAAACTCTTTTCTTTATCACTATCTGGAGCCTCATGACTAAAGAGTCGACTGTATTCTCTTACCTCTGCTTGAAACGCATGCTCGATAGACACCCAATGCAGAGTTCCTTTTACCCTTCTTAGGCTGGCTTCGCTGCCTGAACCACTTAAGCTGTCCGGGTCATAAGAACAATGAATTTCTGTAATATTCCCTTCAGCATCCTTTACAACAGACTCTCCTTTAATGATGTAGGCGCTTTTTAACCGCACTTCGTTGCCTAGTGTTAATCTAAAAAACTTGTTGCCTGCGTCCTCTTTAAAATCTTCCCGTTCAATATAGAGCTCCTTGGTAAACGGAACCTCCCTGATGCCTGCGTTTGCATCCTCAGGATTATTTTCCGTAGGTAGCCATTCTACTTTATCGCCAGGATAATTAGTAATAATCAACTTCACTGGGTTCAGAACGCCCATCACTCGCTTAGCCGTTTTATTTAAGTCCTCTCGCACACAGAACTCCAACAAGGAAACATCTATAACATTCTCTCGTTTGGCCACACCCACAGTTTCAATAAATTTACGAATAGCGCCTGGTGTATATCCTCTTCGGCGTAAGCCAGAAATGGTAGGCATTCTAGGATCATCCCAACCTGAGACCACACCTTCTTCCACCAACTGTAAAAGTTTGCGCTTGCTCATGATGGTGTAACTCAAGTTGAGCCTGGCAAACTCTGTTTGTTTTGGAGGCAGCGGAAGGGATTCTTTGTTATAATGATACACTTCATCTCGAAACCAGTTATAGAGCTTTCTGTGAGGTTTAAATTCTAAGGAACACAAAGAGTGTGATATTTGTTCAATGTAGTCGCTTTCTCCATGAGTCCAATCGTACATAGGATAGATGACCCAATCATTTCCAGTGCGGTGGTGTTCTTTTTTTAATACCCTATATATGATAGGGTCCCGCATCAACATATTTGGGTCTTCCATATCAATTTTGGCTCGCAAAACATGAACGCCTTCGTCAAACTCGCCTGCCTTCATGCGTTCAAATAGGTCCAAATTCTCTTCCACACTTCTATTTCGAAATGGGCTATTGGTGCCTACTTGTGTTGGGGTTCCCTTCTGCTCCCTCATTTCTTCTGAAGTCTGCGAATCTACATACGCTTTTCCGTCCTTAATCAACTGAAGCGCCCACGCATAGAGGGTATCAAAATAGTCTGAAGAATATAATTCATTCGCCCAGGTATAGCCCAACCAAGTAATATCTTCTTTGATGGCATCCACATATTCCTGCTCTTCTTTTGCTGGGTTGGTGTCATCAAAACGAAGGTTTACAGGAGCGTCATACTTTTGTCCCAATCCGAAGCTAATACCTATTGCTTTGGTATGCCCAATATGAAGATATCCATTCGGCTCCGGTGGAAAACGAAAACGCAACTTAGATTTTGGTAATCCATTCGCTAAATCCTCTTCAATAATTTGCTCTATAAAATTGAGCGATTCATTAGATTCTGTCATAATACGTATCCTAAACATGCTTGTTGGCGGGTGCAAAGTTAACCATTTAACTGAAACAACGCAGATCGCTAACCACAACAAATTCAGTATTCATATCTTTACAAAAACTAATTTTATGAGTATCATTAGACTTAAAAACATTCGGATATTCACCAACCATGGATGCCTCATTGAGGAAGAGAAAATTGGTAGTGATTACTTAGTAAACCTAATGGTAAAGGCCAATTTGAATACAGCGGCGTCTACAGACCACCTAAAAGACACCGTCGATTATGTACACTTACAACATATTGTAAAAAATGAAATGTCTGTACGGTCTAAATTATTAGAGCATGTGGGGCAGCGAATCATCGATCGGATTTTTGATGAAATTTTACTAGTGGATGCTGCTGAAGTAACGATTTCAAAATTAAATCCACCTATTGGAGGTGACGTTGAAGAGGTTAGTGTAACTATGCAATCCCATAGATAACAAGGCGAAAATCTGTCGAATTTTACTAGTAGAATTAAAAGTTAATCTTTTATATTTGCTTTCTCTTATTGGCGTCTTGGCCGAGTGGCTAGGCAGAGCTCTGCAAAAGCTCGTACAGCGGTTCGAATCCGCTAGACGCCTCATCGAAACCCGATATCGAAAGTGTCGGGTTTTTTTATTTCTGAAACATATAGGTTTCCTTATTCTCGAGGCAAGCTACTTTTTGGGATCTTATCCAACCCTTTTTGTACTTGGGAGGGGAAGATGCCTTCCACTAGCAGCAATACTCCAAAACCAATTATCAGTATGCTGACCCACTTCTTTGTTTTAAAAATAAACCTAGGGGTCATCTTACTTTTTAATTTTTTTGCCAATGAAATCTTTATTAAGTCGGTTAGGAAAAACACCACCAACACTGTAGTTAAAAATAGAAAAACACCATTTTCAGAATTCGTAAGCGCATTTGCCATGATAATAGTCCCTATCCACCCTGCCAGCACTCCGAAATTGACAAAATTTAATAAAAATCCCTTTAAAAAAAGACCCCCTAAATTCTTTTTTACCTTCACAGCGTAATGTTCTCGCGCTATTTTTATAAACGATTTAGCCGTTCGGATGTAGGAAATAATTCCATATGCAATCAATAAGGCGCCGCCAAAAATGAGCAATCCTGGATCGTCTTTTACACGTTCCAAAATTTTACTGGTGCTGAAATAAGCAATTAGAATAAAAATAATATCGGCAAACATGGCGCCTAAATCAAAGAAAACACCGGCTCGAAACCCTTTCGTTATGCTAGTTTCTATCAACGTAAAGAAAACTGGGCCTACCGCGAAAGCTAATAGGAAACCATAAAATGCCGCATATGCTAAACCCTCAAACATTACTGTAAAAGTACAAATTACTTTACTCTTGTTTGAGGGTTTGGACTATAGAATCGAATATGTATTCTAGTTCATTATTTTCACTCGGCCACCTGCTAGGGTTTTTTCACTTACTTCCTTAGGGTTCCCATAAACCGTCACATCTCCTCCCGCTGTAACCCGTATTTCTACTCGATCACTAGCATTCACATCTGCTTCTCCTGCGGCGGTAATACCTATTTTTGTTTCTTTGGTTTGCAATTCTCTTCCTTCAAAAATACCTCCAGAATTTATTTTTATTTCTTGGCTTTTAGACAAACCTGATGCATTGATGATCCCTCCAGACACTGCTTTTACTTTCGTAAAATCAACAGTTAACCCTACTTTAATTCGGCCGCCCTCCTGTGCTCTTAATTCAATTTTATCTTGTTCAATCATTTCATTTCCTACAATATAGGAACCTTCATTTGCGTCAATTACACGAATGTTTTTAAAATACACTTCGATGTAGGTGTCTTCGCCTCTAAATCGAGTATCAGTCTCCATTCTTAATTTAAGCTTTCCATTATTGTTGATGATTTTCACATCATCCGTGTGATCTCCTTTGATAACCACTTTATTTTCATCGGACTGAATAAGATTCACTTCCATTAAATCGTATACTTTTAATTCGTGGAAGTCGCCAACATCTTTTGTTATAGTGCGTTGAGCAATAGCAGCAATAGATAAAAATAAAAGACAGATGGTAACTATATTTTTCATAGGTGATGTTTTTAGTTTCCTTATAGAGGTGCTTTATTCTGAAATGTTACAGTTCTATGAAAATTTATTTTCAAAATTCAAAAGGAGTGTTTTGAAAAACCCTAGAAATGGGATTGAATTTAACCAAGCTAAGAAGCTATTTAATTACTTGTTTCTCGCTTTCCTAAAAGGTGAAAATCTAAGTGTTTTTTAACTAAATCAGCGTTCTTTACTTTCACAAAAACTTCATCTCCTAGTCGGAATACTTTGTGTTTTCGCTCTCCAACTACCGCGTATTCTTGCTTATCAAAGACATAATGATCATCTTTCAAGTCGCCCAAACGAACCATTCCTTCACATTTATTTGAAATAATTTCAATATAAATACCCCATTCAGTAACACCAGAAATCACCCCAATAAACTCTTGATCCTGGTGATCAATCATATATTTTACTTGCATATATTTAATACTATCACGTTCCGCGCTGGAAGCCAAGTATTCCATATCACTAGAATGCTTACATTTCTCTTCGTAGTCTTCTTGATTTACATTAGCGCCTCCATCTAAATAATGTTGTAATAATCTATGAACCATCACATCAGGGTACCTTCTAATAGGAGAGGTAAAATGTGTATAATAATCAAATGCTAATCCGTAGTGACCTATATTATTTGTGGTATACACCGCCTTACTCATACTCCGTATTGCTAATGTGTCAATTAAATTTTGTTCTTTCTTTCCATGTACATCCTTTAAGAGCTTATTCATAGATTGAGCTGTGGTCTTACGATCACGAGTATCCATTTTATAACCAAATCTCTTAATTATATTTTCAAGTGCTGCTATTTTTTCATCATCTGGCTCGTCATGTACTCGGTATATATAGTGTTTTTTAGGATTTTGCTTCCCAATAAATGCTGCAACACTTCGGTTAGCTAATAACATAAATTCTTCAATCAACTTATTAGCATCTTTGCTCTCCTTAAAGTAAACACCTTCTGGTTCGTTGTGTTCGTCTAATTTAAATTTAACTTCTACTTTATCAAAAGAGATAGCCCCATGGTTCATTCGTTGTTTTCGAAGAATTTTAGCTAATCTATCTAATTCTAACACTGCTTCAGCGATTTTTTTATCCACTTCGTAGCTAGTATCGGTTATTGAAATTTCCTTAGGAATGGTAAGTGTCGTCCGGTTTTCTATTAAATGTTGTGCTTCTTCATATGCAAAACGTGCGTCACTATAGGTAACCGTTCTACCAAACCATTGATTCACAACTTTTGCGTTTTTATCAATTTCAAAAACAGCAGAAAATGTATATTTTTCTTCATTAGGTCTTAAAGAACAAGTATTGTTTGATAGTACTTCTGGCAACATTGGCACTACACGATCTACTAAATAAACGGAAGTCGCACGATTATACGCTTCTTCATCTAAAATAGTTCCAGGGGTTACATAATGTGATACATCTGCTATGTGAATTCCTATTTCAAAGTTTCCATTTTCTAGTACTTGAAAAGACAAGGCATCGTCAAAATCCTTTGCATCTTTTGGATCAATAGTGAATGTGAGAACATCACGCATATCCCTTCTTTTCTTTATTTCTGAAGGCTTTATTGTGGTATCTAATGTATTCGCAAACTCCTCCACTTCTAAAGGAAATTCATATGGAAGTCCATACTGAGCCAGTATGGAATGAATTTCAGTGTTATGTTCTCCTGGTTTTCCTAAAACCTTTAAAACCTTTCCAATGGGAGAATCGCTGTTGTCTTCCCATCCCTCCATTTTTACTAATACTTTATCTCCGTTTTCCGCCTTATTTATCTGACTCTTAGGAACAAATATATCAGTATACATTCCATATCCAGTGCATTCTACAAAAGCAAAACGATCGGATATTTGAATAGTACCTACAAATTCAGTACGTTTTCTTTCGAGTATTTTAGTGATTTCTCCTTCAGTCTTACCAGACCGCTTTCTTTTAAATATGTATACTTCAACCACATCTCCCTTCAGGCCTTTGTTTAGGTTTTTACCATTCACAAAAACATCATCGTCCATTCCTTCCACAATTACATATCCCTGTCCTCGCTGATTTACATCTAAAACTCCCGTGTGATAATTCATAGATGGTGCTAGTATATACTTACCTCGTTCAATTTCCTTGAGCGTGGCTTTTCCTTGTAAATCCTTTAAAATTTTAATGATTGTATTTCTGCTGTTAGCGTCATTCAGTCCAAGTTTGGCTGAAATTTGTTTGTAGTTGAAGCTGTCGGATCTGTTTTTTCTAAAAACTTCTATTATGTCTTGTTCTAGAACGGTTGTGTTTTTTTTCTTTCTGCTATAATTTCTTTTCGGCATAGATATTTTAAATAATTTTTAAAAGTACGTTTATTAAACGAATAGGTTTCAACAATATATAAAGATTTAGTAATTTAGTAAAGATGGAAGCGTACCAAACTATTGCTATTTTCACCTATCCAAGCGAGTATAGCGTGTTACAACATTTACTACAACAACAGGGCATTCGTTTTATATTTCAGAATGAAACGATGATTAGTGTTTTACCTTTCCATTCCAATGCTATTGGCGGGATTCGACTACAAGTTCATAAAGAAGATATTGAAAAAGCCACTCAAATTATTGATAACCTAAATGATCCATCTCAGCTTCGTATCGTTGACTAAAATTTCTACTAAAAAGGAATTTGAAAACCTAAAAAATGAGTTATCAACAACTATTAAATATATCTTTTCTTTTTTTACAAATTTAAAATAAAAATGATGATGATGATGGGGTGTTCATAAGGGGTATAACTTTATTATCTATTATTTTTAATTTGAGTTATTAATTTTTACCTACCCTTTATGAACAATAAAAATAGGTGTCAAATACATATTATTCAGTGATTTAATTTATATAATAACAAATGTCAATAACACTTACCAACACCTATTTATTAATAAGTATTTTTCAATAAAATGTTTCTATCTATGAAATTTATGATGAGAAGTAACCCACAACTTAGGACGTTAAAATTAGTAGTTACCAAATTAAATTTGCTATTCGAATTCTAACCTTACCACCCAAATAATTCTATCTTTTTTCTACCCCCAGATATCAACAACTTGTTAACTGTAAAATGTATTTCCTTATTACTGAAATAATTTTATCCTAATAGAGTCATTATATTTGTAAAAATCTTCACATTATGAAAATCGCTATTGGAAATGACCACGCAGGACCAGATTATAAATTTGCTGTTGTAGATTATTTAAAGGAGCAAGGAATTAAAGTTGTAAACTTTGGAACAGATTCTTTGGATAGTGTTGATTATCCTGATTTTGCCAACCCAGTTGCTAAAGCGGTAAACGAGGGAGAGGTTGATAAGGGAATTCTTATCTGTGGAAGCGCAAACGGGGTGGCAATGACGGCTAATAAATACCCAAACGTAAGAGCGGGCCTTTGTTGGACTAGTGAAATTGTGGAACTCATTAGACAACACAACGACGCGAACATTCTTTGTATTCCTGCACGTTTTACTTCCATACCGCAAGCAGTGAAAATGGTTCAGGTGTTTTTAAACACAGAATTTGAAGGCGGCAGACACCAAAAACGAGTGGACAAAATAGGCTGTGTTTAATTCATTCTGAACGAACCTCAGAGGCAAAGTACTTATGCTGATGTAAATTTCTTTACCATGGAAATTGAAGTAAAAAAGTTTGATGAGCTTACTATTTACGAACTACACGATTTACTCCAACTTCGCTCTGAAGTATTTGTAGTAGAGCAGGATTGTGTTTATCAAGATATTGACGGAAAAGATCAAAAAGCACTGCATGTGTTTGGAAAAAAGGACGGTAAAGTGGTTGCTTACACCCGTGTTTTTGCACCAGGCTTCTATTTTCCACAAGCTGCTATTGGTAGAGTCGTGGTTCCTGCCGATCAACGCAAATTTGGGTACGGCCATGTAATTATGGAGGCTTCCATCCAAGCCATTGAAAAAGAATATCAGAAAAAAGAAATAAAATTATCAGCCCAAGAACACTTGAGAAAATTCTACGAGTCTCATGGATTTAAGCAAATAGGCGAGGGGTACCTTGAAGATGGCATTCCACACATCGCTATGATAAAGTCTTCATAAAAAGAAACTATAAATCTTATAGAGCCTTTGATATATTCAGTTTCGTTAATGCATGCTGTTTATTAAAACTCACATCAGAAGTAGGGGAGACCAAAAAAAATGAACCTGTACAAAGCAGGCTCTTTTATAGTCAACTTCAGAATTTACTTAGATGCGAATAGGCGTCTTTTTAAGGTTAAGATCGTTCAGCATGTCGTTCGTAAATCTCAAATGACCCTTACGGGTAATAATTTTAAAGCGGTGGTTTTTCATTCTAGACAAAACTTCTAAAAACCTCCACTTAGATTTTAATAACGCGGGCTTGGATGACTTAACACTTAGGTCAAAATAATGCGTTAACCCAGCTCGTTCCGCAACAATATCCGGCGTTACATGAGCTCCGCTTCCTTTTCTTAAGTAAGATTTTGGAGTTTCGAAGCCATCGATATCTGCCTTAATGTTTACAAATCCATTCTTTTCTAAATGCGCTACGGAATCTTTCATCATCTCCGTATTTTCTTGCTTGTCTGTTTTTATCATAGCAAATAATATAAGGGAAATAGACGTACAAGTCAATTAAAGTTTTGTTAAGGGCCTCAATGTTGGTGAGGGCGCTTGCTTTTTACCGTCTTGTTGAAAGGCATCCCCAGTTGCACGCCAATACTTTCATCTTCCGTATGATCAGCCAGGTCAACCCCATATTGAATATCACGAATATCACCATAGACAAACGTCCCAAATAGACGGTCCCAAACAGAAAGCATATTGCCAAAATTACGATCAGTCCAAGGCAATTCAAAGTGATGATGGAACTTATGCATGTTCGGCGTAACAATGATGTAGCTCAGCGCCTTATCTAAGACCAATGGAATCGAAATATTGGCGTGTGTCCAGTAGGTGAACAACACGCTTAAAATTCGGTATAAGAAATAAAAAGAAATTGGCATGCCAGTAAGTACCACAGCTAATAGTGCAAAACTCTCACGAAGAATAAAGTCAAAAGGGTGGTGGCGCGTTCCTGTAGAGGCGTCTACGTTTTTATCACTGTGGTGTACGATATGCAGTCGCCACATCAACGGAATTTTGTGTAGCAGATAATGAACGCCGTATTGCGCGATTAAATCCAGGATGGCAATAGCTAAGAGTAATTCTACCCAAACAGGGGCCTCTATGAGGTGTAACAACCCAATTTGGGATGCATCGAGCCAAATAAAGACGCCAGCGGTAACGATTCCAAATACAGCGTTGATCACCATCACAAAAAGTAATAGTAGTAGGTTCGTTTTGGCGTGTTTCCACTTTTTATATCGCAGTTGAAAAAGACTGTAATATCCTTCTAAAATCCAAAAAACCGCCAGCGTAAAAAATACCCACCCGGCTTTCATCCAGATAGGCATGGTCTCAAAAAAGTTCAAAAATTGGTCCATAAGCGAAGCGGCACTTCAGGTTACTTTAAGATGCGGTTGTATTTTTTTTCGTCATTGAGTACGTCGATGGCGGCTAAAATTTCCGGGTTATTTTCCACTTGATAGTCGTAGAGCCCTTGTTTGTAGAAATACCGCTTCAAAATTTCGTCTGAAATGAGCGATTTTATTTCCGCTTTTTTGGAAATAAGGTCTTTGGCTTTGGCTTTGTCCACAGCAACCATCAGAGCCTTATAGCTAGCCTCAATGTCGTCTTTTAAATCGTCGTCTTCCGAACGGCGTAGCGCCTTCTCAAATTCTTTTTCAGTCTCAGTTTGATATTCAAAGTCGTTTTTCTTCAAATATTGAACAAAATCTTGAAAATCAGTATCTGAAAATTCGAAGTTTTTCCAGTCAGTCAATTGGTTCTTGTAGAAGTAATTAGTGGCGTAATCGAAAATAGCATGATCTCGCAATAGCGCCGTTGTGATTGGGCTAAATTTGGCCGTTTCTAACTCTATGTCTGGTAAAATTCCGCCACCATCATATACGGTTCGTCCGCCCTTAGTGGTGAATTTATTGTATTCCTTAGGCTCCAAGCGAACTGGGTCTCCATTTTCATCCCTATTCCAGTAGTCAAGTGCTTGAATGCACCTTCCACTGGGCGTATAATAACGCGAAATGGTAACTTTTAATTGAGTTCCATAAGTAAGTTTTTTAGGGCGCTGTACGAGGCCTTTTCCAAAACTACGAGCCCCTATAATAACTGCGCGATCCAAATCCTGAAGCCCTCCAGAAACAATTTCACTAGCCGAGGCGCTACGACCGTTCACGAGTATGGCAAGTGGAATTTCAGTATCTACAGGCTCACTTCTAGTTTTATAGGTTTTGTTGTATTTTTCAATAACCGATTTTGTGGTCGTAATTACTTCGCCCTTCTGAACAAATAGATTCACGATATTGATGGCTTCGTTTAAAAGCCCTCCGGGATTTCCTCTTAAGTCTAAGACAATTTTGGTCGCTCCTTGCGCCTTTAGCTCTTGCAAAGCAGCTTTAGTTTCGAGGGTTGTTCTACTATTAAATGCAGATAAAACGATATACCCAATATCCTCCTGAATAAGTTTAAAATAAGGAACCGCCTTCACAGCTACTTTTTCTCGAACAAGCGTTGTGGTTTCGGATTTCCCTTGGCGTAAAAAAGTGAGCACCACCGTGCTGCCGGCAGCACCTTTTAATAAGTCGCCCGCATCGTCTTCAAAAGAGGTCAGGTCAATGGCTCCAATTTTAATAATCTCGTCTCCAGCTCTTAACCCAGCTTTATCTGCGGGGTAATCTTTAAAGGGTTCGGTGATGACTATTTTATTATCAAGGGTGCGAACAGTAGCTCCAATACCCGTATAAGTGCCGGAGTTTTTAATGCGCGCATCTTCCACCTCCTGTTCGTTCCAGTACACCGTATAAGGATCCAAATCTGACAACATTCCTTTGATTGCCTTATCCATGAGTGTGGCTGGGGTATTCTCGTCCACATAGTTCATGTTCAATTCCTTAAAAAGCGTCGTGAAAATTTCAATTTGTTTCGCGATTTCAAAGAAATCATTTTTAAAACTTGCCGTAGTGAAAAGGATTACGGCTGCTAGTGTAGGAATTAATAGTTTCTTTTTCATGATTTCTTTTTTATAGCATTTCGCTTTTTACTCCGTTTTATCCAACGGCGCAGCACAAAAATAAGTAGGAGAATAATTAAAAATAATGGCCACAAATAAAGGAGCCCAATAAAGAAAACGGAAATTCCATCCCAACCGCCACTTATGGCATTCTTCATCTTTTGGCCATAGGATACCGTGACACCAGTTTCATGGGAAACCTTATAAAATCGTATGTTCACCGTACTCATGGACACCTGATCTTGCAGGTAATTTAAACGCCCTTGCTTGGCTTCAATTTCTTCCCGTATGTTGGAGAGTTCCCGCTCTATTTCCAACATTTCCTTGACGTTTTTGGCTTGCCCGAGTAATTCCAGGTATCTTTTTTCGAGTTCTTTTTTTGCTTTTAGTCGAGCCGATAAGTCGATAAACTCTTCGGAGACATCCCTGCGTGAAATGTCTTTTTGATCAAAAAAAGACACCCCTTCAGAGATGTCGTCAATAAATTTTTGAAAATTCACAGTGGGGATTCGCACCGTAACATTCCGAAAGTGTTCATTGTAATTTTTCCCCGAATTATCCGTGCTTATAAATCCGTTGAGCTCCTTGGTGACAGTTAAAACACGTTGGTGAGTGGCCTCTAAATCTTGCGTTTCAAAACTAAGGCTTGCCGTTTTTATGATCTTTTGATCCGCTTCTTCGTTGGTGATTTTGGTAATCTTACGGCCTGAGTACTCCGATGTTTCAATGATAGCTTCTTCTACTTCAAGGTCGCCGTAGCTTTTAGAAAACGAAGGCGTAGCTAAGGACCCACCAGCTTCGTCATGACAAGCCATCAAAACTCCAAAAATTAATAATACAAGGTATTTCATAAAACTAAGCGTTTAAGCAAGGCGGCAATGGAGGAGTCTATTTGCGCATATTGTGATTTATCCTTACTAATATATAAAAATAACAACGCAAAATTCTTGCCATTATGATCGCTTAACATATGTTTATGAAGTCGATACGCCTCTCGCATTTGTCTTTTGATTCGGTTTCGAGTTACGGCCGACTTAAAATTTCGTTTGGGGACCGCGAAGGTTGCTTGAGACAAAGAGGCAGTTTTCAATCGGTCAGATTGGGCTTCGTCCAAGGGAATATAAAAAAGCTTCACGGGAAATTTTGAAATCGATTTTCCTTCGGAAAATAATTGGTCTATTACCGTACGGCTTTTAAGTTTTTCATGTCTCGAAAAAGAGAAACTCATATGGTAAAAGTAGGTGTTTTGGGCGTTCCCACCAAGCTAAAAAGCCAGGCGGTCGGGCTGTGCGTTGTATCTCTTTAAAGCCCTGAAGCTGTAAAGAGGATGCCACTTCCATCCCTAACGCAAAAGACCCGCTTCCAAAAAGGCACAGGTCTTTTATGTGTAGTTTTTCCGAAGAAAATAAGCTACTTACTCAGTGTATTGTTTTCTCGCTGTACATCTGCCATGCGTAAACTTGGATCAATCGTCACTTTGCGAATAGGCTTCCCAGCAACCACCTCAAAAGTATAGGTAGGATACGCCCAGGCCCAATCTCCAATTACAGACCTAATTTCACCTGCAGCTGTAGGTTTTTCTCCACGCATCATTTGCAGCGGGATGTAATAATTCATAACGGAGCCGTCATTAAACTCCACGCTTACATCAATAGGCATTGGCACCAACCCGATGCGCTCCAATGTTATGATACTTTTCAAATCTTCATTGATGACCTCTTTCACCGCGTAATCAACAAAACCATTGGTATACATAAAATCTAGTAAATACCAATCCAACTCTAGTCCTGAAACCTTTTCAGCAACACGAATAAAGTCATTGGGGGTCGGGTGTTTAAAAGCCCAGTCTTTGTAATACTGTTTGATGGTTTTCTTTAAGTTATCTTCGCCAATAATGTAACCCAATTGAGCGATAAATACGCATCCTTTGCTGTAAGCTGTCGTACCGTAAACGCGGTTGCTCTCATATCGGTCTGCATGCGTTGTGGCAGGCACACCTTTTCCACTTATCGCTAAATTCGCATTGCTTCTGTAGGAACTAGCATTCGGGTTCTTGGAGTTTTCATTCATCACCTTGTCCATGGCTAAATTTGAGATATAGGAAGTAAATCCTTCATCCATCCATTCATGCCTTCCTTCATTGGTTGCCAATAAAAACTGAAACCAAGAGTGCGCCATTTCATGGGCGGTAACCCCAACCAAACTCCCCAACTTGCGATTTCCAGTGATTAAAGTGGACATAGCGTATTCCATGCCCCCATCACCGCCTTGTATGACCGAATATTGCTTATAGGGATAGTCCCCAATATGTTCATTAAAATAGGCAAGTAATTCCGCTGTTAGCGGTTGTAACTTTTTCCAATTTTCTAGAATTGCAGGATCATTTTTGTAGTAAAAATGAAGTGTCACACCATTGGGCCCGTCATAGGTATCGTGTATATAGTCTTTATCTGCTGCCCAGGTAAAATCATGTACGTTTGGCGCAACAAAATGCCAGGACTTCTTACCTCGTCTGGTTTTTGAATCTTCTTGAAGGTATCCAGTACCCCCTATTACATACTCTTTATCCATGTTGATGGTCACATCAAAGTCTCCCCAAACCCCGTGAAACTCACGGGCTATGTATGGATCTGCATGCCAACCTTGGAAGTCGTATTCTGCCAATTTTGGGTACCACTGTGTCATAGAATAAGCAACGCCTTCTTTGTTGTTTCTACCACTTCTTCTAATTTGAGAGGGTACTTGTGCATCCCATGTCATATCAAAAACGGTACTTTCACCAGGCATAATAGGTTTCGCCAATTTTACTTCTAACACAGTTCCTACCACTTCGTAAGTGAGGACTACGCCGTCTTGAGTCAACGATAAGGGTTTGATAAACCCAATTTCAGCCGGCGTTAATTTGGAAATGCGATCTTTTACACGCGAATCTGGATCTACGATAGTGCGCGACCGAACATCCATTTCACTGCCTGGCTGAAAGGCATTAAAATAAAGGTGATAAAACACACGATCAAGCACGTCTGGCGAGTTATTGGTATAGGTGAGTTTTTGAATTCCTTTGTATTGGCCATTATCGGCATCTACATCAATAGTCATTTTGTAATCGACCTTTTGTTGCCAATAGGTGGTGCTATTTTGTGCCGTGATGCTTCCGAAGAAAAACAGGGCGACGATGCATTTAAAAAATACGGTCATTTATTTAGACATTTTATCTGCCATAATTAAGGCGTTGTAAAGATTTACCATTTTTCCAGACTTCGATACATTTCCGAAGTTGTCCTTATTTGACTCATCACCCCCTAAAATCACAGGAGTTTTTGAAGTAAGGCCGCTATTCATCAAAATATCTTTCACTTGTTTTGCTGAAAGATTTGGGTATTGTGAACGAATCGTTGCAGCCACACCTGCCACTGCTGGAGCGGCCATGGAAGTCCCTTGAAGGTATTCGTAAGTACTTAAGGGTGTTGTTGACCAGATCTTCACTCCGGGAGCAAATACGTCAACACTTGACTTTCCGAAGTTAGAAAAGTTAGCCACCATTTCACTTCCGTAGTCATAGTTAAGCGCACCAATAGTGATAAAGGTCTCGCTAATTTCTGGCCCTGTACCTTCTTGATCGTTTGGATATACCTGTATTCCGTCCAAATTAAAGCCTTCATTTCCTGCCGCATTTACAATCAGCACATCTTTTTGAGAAGCGTATTTGATCGCGTCCCACACCCATTCTGGATGAGGTGAGTAGTATTTTCCGAAGCTTGTATTAATCACTTTTGCGCCATTATCTACGGCATAGCGAATGGCTAGGGCAATGTCTTTATCATACTCGTCACCATCTGGTACCGCACGAACAACCATGATTTCCACATTACCAGCAACACCATTCATTCCAACACCATTGTTCCTTTTAGCAGCAATAATTCCTGCCACATGAGTTCCATGCTTGGCATCTTCTTTCTTTGGATCTGGCCCATCTACGTCGCCATTTCCATAAAACTTTGAGCTGAAATCATCAGGATTGTCGTTTAAAGCACCTCTAAAATCTGCTTCCAGATTAAAATGGGAGTCCAATCGCCCTTTATAATAATCGATCCCGTCGTTTAATTGCTTGATTACAAAAGGCACCGAATCCCCAAAACTCAACATTTGAGTGAGCATGCCGATTTGTTGTTGTTCCGCGGCATTTGGATTTGAAATAGCCCCAAGTTCTTCTTTACTATAATCTTCTTTGCCTAATTTTTTAGAGATGGCAGCGTGAGCTGGTGTGAGCTGTCCTAATATTTGCTCATATCTCTGCACGACCCCATTGGCTTCTGCATACTCTTTTTCATATTCAGCAACGGCTTTTTTGTAAATAGCATAATCTCCCCGATCCGCAGCGCTAATGGAAGACTCGTTTTTGCCTTCAAATTTTGGGCCTAATTTTTTCATATAACGAACATATTCCATGTTCTCTTTTACAATATCGCCTAGGAAATTCCAACCATGGACATCATCGATGTATCCGTTTTTATCGTCATCTTTTCCATTCCCTGGAATTTCATCCTTGTTGGTCCAGATAACATCTTTTAAGTCTTCGTGCTCAATATCTACACCACTATCAATAACGGCCACAATCACGGAGCTTCCTTTACGCCCTTTGATAATTTCATTATAAGCTTTATCAACACTCATCCCCGGAATGGTGTCCGTTAACAAATCGGCACCCACCCAAGACTTCAATTGTATTTCCGTTAAAGGAGCCTCTTTTAAAGGCAGGGCGTCAATATTTTCAATGGGAGTTGATAGTATGGGGGCAACACCACCACAACTAGCTAAAAGACCAGCAGCAACAACTGCTATCAAGGAAGATTTTAAAATAGTCATTTTCATTTTTTTATTTAAAAAGTTCATCAAAAGTAAAAGATTGATCCAATCGCACACCTTTTTCGGTATGTTTTACTGTAATGATTGGATTATGAGCGTCGTGCTCGAGCCACAGATAATAGTTTTCATTTGCAGCGATATTTAAAAATTTCTCTTTTTCTGGAAGCGTGAGCAGAGGACGGGTGTCATACCCCATTACAAATGGTATGGGCAAGTGTCCTGCTGTTGGTAATAAATCTGCCATAAAAACAAGTGTTTTATCACCCATCTGAATATGCGGGATCATTTGTTTTTCAGTATGACCATCTGCAAATAAAATGCCGAAATCCAGTTCTTTGGCTTCAGAAAAATCGGAGGTGGGGTCGGCCACAAAATTCAATTGGCCACTTTCCTCCATGGGAATAATATTTTCTTTTAGAAAAGAGGCTTGTTCACGACGATTTGGTTCCGTGGCCCATTTCCAATGACGTTCATTGCTCCAAAATGTAGCATTTTTAAAGGCAGGCTCGTAACCAGAACGGTCTTTGTTCCACTGAATGCTTCCGCCACAATGATCAAAATGAAGGTGTGTCAAAAAAACATCTGTGACATCATCCCGATGAAAGCCATACTTTTTAAGGGAATTATCTAAGGTATATTCTCCCCAACGGTCGTAGTAGCCATAAAATTTGTCACTTTGTTTGGAGCCCATTCCTGTGTCCACAAGCGTAAGGCGATTTCCGTTTTCGATTAAAAGACAACGGGCAGCAATATCTATCATATTGTTAGCGTCGGCTGGGTTGGATCGTGTCCATAGTGACTTGGGAACAACGCCGAACATGGCGCCACCATCCAATTTAAAATTACCGGCTTCGATAGGAAATAGCTGCATAGGAGGCGCAAAATACTAAAAGTGTCGTAAATGCCGAGGTCTGTTAAGGGATTATTAAGAAAATATGCCTAGGTTAGGGAAACTCCATTTTAATATTTGTAGTTTGGTGCTATTCAGAATGTTATTCGAACAGTCTTATTCTATGCTTTTTAGTGAAGAAAATGTACTATTTTTAGCGCTCACAAAAATTTAACAACACCACCCACTCTTGAAAAAACTTGAACGAAGTTTATCCTTAGTCTCTGTAATTGCTATTAGTATTGGAGGGATGCTAGGGAGTGGAATTTTTGTACTTCCAGGATTGGCAGCGGCAAAAACGGGGTCGTCTATTTGGCTGGCTTATCTTTTGGCGGCTGTTTGTATTTTGCCGGCGGCACTTTCAAAATCTGAACTTGCCACTGCGATGCCGAAATCCGGAGGAACTTATGTTTATATAGAGCGTGCTTTTGGACCTATGTTTGGAACTATTGCTGGGATTGGTCTATGGCTATCTTTATTGCTAAAAAGTTCGTTTGCGTTGGTTGGTTTTGGTGCGTACTTATCTATTCTTGTGAACATTGCGCCGGGGCTTACAAAATATGTGGCAGTGGGCTTTTTGGTGCTTATTTTATTTTTGAACATTCTGGGCGTTAAAAAGGTAGGGAAGGTTCAGATTGTCATTGTTACCATTAGCCTGATTAGTTTAAGCCTGATTTTAATTTTTGGTATTCCAAAAGTGGAAACAGCGTTGCTAGATCCATTTCTATTGAAAGGTGAATTAGGCTTAGTTTCTACGGTTGCTTTTGTCTATATATCCTATGCGGGTGTAACAAAAGTAGCGGCTATTGCGGGGGAAATAAAAAACCCAAACAGAAACCTGCCAAGAGCCATGATTCTATCGCTTTTTATAATGACGGTAATATATGTGTTCGTTGCCTTTGTATTAGTAGGGAATCTGCCATTAGATGCGTTACAAACCGACATCAAGCCTATTTTTACAATTGCCAATAAGCTTGGCGGGACGTATGTTGGGGTTATCGCAGCGGTGGTTGGTGTCATTACGTTAATCTCGATGGCAAATTCAGGTGTTTTGGCTTCCTCAAGGTTTCCGTTTGCTATGGCACGCGACAAGCTGCTCCCCAATTTTATGAGTAAAATACACTCTAAATATCTCACTCCGGTAGTGACCATTATTATGACGTGTGTGGTAATGGCGCTGGTGATTATATTCTTAGATGTAGTGAAGATTGCCAAATTAGCAAGTGCCTTTATGGTCATGATGTTCATCTTTGTGAATGCTTGTGTGATTATTTTAAGAGAGACTTCGGCGCAATGGTATAATCCGCCCTATCGCTCACCACTCTATCCTTTCGTACAGCTCTTCGGAATTATTAGCGGAATTGTATTGCTCGTGTTTTTAGGCTTAATGCCGTTTATTGCGATCCTAATTATATTTGTTTTAGGAGCGCTTATTTACTATTTCTTCGGAAAGAACGCTACACGCACAGGTGTTTTAAGACAGTACGGTCACCGACCGGCACTGTATTTATTTTATAAGAGAAAGAACAGAAAAGAGGTTGCTCTTCGAAATAAAGACAACACAAAATCTGGAAACCTAGATGGCAAACTGGCGTCTAAGGCCGGTGTTGTTGTTCCCTTGTTAGGAAACGAAAATTCGCCAGAGATGCTTGTTGAAATGGGTGCCGCCATTAATAGAACCGAAAAATTGCAAACCGTAAACATTACGGAAGTTCCTAACCAAACTTTTTTAGATGCTCTTTTGGAGGAGAACCCTAAAGTGACCTCTCTTGAAAGGCGTATCACCCGCTTAGCTAAAGAGAAGAATATCGATTTGGATTTTGAGGCGGCAGTAACACACGACGTGTCTAAAACCATACACGATTTGAGCGACCAAACTAGCTGTGATTGGCTGGTCATGGGGTGGAATGGCAGAGCCCATAGCGGTATTTTGGTGAGCAACCCAATTGGCTGGTTGCTTACGCATATTGATTCAGATTTCGCGCTTTTCAAGGACAATGGGGTTCGAAGCTTTAGTAAAATTGTGCTCGCATTACGCCCTGGAAGAAAGGACATGAAGTTTCTTGCTGTTGCGGATAGGATTTGCCAATTTCACGAGGCATCTTTGACCTTGCTTCACATAGTGCCTACCGCGATGACCGAAGAGGCTGTGGAAGATATACGGAGCACAAGTTTACAATTGTTGCAAAATGGGCTATCATCCAGTGAAGTCGTTATTTTGAAAAGTGATGATTCGATCGAGGCAATTTCTCGCACCTCAGCGAGCTACGACTTACTTATTCTAGGAACTCCGCAAAAAGACAATTGGATTAGCGTCTTGTTTGGGACGGGAAAAGATAAGTTTACCGAGAAGTCAGCCTGTTCTGTGCTTCGTTTGACAATGAAGGATACCTAATAACAAACGAACAGCTTTCATAAAACACATTAATTTTAAGGTATTATTGACGTTTACCTTGTCGTTTATTTCTATTTTTAATAAAATTAAAACACACGCATTTGTTAGAACTAGCTGGAATTATCATATTAGGAATATTAGCACAATGGGTAGCCTGGCGACTTAAGATCCCAGCAATCCTGCCCTTGATTCTTATTGGCCTCTTTGTGGGTCCAGTATCCACCTTATTGTCTGAAGACGGCACCCAGTGGATTCAACCTATTTGGAATGGCCAAGAAGGCTTTTTTCCGGGAGAGAGCCTGTTCTTTTTTGTTTCTCTAGCCATAGGAATTATTTTATTTGAGGGAGGTTTGACCTTAAGAATTTCCGAGGCGAAGAAAGTTGGGGGCGTCATTGGAAAGCTAATAAGTCTTGGATCCTTGATAACCTTTATTGGATGCGGGGTCTCTGCTCATTTTCTTTTGGAATTAAGCTGGAAGATTTCGTTTTTGTTCTCAGGCCTCATTATAGTGACAGGCCCCACTGTAATCACTCCAATTTTACGGAATATTCCGCTGCGAAAAGAAGTTTCTGCAGTCCTTAAATGGGAGGGTATTTTAATTGATCCCATTGGTGCTTTGGTGGCGGTTTTGGTGTTCGAATTTATAAGCGTAAAAGGAGATTTAGGATTCACTAAACAAGCCTTTGTGGAGTTTGGCAAAATTGTTTTAATAGGTTTTTCCTTCGGAATATCGGGGGGCTACGCCTTGTTATTTGCGATTCGAAGAAAGTTCATTCCTCACTATTTATTAAACGTTGTTTCGCTTTCGGTGGTGCTTCTAATTTTTGTTGAAAGCGACGTCTTTGCACACGAATCTGGGCTTTTATCCGTAGTAGTGATGGGTATGTTTTTAGGAAATAGTGACCTGCCAAACCTGAAAGAGCTGCTCTATTTTAAGGAGTCACTGAGTGTATTACTCATTTCTATTCTATTTATTCTATTGTCCGCCAATATCACGCTCGATGATTTGATTCTTGTGGCAAATTATAAAACGGCAATTCTTTTTGCCATCATTATCTTTATTATTAGGCCGCTGGGTGTTTTTCTCAGCACCGCGGGATCCTCGCTCAAAACCAATGAAAAGATGTTTATTAGCTGGGTAGGCCCTCGCGGAATTGTTGCCGCAGGAATAGCATCGCTTTTCGGAACAAAATTGGCGACAAACGGCGTTCCTGGAGCCGAGTACATAACGCCTTTGGTTTTTTCCGTAGTGTTAGTCACGGTATTATTGAATGCCACCACAGCGCGACTTTTTGCCAAGATGGTTGGCGTGTTTCTTACAAAATCAGAAGGTGTTTTGATTGTTGGAGCGTCAAAGTTTCCACGATTAATAGCAGAGTTTCTAAAGAATAATGGTCGGCATGTCGTTTTAATCGATAGCAATAAACAAAATGTTGAGCTCGCCATACAATCAGGGGTCGAGGCATTTGCAATTGACATCTATTCCAATAACTTGGCGGACAACATAGAACTTAGTGATATCGGGTATTTAATGTCACTTACTGGCAATGGTGAAATCAACAAGTACGCGATAAATAAATTTGAGAAACAGTTTGGAGAAAATGGAGCCTACCGCTTAATTACTTCCGAAGAAATGAATGATTCGAACAATAATCCTGAGCAAGGGCTGTTTTCACATATAGATGACTTTGCCTCGGTGACGAAGGTCGCCAATCAATATCCGTCTATTTTAGAAATGGTGGTGGATAACAAGGAACATTACGACCGCCTGATGGATTTCATGGATAATAACAAAATGAGTATTCCTTTGTTTTTAAGGGATGCGGAGAACGAATTTCATATTATTTCATCCTATAACAAACAAGTTGTTGAGGTAATTGAAAAGGGATCGAAATTGGTCTATTTGGGAAAACACATAGATGAAAAAAAGTTGCGCAACAATGAATAACAGTAAATTCAATAGACAAAAACGGTTAACAATCTTCATGGGTGTTATTTCTATGGCAAGCCTTTTATCGTGTAAGAAAGACGACGAAAAAACCTGTATCACTTGCGCTAGCGACCAAACACCAGCCTTTGAATTGTGTCGAGAAAGCAATGGAAATGCATCTGTAAACGGCCAAGATACGGGGACCGATTACGATTTGTATTTTGACAACCTTACCGCCGCCGGAACGAATTGCGGCGGATAATGGCTACGGCTAGACCGGCTAGTTGCTATTTAAATCGATTCGTAATCCTACTGAAATATTCGGCCGGTCCGTTATAAATATGCTGTTGCTGGCAGTCGTTTCAAAATCCCCCTCTTCAGCTTTAAAAGTGACGTTATTATATTCAAAAAGATTCAATAGTATTCCTAAGGCTAAGTTCTCAGTTAGTCCAATTTCAACTCCTCCATAAGCGTTCGTTGCAAACCCGGACGACGTTTGCTTAAAGCCAAAGGCGTCTATAGTTCCGAAGGAAAAACCTGTATTGAGCCCTGTGATAATTTTGGTGCTGCCAGCACCAATAGGAACCTGGTACTCGGCAGTTGGCCCAATAAGCACTCGAGTTGCTTTAATTTCATTCCCATTAAACGCGGTCGTATTCACAGTGGCTTTTGGACCTACAAAAAGCGGATTATTTCCTAGAGTTGTTATATTGAAAAGTGCTCCGGCCGACCCGATCATTTCGGTTTCTTCGTGTTTGCCAAAACTCACACCTAAGGTCGTGTCTATAAAATTGTTGTTGTTATTAATGTCTTTGTCTGGAGAAATGTAAGTGCCGTCTTCTGGGCAGCATTGCAGATTTGTTATACTGAATTTAGGTTCAACGATTTTTCCAAAACGGAGACCAAACTTAAGAATTTCAACTAATTTCCCATCGTATACATCGAAATGATTATACCTCAAGGGGCCAGTCGTTTTACTAGTGTACGTATAGGTTGCGCTTTTAACTTTATGTTTATTCTTTGCAGTGCAGGGACAATCTATAGTAACCTTGGTTGTGACTGCCCAGTCTATGGTCAACCAAAAAGCGTGTTTTTTATATCCTCGTGTCCATTTTAGGGGTCTCAGGTTTGTGACCGAAGTTATGTTGCACTCCTTATGTTTAAATTTAACAGCTTTTAAATCGACACCTGTTTTAAATATCCGTTTTAATCTATAATAATAGTCCTTAATAGGTTTGGCCTTGTCAGGGGGGAGACTACCAATATCCTTTCCTTCAACTTTATACACATAATCCACCATCTTTTTGGCCTCTAAAAAAAGAAGCATGGCATCAATTCGTCCTGCCAAACTCGACTTCTTCTTTGGGTCGACAATGCTATCCATCACTCTACCGATTTCTTTGGCAAGGTCTTCTTTTGGCGCTACCAACTTATGTGGAGGAATGGATTTTAACAAACCGCTGGCGTCACAGTTCATAGCAGCGGACTTAACTTCTTTGGCCGTTCGCAGCGTGGTTAAAATAGTGTTGCGCAGGTTCTTCCCACTGGCAATTCTGGGGTTCTTGTTTTGTCCAAACCCATTGGGGGCCAAACCAAGCAATAGGGTACATAGAATGACAATGGCGATTTGCTTTTTCACGAGTATGTATTTTAGAGTGATTCAAATATTTTATAAATATTGAATCCATCCAAAACAAAGGGACGAATGACAGGAATATGTTGACGAATAGCAAGTAGGAGAAAGGGTTTGGTTTGCCCTATGTGGATTATAAACAACCCTTAAGTAAAATGCTTTAGGGTTGTTTCATATTTTTTAGAAAAAGAATTTAATCGTTTAGCTTCAAAACCGCCATAAATGCTTCCTGTGGAATTTCAACATTTCCTACTTGGCGCATTCGCTTTTTACCTTTTTTCTGCTTTTCCAAGAGCTTACGTTTTCTCGAAATATCACCCCCGTAACATTTGGCGGTCACATCTTTTCTTAACGCCTTCACCGTTTCACGAGAGATGATTTTAGCTCCAATCGCTGCCTGTATTGGAATATCAAATTGCTGTCGTGGGATTAATTGCCGTAGCTTTTCACACATCTTTTTGCCGATATCGTAGGCATTGTCTTTGTGGAGCAATGCAGAAAGAGCATCTACTACGTTTCCGTTTAACAGCACATCTACCTTTACTAGTTTTGATTCGCGCATCCCAATAGGGCTGTAGTCAAAGGAAGCATAGCCTTTTGAAACTGTTTTTAAGCGATCATAAAAATCGAACACAATTTCTGCCAGCGGCATATCGAAAGATAATTCGACACGTTCTGTGGTTAAATAAGTTTGATTCGTGATTTGGCCTCTCTTTTCAATACACAAGGACATCACAGGACCAACAAAATCGGATTTAGTGATAATGGTAGCCTTGATATAAGGTTCTTCCATTCGATTAAGTTTGGAAGGATCGGGCAAGTCTGACGGATTGTTTACCAGAATCAACTCATCCGGCGCCGAATTGCTATAAGCGTGATAGGACACGTTAGGAACTGTTGTGATGACCGTCATGTCGAATTCACGCTCCAGCCGCTCCTGAATGATCTCTAAATGCAACATGCCAAGGAATCCACAACGGAACCCGAAACCAAGAGCTGCACTGCTTTCAGGAATAAAAACCAACGAAGCGTCGTTTAACTGCAATTTTTCCATGGAAGCCCTAAGCTCCTCATAATCTTCCGTATCCACGGGGTAAATACCCGCAAATACCATGGGCTTTACATCTTCAAAACCTTCAATCATATTGGTTGTTGGAGATTTCGCATCGGTAATGGTATCCCCTACCTTTACTTCTTTTGCTTCTTTGATGCCTGTAATAAGATAGCCCACATCGCCTGTTTTGATAACAGGTCGGGGGGTTTGTGTTAGGTGGAGTGTTCCAACTTCGTCTGCAAAGTAGTTTTTGTCGGTTGCCATAAATTTAATGGCCTGCCCCTTTCTTATTTCTCCATTTAATACTCTGAAATAAGTTTCGACGCCTCGGAATGGATTATACACCGAGTCAAATATCAACGCCTGCAAAGACTCATCAGGATTCCCTTTGGGTGCAGGCACGCGTTCAATAATGGCTGCGAGAATTTCTTCGATTCCAACCCCTGTTTTGGCACTCGCGGGGATGACTTCTTCGGGGTCACAGCCTAATAAATCCACGATATCGTCGGTCACTTCTTCAGGACTTGCTGATGGCAAATCAATTTTGTTTAAAACAGGAATGATCTCCAAATCGTTATCTAATGCCAAGTATAGGTTGGAGATGGTTTGCGCTTGAATGCTCTGTGCCGCGTCTACAATTAATAATGCCCCTTCGCAGGCCGCAATAGATCTAGAGACTTCATACGAAAAGTCAACATGACCAGGCGTATCAATTAAATTTAAGATGTAGTCTTCGCCTTTATACGTATACTCCATTTGAATGGCATGACTTTTAATCGTGATACCACGCTCACGTTCTAAGTCCATATTGTCTAGCAACTGCGCCTGCTCTTGCCTTTCGGTTACTGCGCCAGTGAAGCTCAATAGACGATCCGCCAAGGTGCTTTTACCGTGGTCAATATGGGCAATGATGCAAAAATTACGGATATTCTTCATAGTATCTTTTTCCGAAGCAATTAGGCTGCAAAGATAGCTTAAAATTGGAGGATGCCTACAATCGAATAAGATTGATTATTTTTGCAATTGATATGGCAAAAATTGGCGACATAGATGTGGGTGAATTCCCATTGTTACTTGCACCCATGGAGGATGTGAGCGACCCACCCTTTCGGGCACTCTGTAAGGAGCAAGGTGCGGATGTGGTGTATACTGAGTTTATTTCAAGTGAAGGACTCATTCGTGACGCCGCAAAAAGCGTCATGAAATTAGACATTTACGAAAAGGAACGCCCTGTAGGTATCCAGATATTTGGAGCAGTGCTTGAGTCTATGTTGAGAAGCGTTGAAATTGTAGAAGCTAGTGGCCCAGATATTATAGATATTAATTTTGGATGTCCTGTAAAAAAAGTGGTTAGTAAAGGAGCCGGAGCAGGAATTCTAAAAGATATTGATCTCATGGTTTCGTTAACGGGGGCTATGGTAAAGCACACCAAACTGCCTGTCACGGTTAAAACTCGCTTGGGGTGGGATCACGATTCTATTAGGATTGAAGAGGTGGCAGAGCGGCTGCAAGATGTAGGCTGCAAAGCAATTTCAATTCACGGGCGGACCAGAGCCCAAATGTACAAGGGCAATGCTGATTGGGCCCCAATTGCAGCGGTTAAAAACAACCCAAGAATGCACATTCCCGTTTTTGGTAATGGGGACGTTGACACGCCAGAGCGTGCGATGGAAATGCGAGATAAATATGGGCTAGATGGGGCGATGATAGGGCGAGCCAGCATTGGGTACCCTTGGTTTTTTAAAGAAGTTAAGCATTATTTTAAAACCGGACAACATTGTGCCCCTCCCACTATGGCAGAGCGTGTAGAAGCGGCTCGAAGGCACTTGCAGATGTCTATCGATTGGAAAGGTGAAAAGCTTGGCGTGTTTGAAACTAGGCGCCATTATACCAATTACTTTAAAGGCATTCCGGATTTTAAAAAGCACCGCATGAAAATGGTTACTAGCGACGATTCTGCTGATGTTTTTGATGCCTTTGACGAAGTATTGGATCTTTTTGGCGACCACCAGTTTGTATAACCAGACTAAGCTTAAGCAAGCAGGCGCTCGGTAACTCTCAAGGAAGCCATTTTAGAAGCGATCCAGCCTAGTCCACAGATCGTAGAGAATACGATCAATAAATTAATCAATTGGAATTTTACAGGATACGGCAAAGAGGGTGTAATAGGGACAAATCCAAATTTCATTTGCAGAAGCACGATAATAGAGCCTAAGACCAGTCCAATCGTTGCTCCTATGAGGGTCATGAGCATTCCGTTATAGAAAAATATCTTCCGAATTTCACGTATCGTAAGGCCCATAAAATAAAGCGTTCGGATGTTGCTTCTTTTTTCAAGAATCACCATAATAATAGTTCCAGCCAGATTAAAAATGGCAATGGCAGCGATTAAACTCACGAACAGGTAGGTGAACAAGTTTTCAGAATTCAACATCTTGTATAAGGCATCATTCTGCTGCATTCGATTTTTAACAATGATTTCTTCGGAAAATAACGTTGCAATTTGCTCCATGACTGCTGCTTCAGAAATGAGCGGATCTAGTTTGAATTCCAGAGAGGACACTTTGGTTGAATCGAGGCCCAAAAGGTCACGCGCCAAGGCTATTTCAGAAAAAACATACTTGCTATTCAACTCTTCATTGATCTCATAAATTCCTGAAGCGACCACCTTGCGTTTGCTAAAAACCGACGAGGGATCCAACATATTAATTTGTCCAGTCCCAGGTTTCGGCACATATATTTCTAACAGATTGCCATAGTCATTAGGAGGCATGGACAGCTTATTTGAAATTCCCCAACCAACGACCACTTCGTCTAGGTTGGGAGCCATCCATTTACCGGTAAACAACAGGCTGTCTACGGGTGTTATTTCTGAATATTTTTCGTCAACCCCTTTGATATAAGCAATATTACTTTTTCCTTGATATTGAAGAAAAACACGTTCTTCAACAATTTCAGAAAAATTGCTAACGCCTTCTACCTGCTTCAGTTTTTGGTATAACTCAGGCGAAATAGTGAGGGTTTTCCCTTTGGCTGGAGAAATTTGAATATCACTGTCGAAAACATTGGTAAACTCAAGCGCAAAATCTTTTAGCCCAGCAAAGCCAGAAAGCACTATAAATAAAGCCATCGCGCCTATAATGACAGCTAACACAGCAATTCGCGAGATAATATTTACTGCATTTTTATTGCTTTTTGAGAATAAATATCGCTTTGCGATGTACAAGGGGTACTTCAAATTAGTGCTTTTTCCGCTTCTCTAGCAGGTCAGGATTTTTTAACGGGTCTTCGGTGCCTTTGACAGCATTTTCGATGCCGCTGATGTACTCCAAAGAATCATCATTATAAAATTGTAGGTCCGGCATTTTACGCAACTGGTCTTTGGTAAGCAGCGCGATTTGATGCTTTATTTTTGGTTTTACCGCATTGAGCTCACTAACAATGGCATTAGCTTTATCGGCTGGGAAAATACTAGTATATACTTTCGCTTGGGACAAATCTACGGTCACGGATACCTTGGATACGGATATAATGATTCCCAGCTGTCCAGCCTCTCTAAGCATAGTTTGTAAAATGGACGCGAGATCCTTTTGTAAGACTCCGGCAATCTTTTTTTGTCTGTTACTTTCTATCATGCTGCAAAAATACTACAATTAATGGTATCCTCCTGAAAAGGATTGGTTTAGGTTTATTACTTTTGAACTTGAACATAGCAACTGAAATGGTCGTAAACAAACTGTACTACAATGAATAAAATAGAACACATAGGGATCGCCGTTAAAGATATTGCGGCGGCCAATGAGGTGTATGCCCAGTTATTTGGGACAAGTCACTACAAAATGGAAGAAGTGGCGAGTGAAGGCGTAAACACATCGTTTTTCAAATGTGGGGAGAACAAGATTGAGTTGCTGCAAGCAACACATAATAATAGTCCAATTGCCAAGTTTATAGAGAAAAGGGGAGAGGGGATGCATCATATTGCATTCGCTGTTGAGGATATTTGGGCCGAAATGAAGCGATTAAAAAAGCAAGGTTTCGTGCTGCTCAACCAAGAGCCTAAGAGGGGTGCCGACAATAAATGGGTGGTGTTTTTGCATCCAAAATCCTCAAACGGCGTATTGGTGGAGCTCTGCCAAGATATTAATGACGAATAGTTTTGCCAGATTTGCAAAGAATTTTAACTTTGCCACCGTTTTTGGTCCCATAGCTCAGCTGGTTAGAGCATCTGACTCATAATCAGAGGGTCCTTGGTTCGAGCCCAAGTGGGACCACTATTTTTGTTTTAATTATTTGGCCGTTACTATTTTGTTAGGACAGTCAAAAAACAGCAGGCTTGTTTTGTATTTAATAATGCAATTTGCTGGCGAACAACTAATTAAAATGAAATGAATTTTTAGAAAGCAACAATTAATTGGCATTAAATTGCGTTTAAAGTTGTCTAGAAAGCGTGTATAAGCGAGGGTGAAATCTTCGTAAAAATGATTTAGAAAGAGCATTAATAAGGGATATCACGGTTTCGTATTTTCCCGATAACTTGTTTTTTTCTTGGTTGTTAAAAAAAAATTATTACTTTAGCCGATGTCTATGCGACCCCAAATCGTGACTATATTAACCCTAGCACTTTCATTTTTGAACGGTGCCTTTATGCTTGGTCAGTCTTCTTCAGCTGACTCAGGTCCACCCCCCCCACCCCAAAGAACAGCACCAGAGCTTTTTATTGATAGTAATATTATTTGGCTTCTTTTAGCTGGTTTAGCGTATGGCGGCTATATCCTCATAAAGAGAAATAAGGCTAAAAATATCCTTGACTAAGCCTTTTTAAGTATTTTCCTACGACGTCGAATTCAAGATTTACACTAGAGCCAATTTTCAGCGCATGGAAATTTGTGTGCTCATAGGTGTACGGGATAATGGCTACGCTAAAACTGTCCTTTTCTGAGTTCACAACAGTCAAACTCACCCCGTTTATGGTAATCGAGCCTTTTTCAATGGTCACATTGCCTAAAGTGCCGTCGTAGGTGAAGGTGAATATCCAGCTCCCGTCTTTGTTCACGATATGGGTGCATTCCCCTTTTTGATCGACGTGACCTTGAACTAAATGCCCATCTAGTCGAGCGCCCAACACCATCGCACGCTCTAAATTTACATGGGCGCCAACAACCAGTTCTCCTAAATTAGATTTTTGAAGAGTTTCTTCAATAGCGGTTACGGTGTATCGATTGTTATCGATGGCGACGACCGTCAAGCAAACGCCATTGTGAGCTACACTTTGATCTATTTTTAATTCTGAAGTAAGGTCACTTTTAACTTGTATGTGCAAGTTTGAATTTTCCGATTCGAGCGCCGTAATTTCTCCAATAGTCTCTATAATACCTGTAAACATGAATTCAATTAGTTACATTTGTATTGCAAAAATAGCAATAATAACAGCAGCATACAGCAGATGAATAAAACCGAAAAAATTGTAGTTGGAATATCCATTGGAGATTTAAACGGAATTGGAAGCGAAGTCGTTTTAAAAACCTTTGAGGATCAGCGTATATTGGATTTTTGCACGCCAGTAATTTTTGCTTCGGTTAAGACCATGTCTTTTTTCAAAAAAGTATATGAATTAGACATCAACCTTCATGGTATTGATAGCCTAGACGCCTTAGTGCATAAAAAAATAAACGTGTTGAACGTTTGGAAGGAGCCCATTTCTATTTCCTTCGGAACAGAAGATCCGGAAATTGGTGCTTATGCAGTGAAGTCTTTAGAGGCGGCAGTTTCAGCATTAAAAAAATCAGAGATTGATGTGCTCGTCACAGCGCCTATTAATAAAAGCAATGTTCAATCTGAGCAGTTTAAATTTCCGGGACATACAGATTATTTGGCAAAAGAATTGGAAGGCGAAAGCTTAATGTTGATGATTTCGAATGATCTAAAAGTGGGGTTATTGACAGATCATGTGGCGGTCAAGGATATTGCTGCGACTATAACGAGAGAACTAATTGACAAGAAAATCAAGATTATTCATAAAACGTTGATAGAAGATTTTGGCATTATTCGCCCAAAGATTGCTGTTTTAGGCATCAATCCTCATAATGGTGATAATGGGGTGATTGGCAATGAAGACGACACCGTATTGAAACCGGCGTTGGACAATCTTAGAAACAACGGAAAGTTAGTTTTAGGCCCTTATGCAGCGGATAGTTTCTTTGGTTCAGGGAATTATAAAAACTTTGATGCAGTAATCGCATCCTATCATGACCAAGGACTTGTCCCTTTTAAAACGTTAGCGTTTGGAAATGGTGTGAACTATACTGCAGGACTCAACCGAATTAGAACTTCACCAGACCACGGGACTGCATTTGATGTGGCAGGAAAAAATAAAGCCAACCCCGATTCTTTTAAGGAGGCTGTCTTTCAGGCGATTGCGATTTTCAAAAAAAGAAACGAATACCAAGAAATTTCTGAAAACCCACTTCGAACGAATCGCAGGAAAATGCCCGCGAAAAAGAATTCGTAATTCGAATTGATGTATTAAAATATTTTTTATCTTTGCAGCCGCCTTATTCGTAAGGCTATTGCATAAATATAGGTGTGATTATGAAGGAACAGAAAGAATTTACCATTCCTTTTGTGGGATTAAAAATTGGAGAACACACTTACGATTTTGACATTAACAATACGTTCTTTGAGCATTTTGAGTACGACGAATTTAATGAAGCAGACCTTCATCTCGATGTACTGTTGGACAAAAAACCTACGCTATTAGAGTTTACGCTTACTTTCCAAGGGGCTGTGAATGTAAACTGTGATACGACTAACGAGCCCTTTGATCAAGAACTTGAAGGCACGTATCATTTTGTAGTGAAGTTTGGCGAGGAATTTAATGATGAAAATGAAGACCTTCTCATCTTACCTCACGGAAGCTATCAGGTAAACATTCAGCAGTTTGTATACGAATCTATTGTTCTGGCAATGCCAACAAAAAGAGTACACCCTGGGATTGAAGATGGCACATTAAAAAGTGAAATACTTGATAGACTTGAAGACTTAAGCCCAAAATTGGAATCCAATTCTGAAGAACAATCGACAGACCCACGATGGGACGATTTAAAGAAATTATTAACGGACAAATAATATAAGTAATGGCACATCCTAAGAGAAAAATCTCAAGAACTAGAAGAGATAAAAGAAGAACTCATTATAAAGCCACGGTACCTCAAATTGCTACAGACCCAACAACGGGAGAATCGCACCTGTATCACAGAGCGCACTGGCATGAAGGGAAATTGTACTACAGAGGTCAAATTGTAATTGACGCAGTAGAAGAGGTAGAGGCTTAGGCTTCCCAACATAAAATGTATAAACTCTCACCATCCCATTTTGGGGAGTGAGAGTTTTTTATTGAATTATTAGAAATCAAAAAAGTTAATTTTGATTCTTTTTTGATTAAAAATTAGTATTTTTCACTCCTTTTTAAAGGAATTTGGCCTTTTTTGAGTGAATTTAATTCAATTTTATGAGTAAAATCACAGCGGCAATTACAGCTGTAGGGGGATACGTCCCAGACTATGTTCTCACCAACCAAATCTTGGAAACAATGGTGGATACCAACGACGAATGGATCACGTCCCGCACTGGTATTAAAGAACGTAGAATATTAAAAGAACCAGGAAAGGGCACCTCCTATTTGGCTATACAAGCCGCCAAGGATCTTCTCAAAAAAAGTAATACAGACCCAAAGGATATCGATATGGTGATTATGGCTACGGCCACACCCGATATGCCAGTTGCAGTCACAGGCGTTTACGTAGCTACCGAAATAGGTGCCGTAAACGCTTTTTCATATGACCTTATCGCGGCTTGTTCAAGTTTTCTCTTCGGAATATCAACCGCGGCGAAATATATTGAGTCTGGGCGCTATAAAAAAGTATTGCTCATTGGTGCCGATAAAATGTCGTCTATTATTGATTATAGCGACAGAGCTACCTGTATCATATTTGGTGATGGGGCTGGCGCCGTTTTGTTTGAACCCAATGAAGAAGGGTTGGGCGTTCAAGATGAAATTCTACATACCGATGGCGCTGGGAGACCTCATTTGAAGATTGATGCCGGGGGGTCTATTTTGCCAGCTAGCGAATCCACCGTGGCCAACAAACAACATTATGTTTTTCAGGACGGAAAAACTGTTTTTAAATTCGCAGTGTCCAATATGGCGGATGTGAGTGAAAAAATCATGAAAAGAAACAACCTTTCAGGTGATGATATTGATTGGTTGGTGCCACACCAAGCGAACAAGCGAATTATCGATGCCACTTCTAATCGAATGAATTTGCCGAGTAATAAAGTAATGATTAACATACATAAATACGGAAATACAACTTCTGCCACCTTACCTTTGTGCCTGAATGATTATGAAAGTCAGCTCAAAAAAGGAGATAATGTTATTTTTGCAGCATTCGGTGGCGGATTTACATGGGGATCTGTTTATTTAAAATGGGCCTATAATTCAAAATAAAATGACCAAACAACAACTATAATATGGATATCAAAGACATTCAAAATTTAATCAAGTTTGTGGCCAAATCTGGAGCCAGCGAAGTAAAACTTGAAATGGAAGATGTGAAAATTACTATTCGCACTGGAGAAGTTGGTAAATCTGAAACAATGGTTTATCAGCCAATGCAAACTATGCCGGTTGAGCAAATTGCCCAACCCGCGGTGGCAAGTGCTCCTACAGAAGCGGCTGCTACGTCAGCACCCACTCCAGCTGCTAATGAAGAGGAGTCTAAATACATAATGATAAAGTCGCCTATTATTGGAACATTCTATCGCAAGCCATCTCCGGACAAACCAGTTTTTGCTGAGGTAGGAGATACGATTTCCGTTGGAGATGTTCTTTGCGTGATTGAAGCAATGAAGCTTTTCAATGAAATTGAAAGTGAAGTATCAGGAAAAATCGTAAAAGTACTTGTGGACGACTCTTCTCCGGTAGAATTTGATCAGCCATTATTTTTAATAGATCCTTCTTAATCATTAATCTTAATTCAGTGTTTCTTCAATCTGTAATACGGAAATAAGAGCTTGAATTTTGAAATTTAACATCACTATGTTTAAAAAGATATTAATTGCCAATAGGGGAGAAATAGCGTTGCGCGTTATTCGAACGTGCAAGGAAATGGGGATTAAAACTGTCGCAGTATATTCTACAGCCGATGCGGAAAGCCTGCATGTTAGATTTGCAGACGAAGCAGTTTGTATTGGACCACCTCCAAGTGCGGATAGTTATTTAAAAATTTCAAATATTATTGCAGCTGCCGAGATTACTAATGCAGACGCAATTCACCCAGGTTATGGGTTCCTTTCTGAAAATGCTAAATTTTCAAAAATTTGTGAAGAACACAATATCAAATTTATTGGAGCTTCACCAGATATGATTGCAAGAATGGGAGATAAGGCTATGGCCAAAACGACCATGAGAGCAGCTGGAGTGCCATGTGTTCCTGGAAGCGAAGGTGTGATTCCAGACTTTAAGACCTGTGTGAAGGTGGCAAAAGAAACTGGTTATCCCGTGATGCTGAAGGCGAGTGCTGGAGGCGGAGGTAAAGGTATGCGCGGAGTTTGGAAGGAAGAAGACTTGCAAGATGCTTGGGATTCAGCCCGACAAGAAAGTAAAGCGGCATTTGGAAATGACGATATGTACATGGAAAAACTCATTGAAGAACCTCGCCATATCGAAATTCAGGTGGTAGGAGACAGCAAAGGTAAGGCATGTCACTTAAGTGAAAGAGATTGCTCTATTCAGCGCAGACACCAAAAATTAACGGAAGAAACCCCGAGCCCATTTATGACTGATGAACTCAGAGAGGCGATGGGAAAAGCAGCCATAAAGGCAGCAGAATATATTAAATACGAAGGTGCTGGTACGGTAGAGTTTTTGGTGGATAAACACCGGAACTTTTACTTCATGGAAATGAATACCAGAATCCAAGTGGAACACCCAATTACGGAGCAGGTGGTAGATCACGATTTAATTCGTGAGCAGATTTTAGTTGCCGCGGGTGTACCTATTTCAGGAAAGAACTATTACCCCTCGTTGCACTCTATTGAGTGTCGAATTAACGCGGAGGACCCATACAATAATTTCCGTCCCTCACCTGGGATCATTACGACATTACATGCCCCTGGAGGCCATGGAGTGCGGTTAGACACTCATGTGTACGCGGGTTATATGATTCCACCAAACTATGACTCCATGGTCGCTAAGTTAATTACAACGGCTCAGACACGTGAGGAAGCAATTAATAAAATGAAGCGTGCGTTGGATGAGTTCGTAATTGAAGGGGTAAAAACTACCATTCCTTTTCATCGTCAACTCATGGACGATCCGGCTTATGTGGAAGGTAATTACACGACTGCGTTTATGGACGATTGGGTCATGGAAGAGCCTGAGGAAGAATAATTAATTATTTTTTCTGTCTGAGTGCATTATGCCTTTAAAAATTGGCTCTCAGGTGTTTTATCTTGGATATAGTATTTAGTACGGTAATTTTAGCAATAGCCTATGCCTTCTTCTAGCAAGAGAGTATAGGCTTCCTTATGAATACTATAAAGAAAAGGCGCCTTATTTGATGCCCCAGTCATTAGTTTTTCGTGACGTTTAAATATGCCTAATTTCAACATTTTTCTTTGGAAATTTCCGCGATCTAGCTTCTTTTGTAAAATGCATTCATACAGTTTTTGTAAGTCCGACATGGTAAATTTTTCAGCCAATAGCGACCTCCCAATTGGTAAATAATTAATCCGAATCTTTAAGTAATCAAGTGCTAATTCAATCATGTGCCTATGATCCAGAACTAGCGAAGGTAATTCTGTTATTGGTATCCACTCACAACGTTCGCTAACATGATCATTGGAGAGCGAAGCTTTATTTGCCTGAATGAGTGCCAAATACCCAGTTGAAATAAAACGCTGATGAAACCAGGCTCTTAAAGCTCCTTTGTGCGCCTCAGGCCACAAGGATTCTATCTGTTTAATCGCTAAAAGACTCTGCTCATTATCGTCCCAACCTCTGTTAAGGCTGCTGAATGTATGATATTGAGTTAAAAAAACATCCTCAAGGCCAGTTCGATTTTTTAACACTTTGCTTGCAGCGTCTTGCATATTCTCGTTGTAGGATAGAAATCCACCTGGCAATGCCCAGACATCGGTATTGCGATATTTCAACAGTAAAACATTTAGTACTCCGTCGCAGTATCCAAAAACGACACAGTCTAATGAAATTCCAGGAACGAATTTCTGAATATTTTCTATTAAACGGTTCGTAATATTTTGCTTCCCCATCACTGATTTTTATCTATTGTGTCAATAATACAAAATAAATTGTATATTTATCGTGTCTAAAATACACAATAAAATAATTTGTTTATGAAATATACATATTTTTCAGCGATCATATTGGTGCTTTTTGTTTCATGTCAAACAAAACAGACAAAAAAACACTCTGACGAACTATCCTCACAATCTAAGGACTTAATAGCAGAAAACATCCTGCAATTTAGAGACCTTAACGGCAATGGAGTACGAGATGTCTATGAGGATATTTCACAACCAATTGAGCTGCGTATATCGAATCTTCTTGGTCAAATGACACTAGAAGAAAAGGCCGGAATGATGTTCATTAATGGAGCTCCTGTTAGTGAGGATGGTTTACCTAATGGACAGCAAGGCCTACAAGGTCCAGCGTCAAGAATGAAATCTGTAGTACATAATATGGATACTCTTAATATGACCCATTTTAACGTTTGGGACATACCTGCCGACCCTCAAATTTTTGCGAAGTGGTATAACAATGTGCAGCGTGCAGCTGAAACCACCCGCTTAGGGATACCTGTAACTATAGCATCAGACCCTCGTCATCATCTAGGGAAAAATGTAATAGGTATGTCGGCAACTGGCTTTACTCAATTTTGTGAAATGCCTGGTTTTGCTGCTTTGGGTGATGAAACCCTAGTAAGTCAATTTGCAAACATCGTAAGAGAAGAATACCTCGCTATTGGTATTCGTGAGGCCTTGCATCCTCAAATTGATTTGGCAACAGAACCTAGATGGTCAAGAATAAGCGGGAATTTTAGCGAGGACGCTGAATTAACAGCTCGATTAGTGAAGCCATATATTGAAGGCCTACAAGGGGATAGTTTAAGCGAAGGAATAGCCTGTATGACCAAGCACTTTCCAGGAGGTGGCCCACAAAAGGATGGCTTAGATCCACATTTTTCATTTCAAAAAGGGCAAGTTTATCCTGGAAATAATTTTAACTATCATTTAATTCCTTTTGAAGCTGCCATTGAAGCTAAGACGGCAGCTATTATGCCTTATTATGGAGTTCCAACGGACCAAACGGATGAGAACGTTGCAATGAGCTACAACAAAGCGATTATAACAACCCTTCTCAGAGAAAAATATAAGTATGATGGTGTAGTTTGTACTGACTGGGGTTTAATTTCGGATCGACAAATGGGGCCTGATGTAATTTGGAAAGCGAGAGCTTGGGGCGTAGAAGATCTAAACGCATCAGAAAGAGCGTTAAAAATAATAGAAGCAGGGTGCGATCAATTTGGCGGGGAAAACCGTCCAGATTTGGTAGTTCAATTGGTTCGCATCGGAAAAATACCTGAGGAACGGATAGATGAATCTGTCATACGTTTGTTAAGGCAAAAGTTTCAACTCGGTTTGTTCGACAATCCTTTTGTTGACGAAAGCAAGGTGGCCAGCGTACTCAATAAAAAGTCGTCAAAAGAACTAGGAGCACGAATACAGATGGAATCTATGACATTACTTAAAAATAAAGCGCAAACACTTCCAATCCTAAAACAGACCAAAAAAGTCTATATAGAAAACATAGACAGCACCACAATGGCAAACTATGCCAAAGTAGTTTCAACACCGCAAGAGGCCGATTTGGCTATTATTCGAATTAACACACCGTGGTATCCTGCGGATACTAACGTTCCATTTGCCAAGAGTTTTCATCATGGAGATTTGGATTTTAAAGGAGAGGAAAAAGCAAGAATTTTGAATCTCCTTGAAACGGTGCCAACGGTTGTAAATATATATTTGGACAGACCCGCGGTCATCCCCGAAATTTCAGCCGCTGCACAGGCATTGATTGCTGATTATGGTGCAAGTGACCTATCTATTTGTGAAGTTATTTTTGGTAATTCCTCACCTAAAGGAAAATTACCCTTTGAATTACCATCAACAATGCAAGCGGTTTATGATCAAAAAACAGACGTTCCATACGATAGTGAGAATCCATTATTCAAATTTGGCTTTGGCTTAAGTTATGAACAGTAATTACTTATACTATCCAAGGATTAATAATTTATAAAATAAAACATGGCTAAACGTAAAACGCCTTTCTCATTTAGAATAAGGGTGATTCATCGGTATTTAGGCTACTTCTTAGCAGGAATTATGGCAATGTATGCGCTAAGCGGTATCATAATGATATTTAGAGAAACTAATTTTTTAAAGGAGCAAGCAATTATTGAACGCCAACTAGAGCCCAATTTAACAGGTGGTGAGCTAAGCCCCAAACTTCGAATGGCCGTTGTTAATGAAAAGAAAGAAGGAGATTTATTGATTTTCAAGGATGGGACATACGATCAAAAAACAGGACTAGCAACAGTAACAAAATTGCAACTTCCTTTTGTTCTAGAGAAAATGGAGCGGCTGCATAAGGCTTCGACGGACAGTCCTTTGTATTTTTTAAATATATTCTTCGGTGCTTCGCTGTTGTTCTTTGTACTATCAGCTTTCTGGATGTATACCCCAAAAATGCCTGTATTTAAAAAAGGAATGTATTTCTCAACGGCAGGAATATTATTAACCTTGCTATTGATTTATATTTAAGGACCCAAAACCACCGCAAAACCTTTAGGCACCATTAATAATGGCCTTTGCTTTCAAGGGCTCAATTCGACAAGCACTTGCTTTTTGAGTTGGGTGTTTTTTGTTTCCCAGACACAAGAACCGTATCTTCCAATTAAATTTAGAACTGTGGGTATCTTACTTTTGTTATCAACCCTGCCGTTATTTGTTCTTTTGGTAGACGGGTATTATCAAAAACAGCTTAAAAAAAGCGTGTTGCTTATTCTTTTGTTCTGTGCAATGATTCTTGTTACTAAAATACTTTTAGGTGCTTTTGGAATGGGATTTGCGCTCGCTATGCCTGTAATTTTGTTCGTGGTTTTGGCGCTTTCTATTAGTTCCAAAAGGGCAACAAGAGGGCGGCATTAACCCCTGGTTTTAAGTAAACTCAATGATAATTATTGGTATAAATTAGCGTATGAATCTTAGCTATTGGGAAGAGAAAACGTGGCTTTCGGACATTGATTTTGCTATAATAGGCAGTGGAATTGTTGGGCTGAGTTGCGCGCTTTCTCTTCGGAAGAAATTTCAGGGGGCAAAAATTGTAGTATTTGAAAAGGGAATATTGCCTAGCGGAGCGAGCACAAAAAATGCGGGCTTTGCCTGTTTTGGAAGCATGTCGGAAATCTTAGACGACTTGCAAACGCATACCGAAGAAGAGTTGATACAATTAGTGTCAAATAGAGTTGAAGGGCTTCAGTTATTGCGAGAGAATTTGGGTGATGCTCAGATTGATTACCAACAAAATGGGGGCTACGAACTATTCGCTGCGCAGGATCAGGAGCTTTTCGAAAATTGCATGACGAAATTGACCTATGTGAATGATTTGTTGAAAGCGGTGTTTTCTGATCAAAATGAGGTGTTTTCAGTAAAAAAAGACCCATTTCTATTCAAAAACATCAATAATCAAGTACTTTTTAATCATTTAGAAGGACAATTGGATACAGGCAAAATGATGAATTCATTGATAAAAAAATGTATTCTGAACGACATTTTTATCATGAATTCTTGTGAAATCACATCATTTTCGAGCGAAAACGATCAAGTTCATTTTCAATTGAATGCAGCAATTTCAGCAAAAGCGAAGCAGCTGTTTATTGCTACTAACGGTTTCGCCAAACAGTTTTTGGATACCGGTATTCAGCCTGCACGAGCTCAGGTATTGATCACAAAACCAATAAAAGATTTAAAAATTAAGGGAACTTTTCATTTGGATAGAGGCTATTATTACTTCAGAAACATTCAAGACCGCATCCTATTTGGCGGAGGACGTCATTTAGATTTTAAGTCGGAGGAAACAACGGAGCTAGGACTCACCAATTTGGTGCAGGAAAAGCTTGAAGAAATTCTGCGAACAACAATTTTACCAAATATAGCGTTTGAGATAGATACCCGATGGAGCGGAATCATGGGCGTTGGAGATTATAAAAAACCCATCTTAAAAGAAGTACGGCCCAATGTATATTGTGGCGTGCGACTAGGAGGAATGGGAGTGGCCATTGGAAGCACCTTGGGGAAACAGCTTGCAGATTTTGTTTAATTGAATTGACTGGATGGAGGTTATCGTATGCTAAGCTTTCCAACTAGTAAGCTTGAATCTAAAAATGCTCAAACGACTACTAAAATTTATTTTTAAAACCTTTCTTTGGTTTGTTGGGCTCAGTGTACTTTGGGTGCTGCTCTATAAATACGTGCCGGTTCCTTATACACCGCTTATGGCCATTCGCTCTGTGAACGGTGGGCCAAACTATGAAACCAAACACCAATGGGTTCCAATTTCGGACATTTCCGAAGAAATCCAATTAGCAGTTATCTGCGCAGAAGACCAACAATTTTTACAGCACGATGGATTTGACTACGAAGCCATAGAAAAGGCCTATAAGAGCAATAGAAATGGCCGTAAACTGCGCGGGGGAAGTACCATTTCGCAACAAACGGCTAAAAATGCTTTTTTGTGGCCTGGCCGCAATTGGTTTCGTAAAGGACTAGAAACCTATTTTACTTTTTTAATAGAGACGTTTTGGAGTAAGGAGAGAATACTAGAGGTGTATTTAAACAGCATTGAGATGGGCGATGGGGTTTATGGAGCAGAGGCAGCAGCAAACTACTGGTTTCAAAAAAATGCAAATAAATTGACCAGTCATGAAGCAGCTTCTATTGCGGCGATTTTACCCAATCCAAGAAAGTTTAAAGCTTCGCCAAGGACGGAGTACCTGGAACAAAGAAAACAATGGATATTGCGACAAATGAATAATTTTGGAAATTTCAATCTAGCCGAAAAATGAACGGAATTGAGTTAAAAGAAGCCTTGATGCTTATGTGTGTTAAGTACGTCCAGGATCGAAAAGAAAAGATCTTGGCTTCGATTTCGAGCATTGAAGATTCACTTTTTGACGAAGGGAAAAGTACCGCTGGGGATAAGCACCATACGGGGAGAGCGATGCTCCAGATAGAACGTGAAAATGTGGGAGTGCAACTGATGGAATTGGAGAAAACAGAATCAATTTTACATAAAATTGGAATTTATGCCACTTCTGAGGTAGTGCGGATGGGAAGTTTGGTAACTACAAAGAACGCCAACTATTTTTTAAGTATTTCAGCAGGAATGGTTACCGTGAATGGAGGGAATTATATATGTATTTCTATTGGCTCACCCATTGGCCAACTGCTGCTAGGCAAAAGAAAAGGCGATACGTTTTCATTCAATGCGAATACCTTTCAAATCCTCTCCGTATACTAAATTGGACAAAAAATGAGGCCCCACTAATGTGAGGCCCCAAACACTGATCTATAAATAAAAAACTGAGAAACTTTACTTTCTTATTAACTTAATCGTCTTCTGTCCAGTACTTGTAGATATTCTTGCAAGGTAGACCCCTTCGCTTAGCGTTTCACCATTTATAGTTGCGCTATCGCTGTTCACGTTTGTAGTACTCACTTTTGAACCTAAAATGTTAAATACATCAATAGTTTGAATCACATCGTTTGCAACAGCAACATTCCAGTTGGTTCCAGTTGGGTTAGGAAACACGGAAACATCTAAAAGGCTATTGTCATTTGTGCTTAATACGTTGTCTGTAACTACAACACTACCTAATGCTCCTTCGTCTGCAGGGTTAGCGTTTACTCCGGTTACTTTAAATCCATACTGCACAGTTACATCTTCTGGTGCAACATCAGTAAAAACAACGCTAAAGTTCTGTCCAGCTACTAATGCAGCCGTCTCTTCTTTTAATACAGAAAAGTCTGCGTTAAAAACTTTGATAAAAGCAATAACAGCGTATGCAGGGTCTAAAGTGTTTGAAACGACACCACCATTAAAAGTCAATGCCTCACCGGCTAACGATAGGTCTTCAACAAAGGTATTTCCTTCAAAAACTTTGTTTCCTTCTCCTGTTGTTTGATCTACCCAAAAAGGATCACTTCCGTCTCCATAGGTATTAAAATTTGGTTGTAGGGTAATTGTATTTGCTCCAGCGTCAACTACTGTTTTTAAGTCCGGAACTCCCCAGGCCTCTCCAAATACAAAACCTCCACCATTGGCTGGAGTTTCGAATACGTTAGCAAATCCAAGGATTTCAGCAGAAGCATCCACCACTACTGTGTTTTGAGCTTTAACAGCGAACGAAGCCGCCAAAAGCAATGCGAATAAAAAATAATTTTTTTTCATGATTTTAAGTTTAATTAATAAAGTTTCAGTTTTATGATAATTCAAATTTTTTGGAATAATTGGGTTGTCTATTAACGACAACCCAATCGTCCAACTATTGTTTTAGATTATCTCTTGATAATCTTATAAGTTCCAATTTCTCCATTTACAGATACTTTCATGATGTAAGCACCTACCGCTAAGTTAGAAACATCTAATGTGCTACTCGTAGCAGCTACATTCGTGTTGATTACTTGCTGTCCTAAGATATTGTAGATCGCTACATTATCAATAGTGTCAATAGAGTTTAAGTTCAACACATTGTTTGCTGGGTTTGGATAGTACGTGAAGCCTTGAATAGCATTCTCGTTAAGACCCAAGTTGTTCCCATCAATAACGATATCAGTGATACCGTCTGTGTTTACAACAAATACATAGTAAGCTTGACCTGCAGTAGTAGGGATAATAGCATCAGTCTGCGGAGCACACTGGTTACCATTAAAGTCTACTAACGTAAGCTCGTCTTCTGTAGCACTCTCGTCGTCTGCAGTAAAGAAGTTTACAAAACTTGCACCCGCTGGAGATGTGATCGTTGCCGTAGCAAATCCGTCACCATCAGGAACAAAGTTGTACCATACTCCGTTTG